>Ga0302157_10003039_pt1 | contig 19200 bp, 16 predicted proteins | sample I_Bog_N3_3_FD_193502 | JGI IMG/M metagenome (GOLD analysis project Ga0302157, IMG submission 193502) | Peat permafrost microbial communities from Stordalen Mire near Abisko, Sweden - I_Bog_N3_3 | ecosystem: Environmental > Terrestrial > Soil > Wetlands > Peat | place: Sweden: Abisko, Stordalen...
GCACTGATGGCGCTGTTCGCGCTGCAGTTCGCGCCCGCCGCCGCCGAGGCGGCAACCACGACCGACATCATGTCCGCGAGCTCTGGGCAATGCGCCAGCGTTTCCGGCGGCAGCTCGAGCCCCGGTGCCGCCGTGGTGCAGACACCTTGCGCCGGCATCGCCGGCCAGGACTGGTCGCTGGTCGCGGTCGGTAGCTACTATCACATCGTGTCGGCCACCAGCGGCGAGTGCCTCAACGTCAGCGGCGGCGCCTCGACCGAAGGTGCGCCAATCATCCAGTGGCCGTGCCAGGCCGCCAGCGCGAATAATGACCAGTGGTCGTACGTCAGCTCCGGCAGTTACTACCATATCGTCAACGCTCGCAGCGGCATGTGCCTGAATGTCGAATTCGGCTCGCAGGATTCCGGCGCGGCGCTGATCCAGTGGCCCTGCCAGACCAACCAGGCCGTAGACAACAACGACCAGTGGAGCCTCGACGTTCCGGCGCTGAAAGTGCAGCCGTCGGTCTGGAGCTCCGTCATCGACCTGCCGGTCACGCCCATTGCCATAGCCAACCTCCCGGACGGCACGCTGCTGATGTGGTCGGCGTACGAGCAGTACAGCTACGAGGGCGACATCGGCTCCGCCGCCGGCCAGACCTGGACCGCCATATTCAATCCGAATGCGCCGAGCTCGTCGACCGGCGTACTGGTGACGAATACCGGAGCCGACATGTTCTGCCCCGGCACCGCGGTGCTGTTCAATGGCCAGGTGTTGGTCAATGGCGGCAGCAGCAGTCCGAAGACCGGCATATTCCAGTACAAGACCGGCACTAACGGCACGTGGAGCATATCCGGCGACATGAAAATCCCGCGCGGATATGAGGCCGATACGGTGCTGTCGACCGGCAATGTATTTACGCTCGGCGGCTCCTGGAGCGGCGGGGAAGGTGGCAAGTCCGGCGAGGTCTGGGCCAACGGCAGCTGGACCGAGTACGCAGGGATTCCCGAGACCAACATCGTGGGCCCGGATCCGCAGGGCATCTATCGCGGCGACAACCACCTGTGGATGTTCGCGCAGAGCAAAGGCACGGTGTTCCAGGCCGGTCCCAGCTCGCAGATGAACTGGATCAACACCACGCCGACCGGCGGCACGATCCAGTCCGCCGGCTATCGCAGCGCCACGCCTTCGAGCGCCGTGGGCGCCGATCCCTACAGCATCAACGGCAACGCCGTGCTCTACGATGTCGGCAAGATCCTGAAGGTCGGCGGCGCGCCCGCATACCAGCAATCCACCGGCACCACGCTGGCGAGCAACTCCGCCTACCTGATCGACATCACTAAAGGCTACCCCTATACGCCGACGGTCACGAAGTTGACCCCGATGAGCTATGAGCGCGCATTCTCCAACGCCGTCGTGCTGCCCAATGGCCAGGTGGTGGTGATCGGCGGGCAGAGCATCCCGCAACCGTTCACCGACAATGCCGCGATCCTGGTGCCGGAAATCTGGACGCCGTCAACGCAGCAGTTCCAGCTGCTCAATCCGATGCAGACCCCTCGCACCTATCACAGCACGGCGATCCTGTTGCCCGATGGCCGCGTGTTCGTGGGCGGCGGCGGCCAGTGTGGTACCGGCTGCGCACAGAACCACCTGACGGCGGAAATCCTGACGCCCCCTTATCTGCTGACTGCGACCAGCGCCCCGGCAACGCGTCCCGTCATCGACTCGGCGACTACCAGCGTCGCGCTTGGCGGCACGGTGGTGGTCACCACGCAGGAAGCCTCATCGAGCGTGGCGGCGACGGCGTCGTTCGCGATGATGCGCCTGTCGGCGACCACGCACACGGTCAACAACGACCAGCGCAGGATTCCATTCTCCACCACCCTGGGCAACGCGGCGGACAAGACCAGTTCCAACCTGATCGCCACCAGCCCCAACTCCTGGCAGCTGACGATTCCGTCGGATCCGGGCGTGATGCTGCCAGGCTATTACATGCTGTTTGCGCTCACTTCCGCCGGCGTGCCGAGCCTGTCGGCAACGGTGCAGGTGCTACCGTAAGCGCATGCATGGCCCATGGCCGGCAGCGCCCCGCGGGAACGTTGCCCCTCGGCTGCTGCTGCTCGGAGGCGTCGCGTTACTGGCGGGTCTGGCCCGGGCCGCCGATCCACCGACGGATCCGCAATTACTGCGCGGGCAGGCGCTGTTCACCGGCACGCTGGATCTGCACGGACGCATACGCACGCACCTGGTGGACCTGCCGCCACAGGTGGTCGTTTGCGGCAACTGCCATGCGGCTGGCAGCGGGCCGGACGTGCCGCGCTCGCTGGCACCGCGCCTGACGCGCGATCTGCTGATTGCGCCGCGTGCACGGCGCGGCGGTCCGGTGACGATCTACAACGTGGACAGGTTCTGCACCCTGCTGCGCAAGGGTACCGATCCGGCGTACGTGCTGCTGAGCGTGGAGATGCCCACCTACACCCTGGACGACGCCGACTGCCGGGCGCTATGGCAGTTCGTGATGCGAAGCGAGCATGAGCCGAGCGAGCATGAGCCGAGCGAGCATGAGACAGGCACACGCTGACCTTACCCGCCGGCGCGTCTGCAGCGGCGCGTTGGCGGCATGTGCGCAGGCGCTGGCCCTGGCCGCCGGTACCGCGCGCGCCAGCGCCGAGCTGGTGAACGCCGATCACGGCCGCATCGACCCGCCGGTGCCAATGCCCGATGTCACGGTGCGATGCGCGGATGGCCGGGCGGTAAGCCTTGCCACGCTGGTGCGGGGCCGCGCGACTGCGGTGCACCTGATGTTTACCGGCTGTTCGACGGTGTGTCCGATCCAGGGTGCGATCTTTCAGCGCGTACAGAGCCTGCTGACCGATCAGGTGGCGCGCGGCATCCAGCTGCTGTCGCTGAGCATCGATCCGCTTGGCGATACGCCGCTGGCGATGCGCAGCTGGCTCAAGCGCTTCGACGCCCATGACGGCTGGATCGCGGTGGCTCCCGATCCCGGGGATCTGGATCGGCTGCTCGAGCTGTTCGGCCAGGGCCGCAATGCGGTCGAGAGCCACGCGACCCAGGTCAACATCATCAATCGGCAGGGCGAGCTGGTGTGGCGAACCCGGGAGCTGCCTTCAGCCGATACGATCGCCGACATCCTGCGCAAGGTGTAATCGCCGGCGCAGATCACTCGTGCTGCGCGAGCGCCGCTTCGGCCGCCGCGGCATGGTGAAACAACTGCCGGTCCTCACCGCCGCGACACGCCAGCGTCAGCCCGGTTGGCGGCTCGCCGGCAGCGTGCATCGGAATAGAAATCGCGCAACCGTCGAGGAAGTTCACCAGCGTCGAGTTGCGCAGCACCAGGGCATTCATCCGCAGGTAGTCATCGTCGGCCGTCAGCTCCGCAATGCGCGGCGCAATCACCGGCACCGTCGGCATCAGGAATGCATCGAAGCCGTCAAGACGGGCCTCGACCTGCGCGATGAAGCGCTTGCGCGCCTCGAGCAGCGCACTGTAATCGGCCGCGCTCTGGCTGGCGCCGATCAGGATGCGTATGCGTATGCGCGGATCGTAGCTGGCCGCGTGCGTCGCCAGCAGCGGGCGGTGCCAGGCGTAGCTCTCCGCGGTCGCGATCGTGCCGCGGGCGTGTATCGCGGGCAGCTCGGCAAAGGGCGGCACATCGATCTCGGTGATCTGGGCGCCGGCGGCCGCCAGGCGCGCGAGCGCGCGCTCCAGGTGCGCGGCGACGTGCCGGTCCATGTCCGCCAGCACCACGGTGCGCGGCAGTGCGAAGTGTCGTCCCGACAGCGAGCTGCCTGACAGCTGCGGCGCGGGCTCATCGGCCAGCAGCGCGTCGAGCTGTGCGCAGCAGTCGACCGAGCGGGCGATCGGGCCGACGGAGTCGAGACTTGGCGACAGCGGCAGCACGCCGTCGCGCGGCACGCGAGCGGCGGTCGGTTTGTACCCCACCAGGCCGGTGAATGCGGCCGGAATGCGGCATGAGCCCCCGGTATCGGTGCCGAGCGCGCCGTGCGCCATGCCGTCGGCGACCGACACCGCCGCGCCGGAGGACGATCCGCCCGGAATATGTCCCTGGTCGCGCCGCCACGGATTCAACGGCGTGCCGTAGTGCGGGTTCATGCCGAGGCCGGAGAACGCGAATTCGGTCATGTTGGTACGGCCGATGATCACCAGGCCCGCCTGGCGCAGCCGCGCTACGCTCAGCGCGTCGGTCGCGGCGGGGGCGCGATCGGACAGCACCGTCGATGCGGCTCGCGTCACCTGGCCGGCGATGTCGAACAGATCCTTGATGGATACCGGGATGCCGGCGTAGGGCGGCAGGGCAGCCCCGCCGGCGCGCTGCGCGTCGATCGCATCCGCCCGGGCGAGGGCTGCCGCGCGATCGACCTGCAGGAAAGTCCTGCAGCCCTCGCCGGCGCTATCGTCGATGCTGGCCAGGCACGCCTCCACCAGCGATCGACTGCTGGCGCGGCCAGCGGCAAGTTCCGCCGCGAGCGTCGCCAGCGTGCTAGTCGGGTGGCGCAAGCCGGAACTGCGGCACATCGGTGCCTTGCATCAGCAATTGCAGCAATGCCTCGATCTGTTCGCGATCGGTGTCATCGAAGCGACCCAGCCGCGGGCTGTCCAGATCGAGCACGCCGACCAGGCGCCGGTCCTTGAACACCGGCAGCACGATCTCGGACTGCGAGGCCTCGTCGCAGACGATATGGCCGGGGAATGCGTGCACGTCAGGCACCAGCACCGCGGCGCGCCGCAGGGCCGCGGTGCCGCACACGCCATCGCCAACGGCTATGCAGGAGCAGGCCGGCTTGCCCTGGAATGGCCCGAGCACCAGATCCGAACCGCGCAGCAGGTAGAAGCCGGCCCAGTTAAGGTCCGGCAGGCTAGTGAACAACAGCGCGGCAAAATTGGAGATGTTGGCCAGGAAGTCGGTCTGGTCGGCGATCAGATCGCGCAGCGCTGAGCGCACAGACTCGTAGACCGCGGTCTTAGCTTTGTCATCCACTGAGGCATCCATCGGCGCAATGTCATCCACGGCAATCATCCACAGCGTAGCGCATCCTATCGCGGTGCCCAGTGTCCGGCCGCCAGCCGCCAGCCGCCATCGCGGGTCGGTACCCAGCGGTGCGGCACCCAGTAGTAGCCGGGCCGGCCTGGCGCCCAATGCCCTGCCAACCATACGTGTCGGCCGCCTTCCCAGCCCCAGTAGCCGCCGATCCATACATAACCGGGTGCCGGGGCAACGCCGATGACTTCCTCCTGCGGCGGCGGCGGCGCCACCATCACCGTCCCGCCCACGTAGGCAGGCCTGGCGGTCACCACGCAGCCTGAGAGCGTGAGTGCGCCCAGCGTCATCGCGCCCAGCGTCATCGCGCCCAGGGTCAGCCTGCCCATCAGTACCGTCCTCGCCATCGCCGCCTTGAAACCTGCAGTGCGCATCGTGCGTTCTCCGATTCTTTGTTGCTACTGGTGGAGCTTAACGCGTACACACGGCATTGGATGACGCGTGGCGTGCGCCGGCGTGACTCGCGTCACACCCGCGCAGTCCCGGGGGCGCGCCGGTGAGCGATTCCGATGTGCGCTCGGCGCGTTCGCGGTTAGGATGACGGGCGCATCGAAGCGGAGGCATGCATGGGACTGGATCTGGTTACGCCGGGCAATCAGGCGCCCGACAAATTCAACGTCATCATTGAAATCCCAATGAATGCCGATCCGATCAAGTATGAAGTGGACAAGGCGACCGGCGCCATCTTCGTCGACCGCTTCATGGGCACGGCGATGCATTACCCCTGCAACTACGGCTACGTGCCGCGCACCATGGCGCAGGACGGTGACCCGGTGGACGTGCTGGTGATCACGCCATTTCCGCTGATGCCCGGCGTAGTGGTGCGCTGCCGGCCGCTGGGGCTGCTCAGAATGACCGACGAGGCCGGTCCGGACTCCAAGGTGCTGGCGGTACCCGATGACAAGGTGCTGCCGATCTACAGCCACTGGCTCAAGCACGAGGACATTCATCCGCAGCGACTGCACCAGATCCAGCATTTCTTCGAGCACTACAAGGACCTGGAGCCGGGCAAGTGGGTACGCGTCGACGGCTGGGGCGGCGTTGCCGACGCCAGGCAGGAAGTCGCCTCCGGCATCGAATTGTACCGCCCGACGTGAAGTCCAGCCGCGCCTGACGACGCCTGACGACGCCTGACGACGCCTGACGGTGCCTGGCAGGCGATCCTATTGGCGCATATAATATCTGGTGTTATTATATCTGCCGTGATATCCGGTGGGATGGACGGGCATGGTGGCGGCTGCCGATCGACTGCGTAACTTCGGCTTCCTGGTCCGGGACGTCTACCGGCTGTACGCCAAGCATTTCGAGCGCTGTGCGCGCGAGATCGACCTGACGCTGCCGCAATGCAAGGTGCTCGCGCACCTGTCGCGCAACGAGGGCATCAGCCAGGCGCGGCTGGCGGAAGTCACCGATACCGACCCGATGACGATGGTGCGCACGCTGGATCGCATGCAGCAGGACCAGTGGATCGAGCGGCGTCCCGATCCCCTGGACCGGCGCGCCTACCGGTTGTACCTGCGTGATGCGGCGCGACCGATCACGCAGCGCATGTGGAAACTCGCCGACCAGACGCGCCAGGAAGCGCTGGCAGTGCTCAGCGTCGCCGAGCGCGAACAGCTGATGGGGCTGCTCGAGCGCGTGCACGGCGCGCTGCTGCAGCTGGAAACGAAACGACTCGCAGAACACGGATAACCCCGGATAAAAATAATGGACGCGAAAGTGGATGAGCCCATGGACCAGACCCGCGTGGTGCCGCAGCGGCGTCGTGGCTTGAGCCTGCGATGGATGCTGATGGGCGGCGGCGTGGTGCTGGCGCTGGTCGGCGGCCTCTGGTACTACCTGGCCACCGGCCGCTACGTGTCCACCGACGATTCTTCGGTGCAGGCCGGGCAGGCGAGCATCAGCGCCAGCGTGCCCGGACGCGTGATCGAGCTGCTGGTGCACGACAACCAGCTGGTACACCGCGGCGACGTGCTGTTCCGGCTCGATGACCGGCTGTTTCGCATCGCGGTCGAGGAGGCGCAGGCCAAGCTGGCGTCGGCGCGCATGGAGATCAGTGCCGCCAAGGCGACCTATCGCCACCAGCTGTCCGACCAGGCCGCCGCGCGCGACACGCTTGCCTACCAGCAGCGCGAGTACGAGCGCCAGCAGCGCCTGCTGCAATCCGGGATCAGTTCGCGCGCGCAATTCGAGCAGGTGCAGCACGCGCTGCAGCTGGCGCAGTCGCAGCTCGCCGCCGCACAGCAGCAGGCCGGCAGCGTGCTGGCGATGCTCGGCGGTAATCCGGACCTGCCGCTCGAGCGGCATCCGCTGGTCATGCAGGCGCAGGCGGCACTCGATCGGGCGCTGGTTGACCTCTCTTATACCGTGATACGTGCGCCCGACGACGGCGTCGTGGCGCGGGTTGAACAGCTGCAGGTAGGGGACTACATCAACGCCGCGACGCCGGTATTCGGACTGGTCTCCAGCAGCGACGTGTGGGTCGAGGCCAACTTCAAGGAAGACGACCTGACCTACATGCGTCCTGGCCAGTCAGCCGAGATTCGGATCGACGCCTATCCGGGGCGTGGGTTCAAGGCGCGGGTCGCAAGCCTGAGTCCGGGCACCGGGGCGCAGTTCTCGCTGCTGCCGCCGGAAAATGCGACCGGCAACTGGGTCAAGGTGGTGCAGCGGGTGCCGGTGCGGCTGCAGCTGGATGCGGCCGAGTTCGCCGATGGCACGCCGCTGCATGCGGGCTTGAGCGCGGAGGTCACGGTCGACACCGAACACCACCGCAGCCTGCACCCCGGGAACCAGCTGGCGCAGCGCTGATGAGCCGCGCCGAGCCGAGATGAGCTCCGCCGAGTCGATCAGCGCCGTAGCGCCGGCCGGAGCGCAGGGCGTACCGTTGAACCGCGGGATGATCACGCTCACGGTGATGGTCGCCTCGATCCTGCAGGCGCTGGACAATACCATTGCCAACGTCGCGCTGCCGCGCATGCAGGGCAGCCTGTCGGCGACCCAGGACCAGATGACCTGGGTGCTGACCTCGTACATCGTCGCGGCGGCAATCACGACGCCGTTGACCGGGTGGCTGGCGGATCGCTTTGGCCGCAAGCCACTGTTCCTGGCCTCGATCATCGGCTTCACGCTGGCCTCGGCGCTGTGCGGCATGGCGCAGTCGCTGGACCAGATCGTGCTGTTCCGCCTGCTGCAGGGCGCGTGCGGCGCGGCACTGATACCGATGTCGCAGGCGGTGCTGTTCGATGTCTATCCGCCGGCACAGCACGGCCGGGCGATGTCGATCTGGGGCCTGGGCGTGGTGCTGGGTCCGACGCTCGGGCCGCTGCTAGGCGGCTGGCTCACTGACGATTACAGCTGGCGCTGGGTGTTCTACATCAACGTGCCCTTCGGCATCCTCGCAGTGCTGGGCGTCATGGCCTATTTCCCCGACACGACGCATACGAAGAAGCGCTTCGATTTCCTGGGGTTCGCGCTGCTGAGCATCGCCGTCGGCGCGCTGCAGCTGCTGCTGGATCGCGGGCCGACCAAGGACTGGTTCAACTCCGGCGAGATCAAGCTGGAGAGCGCCATCGCGGGACTTGCGTTCTACCTGTTCGTCGCGCACACGCTGACCGCAAAGCAACCGTTCATTCGACTGGCGCTGTACCGCGACCGTAATTTCCTGACCGGCAACATCCTCATCTTCCTGGTGGGCATCGTGATGTTCGCCACCCTGGCGCTGTTGCCGCCGCTGCTGCAGGGGCTGATGGGCTACTCGGTGTTCCAGGCGGGCGTGGTGATGGTGCCGCGTGGAGTGGGAACACTGGTGGCGATGATGCTGGTGGGCCGCGCTGTCGGACGCATCGATGTGCGGGTGATCATCGGCGTGGGATTGCTGCTGACGGCGTTCTCGCTCTGGCAGCTGACGCATCTGTCGATGCAATTGAGCATGGCGTCGGTGGCGTGGCCGGGCGCCTTCCAGGGCCTGGGGATCGGCATCGTCTACGTGCCCATGGCGGCCCTGACCTTCGCCACGCTGTCACCCGCCATGCGCAACGAGGGCACTGCATTGTTCAACCTGATCCGCAACATCGGCAGCAGCATCGGCATCTCGACCGTGCAGGCACTGTTGGTGCGCAACACCCAGCTGGTGCATGCTTCGCTGGCACAGCACATCACGCCGATGACGCTGGCGAATCATTCGCCCGGCGTGTACGCCGGCCAGCAGGCGATCGCCGCGCTCGATCGCGCTGTCAGCGCGCAGGCCACGATGATCGCCTACCTGGACGACTTCCAGCTGATGCTGGTCCTTACGCTCATGGCGCTGCCGTTGCTGCTGCTGGTGCGCAGCGCGCGCGCGTCCGGTGCGCCGGTGCAACATGCCGCGATGGAATAGGCGGCGCGGCATACGATCGGCGCGTTTCGCGCGAATTGCGCGGCTCGCGCGAAGCGCGCGGCTCGCCGGCCTGGCGGCCAGCGCAGCGCTGGCTGGCTGCGTGGCCGGTTGCGTGGCCGGGCCGAAGTTCGTAGCGCCGGCGGACCCGGGCGCCGCGACTTACACGGCGGATGCGTTGCCCAATCTTGCGGCCAGCGGTACCAGCCCTGACAGTACGCTGCCGCAACCGCAGCAGTGGTGGAGCCTGCTCAACGCGCCGCGTCTCGACACGGCCATTCGCCAGGCGCTCAGCGCCAACCGGAGTCTGGATGCCGCACGCTCGACGCTGGCGCAGGCGCAGGCGATCAGCGGCGCGGCCGAGTCCGGCCGCTATCCGCACGTGGACCTGGACGCCATCGCCGGACGGCAGAAATACGGCGCGGCGTTCCTGGGCCCGGATCGACTGCCACCGTTCAGCTATTTCTCGATCGGGCCGGCGGTCAGCTACACGTTCGACATTGCCGGCGGCGTGCGGCGCACGATCGAGCAGCAACGCGCGCTCACCGACTACCAGCAGCACCAGCTGACAGCCGCGGCGCTCAGCGTCAGCGGCAACGTCGCGATGCAGGCGCTGGCACTGGCCACGGCGCGTGCGCAGATCGACAACCTGCAGTCGCTGCTGGCCGATGACCGTCGCAATCTCAAGCTGGTGCAGGACTCGTTCGACGACGGCGCCGCGACACGCGTGGACTTGCTGAACGCCCAGAGCCAGCTCGCCAATGACGAGACGCTGCTGCCGCCACTGCGTCGCGACCTGAGCGTGGCCAGCCATGCGCTGGCATTGCTCGCCGGCAGCACGCCGGCACAATGGAGCGTGCCGGACTTCAGGCTCGAGGACTTCAATCCCCCGGCGCACCTGCCGCTGGCGCTACCGTCGCAGCTGGTACACCTGCGCCCCGACATCCTGGCGGCCGAGGCGCAGCTGCATGCTGCAACCGCGGCGGCCGGCGTGGCCAGCGCCAACCTGTATCCGCAGATCAGCCTGACGGCCAGCGCCAGCCTGCAGACCAACACGCTGCACGCGCTGTTTGATGCCAGCAGCGCCGCCGGCGCATTCGGCGGCAGCCTGACCCAACCGCTGTTCGACCACGGTGCACTGCGTGCCAGGCAGCACGCCGCGCTCGATGCCATGCATGCATCGCTCGCCAACTACGAGCAGGTGGTGCTGAGCGCCTTTGCCCAGGTCGCCGATGCACTGGAGGCGCTGGATCACGACCAGGAGCTGCTGGCCAGCCAGCAACGCGCGGTGGCGATCGCCGCCGACAACCTGGCGCTGACGCGTGAGAGTTTCAGCGCCGGCAACAGCGGGGTGCTGCAGGTACTGGAGGCGCAGCGACAAAGCGAGCAGGCCCGCATTGGCCTGGTGCACGCGCAGTCGCAGCGGCTGCAGGACACGGTGCAGCTGCTGTTGGCACTGGGCGGCAGCTCACCAGTCGATCAGGGCTTGTGAAAATTGCGGAAGCGCGAGTTTGGGCTGCTGCCGGTGCCGGTGGTACCGGAAGTACCGGGGGTAGCGGAAGTACCGGCAGAGGTTGGCTTCGCCGGCGGCCGCGGCTGCAAACGTGATTCGACCGCGGGCGGCGGCGCCAGCGGCGGCCTTGGACCGGTGGCGGCGGGCGGGGACGATAACGTCGCCGATGACCTGGTCGCGCTGAGCGCGCGCACCGGTCGCATGCCGACCGAGACATTCAGGTGTCGCTGCTCGCCTGGCTGCAGCACGCCCACACCGACCACCTGGCGCGCCAGCTGCTGGTCGCGCTCGTCACGGATATCGAGCACCACAAAATATTCACACGGCTCGCTGCCGACCTTGTGCGAAATGCTGCCATCGACGCTCAGCGCCGTATAGCCCTCGTCGCTGGTCGACTGGCTGGCGTCGGTATTGAAGCGCAAATGGTGGCGACAGCCGGGGCAGATCGCCGCGGTCTCCAGCACGGTCGCCTTGCAGTGCGGACAGACACGAGTGGCTCCGGGCGAGCCCGAACGAATACTGCTCATGCCGTCATACTGAGCGCGGAACCCCCTTGAATTCAACTGCGCCGAGCTTGTCCTCCCAGCCGAACTCGACGTGCCCGCGCATGCGCGAGCCGGCGGCGACCGTGATCGAGGCAGCCTTGACGTCACCCACGATGATGCCGGTGCTCAGCACATCGACCTGCTTGGCGGCTTCGATATTGCCCTGCAGTTCGCCACCCACGACCACTACGCCGGCGCGCACCTGGCCTTCCAGCCGGGCCCCGGCATCGATGCGGAAGTTGCCGTCCACCTGCACGTCGCCCTTGAAACGGCCGGCAATGCGCACATCGCCTGAGCCGCTGATCTTGCCTTCGATGGTGAGTTCGGCCGCGATCACCGACTCGACGCTGGCAGGGCGCGCGGCACCCGCGCGACGGGCGGCATCGGTGTCGCCGGCCTTGTGCAATTCGGTGACGGTGGTGGGAGCTCCCGACACCGGGCTGGGGCTCGGGGTCGAGCCGGGTTCTTTCCAAAGTGCCATGAGCGAATTCTCCTTCAATGTCCTGTCGCAACTGCGAGCGGGACACGGTACTGCCAAACCGTGCTGCGGCGCCAGTGTCGTAGGTCACAGACAGCGCATTTCCACTGTAGGATCGCTAGCCATGGCTGACGCAAGAGATCGACCGCGGGCTAAATCACTGCGACCACTTCGGGCGCTGTGGCCATTTCTCGCCCCGCACTGGCTGCTGCTGGGCGGCGCGCTGGCGGCACTGCTGGTCGCGGCGGCGGCCATGCTGGCGCTGCCGGCGGCGCTGCGCCAGCTGATTGACCATGGCCTGTCCTCTGCCAACCCACGGGTGCTCAACGGTTACCTGGCAGGCTTCCTGGTGGCAGCGGTGGCATTCGGGATTTTTGCTGCACTGCGATTTTACCTCGTCACCTGGCTTGGGGAGCGGGTGGTTGCCGACCTGCGCGAGGCGGTCTACCGCCGCGTGGTGCGCATGGACCCCACTTTTTTCGAAGTCACCCGTACCGGCGAGGTGTTGTCGCGGCTGACCGCCGATACCACGCTGGTCCAGGCCATCGCCGGGGTCAACCTGTCGATCACGCTGCGCTCGGCGCTCAACCTGTGCGGCGCGCTGGTGCTGCTGGGACTGACCAGTGCCCGGCTCACGATCTGGATCCTGGCGCTGATGCCGGTCGTGATCGTGCCGCTGATCCTGATCGGCCGGCAGGTGCGCGGGCTGTCGCGCCGCGCCCAGGACCGCATTGCCGACAGCAGCAGCCTGGTGGATGAGACCCTGAATGCCATCCAGACGGTGCAGGCCTTTACGATGGAGGAACTGCAGAGCAGGCGGTACGCGGAGGCGATCGAGCACAGTTTTGTCGCCGCGATCCGGCGCAGCCGGGTGCGCGCGGCGATGACCGGCGTGGGCACCATGCTGGTGTTCGGCGGCATCACCTACGTGCTTTGGCTCGGGGCCCACGCGGTGCTGGTCCACGACATGACCTGGGGACAGCTGAGCCAGTTCTTTGTCTACGTGGCGATCGTCGGCACCTCGGCGGCGGCGTTGACCGAGATGTGGGGCGAAGTGCAGCGCGCCGCCGGCGCGATGGAGCGGCTGAGCGAACTGCTGGCCGCGCAGCCGGCGATTGCGGCGCCCGCGCTGCCGCTGGCGCTGCCGGCGAGGGTGCGCGGCGATATCGCGTTCGAACACGTGAATTTCCGCTACCCGTCGCGCCCCGACGCGCTGGCGCTGAACGACTACACGCTCTCGGTGCGCAGCGGCGAGACGGTTGCCGTGGTGGGGCCGTCGGGCGCCGGCAAGAGCACTACTTTCCAGCTGCTGCTGCGCTTCTACGATCCGGAGAGTGGCCGCATCAGCATCGACGGCAGCGACCTGCGGCGCCTGCGGCCCGAGGAGCTGCGCATGCAGATCGGATTCGTGCCGCAGGACACGGTGCTGTTCGGCGCCAGCGCGCGCGACAATATCGGCTACGGACGCCCCGGAGCTTCGGACGCGCAGATCGAAGCTGCAGCGCGCGCCGCCGCGGCCGACCAGTTCCTGCGCGAACTGCCGGCCGGATACGACACTTTCCTGGGCGAGCGCGGCACACGGCTGTCGGGCGGCCAGCGCCAGCGCATCGCCATCGCGCGCGCCATACTGAAAAACCCGCCGATCCTGCTGCTGGATGAGGCGACCAGTGCGCTCGATGCCGAATCCGAGCGGCTGGTGCAGGCTGCACTCGGCGAACTGATGCGCGACCGTAGCACGCTGGTGATTGCGCACCGGCTGGCGACGGTACTCAAGGCCGACCGCATCGTCGTGCTGGAAGCCGGGCGCGTGGTTGCGGTGGGCACGCATGGGCAGCTGATGCGATCGAGTCCGCTGTATGCGCGGGTCGCGGCGCTGCAGTTCGGCGCCGCGCAGGAGGCACTGGCGCGCTGATCGACACGCTGATCGTTCAGTGATCGTCGGCTGCCGGGTCACCGCGCCCTCGCGCCTCGGCAGCAGGCGCGTCTACTGCCAGCACCGCGACCGGCAGTTCGCTGAACAGGTCCGCGGCGCGCAACTTGCCGGCAGCCGGCGCCAGCGTGCGGCCGGTGAGCAGCTCGCGCCAGCGCGGGCGCTGCAGGGCCTCGGGCAGCAGCAGCGCGGCGCCAGCGTCGAACTGCTGCTGTGGCTGGCGGTCACGCGCGCCGCGCGCCACCGCTACGACCAGCACCTGCGCGTCGTGGGTGCGCGCGAAGGCACAAAGCTCATCGTCCCGGCCACCCTGCGCCACCGTCGCACCCGATGCCGCCGTCGCACCCTGCACCGTCAACGGCTGATAGTCGCCTACGGCGTAGACTTCCGGACATTCGCGCCGATGCTGTAGCAGCGTCATGATCGTCGCCAGCTTGATACGGCCGTCGTGCCAGTGCTGCCAGAGATGGCGCATGCAACCGAGGCGATCGGCCGCCAGCCCTGCCGCCAGCTCATCAGCCATACGCTCCCGCAGCGCGTAGTCCACCGGGCGGCGATTGTCGGGATCGACCATCGACAGGTCCCACAGCTCACTGCCGTTATATACATCAGGTACACCCGGGCTGGTGAGCTTGAGCACCGTCTGGATCAGGCTGTTGTGGGCGCCGGACGCGGCCAGGCGGCGGGTAAATGGCAGGAAGGCGGCAAAGAAGGCGACCGCGCGGCCGCCGGTCAGCGCCGCGTCGATCAGGGCGCTCATCGCGTCCTCGTAGTCGGTAATCGGAAACGACCAACCGGTATGCACCCGCGCCTCGCGCATCGACTTCAGCATGGTCTGGCGGACGCGTTCGGCATACGGTTCCAGCCGCGGGTCGTCCGCGGATTCCAGCTGCAGCAGTTCGCACGGCCAGGTGCCTGCCAGCAGCTGGTACAGCAGGTATTCGTCATTGCGATCGGGTCGCAGCTCGGACTCGGCCGGCCCGGCCGGACCGCGCAGGATGCGCGTCCACACCGGCAGTTGCCGCTCCCATTCCGCGACGTGCTCGGACAGCGCGGCGAGCCGCGCACGCGTATCCTCGCCACGCTTGGTGTCATGCGTTGCCGTGGCCAGCATCGCGTGCGGCCAGGACTGGACGCGCTGCTGGCTGGCCTTGTGGAAGGCGGCGACCGTGGCGCCGAAGCGCTCCGGGTCACCGCCGACCTCGTTCAGCGCAATGAAACGGTTATAGCGGTAGAACGCCGTATCCTCCAGGCCCTTGGCAACCACCGGCCCGCTGTATTGCTGCAGCCGCATCGCACAGCGCAGCAGCGACTGGCGCGAGAAGCCGCTGCGCGGTTGCTGCAGCAGATCGCCGGTGAGCACCTGCTGCAGGAACGTGAAGGCGCTGGCGTCGATCTCGGTCTCGTTGCGCCGCGCCTGTGCCAGCGCCCAGCTGAGGTAGCGCCGGTCGGTCTCATCCAGCTCGCCATCACTGTCGATGTAGGTGCGATAGACCGGAAAGCAGGCGATCAGCTCCTTGATCGCGCGGCGCAGCAGGTCGCGCGTGAAATCCGCGGTGCGCGGGTTCTGGCGTGCCAGCCGCGCCATGTCGCGTGCCAGCACGTTGAGCTCGCTGGCCATCTCGTTGTCCATGATGCTCAGCTTGCACTGGCGCGCAATCTCGGCGAATGGGCGTTGCTCACCGGTGAATTCACTGTAGAGGCGGCTCAGTTCGTCAGCCGCGCTGGCGTCGATCAGCAGTCCCAGAACCTGGTTGAGAAAGTCATAGCCGGTGGTGCCGTCGACCGGCCAGTCGCTGCGCAATCGCTCATGCGCCGACAGGATCTTCTCCACCACCAGGTAGACGTGGCGGCCCGCGCGCCTTGCGGTCAGCCGCCGCTGCAGCCGGCGCAGGTACGCCCTCGGATCGAACAGGCCGTCGATGTGATCGATGCGCAGGCCATCGATCACCCCGTCCCTGACCAGCCGCAGCAGCCGGTGGTGGACGTGTTCGAACACTTCGACCACCTCGGTGCGCAGCCCCGCGAGATCGTTGATATTGAAGAAGCGCCGGTAGTTGATGTCGTCCGCGGCCACGCGAAAGTAGGCGACGCGCCAGTGCTGCTGCCCGATCAGCTCGTCGAGCTCGCGCCAGCTGGCGCTGTCCCCGGGCCGGCCTTCGAAGCGGCTGAGCGCAAAGCGCAGCGCCTCGCGCACGTCGGCGCGCTGCTCCACCAGTGCTGCCAGCTGCGTCTTGAATTCGGCAGCGCGCTGCGGCATCTGCCCGCGCCAGTTCGGCAGCCAGTCGAAGGCATCGGCCAGCTGCTCGAGCTGCAGCGGGCCGTCGCCCAGGATGCGTGCGTAGTGCGGCGGGGAGATCGGCAGCTTGTGCGTGCCGTAGGCCCAGACCGCGAAACTGCCCTCCTGGGCATCGAACTGCAGCTGCAGCGCGCCGCGTTCCAGTTCGATACCGTACTGGTCGCCGAGCACCGGTACCAGGATCTTGTTGTGCAGGTAACGCCGCTCCGGATCCCAATCGATGTCGAACCAGCCGGCGTGGGTTGCCTCGGCACCCCATTCGAGTACATCGAGCCATAGCGGGTTGTCGGCGCCGCCCACGCCCATGTGATTGGGCACGAAGTCCACGATGTGACCCAGCTCGTGCTGCCTGAACTGCTGGCACATGTGCGCGAATGCGGCGTCGTCCCCGAGTTCGGGATTCAGCTGGCGGTGATCGAAGATGTCGTAGCCGTGGGTGCTGCCGGCACGCGCCTTGAAGTACGGTGACAGGTAGGCATGGCTGATGCCCAGCCGCTGCAGGTACGGCGCCAGGCGCGCCGCATCCTGGAAGCCGAAGCCACGTTGCAGCTGCAGGCGGTAGGTGGCTCGCGGAACGACGGGTGGCTGGCCCGGGTGCGGCGCCGTCAGGCGTTCAGCGTCCAACGCAAGCTCCAGGGGGCGAAGGTGCCAGCGGCGTCGACCTTGCCCTGCTGCCACAGCAGCCTGCCTTGCCCGGCGGGGAAACCCGGTGTTGTGCGTGCCGACAGGTTCGCCATCAGCGTGAGCTGCGCACCGTCGGCCGCGCGCCAGCGCACCACCAGCGCGCCATCATCGATGATGCTGTATTCCCCGGCCTCTCCCAGCCGTGGCAGCAGCGGCACGATGTGCCGCCGGCGCACCGCCAGCAGGTCGCGGTACCAGCGCAGCGTGGCGGCATGGACGGGGTCGGCGAGCCGCTCCCAGTCGAGCTTGCTGTCCTCGAAGGTCTGTACTGCCTGCGGGTCGGGAATGCTGTCGGCCCCCTCGGACGCGCGAAATGCCGCAAAGTGTGCGAACTCCTGGCGCCGGCCGTCGCGTACCGCGTCGCCGAGCTTGCCGCCGAAGTCGCAGAAGAACTGGAACGGGCTGCGGCTGTGCCATTCCTCGCCCATGAACAGCATCGGAATTTGTGGCAGCAGCAGGTACAGCGCGGTCACGGCGCGCAGCGCCGCCGGATCGGCCAGCGCGTTCAGGCGCTCGCCGAACGCGCGATTGCCTACCTGGTCGTGGTTCTGGAGAAAAGCGACGAATGCCGTCGGCGGCAGGTGTGCGCTGGCCTCGCCGCGCGCGCTGCCGCGGTACGGCATCAGCTCGCCCTGGAAGGCAAATCCCTGCGCCAGCGCCCGGCCCAGGCGCTCGGCCGACCCATGGTAATCGGCGTAGTAGCCCTCCGATTCCCCGCTGGCGGCCACGTGCAGCACGTGATGCACGTCGTCGTTCCATTGGGCGTCGTATAACGGTGAGTTGCCGTCGCGCTCGCGCCGCAGCCAGCGCGCCTGGTTGTGCTCGTTCTCGACGATCAGGTGCGCACTGCGCGGCAACTGGGCGCTGCGCACGCGCTGCGCCAGCTGCTCCAGGATATGCAGTGGGCTGTCGTCCACCAGCGCGTGCACCGCGTCCAGGCGCAGTCCATCCAGGTGAAATTCCTCCAGCCAGTAGAGCGCGTTGTGGATGAAAAACTCGCGTACCGTGTCCGAGCCATCGGCGTCGAAGTTGATCGCCGCTCCCCAGGGCGTCTGGTGGCGCGCATTGAAGAACTGCGGCGCGTACAGCGACAGGTAGTTGCCTTCGGGTCCGAAGTGGTTGTAGACCACGTCCAGGATGACCATCAGGCCGCGCTCGTGCGCCGCGTCCACCAGCGCCTTGAGATGTTCGGGCCGGCCGTAGCTCGAATCCGGCGCGAAGGGCAGCACGCCGTCGTAGCCCCAATTGCGGCGTCCGGGAAAATCCGCCACAGGCATCAGCTCGATCACCGTGATGCCCAGCGCCACCAGGTGGTCCAGGCGCTCAATCGCAGCCAGGAAAGTACCCGCGCGGGTGAAGCTGCCGACATGCAGTTCGTATATGACCGACGCGCTCCAGGGACTGCCATGCCAGTCGTGGTCGCGCCAGGCATAGGCCTGCGGATCGATTACCTCACTCGGGCCATGCACGTCTGCCGGCTGGAAGCGCGAGGCGGGATCGGGCACCGGCACGCCGTCGGGCAATATGAACCTGTATTGCGAGCCCGGACCGGCGCGATCGGTGATCAGGCGGTGCCAGCCGCCGGCCTGCCGCTGCATCGGCAGGGGACTGTCGGACGAATCAAGCTGGATGCCGATGCGCTCATGGCCTGGCGCCCACAGGCTGAAACGCACGCTGCCGCCGGGCTGCACCTCAGCGCTGTAGGGCATGAGGTGCCGGCTGGTGCCTGGGACGGGGACTGGACTGCGAGCGCCAGAAATCAATGCCGGGCCTCCAGACGTTGCCGCTATTGCCGCAAGTCGGTGAGCGCCACATCATAGCTTCTACCGCCTTGAAATCGTGTTCGCCGAATCCTTTTGCAACACCGCCTGTGCCGCCGGAAACTGCTTCAGGCGTTCGGCGATCGCGTACAGTTCGCGCTCCTCGGTGACCCGGACGCCGCCCGGCTGGCGCATGGCGTCGCGGATCTGGCGATGGCGCAACAGCAGCCGCTGCAGTTCGAATTGGGGCTCCATCTCTTGGCAACCTCGATCGGCTATCCCTTGGGTGTCGGCAGCATGCCGCCGGCAGCCGCCCATACCTAGCCGCGCATGTCTCAGCCGGCCGTCAGACGCTTCCGACTGGCGGCGCCAGTCAGCTCAAGGCAGGCAGATCAAGGCAGACAGTGGGTTACGCTTGCGGCAGCGGCGCCGGATGCTAGAATCGCGCGCCTCGTGGGGCGGTAGCTCAGTTGGGAGAGCGTCGCGTTCGCAATGCGAAGGTCGAGGGTTCGATCCCCTTCCGCTCCACCAGTACCCATGTGCCTGAATGCACGGGC
>Ga0302157_10003051_pt1 | contig 19157 bp, 15 predicted proteins | sample I_Bog_N3_3_FD_193502 | JGI IMG/M metagenome (GOLD analysis project Ga0302157, IMG submission 193502) | Peat permafrost microbial communities from Stordalen Mire near Abisko, Sweden - I_Bog_N3_3 | ecosystem: Environmental > Terrestrial > Soil > Wetlands > Peat | place: Sweden: Abisko, Stordalen...
TCGGGGAAGAAGGCTGCGTCGACCGCGGCATTGTTGAAGCCGCTCATCGCGCCCGAATCGATGCCCAGCGCGCGCGCGGCCACGATCAGGTAGGCGCCCTGCATGCTGCTGTTGCGCATGGCGGTGACGTCGATCAGGCCCTGGTTGCCGTGGAACATGTCGCGCGCACCCGGCATGGCGGGAAACTGCTCGGGCAGGTGCTCATGGAATTCGGTGTCGTAGGCGACGATCGCGGTGACCGGCGCGGCCATCGTCTTGTCGACGTTGCCGCCCATCAGCGCGCCTTTCAGCTTTTCCTTGGCGGCGGCGCTGCGCACGAAGACGATGCGGCCCGGCTGGGCGTTCATCGAGGTCGGACCCCACTTCATCAGGTCGACCAGCGAATGCAGCGTGGCGTCGTCGATCGGACGCGACTGGAATTTGTTGAACGTGCGGGCGTCGAAGAACAGCTGCTTCAGCGTGGCGTCGTTGAGGGCTTCGGTCATGGCGGAATCCTGGAAAGCGTTGGAGGGACAGGCGAACCGCTCGGAGGCGGCGCGGACAGGCCATCATCGCCTGCCCCGGCCGCCCATCCGTGCAGCGAAGTCGAAGGCCCCATTCAAATTCGGTCAACGCCCCGGGTTCGCGCAAGCTTTGGCGGCGCCGGCGAGAATCGCCGCCATGCGCCAACCCGTCCCACTCGATCGCTGCACCCGCCTCCTCAATCACGGACCCACGGTGCTGGTGAGCGCCGAATCCGGCGGTCGCCGCAACGTGATGGCCGCGGCCTGGTCGATGCCGCTCGATTTCATGCCGCCCAAGGTCGCGGTCGTCCTCGACAAGCAGACCTTCACCCGCACGCTGATCGAGGCCAGCGGCCACTTCGTGCTCGCGGTGCCGCCGGTGGCGCTCGCCGCGCTGACCGAGCACGTGGGCAATGCCAGCGGGCGCGATATCGAGAAATTCGGCGCGGCCCTCGCCTCCGCCGAGCCCGGCCCCGCCACCGGCGCGCCGCTGGTCGAGGGTTGCATCGCGTGGCTGGAATGCCGCCACCTCCCCGAGCCGCACATCGAACAGGCCTACGACCTGTTCCTGGGCGAGGTCGTGGCCGCCTGGGCCGACGACCGCGTGTTCCGCGACGGCCGCTGGCACTTCGACGGGGCTGATGCCTCGCTGCGTTCGCTGCACCACATCGCGGGCGGGCACTTCTTCGCCATCGGCGACGAAGTGAAGTACGAGACGATCAAGGACTGATCAGCGCAGGCTGACCGTCACGCGCTTCCACGCCGGATCCTGGAAGCGCTGGAACGCCTTCAGCGCGGCCGGCGCATCGGCCGTGCGTTCGGTGGCCAGCGTCCGGCCATCGAGCAGCTCGTAGGTGCGCGCCAGGCGGTTGCCGTGCAACGGGTCGCGCACTTCGCGCACCGCCAGTACCTCACCGGTGACCGGCACCCAGCCGGCGAATTCCACGTAGCCCACGCCGTCGGCCCCGGTCGACGGCGGCAACACCTGCACCGTCCAGCCCTGGGCCGTGGCGCGGAACATCCACAGCTCGCGCCAGGTGGCCAGCGGCTGCACCGCCAGCGTCAACGCGGTCGAGCCGGCGTCGGCACGCGCCGAGGCCGTCCATACCGTGCCGTACGTGCAGCGGCGCGCCAGCGCATGGGCCGCGTCATGCTTCGCATCGAGCAGCAGCACGCAGGTCTCGCCAGGCTGGCCGGGCTGCGTGGCGATGTGCAGGCCGCTCGCGGCCGGTGCGAACACCGGCTCGGCCGCCCAGCGCGACGCGCCGACGCGCATCGCGGCGTCGGTGTACGTGGACTGGTCGTCATCGGCGAGTTCGCTCTTGGCGACGCCGGCCAGCGCCGCCAGCGCTTCGTCGCCGGCCGCCACCACGTCGTCGACCGTCACCGAGGGCAAACCGGCCGTCGGCGTGCCGCCTTCGACCACCAGGCGGCGGCTGTCCTCGAACGCGATCGCCGACCACACGCCGGCCTGGCGCATGCGGACGCGGTTGCGCATGTACGGCGGCAGGTCGGCCGCAGGCACGCGCGCGAGCACGTCGGCGCGGGACTGGTCGAGCTGCCAGCGTTGCAGCGGCGGCGTCATGGCTGCGACGCAGTCGTGGCGCGTCAGCGCCAAGGCGGCGCGGGCCGCCTGCTCGGGTGTGGGCGACAACGCGAACACGTGGCGGAACGCATCGCCGTCGTAGCAGAGCCAGACGTGGCCGTCGCGTTCGAGGCTCGCGAAGTGGATGCCGAGCCCGGCGGCCACCTCCAGTTGCGCGGCGACGCTGGGCTCGCCCGGGCGCACCGGTGCGTTGATCGCCGCCGCATCCGCCGTGTTGGCGTGCCATGCGAGGCGCTCTGCCATCGTGCCCATCGCGTCGAACACCTCGGCCGTGATCGTGCCGGCGGGCGCGGCCTTCAGGTACGCGGCCGCCAGCCCCAGGCCCAGCGCCTCCGAACCGCTGCGGTCACGCAGGAAGCGCACCAGCGCGAGCAGCTCGGGCGCCTCGGCGGGCTCCAGCGTGAGCGCGCGCACCGCGTTCACGCGCACGTAGCCCCCGCGCTCGCGCGAAGGGTCATACACCTGCAAGTAGTCCAGGCGCTCGCCGCGCAGCTCCAGCAGTTCGCCCTGGCCCAGCAAGGCCAGCGGCGCGCCACCGCTCTTCGCGCCGCTGCGCAGCGGCACGGCGTCCTGCATGACGAGGGCGTAGTGCGGCACCGGCGCGACGATCAAGGGCGCCGGCGTGAACGCGTTCGCGGCGGGTGGAAACACCACGCAAGCCACCGCGGCCACGGTGGCGAGCACGCAGATCGCGAACGTGCGCACGGGGTTGCCCTTGTGATGCGGAAAGCCGAAGTCGTGGCGTCGGCGGGTCATGCGGTAGCCGATCTGGCCGCTGCCGCGCGTGGGTCGGACTCTCATTGCGTGGCCTCCGTCTTGTCGGTGGCGTCGTCCGCCCTGGCCGTCGCCGCGACCGGCGTGTTGCGTCCACCGCCCAGCAGCGCCGAGCCGATGAAGCCGCCGTCGGCCGGCGGCGGCGCGATGATCACCTGGATCTTGTCGGACAGCTTGTCGGCCAGGGTCTTCTGGATCAGCAGCGGATTGCGCGTGATCAGCGCGCCTTCGCGCGCCATCTGCTCGCTGGTGGACTTGCCGACCTTGTCCAGGCGATAGACCTCGGCGTCGGCCAGCTTGTTGCGCGAATCGGCCTCGCCGGAGGCCTCGATGCGACGCGCCTCGGCGTTGCCTTCGGCCGTCTTGATGCGCGACACCTTGTCGGCCTCGGCCTCGAGCTGGCGCTGCTGGATCTGCTTCTGCTTGAACGGCAGCACGTGCGCCATTGCCTCTTCCTGCGCCTTGGCCGCGATGACCTGCTCCTCGCCAGCGGCCTCGGCGGCCTTCTCGCGCCTGACCTTGTCGGCCTCCGCCTCCAGCCCGGCTTGCTTGACCTGCTTGTCCTTCAGCTCCAGCGTGAAGCGCATCTTCTCGCTTTCGAGTTCCTCGGCGAGCAAGGCCTCCATGCCGTGCCTGTAGTCGGGCGGCAGGTCGACCTTGCCGATCTGCACGTCGCGCAGCACGATGCCGTTGGCGGCCAGCTTCGGACGCAGCTCGGCTTCGATCACCTGCTGGATCTCGGCGCGCCTGGACGAGAAGATCTCGCGCACCGTGTAGCGCGTGAACACGCGGTAGATCACGCCCTGCACCGCCGGCGCCACCACGTCGGCGCCCACGTCGGCGGGCAGGTCGCGGGCGATGGTGCCGATGCGCGCCGGATCGAGCGCGTAGTGCGCCGCCACGTCGACGCCGATCGACAGGCCTTCCACCGACTGGAACGGCGCGGGGCCGCTGGCCGACGCGCTCTGCTCGGCGCGGTACACCTGCTCGCGCAGGTCATAGACGCCCAGGTCCTGCAGGCCCGGGAACACGAAGACGGTACCGGCCCGCAGCACGGTGGCGTCGCCGCTCAACCGGCTGGTGCGCACGCCCAGCTCGCCGTTGGGCACGCTGCGCAGCGGCACGTGCGTCGCCAGGCCCCACACGGCCGCCACCACGGCGGCGCAGGCCGCGAGCGGCAACAGGCGCACGCGCGGGAAGTCGTTGACAAGCCGTTCGACCAGGCGTTCGACCGGGCTCGGCGGGACAGGGATGGCGTCGGGGGGGATGTCGTTCTCGTTCACTGGGTCTTCTCCTGGGTGTGTGAACGCATTCTTTCGAGCCTGCCCAGAGCGTTCAACGACGCGCCGAGGGCGCTGCGCTCACGCCGCAGGCGGCTGCACTCCGGCCGCGGAGGAAACACTCACGCCCGGCGCGCCGGTGCGACCGGATAATCGAAGCCGGGGTCCCGAGACGGGCGCCCGTCACCGAAAGGCCAGCATCCGTGTCGAACAACGCCCTCCGCGTCGCGATCATCGAAGACGACCCGCCGACGAGCGACCAGCTCAAGGGCTGGATCCTGTGCGCACGTCCCGGCCTGCAGGTCGATCAATGGTTCACGCGCGACGAGGCCGAGAGCGCGATCGCGCGCGAGCGCTACGACCTCGTCGTGATGGACATCGAGCTGGGCCGCGAGCGCCACGCCGGCGTCGCGCTGATCAACGCGATCAACAAGCAGCACGGCACGCCCGTGCTGGTGGTCTCCGCGATGCCCGCCACGATCTACCGCAGCATCATGAAGGCGCTCGACGCCTGGGACTACCTGCAGAAGACGACGTTCGAGGAAGCCGACTTCATCGACACCGTGCTGGAGATGCTGCGCGCCTCCAGGGATCGCCCCGCGACCAGGGCCGCGTCCGCCAGCGCGGCACCGGCGGTCGACCAGGAACTGAGCCTGGACCCGCTGCGCCAGGGCGCCGTGCTGTGGCGCGGCCACCGCGTCAACCTGCCGCTGACCGCGCAGCGCATCCTGGCGGCGCTGCACGCGCGCCGCGGCGAGGTGGTGTCGTACGACGAGCTGTTCCAGGTGGTGAAGACGGGCCGCAACCGCGACAACGTGCGCAAGCACATCAGCACGATCCGCGAGGCGTTCCGCGACATCGAGCCGACGTTCGAGGGCATCGAGAGCGTCCCCATGCGCGGCTTCCGATGGTTGGCGACGCCGACGGCGACGGGCCGTTGACGTGAGCGCCGCGGCTCCGAACTGGCGCACGCGGCTGGCCGCCTGGCGCTGGCCCGGCCTCGCGTTCTTCCGTCTGCGGCTGTTCTTCCGCGGCGTGTTCCTGCTGCTGGCCGTGGCCACCGTCGCCATCGCGCTGTCGGTGCTGCAGGACGAGAAGGCGTTGAGCGACCGCAGCTACCGCGAGGGCTTCGCCAAGACCATGGGCCAGGTGGCCGCGCAGCTGCGCCATCCCGCCAGGCAGCTCGCGCTGCTGAATCCGCCAGCGCCCGCGGCCTCGGCCACCGCGGCGCATCCCGGCGCCGTGCACCCGCTGGTGCTGCCCTTCTCCGCGCTCGACTTCGACGACCACAACAAGGTCGAACAGGCCGTGGAGATGGCCGGCTGCACGCGCCAGTACCCGGGCGACGCTGCGCTGTGCGTGGCCGTGGGCAGCAACCCGTGGGCCGGCGGCTTCGTCTACGTGGTGGGGCATGCGCCCAGCCCGCCGCCCGTCGCGCACAAGCCCGGCGAGCATGACCTGACGCTGTCGCACCGGCTGCGCGTGGACATCGCCCTGCGCGGCCACCACTACGGCTGGATCGCGCCCTTCGAGCCCGAGCCGGCCACCGCCGTCGACGTGCTGCGCGGCCGCCTCACCGGCTTTGCCGAGGACGCGGACGGCCACGTCGTGACGCGCCCCGTGCGCGACTTCCGCGGCTGGCTGTGGCAAGGCGGCCCGTGCCTGGACGGCAGCAAGGCGACAGCCACCTGCGCGCGCCGCGCCTTCTTCTCGGTGCGGCTGCCGGTGGAGGTGCTGCACGACGACGTGGTGGCCTCGGCGCATCCGGTGTGGCCGCCGGCCGACATGAACCGCATCGACGTGCACGTGCAATGGCTGGCGCCCGGCGACGCCGCGCCGCTGTTCGACAGCGCTCGCCCCGGCGCCACCGCCCCCTTTTCCCTCGCCGACCTGGGCACCCAGCTGCTGCCCGGCGAGACGCTGCAGTTGCGCAAGCTGGGGTCATCGACAAACCCGGCCGACGAGCCGCTGGCCACCATCAAGGGCAGCCTGCCATCGACGCCGCCACCCACCAACTGGATGCCGCAGGCCGTCAACGACTTCCTGGGCCGCGCCGTCCGCGGCCTGCTGCGTCGTCTGCCGGTGCAAGGCGAGGACGCCCCGATCGAGGCCACCGAGACGATACGCACCGCCGCCGGCAGCTACGAGATGCACGGCTTCGGCGACGAACGCAGCGCCAACCGCGGGCTCGCGGTGGTGGCGACGCGGGTGTCGTGGTTCGTCGTCGCGATGCTGGTGGCGCTCGCGCTGGCCTGGGGCGCGATCGAGTGGACGATCATCCGCCGCATCACGATGTTGACGAAGCGCTCGCGCGCCGTCACGGCCGCCGTGGTGGACGACGCCACCGGATCGCCGTCCGGCCGCTGGTCGACGCTGGACATCGCCGACCTGCGCAGCGCCGACGAACTGGGCGTGCTCGCCGCCTGCCTGGCCGAGCTGCTGCAACGCGTGGACGAGAGCATGCAGCGCGAACGCCTGCGCGCCGAGCGCGAGAAGGACCAGTGGATGGCCGTGGGCCACGAGATCATGTCGCCGCTGCAATCGCTGATCGCGCTGCACGGCGCGCCCGACGACGCCAGCCGGCGCTACATCCTGCGCATGCAGCAGGCCATCCGCGTGCTGTACGGCAGCGCCTCGCCCAGCGAGGCCTTCCAGTCCACCACGCTGCAGCTCGCCACGCTGGAGCTGGACGCCTTTCTTGCCGAGGTGGCCGCCAACGCCCCGCACGCCGGCATCGCGGACGTGGTCTACGACGGCCCCGGCGAGACCGTGGTCGTGCGTGCCGACGAGTACCCGCTGGAAGACGTCATCACGCACGTGCTCCAGAATGCCCAGCGTCACCGGCGCGCGGGCACGCCCATCACGCTGCGCCTGCGCGCGGACGACATGCGCGCCACCGTGGAACTGCACGACGAGGGCGACGCCATCCCGCCCGAGCTGATCGACAAGATCTTCGAGTACGGCGTCTCCGGTGCGCACGAGGCCGCGGCTGACGCGCAGGCGCCCCAGCGCGGCCAGGGCCTGTTCGTCGCGAAGACCTACATGGCCAAGATGGGCGGCACGATCGCGGCGGAGAACGTGGCCGGCGGCGTGCGGGTGGTGCTGACCTTTCCGCGCGCCTGATGTTCATGCTCGCCGGCGAGCCGCGGTGATGGCGCTCCTGCCGCAGAGGCTGCGTTCCATCGCCGGCGCGACGTCGTCCTTCGGCAGAGGCCCGGCAGGCCTGCCGTGAAACGGCGTTCGATTGCCGCATTGATCGCGCTCGCGGCAAGCCTGCCCGCCGTGGCTCAAACAGACAAGGCCGCCGCGCCTTCGGACTACGCAACGCCGGTGGATGCGTTCATGCAGTCCGTTGGTCGATGCGCTTAAGCGGCCAGGGCGTCGACCCGGCGCAGGCCGGCGATCGTCTCCAGGCAGGCGCGCGCCACCTCGATGCCCTTCTTGACGAAGTGCTCGCTGAAGAAGCGGACGTGGTCCTCGTGCTCGTGGAAGTCGCGCGGCGTCAGCACCGCCGACAGCACCGGCACCTCGGTATCGAGCTGCACGCGCATCAAGGCGTCGATCACCGTGGCGCCGACGAACTCGTGCCGATAGATGCCGCCGTTGACGACGAGGCCGCACGCGACGATGGCGTCGTAACGCCCCGAACGCGCGAGCTTGAGCGCCATCAGCGGGATCTCGAAGGCGCCCGGCACCTCGAAGTAGTCGACCTGGCCTGGCGGTGCCGGACTTCGGTCGAACTCGGCCATCAGCGAATGCTTCGCCCGGTCGACGATGTCGCTGTGCCAGGACGAGCAGATCACCGCGATGCGGGCGCGCTGGCCCGTTGCGGCAGCCGCCGCGGCGGTGGAAAGATGCGGAACAGTCATCTGATTCATGGTTCTCTCGAGTGAGTGGTTTCCAGAATCAGGGCGCGCGAGAACGCAGCCGCTGCAGGCCTCCAGGGAGGAATGCAGCAGCCCACACTGTCGCGTTTCTCTTTCATCCGGACTGTGACCGTCGGCCCTGGAATCGCACCAGATCTGCTGACCCTTCGCTCGTGCAGACGCGAAGGCGCTCGCGGGCTCCCGCGACGAATCGCGGCTACCGCCGGTGGGGAATTTCGCCCCGCCCTGAGAACGCTGTCCGTCTTGCGAACGGACAAGGCCATTCTACAAAGGCCGGTTCGCCCGCGTCAGTCCCCGGACATCCGCCGGATCCGCTCGTTCTCTTCCTCGCGCGAATCCTCGATCTCGCGCATCACCGCGCGCAGGTCGACGGCGCCCCGCTTGTGCTCGTAGCGGCCCGTCAACGGCGTCTCCACCGCCAGGGCTCCGGCCACGTACAGCGACCAGATCTCCGGGCCGTACTCCGTCTGGCGCAGCTCCGGCGCGAAGCGGCCGAAGTAGGCGGCGAGGTTGCCGACGTCGCGCATCAGCATGCGCTGCGCATGGTTGTTGCCGGCGGCGTCCACGGCCTGCGGCAGGTCGATGATCACCGGGCCATCCTCGGCCAGCAGGATGTTGAATTCGGACAGGTCGCCGTGCACGACGCCCGCGCACAGCATGCGCACGGCCTCCTTCACCAGCGTGGCGTGGTGGCGGCGCGCGTCCTCGGGCGTGAACTCGCAGTCGTTCAGGCGCGGCGCGGCGTCGCCGTCGGCGTCGACGACGAGCTCCATCAGCAGCACGCCGTCATGGAAGTTGTGCGGCTTGGGCACGCGCACGCCGGCGCGGGCCAGGCGGTACAGCGCGTCCACTTCGGCGTTCTGCCACGCCTCCTCCTGCTTCTCGCGGCCGAACTTCGTGCCCTTGGCCATCGCGCGCGCCTGGCGCGAGTTCTTGACCTTGCGGTTCTCGGTGTAGTCGACGGCCTGGCGAAAGCTGCGGTGCGTGGCTTCCTTGTAGACCTTGGCGCACAGCGTCTCCTCGCCGCTGCGCACGACGAACACCATCGCTTCCTTGCCGCTCATCAGCTGGCGCACGACGGTGTCGATCAGCCCTTCGTCGACGAGGGGCTGCAATCTTTTCGGGGGTTTCATCGCCGCATTGTCCGCTGTGCGGACTTACGGCAGCCAGGCAGCCAGGTCCTTCTTCAGCTTGGCCAGGTCCGCGTCCCGCGTGTACATCATGTGGCCGGCGTCGTAGTAGTGGTGCGTGATGCGCCGGCGGACGTCCGCGGGGATGTCGAGCTGGGCCAGCGACCAGTCGCTGGCCGTGGACGGCGTACCGAGGTCGAAATGGCCGCTGGCCACCAGCACGCGCAGGTGCGGGTTGCGGCGCAGCGCGCGCGACAGGTCGGGGCTGGTGCAGCAGAACGAGTTGCCCTGCTGCTCGCCGCGGCTCCAGTTCCAGTGCTTGTTGGTGTCCATGGACAGGACCTCGTAGTGCCACGTGGGATCGAAGCCCAGCGTGCCGACGAAGTAGCCCATGCCGGCCATCGTGTACGGGCCGACGATGGCCTCCATGCCCGGATCGAAGTCCCACTCGTGCGTGCGCGCGAGGCCCATCGGTCCCGTGACGCGGGCCTCGAGCCGGCCCACGATCTGGCCGCGATCGCGCAACAGCTCGGTGAAGAAGGTGTTGTCGGAGATGCGCAGATTGCGGTGTTCCACCAGCGACGCCGACAGGCCGGTGAGCTCGCCGATGCGTTTCGCGGCCTTGGCACGCTCGGCCTCGCTCGCCCCCGCGCCCCGGTGCAGCACGCGCAGGTACTCGGTCTCGACGAACTCGGTGGCCAGCGCGCGCGCGGCCTCGGGCGACTTGGACTGCGGGCCCTTGAGGCAACCGTGATACTGGGCGACACCTGCGAATGCCGGAAGAAACAGCGCATGGGGCAGGTCGTTGCGTGCCTCGAACACGATGGACTGCAGATCCATCGCGCACGAGATCAGGATCAGCCCGGCCAGCGCGACGCCCTGGTCGGCGAGCTTGTCTGCGATGGCCGCGCCGCGCGTGGTGCCGTAGCTCTCGCCGGCCACGTAGATCGGCGACGTCCAGCGCTGGTGGCGCGACAGCCACTGGCGGATCACCTCGGTGAGGCAGGCCACGTCGCCGTCGACCGACAGCATCTTCTTGCGCGCGTCGTCGCCAGCGGTGATGGAGTAGCCGGTGTGCGGCGGGTCGACGAACACCAGGTCGAAGTGCTCGAACCAGCTGAGCGGGTTGTCCTCCACCTCGTACGGCGGCGGCAGCATCGTGCCGTCGTCGGCAATGCGCAGGCGCTTGGGGCCCAGCGCGCCCAGTTGCAGCCAGATCGACGCCGAGCCGGGGCCGCCGTTGAAGGCGAAGCAGACCGGACGCGGCTTCGTGTCGCCCGACTTGCGTTCGAGCTGGTAGGCCGTGGTGAACACGGCCGCCTCGGGCTCGCCGCGACGCTCGCCCTGCTCGCGCACGGCGACCGGAACGAAGGCGCCCTCCACCTTGTAATCGAGTTTCTTGCCGCCCAGCTTGATGGAACCGGTGCTGCGCTGTGGCGGCGCCAGCAGCGCGCGCTCGACGGCGTCGCGTTGCGTCTGCTTGGGCTTGTCGGCGACGGCGGAGCGATCGGGGGCGGCTGCGGTGGAGTCGGTCATGGGTTCACGAAGACGGTGGCGATCGACCCATTGTGGCGCCAGCTCACCGTGAATCCGATCAGGGACTCCACGCGTAAACCTCACATTGCTGCAGCAAACAACGCTTTCCTGACCACACCAACACACCCGGAGATTCTCATGAAATTCACCAAGCTTGCCGCCATCACGCTGGCCTCGGCCCTGGCCGCCGTCACGCTGACCGTGTCCGCCCAGGTCATGGTCGGCGGCGCCGCGATGTACGCCAACAAGGACATCGTCGACAACGCCGTCAACTCCAAGGATCACACGACGCTGGTCGCCGCGGTCAAGGCCGCCGGCCTGGTCGACACGCTGAAGAGCGCCGGCCCGTTCACCGTCTTCGCGCCCACCAACGAGGCCTTCGCCACGCTGCCGGCCGGCACCGTGGACACGCTGCTCAAGCCGGAGAACAAGGCCACGCTGGTCAAGGTGCTCACGTACCACGTCGTGGCCGGCAAGATGGACGCGGCCACGCTGATGGCCGCGATCAAGGCCGGCGGCGGCAAGGCGCAGCTGAAGACCGTCGCGGGCGGCTCGCTGTGGGCGTCGATGTCGGGCGGCCACGTGATGATCACCGACGAAAAGGGCGACGTCGCCACGGTGACCATTCCCGACGTGATCCAGTCGAACGGCGTGATCCACGTCATCGACAAGGTGATGCTGCCGAACTGATCCGGCAACCTCTGTTGAGCGACTTCGAGCTGAACGGCCTCGAAGTTTTGAACGGCCCTGCGAAGCAATTCCGGGGCCGTCTTTTATTTGGGCCCTTGAAAGCCGCCCGAACGGAACGTCAATACCAACGTGTCGCGCCACCCCGGCTCCCCGGCCTTCAACGGCTGGATCGGCGTCGTCTCGTGGATCACGCGGGCGTCGTCCAGCAGCACGGTCGTCCACGGTTGCGACAGCGTGAAACGCAGGCCGGCGCTGGCCTGGGCCTGGAACACGCGCGTCTCGCCGCCCTTGATGCCGCGTCGGCCGACCAGCGTCACGCTGACCAGGTCGACGCCGTCGCGGTGGGCGCCTTCCGGCGTCGGCCGGCCGATGCCGTTGGCGGTGTCGATGCGAAACGGATGCGCCTCGACGAACCAGCGTTGCGCGCCCTTGAGCGCCGACGCCCGCGCCGCCAGCACCACCAGCAGACGATGCCAGGCGGCGTCGCTCGCGAGGCCGGGCTCGATCTGCTCGAAATGGCGCTCGATGCCGCCATGCAGCGCGTTGTAGTCCACGGGCTGCCAGTGTGGCCGCGGCGGCGCCGCGGTGACGCTGTCGCCATCGACGATGAACGCGCCGTGGCGGCGCTGGCGGTACTTGCCGCCATCGAGCAGGTAGGCGTCGGCCGGCAGCCTGTCCCAGTACGGCAGCCACGCATCGAGATCGGTGACCGGTGCGCCGATCAGCGTCGCCATGCCCTGCGCGCCGACGACGGCGAAGCCGGTGGCGGACAGCGCCGCGTCGACCTCGGCCACGGGCGTCAACGGGGGCGGGATCAGGGCGTTCGGATCGGACATGGCGGAGCTCGCAGGGACGGGGAAGACGAATCGGCCGCTATCGGCCGCGTGCTCGCATTCTCGCGCGGACGGCCCTTCCCTCCCGGACGCCCGACCCGCTGCGAGATGTGAAACAAGGCAAATGGCAGCGACTCGAGCGTTAGACTTGCCGGGTCTCTTCGATTCCCAGCACCCCATGTCCGCACCCGAGGGCCTTTCCCGACCGATCGTCGCGCCCGCGACGTCCGGCCCGGGCACTCATGTGTCGATCGGCGTGCTGCCGGCTTCGCTGCACGCCTGGGCCCGCACGGCGCCGATCGCGCTCGCGGCGATCGATCCCGCCGGCAACGTCGCCTGGGCCAACCCCGCGTTCGAGTCGCTGACCGGCCTTGCCGCCGCGCATGCGGTCGGCACGGCCATCGAGCCGATGCTGGCCGACGTCGCCACGCCCGCATGGCTGCCGTCGCCCGGCGAACTGGGCCGCCGCCGCCTGCGGCGCCAGGACGGGGCGGTGCTGAGCTGCGACGTGCAGATCGACCCGCTGGACGGCAGGCTGCGCCTGCTGACGCTGGTCTCGCGCGCGGCCGAATCCGAACTCGACGCCGAGATCCGCCGCCTCACCGCGCTGCTCGACTTCGTGCAGACGCACGCGCGCATCGGCCTCTGGGAGCGCAACGTGCGCACGCGCGAGGGGCGCTGGGATCCGCACATGTTCCGCTTCTTCGGCATCGACCCGCGCCGCGGCACGCCGACGATCGCCCAGATCGCGCAATCGAGCGTGCCGCAGGATCGCCTGTACCAGACGCTCAACGACTCGATGGCCGCGCCCGGCACCTACTCGCATCGGTACCGCCTGCTCACTCCCACGGGCGCGCTGCGCCGCGTGCAGACACATTGGCAAGTGTTCGCAGACGCCGACGGCCGGCCCGACCACGTTGTCGGACTGGTGATGGACGACACCGAGACCTTCGAGCTCGCGTCACCCGTCAGCGAGGCCAGCGCGCAGCTGCAGCTCGCCACCGAACTGGCCGATGTCTCGATGTGGCGCCACGACCTGGTGACCCAGCGCGTGCACCTGAACGGCCGCGCCGCGCACGTGATGGGCCTGGAGTCGCGCGCCGAGGGCATGCCGATCGACGAGGTGCGCCAACGCATCCACCCCGACGACCTGCTCGAGGTGCTCGCCACCTACCAGCGCGCCCTCACATCGACGCGGCCGGTGGATTCGCAAGCGCGCTACTTGGGCCACGACGGCCGCTGGCACCACATCTTCACGCGCCGCATCACGCAGCGCGACGGCTTCGGCACGCCGATCGCGTTCAGCGGCGTGGCGCTGGACATCAGCGAGCAGATGGAACGCCTGCAGCGCGCCGACGAACTGGCGCGCCGGCTCGACGACGTGACCTCGACATCGGGCATCGGCGTCTGGCGCGTGCTGCGCGAAGACGGCTCGGTGGTATGGAACGCGCAGATGTACGCGATGTCCGGCCTGACCGTCGACCAGCCTGCGCCGGGCTTCGCCGACTGGGCCGCCCGCTTCGTACACCCGGACGACCGCGATCGCGTGCGCGAAATCGCGGCGCAATGGCTGGAGCAACCCGACGCGCCGCTGGAGGTCGCACATCGCATCGTGCAGGCGACGGGCCAGGTGCGCCACGTCGTCGCGCGCGCCTGCGTCGAGCCCGACAGCAGCCCTTATCGCGCCACCGGCGTGGTCATCGACGTCACCGAGCGCGAACTCACGCTCGCCGCCTTGCGCGAAGCCACCGAGCGCAGCGCGCTGGCCACGCGCGCCGCCGGCATCGGCATCTGGGAGTGGGATGCCGACAGCGGCGACTCGCGCTGGGACGACGAGATGTTCGTGCTGCGCGGCCTCCAGCCGCGCCCGACCTGCCCCACTTTCGCCGAGATGGAGACGTGGGTGCACGTGGACGATCGCCCCTACGTCAACGACCAGATCCAGAGCGCTCGCGTGGAGGACAGGCCGGCGTACTACGAATTCCGCATCATCCGCGTGGACGGCGTGCAGCGCTGGCTCGCGTCGCGCTCGCTGCCCGTGCGCGACGAGCGCGGCCGCACGCGCATGCGCCTGGGCGTGAACTGGGACATCACCGAGGCGCACGAGGCCGCGGCCGCGCGTCACGAACGCGAACTGGTGCTGCGCGAGAGCCAGGCCAAGTCGGAGCTGCTCGCGCGCATGAGCCACGAGCTGCGCACGCCGCTGAACGCAGTGCTGGGTTTCACGCAGCTGCTGCTGGCCGACGATGGCGCCGCCGCCGACAGCGCCGACAGCGCCGGCAGCGGCGATCGCGCGGCGACGCGCCACGCTCGCCTCGAGCACATCCGCTCCGCCGGCGAGCATCTGCTGACGCTGATCGACAACGTACTGGAGCTGTCGCGCCTGGACGGCCCCGCGCGCGACGTCGTGCTGCAGCCGCTGCGGCTGGCCACCGTCGTCGAGCAGAGCCTGCCCCTGGTCGAAGGCCTGGCGCGGCAGCACGGCGTGACGGTGGTCGCGCCGGCCAGCCCGCTGCATGTGCGCGCCGAAACAACGCGCCTGAAACAGGTGCTGGTCAACCTGCTCACCAACGCGATCAAGTACAACCGGCCCGGCGGCAGCGTGCGCCTGGAGGCGTCACCCGACGCCGGGCAGGTGCTGATCCGCGTCTGCGACGACGGCATCGGCATGACGACCGAGCAGCAGGCCGACGCGTTCGAGCCCTTCAACCGTGCCGGCGCGGAGCGCGACGGGATCGAAGGCACCGGCATCGGCCTGACCATCGTCAAGGCGCTCGTCGAAGGCATGGGCGGGCGCATCGCCGTGCACAGCGCGCGCGGCGTGGGCAGCGTGTTCGAAGTCCGTCTCGACGCCGCGGCCGCATCCGGCCCGCTCGCCCTGCCCGCACGCCGGTTGCTGTACATCGAAGACAACGCCATCAACGTGATGATCGTCGGGGAGCTGGTGCGGCGACGCCCCGGCATCGAGTTCGACAGCACGCCCGACGGCGCCAGCGGCGTCGCCCGCGCCACGCAGATCCTGCCCGGCCTGACGCTGGTCGACATGCAGTTGCCCGACATCGACGGCCTGGAGGTGCTGGCCCGCCTGCGTGCCAACCCGCAGACCGCCGGCCTGCGCGTGGTGGCCCTGTCGGCCAATGCGATCCCGGCGGACATCCAGCGCGCGCTGCAGGCCGGCTTCGACGACTACTGGACGAAGCCGCTGGATTTCAAGGTGTTCGACGCCGCGCTCGACCAGGTATTCGGCGAAGTCGGCCCGGCCGGCCCTCCGACCCCGCCTGCCGCATGACGCCGTTGCAGTACCTCACGGTCGACCTCAGCGACAACGACGAAGGCGTCATGACGATCGAGGCGCTCGCGTCCACGTCCGCTGTCCAGCACGCGGCTGCCATGGCGGAGGTGCAACAGGTGCTGGACTGGGCCTGGCACGCGTACCCGCACACGCACGGACCCGCGGACGACGGCGGCGAGTGGGATCACGACCTGCAGGTGGGCGTCGAGGGCGAAGGATGGCATGCCGTGACGTTGACGATCACCGGGACGGCGGAGTTCGCCCGGGAATTCACTGCGCGGTTCGGCGAACGGCCCGGTTAGCGGAGTCGTCCTGCTCAGACTGCCAACGCCGCGGGCAGCTCGTGCGCAAGAAACTCCATCAGCACGCGCACCTTCGCACCCGGCCGCCGCCCCGCGGCATGCACCAGGCTGATGGCCAGCGGCGCCGGCTGCCAGGGCTGCAGGATGGACAGCACCCGCCCCTGCGCGATATCCGGCGCGAACAGCCAGCGCGGGGCGTGCGCGATGCCCAGTTCGGCGAGGCAGGCGGCGCGTACCTGCTCGGCGTCACCGGTGCGAATGCGGCCGGCGGGGTGATGGACGAACGGCGTGCCATCGACCTGGAAGCGCCACGGCTGGGGCCTGCGCAGCGGCGCGAAGATCACGCAGCGATGTCCGTCCAGATCGCCCGGGTGCTGCGGCCGGCCGTGCGCATCGAAATACGCCGGCGTCGCGACGGTGACGAAGGGCGCGGTGGCGACCTGACGCGCCACCAGCGTCGAATCGACCAGGGGGCCGTGACGGATCGCGAGATCGATGCCGTCCGCCACCAGGTCGATGTGGCGCTCGGTCACCGACAGCTCCACCGTGATGTCGGGGTAGCGTTCCAGGAAGCGCGGCAGCAGCGGCACCACGTAGAGACGGCCCAGCACCGGCGCCGCCGTCAGGCGCACCAGGCCGCTCGGAGACGCCTGGCCCTTGCCGACGAGCGACTCGGCGGCCTCGGCGTCCTCCACCAGACGCAGGGCGGACTCATAGAAGATCTGCCCGGCGGAAGTGACGGTGATGCGGCGCGAGGTCCGTTGCACGAGCTGGGCGCCGAGATGCGCCTCCAGCGCCGCAATCTGCTTGCTGACGGCGGGCTGGCCCACGCCGGCATCCCGCGCCGCAGCGGAAAAGCTGCCGCTTTCGACCACCCGGACGAACAGGCGCATGGCGTCGAGCCGATCCATGTCGCTCCTTGATCATTCCAATGTGGAATTGATGATAGTCCTCTCAGCCACCTTATCGGAATGCTTCGACGTCCCTATCGTCCACACCACACCAACTTGTGGAGCTGACCGTGAACATCCGAACCGAAGCATTCCCTTCCTCCCGGCTCGTCGTGACGAGCCATCCGTTGTCCGACGCAGATCGCTTGGCGGAGGAATCCGTGCTGGCCCGCATCCGCCGGCATTTCGCGGGTTTCGCCGGCACGCCGCGCGAGGCCTACGACGCCATGTCGGCATGGACACCGTGCGCGGCAGGCGTGGGTTTCGAGGCCGTGTCCGATGGCAGCGTCCAGGGATGCTGGGTTCGCCCTTCCCAGGCGCCCCGCGATCGCGCCATCCTGTTCGTGCACGGCGGCGCCTATGCGCTGGGATCCTCGCAAGGCTACCGCGGCCTGGCCAGCCAGATTGCGCAGCGCGCCGGCGTGGCGGTCTTTTCGCTGGAGTACCCGCTTGCCCCTGAGCAGCCATTCCCTGCCGCACACGACGCCACGCGTGCGGCGTTGCAGTGGCTGGGACGCCAAGGCGTCGCGCAAGTCGCGCTGGCAGGCGACTCGTGCGGAGGCGGCCTCGTGTTGTCGACGTTGGGTGCGCCGGTGCCGGACGCGCCCACGGTGGCCTCGATCGTCGTCTTCTCGCCCTGGGTCGATCTCGCGCTGACCGGCGCATCGTTCAACGACCCGGCCACGCACGATCCGATCTTCACGCCGCCGATGCTGGCAGGCGCTGCGGCCAACTATCTGCGCGGCGCAGAGGCACGCGACGAGCGCGCTTCGCCGCTGTTCGGGCAGCCCCGCTCGCTGCCACCGCTCGCCATCCAGGTCGGCTCCGCCGAACTGCTGCTGGACGATTCGCGCTCCTACGCTGCCATGGCGGCGCAACGCGGGGGCGATGTGCGCCTGGAGATATTCGAGGGCCTGCATCACGTGTTCCAGCGTGCGGTCGTCGAATTGCCGCCAGCGCGACTGGCGCTGGACAACGCGGCCGACTTCATGTCGACCCACTGGTGTCGATGACGCCTTCAAGCTCCTCTCGGGATTGCGACGAAGTGCAAGATTCGGGTGTCGAGATGCAGTGACCCGCATGCCCTTGCGGCATAGACTTCGGGTCAGCGGCCATGCAGACGTGCGGGCCGTTCAACACCGCTCGACGACCTGACTGTTGTCTGAGTCGGAAAACATTCTGCATTGCGTGGAAGGCCGGCCCCGCGCGATCGATAACTCTTGAAGATGGAGATACCCATGAACAAGTTCCAACGCACCAGCATGCATCGCGCCGCTGCTACCCTCGCCACCGTCGCCGTGCTGGCCGCGGGCCTGATGACCAGCACCGCCTCGATGGCCGGTGCCGCATTCGATGCAAAGATGTCCTCCGTGATCGACCATGTGAAGGCGGATCCCGGCTACAAGAAGATTCCCCTGAACACCAGCGCCGATCGCCAGTGGTTCTTCGACGAGTCCCAGTCGCTCTACGAGAAGAAGATCACGAAGGAACAGTACCTCGTCGACGGCAACAAGCAGTTCCCGGGCTACGAAGCCTCGTTCAGCGAACTGGCGGACCTGCTCACGGCGTCCTGAGCCGGCACGCCTGTCTTTGGCTTCGCGGCCACACGAAGCCGACATGGGCTGACCAGCCTGAAGCTGGCGGGCAGTCTGGCGCCCGCCGGCGACCGCGGTTTTCACGAGGTTTCAGACCGCTTTCCGCAACGCAATGCGGGGGGCCGCCGGCCCGAAACGAAGCGGCCCTCGACAGCGAGCTGCGAGGGCCGATGAAACCGGTTGCGCACGCGCCGATCGACGCGCGGCCAGCCTCAGTCGCTTTCCTTGAACTGGATGTACGGCGTCGCGCCACTCGTCGCCGTGCAGGCGCCCAGCTTCAGGTTGTTGGTCTCGCCCGTGGTGCCGGCGTTGGACGCGCAGGTGGGCGCGGCGGTCGAGCCGTGCGTGACCGCCACCTTGACCGTGATGGACGCACCCTTGTTGAAGGTGGCCTTCGAGCCGCCGCCGTCACCGATGATGTTGAACTCCGACTGATTCCAGTCGGTGGCCAAATCGACGACGCTGTCCTTGCCGGTGGTGCTGTAGGCCTTGGTGGGCGCGGTGAAGACGAGCGTGTCGCTGCCACCGTTCACCGCGGTGCCCGACAGCTTCAGGCTGGCCAGCGACGTGATCGGCTGCGTGGGCACCGACACCGCGGCGCTGTTCTTGTAGCAACTGCCGTCATAGGCGTTCCAGCCGCTCGGGCAGGTGTCGCCGTAGTCGATCAGCCAGTACTGCATGAAGGCCGATTGCTCCCCCGACGAGTACACGAACTGCTCCCACGACAGGCAGCCCGAATGGCCGTTGCACGCGGCCGTCGACATGAAGTTGGAGTTGAG
>Ga0302157_10003052_pt1 | contig 19153 bp, 16 predicted proteins | sample I_Bog_N3_3_FD_193502 | JGI IMG/M metagenome (GOLD analysis project Ga0302157, IMG submission 193502) | Peat permafrost microbial communities from Stordalen Mire near Abisko, Sweden - I_Bog_N3_3 | ecosystem: Environmental > Terrestrial > Soil > Wetlands > Peat | place: Sweden: Abisko, Stordalen...
CAGCCTTGCAGCTCGCGGCCTTGAAGCGGGCCGGATGCAAGACGTTTTTCAAGGACCAGGGCTTGTCAGGAGCCACGACCAAGCGCCCTGCCCTGCTCCGTTGCCTCAAGGCGTTGCAGGACGGCGACACGCTCATCGTCTGGAAACTTGACCGCCTGGGCCGCAGCTTGCGCGACCTGATCGACCAGGGCCCTGACCGGCAGAAAGTTGCCATCATTTTCCGAACCGCAGATCCCCTTCGATAAGCTCAGGGCAGGCTTTCGACTCCCTCCGCTACGCTACGGTCGCTCAGCATGACAGCGTTTATGAAATGAACTTTAGACTCGGGACACTGGGCAGGTGCAACATTGCCCCTTCGCGCTCCTCCACCTTTTGACCGATACTGGGCAACGCTACGGCCCGTATACTGACTGCCATGTTTCTAGCACTGCGCACGACCACTGTCTTGGGACTGCTGGCGGCAGGAATTCCCGCACTCCTTTCTGCCCAGGCCACAGTTCCCAGCGCTCTTCCCCAAGGGCAGCAAACCGAGAAACCTTCCGGCGAATCGTCTTCCCCGGTCTCAAACACGAGACCGGGGGCACCCGCACCCGCGCCGATGGGCAGCTCTACGGCCGATTCCGCACACCCGGCTCAGCTTGACGCGCAGCACCGGCCCATTACCGCAGGCGGGTTTGTGAAGGGCGGGCCGGTCATCTTCATCGACGACTCGGAGAAGGCCGGGCTGACCCACTGGACCCACAAGATGGGTACGCCGCAGAAGAATTACATCGTCGAGACCAAAGGCTCAGGGGTGGGGCTGATCGACTATGACAACGACGGCTGGCTGGACATCTATGTGGTGAACGGCTCGACCGTGGACGCGCTGACCGGCAAGGAGACGCCGCCGCATGCCGCTCTGTTCCACAATAACCACGACGGGACGTTCACCGATGTGGCGGCCAAGGCGGGCGTGACCAACGACCGCTGGGGCACGGGCGTGGCCATTGCCGACTACGACAACGACGGCTGGCCGGATATTTTCGTGTCGAATGTCGGCGAGAACCGGCTCTACCACAACAACCACGACGGCACCTTTACCGACGTGGCGGAGAAGGCGGGAGTCACGCTTGGCAACTGGTCGAGCGGAGCCACCTGGGGCGACTATGACGGCGACGGGCGGCTGGACCTGTTTGTCGCCGGCTACCTGCATTGGGACTGGAACAGCCTGCCCAACGGCAAGGCAGACGGGGCCAACAACGCGTTTTGCACCTTTCGCGGTGAGTCGGTGGCGTGCGGGCCGAGAGGCCTGAAGGGCGAGCCGGATCATCTCTTTCACAACAATGGCGACGGCACTTTTACGGATGTGAGCGAGAAGGCCGGCGTGGCCGACAAGGCGGGCTACTACGGGCTGGGCGCTCTGTTTGTAGACATCAACAACGACGGCAAGATGGATCTGCTGGTGGGCAACGACTCGACGCCCAACTATATGTACTTGAACAAAGGGGACGGGACTTTTGAGGACGTGAGCTATGCCTCCGGCTTCGCGCTCAACGAGGCGGGGCGCGAGACCGCGTCCATGGGCATTGCCGTGGGCGACTACGAGAACAACGGGCAACTGGCGATCTTCGACACAACATTCTCAGACGACTACAAGCCTTTCTATCGCAACGAGGGCGATGGCAACCTGACCGATATCAGCTATCAACTGGGTATTGCCGAGGTTTCAGTGCCGTTCCTGAGCTGGGGCGACGCGTTTATGGACTACGACAACGACGGCTGGAAGGATCTGCTGATGTCTGATGGGCACGTCTACCCGGAGGCCGACAAATTCAACTGGGGCACAAGCTGGGCGCAGCGGCCGATGCTCTTTCACAACATCGATGGCAAGAAGTTCGAGGTCGTGCCCGCAGTGGAGGGCTCGGGGCTGGCGGCGGTGATTGCCGGGCGCGGCATGGCCGTTGGCGACCTGTTCAACGACGGCAAGCTCGATGCGGTGATCAACGTCGAAGACGGCCACCCGGTGCTGCTCAGGAACGTTTCGCCGGACAAGAACCACTGGCTGGAACTCAAGCTGGTGGGCGGGCCGAAAAGCCCGCGGGATGCGGTGGGAGCCACGGTGTATGTGACTGCCAATGGCATGAAGCAGCGCGGCGACGTGCTGAGCGGGGGAAGTTACTTGTCGAGCAACGACCAGAGGCCTCACTTTGGGCTGGGACAGGCGACGACCGTGGATGCGATCGATGTCCATTGGCCCGACGGCAAGGTGGAGAAGTTCACGGTGCCGGGCGTGGACCGGATTGTGACGATCACCGAAGGGACGGGGAAGTAGGCCGTCGCGCCGTTTGTCCGTCGCAACCCGAAGCCCCAGGTTTCAGCTCCGGTTTCGACATCCGGTTTAGCGCAATTCTCACTGCGCGAATAGCTTCTCTCCGGCCTCAAGCGCCACTGGAAGCCGGTTTTGCTCGGGTGGCAGGGGGCATGTGGCATAAGGCGAATAGGCGCAGGGCGGGTTCTCAAGCAGGTTGAAATCCAGCGTGAGCAGGCCAGGATGGTCAAGCCCGTGGTCTGGCAACCCGGTGTGAAGATACCGCGCCGTTCCATAGGTGGCAATATCGCTGGTCACGTCCCTGAGAATGAAGAACAACGTCTTCTTATCGGGGTCTTCAAGCACCGGTTGCAGGCGCAGTGGCTTGCCGTTCAGTACGAACTCCGCATATCCCGGCGTGGGCAGGTCAAGCGTGGTGCCGAGGGCGGTGGGGATCTTTTCAATCTGCGGCGACAGGAACGGAGTCCAGACTGCCCTGACCCGGAAGTGCGGGTCTGGAGCGTACCAGTTGAGACCTTTGAACGCAGCGCGCGCGGGCGAGCCTGCGTCTTTAATGCGAACGGCGTACCGGCCTCCGCGGCTTAGCACCACCACGGTCACACCGTGCCAGGAGATCGTTGAGGGCGCAGGGCCTTCCACCGTCAACGGGCCCTCCCGCGCCGGCTTGCCGTCGATCGTCAGATCCGGCGGAAAGCCGCCGCTCGGCGCCAGCAGTTGGACAACCTGGCTGTCTTGTGGCTGGCTGTCCGGGATCTTGCCCTGATGGAACCTGGCGTTCAACGAAGTGCCGCTCACCGTGAGCAGGCCGATATGATCGGGAGCCTGGGCGTGGATGAGGATATTGTTGTCCTTGGCCGCGCCAATGGAGTTGACGCCGGACTTGAGCCACTCCATTCCGACCAGGGTAAGCCAGCCATCCGGGGCGCCGATCTCCTGCTCTCGCGCGGTTCGCCATGCGGCCAGATCGTCGCTCCACTTTGCGTAACCTGGGGAAACCGCTGGGGCCGCTGAAACTGCGGGAGACGCGTCCTGCGCGTCCTGAGCCTCCGCCTTATTGACCTGCATCGTACCGCAGACCGCCGGCAAAACCGCAAAAATCAACGCGAACAGCCCTGTAAGTCTTCTTCTCGCTGCCGATCGCCGCACCATGACTCGACGCTCCTCTTGCCGGTTCTCAACTGTAAACTTCCGTCTCGCTCTCATCTGGTCGCTGGCAGTCAAGCCAGACGAACCCGCATCTCGAGCGGTCCAGTGGACGATTCATCAAGCTGCGGAACTTATCGCAGGTCCGGGCTAGCTCCTATTATGACTCGCTCCGAGTCGCGGGTTGAGTCGCAGTGGAGAATTCAATTGTAGTTTCAAAATACTCGGGTTCGGATCAAAGCGGACGCACCCTCATCGCACAGACGAAACAAGGGGCGGTGCGCTATTGCCGCCTGTCGTGGAATATCTGGCTCAGATCGGATCTCCCAAAACCCGAGGCATACCAGGCCGCCCAATAGTAGGGGTGACGGTAGCGGGGATCGCGGATGAGAGACTGGCGGGCGATGGTGAGAGCTTGCGGGACGCTGAGTCCCTTTGCCAAACCGCCATAGAAAGCGTCCATCATGGGAACGGCGGAAGCCGAGTCGATCTGCCAGCGGGTGGCCACTACATCGGGAACCCCGAGCGAAGCCAGTGTGCCGACAATATCCCCCATCCCGTGATTCCAGCCCTCTTCCTTTTTTCCGGTGGAGCAGGCCGAGAAGACAGCAAGGCGGACAGCCTTGGGGGGATGCTTGCGCAGCAGATCGGAGTCCAAATATGGGTGATCCAGAGCGAGCTTTCCTGGATTTGCAGCAGCTAAACCGATTCCTATGGGCGTAGCTTTCTTGGGGGCGAGCAGCAAGCGAGTAGAGCCGGCCTGTTGGGCGGCGTGGCCGGCGAAATGAATCGCCGAGGCTTTAGCGAGACGCGCGGCCACCTGGCCCTGGGTGGCTTGATCGCCCAAAAGAAGATTGGGAGCGTCGTCAAAGCGGGCCACAGCCCTGGCCTCGACAAGAACTTCCGGCAGGAGTTGGCCCTCAGTCGATGAGGACGATCCCGAAGAGGCCACGGAAGCTCCCACAACGAGCGGTTGGCCAGTCGGTTTTGCTGAAGTTGAGCCAGTAACCTGGGCGCCACGGGTGACGGGGCCGCGATCGAGAGCCAAGGACGGTGACTCCTCAAGATCGAAGCGCAAGCCGATGGGACCGGCGGTGGTTTCAACCGAGGGCCAGGGCAGATTGCCGAGTACAGGATCGGCTTCGAGCAGCAGTTGCCCGCCTGAGCCGAGCGATGGCTTGATCGAATCAACTTGGCCGACTTGTTCAAGCTGGCCAATCTGCACAAGCGGGTCCACCATGAGCGCGCCCACTCGCAGCGCTGCCTTGTCGATCGAATCCATGGGCGTGGCCGGCGAACTTACAGCGCGCTCCAGCGATGCCGCTGCCGCCAGCAGTTCCTCTCTGCGAACGGGAACGGAAGTCCAGGCGACGCCCGCCGCGCTGGCCCGATAAAGAAGCAGGCGATCCAAGAGAACTACCTGCCCTAACACCTGATCCGGTCCTAGCCGGTTCAACGCGCTGGTCAGTCTAGGCTGAAGGCAGGCAAGGCCTTTGTCCGGGCAGACAGGCGCTGGAATGCCCAGAATCCGCAGCCGGTATCTCTCCCAAAGAGCAAGTACGTCAACGCCCGAGCGGCCCTGCGCCACCCAAACGCCGGCCAAAATCGCGTAGAGATCCCGATCCTGCTGGGCAAGAACGATGCTCGCCGCGCCGGCTTTGCCCGCCAGACGCTCCTCCTCGATAAGCGCATCCCGAAGCAGCGGTTCAGCCGTCTCCGGCTTTGCCTCCGCCAGTTCCAACTGCCCAAGAGCCACGGCATAGTCCCGGCGATGATACGAGTTGTCTTCACCTGCCATGTGGCCGTCTGCCGCTTCCAGCATTCTGGCCGCCGCTGCCAGGTCGCGGCGTTCAAGGTAGAGGTCCGCCATCGCGATTTCATTCTCTGCCAGGAGTCCATGAACGGATTTTCCGCCGCCATTGGCCGCCAGTTCGCTCTGCGCCACGCGCATTTGCTGCTGCGCCTCATCGATGGCGCCGGCGCGAATGGCGGCCGCCGCCAGGTTGAAGCGCTCGGTTGCGATCAATTGCCGGCTTTCAGTCAGTTCAAGAACATGAACCACCTCCCGCTGCATCGATAGGGCAAGACGCACACGCGGCGTGCTCTGCTCCACCTGCTGCAAGCCCGACAATGCGCCGTAAAGCCGCATGGGGGGAAAGTCGCCGGAGTAAAACCCGCGGATCGTGGGGAGATAAATCCGCCATGAGGCCTCCGAATCTCCCGCATCGACAGCCGCAGACCCCAACTGGTTGCGGGCCCGGATTTCAAGCATCGAATAGTGGAGATCGTGGGCCAGACCGACGGCGCGAAGAAAAGACGGGTTGTCTTCCGTCGCGGTTCCCGGAGATGGATCGCAGAGGGTGTCCTGCAAAAGATCGTAGATCTGAATCCAGGCAAACTGCGGGTCGCGGCCGAGTACTGGGTGCGCAGCTAGATAGCAGCCGGGAAGATCGGACGTCCGCAATAGCGCGAAGGACCGTTCGATTTCAGCCCGGTCTTCTCCTGCCGCGTTGCCCAGGCTGCGAAAGAGGCTGCTGGCTTGTGCGGCCGACTGCCGGCCTGCGATGTAATCGCCCAGAACGTCCGCGTCCATGGCCTGAGCCAGCGCGTTTGCAGCCTGAACGAACTGCGGATCGGGAGCGGAGGAATCGGCGGGAAGAAGCTGGGTGAGCCAGGGATCTCGATGATTGCGTTGCAGCGAGTCGGCTATGGCATGAAGCAGGGTGCGGGCAGCAAGGCACCTTTCTTCACACGGCGAACCACGGGAACGGTCCACAGGCATGGGAAAGGCAGTGTCGAGCAGGCGAGGCAGAATGTAGCTGGAGAGTTCCTCGTCGAACGCGGCCAGCGAGGCTGGATCGGCCGCCAGGGCGCGCATGGCCTGGGGAGTGGCCAGGCGCTGGTCCATGCGGCTTTGATGGCCCTTCAACTGGTTCAGCTTGAGTTCAAGTGCCTGTAGACGGCGGCGGCCATCGCCCAGCCAGCGCGAGTCGCGCTCGAAGTGCAGGTAGCGGTTCCAGGTCTCCACGGCGTTCATCAACTGGCCGCGATCCTCCATGACGACGGCCTCGTTGAAGAGCACCACTGGATCGTCCGGGGCCAGCTCGTCTGCGTGGCGGAGGTATTCGAGAGCCGTGGCGCGATCATTTTCGCTGCCCGTGGCGGCGCCGCGCTGGAAGTACGCAGACGCAGCATCGACCAGAAGACCCGAAGTAACCGGCCCGTCGGCTAGCAGCCGGTCGAGAATGTCAATGGCCGGATCGAACTTCTCTTCAAGCAGATCGGCGCGGCCTTCAAGCTGGAGCCAGTGGGGATCGTTGGGCGCACTTTCCAGATGGCGCTCAATGCGGGCGCGTGCATCCAGCAGGCTAGCCTGCTCGCGGCCTGTTGCGCTGCCGCGAAGATGCGCTTCCGCGGTGACTTCGGCAAAGCCGGCCCCCGTCATGCGCAGATCGAAGACCCTGGAATGCGTATAGGCCTCGGCCAGCAACTGCTCCGGAGTATTGGCCAGGCGCCACCAGGCAGTGAGTCCAACAGCAAGAAGCAGCGATGCGGCCAGGCCGGCCGCGGCCCAAACGTACCTGCGCTGAGTCAGCTTGCGCGCCGGGCGATTGCTCACTAGGCGAATGCCCTGCCCAATATGCGGTGTTCGGTGAGAAGTGAGTGCAAGCTGCGCGGCCAGCTCATGTTGCCAATCGCTATGCGCAGACTCCAGTTCGCCAACCTGAACGGCCTCTTCCGGCGAGGCTTCCGCAAAGACCGTGCGCAAGCGCTCAGCACATCGGGAGCACTCAGCCGCGTGAGCCAGCAATGCGTCGAGATTCGCGGCATCGGCCAGATCTGCCTCGCCGCCGAACGACAGGAGACAAGCGCCAGAATGGGAACTAGGCTCCGGCCTGCCGGCCGGTGTCCCGGCTGGAGCGTCCTCGCGCGGAGTCGCCGCGTGGGACGATCGCCCTTCGATCAACTCCTCGAACGCCTGGAACAAGGCATCTTCCGGGAGGTTTCTGGGGCGGCTCGAGTTTAAGTCGTCGTTCATCTCAGCACCCTATCTAACGAAATTGTCCGCAACATTCCTTTCACAATCTATCTTCCGGCTCTAGTCGGACTCAGGCTTTTCCGCCGGCTCCTGGCGTTCGACCTGTGCGCGAAGCCATATTGTCACCCGCCGCAGCGCGCTTTCCACCCCCTTGGCAGTCAATCCGGAACCTGCCAGGCTGGCAATCTCCTCGGCTGTGAAGCCCTGGCGGTAATAGAGCCAGAACAAGGTGCGGTCGCGTTCTCCAATCATTTCCGGCGCTGAGCGCAGCTTGCCGTCCAGTTGGGCCAGCAGCGCGGATTGCCGCATCTGCGCCGCTGGGTTAACGCTGGCCGCGGGCAATTGCGCCCCCTCTTCCATGAGTGGCATGGTTACCACCTTGCCACCCCTTTTCGCCGAGTATAGCCGCCGGAAATAGTCGGTGGCTACCGAGGCGGAAACCAGGCGCAGTAGGCCCAGGAATGAATCCTCGCCGCGCGGCTCGAAATTCCTCAGGATGCGCCGCTCCTGTTCGCACAGTTTCAAAAAGATCTCCTGCACAATATCGTCCACCGTTGCCGGCGATGGGCTGCCTAACCACTGCCGGACTATGCGCAGCGCAACCAGAGAGGCCAGGGGCGCGCATCGGCGCACCAACTCTCCCCATTCCGCCGCATCGGCGGAATGGGCGCAGGCCTTGGCGAGATCGTTCATCGATGTGCTGGAGCCGTTCATCGCGCGGGACACCAGTTTATCGCAGTGAACCGGCAGTAGTTACTTGTTTGTATATTCCCGCTATTTCCTAGGATATTTTGTGCGCGGCGCGATGTTTTCACTCTGTGCTAGTATCCCCGCAAGCGTTCACAATCGATTTCCGGGGAGCCAAGCATGGAAACCAACCTCCGCCCCCTCTCGCTCGGCGAGATTCTCGACCGCACGGCGCAGCTTTACCGCACCAACTTTATTCCTTTCGCGGGAATCTCGGCGGTCTATGCCGGGGTCCTGCTGGTGCTGAACCTGATCCAGATCGGCGTGGCGGAACTCCTCCGCGCTCATCACCTGACCCAACAGGCGCAATTGGTCCCGCTATACTCCGTGGTCCTCATTCTGCCCATGACGTTCATCTTTGGGGGCGCGGCCATGGCGGCCAACAACCGGGCCGTGGCCTGGGTTAACATGGGCCAGCCGGCCACCATTCGAGGCGCCTATCTGAGCATCCTGCCACGCCTGGGCCGCTACTTGTGGCTGATGACCATCGCCACGGCCGTCTGTTACTTTCCGTTTGTTGTTATCTACGGCGCATTGTTCCTGATGATCCTTTTGACCAAAGGGGTGTTCGCACACCCCGGCGCCGGAGCCGACCCCTATGCCGGAGTTCTAGTTGGAATCGCCGCAATCGGGCTTCTCTTGCTTTCCTTTCCAGCCGCCATCTACGCCATCATCATGGCTTTACGCTATTCGCTGGCCGTTCCCGCCGCAGTGGTGGAAGACCTGAAGGCCCGCCCGGCCCTGCGGCGCAGCATTGAGCTGAGCCGAGGATCGCGTGGGCGCATCTTCGTCCTGGGCCTCCTGATTGTCGTGATTCAACTCGGACTGGTGCTTTTCTCCCAAGCCATCTTTTTCGTCATGGCGTTCAAGCAGCACGGTCAATTGCCCCCGTGGGTACAAGTGGTGCAGCAAATTGTGGGGTTCTTCACCAACAGCTTCATCGGTCCAATGTATGCCACCGGCCTCACCCTCTTCTATTACGACCAGCGCATCCGCAAGGAGGGTTTCGACATCGAGTGGATGATGCAGGCCGCCGGCCTGACTGTGCCGCCGCCGGAGCAGGTTCAGGAACAGTCCGCGGCGCCGGAGAGTGGGGGATTCACTCCAGACCCGGACAGGCAAGAATTGAGAATGGTTTTGGCTCCCAAAGAGAGCGCTCCGGAGGATTCGATTCCGCCAGAGTCGCCCACAGAACCGGGCCAGCCTTTTGCCCCGCCTGCCGCAGGAACCCAGCATGAATGAGCCGTTGCAGCCGTCGAGCCTGCACCCGTCGAGTCTTGGCGAAATACTGGATCGGACAGCCCAGCTCTACCGTTCGCGCTTCTTCGTGTTCCTGGGTATCTCGGTGGTTCCAACGGTGGTGGTGCTGGTACCGTTTTGCGGTTTCTTCCTGCTTCTTGCCTGGCTGGGCTCGAACAGCACCAGTCCTCCTGCCGAGGATTGGGCAAAGACTTTTGCCGTCGTGTTTCTTGTCGTCGTCAGCCTGATCGCGCTGGCCATCTACGCGGCGATTGCAGCCCTCGCCATGGCCGCCATGAATCACGCGGTTTCCCGCGCCTATCTAGGCGAACGGATCACCATCCGCGACGCCTACAAGGCAGTTTGGCGGCGGGGCTGGCATTATGTCTGGCTGCTGCTTCTTGAGGGCCTCATTATCTGGGTGGCTCCTATTGCAGTATGGGTTGCGCTCGCGGTCATCAACGCGAGCGCCATCATACTGACGCACAGCGCGGGGTTGAACGGCGCACCCCTGGGATTGCTGGTTCTTCTTGCCATAGTGGCTCTTGTTGGCTACGTCTTCTGGATGCTCCTCCGCCTCTCGCTAGCCTTCCCCGCCAGCGTGATCGAACAGATTGGCGCGTGGTCCGCGCTCAAGCGCAGCTCCGCCCTCACCAAAGGGACCAAAGGCCGCATCTTCCTGCTCTATCTGCTGGGAGCGGCGCTCACTTGGCTGCTCTCTCTTGGAATCACAATCCCGCTGGCCATCGTCATGGCGCTGGTCTCCGCTTCGGTCGGTCCGCAGCGCGCGCAAGCGCTCAACCTTGTGATGGCGTTTGTCATCTATGGCGCCTCGTTTGCGATCCAGGCGCTCACCCGGCCCATCTATGGCATCGCCCTCACACTCTTCTACTACGACCAGCGAATCCGTCAAGAAGGCTTCGATATCGAGTGGCTTATGCAGCGTGCGGGCCTGACTGCTCCACCGCCGCCCCAGCACCAGGCCGCGCCCTGGCTGTCTCCAATTCCGCTTCAACCCTCGCCCGATCCCGAACCGCCGCATCCCGTGGAAATTCAACAGTCCACCCAGCAACCACCACCAATATTCGGAGAATCCCAATGAGCGAATCCTACGTCCCTCCGCCGTTTGCGCCAGCCCCTGGCCGATATCTTCCCGCCGCCGCTGGACCGTCGCCTTATCCCGCCTTTGCCCCCAAAACCATCGGCCAGATTCTCGACCGCACTTACCGGCTCATGCGCAGTCACTTCTGGCTGCTGGTGGGCATAGCGGCGATTCCGTCGCTGCTGCTCATGATGGTGGTCGCGGCCATGGAGGCTTTCGTTTGGATCCCGATGCTCAAGCAATGGCCCAAACCGCCCGATCCCCAGGCGATGCTCCACCTGTTCAATCCGGCAATCATGATCCCTGTGATGGTCGTGGTCACCCTTTTGAGCGTAGCGATTGCCTCCATATATCTTGCCGCGGGCTGTTACGCCTCCATCAGCGCCGACGCCGGAGTCAGGGTCACCATAACCCAGGCCTATGGGATTGCCTGGAGCCAAGCCGGCCGGTTTATGTGGCTCATGGTACTGGTGTATCTCTGCGCCGGCCTCCCAATCCTGCTCGTCGAGGGAGTGGTCCTATCGGGGGCCAGCATGTTTGCCAGCGGCCACATCACCGCCAGCCCGGCGCTCTTCCTGCTGGTGCCACTGGTCGTCCTGCTGTACATCGCAGCCATTGTCTACGGGTTGCTGATGGGGCTGCGTCTCTCCCTGGCCTTTCCGGCTTGCATGGCAGAGAATCTGAATGCCTTCGCCGCCATCAAGCGCAGCTTCCAGCTCACCCCCGGCGCAAAGGGACGCATCTTTCTGGTCATTTTGGTCGTTTATGCCGCACTTTATGCCGGCATTCTGATTCTCGAAGTTCTGGTCGCGTTGCTTGCCATCGTTGGCGTCCTGGTCGCGGTGGTGCTCCACGTCCATATCGCGGCCCCATGGAATTATGTCGGTCTGGGCGGGTTAGGGGTTTGCGTCTTTGCCGTCATAATTCTCTTCATTTCGCTGACCTACGCTGCCATGACAACAGCGCTTGCGGTTCTCTACCACGACCAGCGCCTGCGCAAGGACGGCCGGCCGCCTCAGCCTCTGCAAGCCGGAGAAGCCGTGTGACGGCTGCTTTGCGCCCCCATGAACTCTGAACCTGAGTCAGCGCATCAGGTTCAGAGTTCGGAGCATAACGTACATCAGCAGCACCAGAGAGATTGTGAAAGCGCCGGCATAGTACAGCGCACGCGCCAAGCGCAAGCGGGGAGCGATCATCCCTCGCTGCAGAGCCATCTCGTAAACCACTTCCGCAATGCCGCCCAGCAAGAAAAGCGTCATCGCAAAGGCGCGAGACAGGAACCACCCTGTCACCAGATAGCCTGTGAACGACAAAACCACCAAACGCCCAAGGTGGTTGATATCTGCTTTGTCGATCGCCTCAATCTTCTGGGTCGTCTGCGGAAAGCGTCCTTCCTCCGCCACCATCGGCTCACCTTCGCTCACTTTGGCCGGTGAAGCGACTTCCAGAGCCGCCCGCAGTGTGGGAAACAGAAACAGAGACCAGAAGTACAATCCGAACAAGCCAAGCTCTGCCGCGCAGACTGCCACCGAGTTGTGCGCGGTATGTCCAATATAGTCCGGCAAACTTCCATTGCCTATTCCGAAGAGCGGATTAGCTTTCAGGAGTTCCATGCTTTCACTCCAAAGATCCGTGCGGTCTGCGCCCGAGGCAGTAGAGATATCTCGCCCGCCCGTAAAGTTCAGAGCCATTGCACCCGCAAAGAGCCCACCTGCCAGCAGTACGGAAGGAATCGTTCCAATCCGGCGCCGCCCCGCCACAACCGCCATTGCCATGAGAGCCAGCAACGCGCCGCGCGAATGCGTCAGGTATACCCCGTAAAGCAGCGCGCAAACTGGCAGCAAGACAAAGGCAATGTTCCAGAAGATCTTCTTGGGCCGCCAGAAGAAAAACGTCAAAGGAATCACGCAGACGATCAACTGTGCAAAGTCGTTGGGGTCGTCGATCTCCCCCAGTCCCTTGATTCGATAAAACCACTCGTGCGCGTCGTTCTTCATCGCTAGCGTGTAGTGTGATGACATGGCCACAGCTTGAGGGGAGGCGCTTGCCGGCTCATTGTTCAACAGCTCGATGTACCCATTCGCAATCACAAACAGGCAGACAAACAGCAGCATCAGGACGAGAAACTGAAGCTTTCTTTTCGAGTTGCAATGCAGGCATACAAGGTAGTACGCGAAGGCACTCGGAATGAATTGCAGGAGCGTCTGTACGGCTCCGCCAGGCCAGCGTATTGCCACAAGCACCGACATGAACATGGCCAATGACAACCCGATCAAGGCCAGAGACTGCGGGGTTTTCAGGATGATCGATTTCGACAGCGCAGGCAGGGAGACGAGGGTGACCAGAACGGCAAGAATGATCTCCACATGAACAGCCGCGAGCGGCCCGAACACTGTGGCCGGCGTGAGGTAAGACGTAACGAGATAGAGAATGCTGAGAACGAAGCCCATTGTGAATGGCCTGAGCGAATGCGGCTGGCTTAAGCAGAACAACCCAAACAATGCGGGGACCATTCATTTGGGCAGGCCCGAGGTGAAGAAGCCTGAAACCTACGTGCGCTTTTCCACGTTTGATTGTAGCAAAGGCGCAACTGCCGGGTGACGCGGTCAGCTCACGGCCTGATACCATCAGATGCAGGTGAAGAGGCTCAGGCTGCATACCAGAGGCGCCCAAATGGACCGTGAGATCGCCTTCTCAAGAAGAAACAGGTCGGGTGCCGTTCATCGCGCTGGAGCTTCCCGATGAGTCCAGATTCCCGGCCAGCCAGCGGCGATATCCTGGCGCCCAAGGTGCCGAGCCGCATCCCCTCGCTCGATGGGCTTCGCGCCGTCTCCATCTTGCTGGTGATCCTCGGCCACTCATCCGACTCCCTGAATGCCCCGGGATTCCTGAATCTCTTCAGTCACCTCGGCAACTTCGGCGTTCGCTGCTTTTTCATCATCTCCGGGTTCCTGATTACAACTCTCCTGCTCAAGGAACGCGAAAAGACCGGCGCCATCTCGATGCGCGGATTCTACATCCGCCGCGCGTTGCGGATCTTCCCACCCTCGTTGGCCTACATTGGCATCGTCGCTGCTTGTTCCGCGCTGGGCTGGCTCACTCTCAAGCCGGGCGATTTGGCCCACGCCCTCACTTACACGATGAATTATCGCTACAACCCCGCCCATTGGTTTCGCCACCTTTGGTCGCTCTCGGTTGAGGAGCAGTTTTACCTCCTCTGGCCCGGCCTGCTTTGGCTGGCGGGTACGCGGCGCGGAATGAAGGCCGCGTGGGTTGTTGTCATTCTCGATCCTGCCATTCGCGCCATCATGTGGTTTCATTTCCAAGCCAGCGATAGCGCCATGACCAAGCACTTCGAGGCCGTCGCCGACACGCTTGCCACGGGTTGCCTGCTCAGCATGAACTTCAATCGGATCGGCGCCATTCAGTGGTATCGCCGATTCCAGTCCTCTTGGCTATTCTGGATTGTCTCCCTGGGACTCCTCTTCGGAGGCAACGGTCTCTATGTTATCAACCAGGCCAGCTTCTACATTCTTGGCCAATCGCTCGCCAACCTGGGAACTGTGGTCTGCATCGATTGGTCCATACGCAACTTCGGCAGCGGCGTTGGCCGCCTCCTGAATTGGAGCCCGATCATGTACATTGGGGTGCTGAGCTATTCGCTTTACCTATGGCAGAATGCCTTTCTGAACCCAGACTGGTACGCGTGGCCGGCCCGCCTCCCAACGAATCTCTTGCTCGCATTTGCCCTGGCAATCACATCCTACTATCTCGTCGAAAAGCCCTTTCTGCGGCTCAAGAGGTTCGCCCTGCCTTCAACGAAGCCTGGTTCCATGCCAACCGTGGCCAGGTGATAGGTTTCCAGCGTGTTCGCCTGTCGTGAATGCGTTCAACCGTTCTAACTGTCGGAATCCGATCAGGAACGGCAGACTTGCTCAAGGCGAGGGCGCATTTTCCTTGACCATCGCAGAACACGGTGCATTCCAGTCGGGGAAGAGAAAATAGGCGGTAACCGTGTGCAGATCGGTGAAAACGCCTTTGCGGGTTCCGAGCTCGGCACGGGCCTCCTGCCAGAGCTTTTCCACGCTATCGCAAACTGCATGAAAGGCAAACGCCAGAAGATTCAACAGGACAAACACTTGCGCCAGATGCTGTTGGCAATACCCGAAGTTGTGCTCCAGATGATAGCCATGATTCTTCAACACGTTGAAGCTCTCGTTTTCGATCTTCCTACGGGCGCGCGCAGGCCACCATCTCGGCCACATTCTCCGGGGTGATCGCCAGCCTGGTCACGAAAGGTCCGAGATAGGTCGCCTTCCACCCCACGGACAAAGACCTGTCCGAGGGGACCCCGGTCTTGCCGGCCTCATCCACCATTTCAACACTGAGCCAGTACGCGTTGAGCGCGTCTTTGCCATCGCGAAGCGGCGCGTTCTCGACTCACCTAGAGCGATAGCTTCGTGAACGGCCACCCATGCGCCCGCCATGGCCAGCGGCTGGCTGGGATCGACATGGGCGTTTGCTGCCGCTGGACTATTAGTCATTGTGTGGGCCGCCGCCGGGCCCTGGCTTCATTGCTCGCAAACATGGGCGCAAGTCATCGGCACAGGAACGGGTATTGCCACGTTTCTCATGGTCTTGCTGATCCAGAGTACCCAGAATCGCAATTCGCGCGCCATCAATCTGAAGCTCAACGAGTTGTTTCGCGCCATGGATAATGCCCGGAATCAACTGATCGATATCGAGCGGCTCAGCGATCTGGAGCTGGACGAGATGCAGGCCACCTGCGAAAAGATCAAAACAAGCTGGACCAATCGCCAGACGCGAACCCCTCGCGGCGCTGAAGAGAAGTTACACTGGGCATCGCGGTCGTCAGGCAGATCGAAAGCATGGGGCACGGCACTCGTTGTGTTCCTTTTGATACTGCGGCCCGGCCGGGCGCCATGAGCAACTGAAAATCAGGAGCGTGAAAAGACATGGACAAGGACAGAGTGAAGGGTACGATCAACGAAGCGGTGGGAAGCGCCAAACGGCATGTAGGCAACTTGACCGGCGACACCAGGACCCAGGTCGAAGGCGCTGCTCAACAGGTAAAGGGCAAGGTTCAAAATGCCTGGGGCAAAACGAAAGATGCGGCCCGCGATGTTCAGGCCAACGTCAGAGCATCGAACGCGGCAGACGAAGCCGCCGCTCACGAAAACCCCAAAGTCGTAGTGGTGGAAAGGCACGATCAGATCTAGCCCACACCTCCCACAAGGCGCGTCAACGAATTTGTAGCGCCGGCCTCCCGGCCGGCTGTACCGTGGGTCTCCCGACCCACGCCGGACGCCGCTTGCTCCGTCACGGTGCGCGCAAACGGTATAAACGACCGAGGCTTTGCTCTGGCGGCGAGGACGCCGCCAGTACAGCCGACCAGGAGGTCGGCGCTACAAAGCATCGATCTGGCAGTGAGCAATGCAGGCTAGGGAACCTCTGATTAAGTCGATGTTTTGAAAGGGCACGACTTTAGTCGTGCCGTAAGTGTCGCAAAATCAACCGGGCTTTAGCCCCCGAGGGAATGCTGGTCGTACAGGATGGACTTGATCAGAGGTTCCCGAGCCCGCACTCGACTCAAGCCGGCGGAGGGCATTGTGCGGATGTGCCCTCCCGGCCACTGACCACTGACAACTGTCTGTTGGGTGTTGGTGCAGCTTCCGGTTTGCCTGTGATGCGCTCGGAACCCCGAGATAGCGGAAAACAGTCGAGAAGCCGACATATCAGGACCGATCTGCCCGTCGGTGAGCGCATTGGTGATTTGCACTAACCCGCTAGCGCGGGAGGGGAAGCATCTGTGGCTTTTGGATAGAGTGTTGGATACCTGAGGAGGTGTCCATGACGCATCTACGCCAGCGCATGCAGGAAGATCTCCGGCTGCGCAACTTTTCTGAACGCACCGTTCGCCACTACACCCATACCGTTGCCGACTTTGCGAAGTACTTTGGCAAGTCCCCTGATCAACTGGGTCCAGAGCATATTCGCACCTACCTGCTGCACTTGCTCAACGAGCGCAAGCTTGCATGGGGAACCATTCAGGGAGCCCGGTCGGCGCTGAAGTTCTTCTTCACGCGGACCCTGAAGCAGACCTGGTTCGATCAGGAAGTCATCAAGCCCAAGGTGCGGCGCAAGCTGCCTACCGTTTGGAGTCGGGAGGAAGTCTGTGCCTTGCTCGATGCAGAGATGAACATCAAGCATCGGGCATTGCTGGCCCTGTACTACAGCGCAGGTCTGCGCTGTCAGGAAGCGCTGGACCTTAAGGTCACTGATATTGATAGCAAGCGGATGATCATCCACATCCGCGAGGGCAAGGGCAAGTTTCCGCGCCAAGTGATGCTGTCGCCGAAGCTGCTAGAGATCCTGCGCGTATATTGGCGCTGGCGCAAGCCCAAGGACTGGCTCTTCCTAGGGAAGCGAATCGGGGAGCCACTGAAGGCGAACGCAGTTCGTGTTGTCTGCCAGAAGCTGCGTAAGCAACTGGGTATCAAGAAGCCCCTCAGTCCACACGTGCTGCGTCACTCCTTTGCTTCACATCTTCTCGATGCCGGCACCGATCTGCGCAGCATCCAGCTTCTGCTGGGCCACCGTGATCTGGAGACTACCTCCCGGTATCTCCATGTTTCAGAAGCCAGGCTGCACGCGACGGCGAGTCCGCTCGATGACTTGCCCATTCGCGATATCCGCACTGAGCAAGGAGGCAACAGAACAGCATGACAGGACATCGGCTCGAAGTGGCCGATGTCTTTCACGCTCACGAGAATGAGTTCCTTCAACGCTGGGGCTATGCACTGTCGGACCAGCAGCGGAAGGTGTTGCGCGATATCGGCCTGTGCCGCACAGCGGCGCTGGGCACTCATCTGGAACGATGTGATCGCTGCAGTTATGAGACCGTCGCTTACGACTCGTGCCGCAATCGGCACTGTCCCAAGTGTCAGTCTTCAGCACGCGACCGTTGGCTCATCAAGCAGGCCGCAAGTCTGTTACCGGTGCCCTACGCCCATGTGGTCTTCACCATACCTGAGCAACTGGCCCCGCTTGCACTCAGGAACCAGCGTCTGTTCTATAGCCTGCTGTTTCGTGCGGCTTCGGAGACCCTGATGGAGATAGCAGCCGACCCGCGCCATCTCGGTGCGCGCATCGGCGTGCTTGCCGTGCTGCATACCTGGTCACAGAACTTACAACATCATCCTCATCTACACTGTCTTGTTCCCGCCGGCGGAATGGCCCTTGATAACTCCCGCTGGATCACAACCAGACGCCGAGGTTTCTTCCTCCCTGTGCGCGTCCTCAGCCGCATGTTCCGCGGCAAGTTGCTCGCCTTCCTCAAGCAGAGCTACCGGCGCGGCGAACTATGCTTCGCCGGCAAGTTGGCTGAACTATCAACACCACGCATATTTCATACTTTGCTTGGAAACATGCGCCGGAGAGAGTGGGTGGTCTACTCCAAGCCGCCGTTCGGAGGACCCGAACATGTGCTGAAGTATCTGGCCCGCTACACACATCGAGTCGCCATCTCCAACGGAAGACTCCTCAGCCTCGAGAACGGCCAGGTGCGCTTCCGCTGGAGAGACTCCCGGCATAACAACCGCAGCAGCGTCATGAAGCTCGATGCGGTCGAGTTCATCCGCCGCTTCCTGCTTCACGTCCTGCCTGCTGGCTTCGTCAAGATCCGCCATTTCGGACTGCTTGCCAACCGCAACCGCCATCGGGCACTGGACTTGTGCAGAGTCCATCTCCGCTCCGCTACGACCGACCTCGGTCCCCTGTTAAATCAACAGCAACAGTCGGCGCTGAACCGCTCCTGCCCTCAGTGCCGGTCTGGAACCTTGCACGTCATCGCACATTCTTTTGCCGGTCAACGAGCAGGTACGATGCCTGTGACTTGCGCCGCCAGGATCGATTCCTCTTGAGGAAGACATGATCATCCCTGTCTCAACTCGACCCATTACGCACACGGCCTTTACGGCAGCCATTCGCGGACGTGTGCCTCGAATCTGGCAGCCCTGCTCCATCAACCGACTCGGCACCACGATCAGAGTCAGTACCAGCTTCGAAGACCACCCAAATGTAATCGACAGCGATCCGTCCCCGGCACCATCCACCACATCAGCTCTCTGCAAAGTCAATTCAATCCCCATACATCCACCGCACTAGCGGCTTAGCGCAAATCGCCGTATCAACACCGCTCCGCCTCAGCCATCAGGCCGACAACCAGACTCTGCACGCGGAGCGCTGTCGATACGGCACTAGAGATTTGGACTAAGCCGCTGGCGCGGCAGACGCTGCGCGTGCGATACTGCGGACATTATGGGCTGCCACAGCATCCTGAATCGTTTTTCGCCTTCCGCTGTTAACTCTTTATTGTTCTGCATATTGCAGGCGAAAACCGATTCAATCCCCATAGAATGACCGCATCTGCCGCAAACGCCAGCGGCCCACTCCAAATCTCCGTATCCACAGTGCTCTGCAGCGGCACTCGCGGAACACGTGCGGCCTTGCACGCGGAGCACTGTCGATACGGCACTAGAGATTTGGACTAAGC
>Ga0302157_10003056_pt1 | contig 19138 bp, 19 predicted proteins | sample I_Bog_N3_3_FD_193502 | JGI IMG/M metagenome (GOLD analysis project Ga0302157, IMG submission 193502) | Peat permafrost microbial communities from Stordalen Mire near Abisko, Sweden - I_Bog_N3_3 | ecosystem: Environmental > Terrestrial > Soil > Wetlands > Peat | place: Sweden: Abisko, Stordalen...
CGTCCGCCGCGCCTGAGCGCGTTCGCTCGTCCGGCCGCCGGGACGACTATTTACTTAAGTAGTTACTTACGCTATACTGGTGCGTGTAAGCAAACTATGGAGAACATATGAATACCGAAATCACTTTCAACACGCAGTACAGACCCGTCACCGTCGACGTTCCAGAGGATCGTCTGGCCGAGTTCCACGCGTTCTTCGCGCGGTTCCTGTCCGGCGAGCGCGGCCGAGGCCGCGGTGGACGCCGGCACGGCCACGGGCATGAGCACCGCCACGGCTCTCGCTGCGGCGAGCGCGGCGAGTCCTCGCAGGCAAGCGAGCCGATCGCGGCGCCGACCGAGGCCTGATGGCCGACAAGCAGGTCACGGTGGCGGTCCCCGAAAGCCGCGTGGCGGAGTTCTACGCCTGGTTCGCGGCGTTCCTGACGGCCGAGCCGGGAAGCTGGCCGGCGTCCGGGCGAGACGGGCGCCGCGGGCCCCGCGGTCACCGTCACCACGCTGGGGCAGAGCCCTGGTCGGCGCAGGACGCCGACCAGGCCGCCTGGCTCTATCACGAGCTGGCCCCACAGGCCCGGGAGCTGTTTGACCTGCTCTCCGCCGAACCGGGCAAACGGCTCGGGGGAGAGGAGATCGCCAAGCGCCTGGCCCTCGACAAGGGCGCTCACGGCGTCGCGGGCATCCTCGCGTGGCCGGGGCGCTACAGCCGCCATCTGAAGCGCGTGCTGCCGATCGCGACCGAGGGCCGCCCGGATGGCGGCACCGATTACTACATGGATCCCGAGGTCGCCGCGCTCTTCGCGGCTGCGCGCGCCGGCGGGCCGAGCGACCGCGGCGAGGACCGCCAGCACCGCCGAGCCCGCCGTCGTGAACGCTAGTGCGCCGGTCACCGCTTGGCGTGCGGCCGCGGCGAGCGTCGCTGAATCAGTGTGCTGGCGGTGCCTGTCGGTTCCGGGCGGCCGCCTGACTTCGCGGCCGCCTGCTACTTGCCGCGTCGCGCTCGGCGTTGCGCGTCGTGGTGCTCACGCTCGAGCGCGCGCGCGGCTTCACGCGCTGCGCGCTGCGCCTCTCGCGCCGATTGCCACGCCGCCCGTCCCGCCTGCGACGCGGCCCGCTTGGCTTCCCGGTATTCCGGGGAGCGATTGCGCAGAGTTGTCTGCTCGCTGCGCAGCTGATCCCAGGCTGTGCGCGCCTGCTTGAGCGCCGCCAGCACCTGCGCGCGGGCGTCATCAGCGGCGCGGGCGGCTTCCGCGATCTGGGCGCGCGTGCGCCGTCCGCGCGAGAGCAGGTCGAAGCTGCCGAGGCCGATATCGAGCAGCCGCGCGGCGCGGTCGAGGTCGCCGGCGATCGCATCGTTGAGCTTCTCACCACGCAATCCGGCCTCGAGGTGGCGCAGGCGTGAGTCGAAGACGACCTCCTGCAGTCCGACGAGGGCATGCGCGGCGATCGTCGGCTCGGGTTCTCGCGGATCGATGCCGGCCCACGCTGCGAGCTCCTCGGCCGCCACGGCGGCAAGTCTTGCGTGCAACTCGAGCCAGGCAGCGCGCAGCGACGGGGTGGACTCGACCATCTCGGCGAACGGCGCAATGAAGTCCTGCGCTGCGTCGGGCAGCGCTGCCAGCTGTGTGAGGTCCTCGCGCAGCACGCGCACGACGGCGCTGGTCGGCGACTCATGCTCATCGCGATCGCGCAGCGCGCTCGCGAGTCGTTCGAGGCCCTCGTCCGCCATGTCGAAGACCATCGATTCCTTCGTCGGGAAGTAGTTGTAGACGGTCTTCTCCGAGACGCCGACGATCTCGGCGATCTCTGCGACACGCACGTGCTCGAACCCGCGCGCGACGCACAGTGCCGTCGCGATATCGGAGATCTGCTGGCGGGTGATGCGCTTCTTGCGCTCGCGCAGCCCCTCCTGCGGGCGCCGCTTCCGCTCGCGCGCCTCCTGGATCGCATGCATCTGCGCAAAGGCGATCGCCACCGGTTCGCCGAGTTCGCGGACCACGATGCGATCGAGGCGATCGGCGCGCCCAGCCTCGCCGAGCGGATCCTCCTCGAGCAGCGCTTCGCGGTGATCGATCGCCTCCATGTCCATCTGCCCAGATGATACGCCGCAAATTACAGTTGCAAAAAGATTTCAGTCACTGTAGTCTGCGGGCCATGCTTGACCCGAACCTTCCGGCAATCGAAGCCACCGGGCTGACGAAGCGCTTCAAGGACTTCGTTGCCGTCGCCGATCTCGACCTCCGCGTGGAGCGCGGAAGCGTTGTCGCGCTGCTCGGCCCCAACGGCGCAGGCAAGACGACGACGGTGCGGATGCTCGCCACCCTCTCGCGCCCCGACGGCGGCAGCGCCCGCGTGGGCGGCCACGACGTCGTGCGCGAGGCGAGCATCGTGCGGAGCCTGATCTCGCTGACCGGACAGTTCGCGGCGCTCGACAAGAACCTCACGGCGCGCGAAAACCTGATTCTCATGGCCCGGCTACGCGGACGCGACCGCCGCTCCGCGCTCGCCACGGTCAACGAGCTGATAGAGCGTTTCGACATCGGCGAGTTCGGCGACCAGCTGATCAAGAACGTCTCCGGCGGCCAGCGTCGCCGCGTCGACCTCGCGGCCGGGCTGATCGATCCGCCGCAGCTGCTGGTTCTCGACGAGCCCACCACCGGCCTCGATCCGCGCAGTCGGCAGATCGTTTGGTCGACCGTCCGCGAGCTGGTCGCGGACGGCGTGACCGTGCTGCTGACCACGCAGTACCTGGAGGAGGCCGACGCACTTGCCGACCACGTCGTGCTGATCGACCACGGCCGCGAGGTGGCCGCCGGCACGCCGGCGGCGCTCAAGGCGCGGGTCGGTCGTCAGCGCATCGACGTGATCGCGCAGGACTCGGCCGCGCTCGACGAGCTCGCCGGTGCGCTGCGCGAGTTCGAGTGCAGCGTCGCGCCCGAGCAGCGAACGATCTCGATCCCGGCACCGGGCGAGACCGAGGACCTCGCCCGCGTCGCCGCTGCCGTGCGCGACAGCGGAATCGCGGTCGATGAGATCGCGCTGCGACGGCCGACACTCGACGATGCGTTCCTCGAACTCACGGGTCACGGCGTGGAGCCCGGCGAGGCGGCACAGGAGGTACTCGTCGCATGAGCACCATCAGCCCGACGATCGCCCAGCGGCGCAGCTCCCCGCTTCGGTTCGCCCGCGACACGTTGCTGCTCACCGGTCGCAGCCTGCGCACGATCCCGCGCGTTCCGGAACGCCTGCTCGATGTGACGATCCAGCCGATCGTCTTCATCCTGCTGTTCCTCTACGTCTTCGGCTCGGCGATCCATGTCCACGGCATCAGCTACGCGGACTACATGATCCCGGGGATCATCGGCCAGTCATTGGCGTTCGGGGTCATCGGCGCCGGTGTCGCCACCTCGAGCGACATGGCCGAGGGTGTCGTCGACCGGTTCCGCTCGCTGCCGATCAATCGGCTCGCGATCATCAGCGGCCAGGTCATGGGCCAGTTCTGCGAAGCGATCCTCGGCATGGTGATCGTTGTCGGCTTCGGCCTGATCCTCGGCTGGCATCCGCACCTCAGCGTCGCTCACGCGGCCGAGCTGCTCGCCCTGATGGTTCTCGGCGTCTTTGCCTTCACCTGGGCCGGCGTCTTCTTCGGCATGCTCGTGCGCTCGCCCGATGCGATGCAGGGGATTGGTTTCATCATCGTCTTCCCCCTCAGCTTCATGGCGGGCACGTTCGTCCCGATCGCCGGCATGGCGGCGATCCCCCGCGCGATCGCCGACTGGGACCCGATCTCGCCTCTGGTTGCCAGCGTCCGCAACCTGACCCAGGGGACCCGCAGCAGCGGCTCGTGGCAGCTCTCCCACCCGGAGCTCGCGATGGTGATCTGGTGTTTGATCATCATCGGGATCTGCGTACCGCTCGCGCTGCGTCGCTTCAACCACACGCTCGCCGGCTGACGCAGCGTCAGGGCGGTGGCAACCTCGGACCACAGACCGGGGGCGCGCCGCATCCGCCGATCGGGGGTGACGAGCGTCGCCCCAATGACGTCGAAGAGGGCTGATCGAGGCGGGCCTCAAAGGGCCTCGGGCCGCAGGCCTCGGATCGGGTCGCGATGACGCGGTCCTGCCTGCGCTTCCTGCTTGTCGCTTGGTCGACCGCGGCGAGTAGGTCGTTGCGAGCCGCTCCCCGGTCAAGACGCCGGCCCGGGCCGGTCACACCGCGCATGACTATGACTTGACATCTGTACATGTACGGCAGTACAGTGATGGCAGGCAGTCAACAACCGATTGGAGACAGCAGCCATGCAAGCCACTCATTCGCCAGCAATCGCGCCCTACCCGATCCGCGTCGAGGGGCATCTCGAGCAACCGTCACGCTGGTCGTGGCTGATCAAGTGGCTGCTCGCGATCCCGCACGTCCTCGTCCTCGCCGTCCTCTGGCCGGCGTTCGCCGTCAGCTCAGTCGCAGCGTTCGTCGTCGTCGCGGCCGGCGGCGCCTACCCGCGTTCGCTTTACGAATTCAACGTCGGAGTCATGCGCTGGTCCTGGCGCGTCGTGTTCTACGCCTACGGCGCGAACGGCACCGACCGCTACCCGCCGTTCACATTGGCCGACGTGGCGGACTATCCGGCGCGCCTGCAGGTGGCCTATCCCGAGCACCGGATCCGCGGGGCGGCGCTGGTCGGCTGGTGGCTCGCGGGGATCCCGCAGTATCTGATCGCCGGCATGTTCGTCGGCGGCGGCCTGCTCGGATTCTGGGGCGGGGCAAGCTGGATGGGGCTGATCGGGCTGCTCGTGCTCGTCGCCGCTGTGGCGCTCCTGGTTCGCGGCACCTATCCCCGCTCGATCTTCGACCTCGTGCTCGGACTGAACCGCTGGGTGCTGCGAGTCGTTGCGTACGCGGCGCTTCTGAGCACCGAGTACCCGCCGTTTCGAATCGACCTCGGCGAGGCCGACCTCTCGGCAGCGATCGCTCTGCCTTCGGCCGGCGCGAGCGAGCAGCATCGCCGCACGACGAGTTGGGGTCCGCGGCGCATCCTCGCTGCCGTGCTGGCGGCCGTCGCCACGCTGGCCGGGATGGCGGCTATCGCCGCAGGCGTGACAGCGTTCGTGTTCGACCAGACGCAGCGCGGCGCTGCCGGCTTCATCACGAGCTCCGCGGCTCCTTACTCGACGGCCACCTACGCACTCGAGTCAGACAGCTACCGCGCCGGGGCCGCGGCAGAGTGGTTCGTGGCGCGCGAGTTGCTCGGCACGATTCGCATCCACGCTTCCAGCAGCCGCCCGGTGTTCATCGGGATCGCGCCGGCGAGCGCCGCCGAGCGCTACCTGGCCGGCGTCGCCCACGCGCAGGCCGCTGACCTCGGCGCCCGCAGCTCGAGCTTTCGCGCCTATCCAGGTGGCGCGCCGAGCTCGCTCCCCGGCGAGCAGCGCTTCTGGGCGGCACGCGCCGCCGGCACCGGCGAGCAGACGCTGACGTGGAAGGTGAGAAGCGGCGACTGGCGCGTGATCGTCATGAACGCCAACGGCGCCCGGGGTGTGGCGAGCGACGTGAGCATCGGCGCGAGCTTCCCGCACCTGCAGACGATCGCCATCGCCTCACTCGGCGGCGGCCTGCTGCTGCTGCTGCTCACCGGCGCCGGCCTCTACATCGTCGTTCGTCGCAGGCCGTCTCTATAGGGAGTCGTGGCGCCCCCGGCGCTCGGCGGCCCGCTCACGGGGAGGCTCCGTGAGCGGGCCGCCGTCGTGGGTGTGTCGTGGCGTCAGGTGGGCTCGCTGCCCGCGATCGCGTCGCGTACCTCGGCCGCGATCTGCTCAGCGTCCGGTAGTGCCTGACGGATCGCGAGCGCCTCGTCGGCTGGGTTCTCGATGACGGCGAGGAACAGGTGCCCGGTGCGCAGCGAACGATGGCCGAACCGGTGCGCGACGGCGAGAACGTGCTCGGCCACGATCCGCCGCGCAGCCCCGGTGAATATGCCGGTCGGCCGGGGCCGGCGTTCGCGGCCTGCCTCAGCGCCATCGTCGTGGGTCGCCTCACCCCGTGGGTGGCGGGCGAGCACGCCGGCGAGGGGCGCCTCCTCGCTGTCCAGGAGGCCGAGCAGCAGGTGGGCGGGCGTGACGTATCCGGCTTCGAGAGCGCGGGCGCGATCGACCGCCGCCCTGACCGCGGCCTGCGAGCCCGGCGTGAAGCGCTCGAACACGGGCGGCATCGGCCCCGGCCGCGGTGGCTCGCGCCGCTGCGCGACGAGCGCGTAGCGCTCGATGGTCTCCGCCGGGACCGGCGGCCGCCTTGCCTGATAGGTCGCGTCGACGAGCGCCGCGACGTCGACCAAACCGAGCTCGCGCAGGATCGCGGTGGCGCTGCTGTCTGCGCCCAGCCCGAGCAGCAAATGCTCGGTGCTCGGCGCCACGACGCCGCGTTCGTGGGCGGCAGCGATCGCGCCCCGCAGCACAGCTTCGCCGCTCGGCGAGCGGGGGATCGGCCCGAGCACGAGGTCGGTTCCGAATCCGCCCGCTCGTGCCACGGCCGCATGAATCGCGCCCGCGTCAATGCCCAACGCGTCCAGCAGGCGCTCCACGTTGCCGAACCGGGCCGAGGCCAGCAGCAGGTGCTCCGGCTCAACGCTCTGGCGGCCAAGCATTCGCGCTTCGTCCGCCGCCAGCAGGATCGCGTTGTAGGCCTGGTCGGTGAACCAGCCGATCGAGTCACCCTCGTCCCCAACGGCCGCCGGCAGCTCCGTGGCGCCCCCGTCCCCACCGAGGGCGCGCCGCGCCGCTGTGTACTTCTCACCGGTCTGCGCCATCCGCGCGCGGACCTCGCGCTTTGACTTTCGGTCCCCAGTCATGTCAACCCCTTTGCGGCCGGACCCCACGCATCACGACCATCAGAAGGCGCTGACAAGCCCGAGACCGTGTCCCTTGCTCCTTCATCGCCAGCCCGCGCGTGGGGCGAGCAGTGGCTCAGAGGAAGCGCCAGGGCAGTGGCGCGCCGACGACCATAGCCCACGATCGCCTGCTAGTCCAGCGACCCTGCTAGTCCAGTGACGTTACGCGCGCCTGCGCGAGTGGACGGCCGCCAGCGCCTCGCCGCCGTGCGCGCCGAGGTGAGAGCGCGCCGCCGCCAGGATGGCGCTCCGCGTCCTCGCCACGAGCAGCTGCGAGGTCGAGCGCCACGGCGGCGCTACGCTCCCCGGATGTCGCGCCCGGCCACGCTCGCGGACATCGCTAAGGCTGCTGACCTTCACCCGACAACGGTCTCGCGGGTGCTGCGGCGCTCGCCCGACCTGAACGTGCGCGAGGAGACGCGGGCGCGGGTCGAGCGGATCGCGGTGGAGCTCGGCTACCGGCCCAACGCGGTCGCGCGCGGGCTGCGGACGTCCTCGACCGGCGCGCTCGGCCTGCTGCTGCCGTCGCTGCGCAACCCCGCCTACTCGCACATCATGCGCGGGGCCTGCCGCCGCGCCTGGGAGCGCGACTTCGTCGTCATGCTCGCCGAGGACGGGGGCGGTGAGGAGACGGCGATCGCCTACGAGCGCCTCGTCGCCGAGGGGCGAATCGACGGGCTCCTGGTGGCGAGCGCGCGGCCCGGCAGCGCTCTCGTCGAGCACGCGCGCGACGGGGCGGTACCGATCGTGTTCGTCAACCGCCGCACCAGCGGCGCGGGTCAGAGCGTCTCGATGCGCGAGGAGGACGCCGGGCGGCTCGCGGCGGCTCATCTGCTGTCGCTCGGCCATCGGGCGCTGGCCCACGTCGCGGGCCCTGCCGATCTCGACACCGCGCAGCGGCGCGCCAAGGGCTTCACGCAGAGCGCCGCGGCGGCCGGACTGAGCGCAGCGGTCGCGCACGCCGCCTTCGATGAGCCCGGCGGCTTCGCCGCGATGGCCGGACTGCTGGCGGCGCGCAACGCGCCGACCGCCGTCTTCACGTCGAACATCAATCAGGCGATCGGTGCGCTGGCCGCGGCGAAGGCGGCCGGGCGCGACGTGCCCGAGGATCTGTCCCTCGTCAGCTATGACGACGATCCGGTGGGGGCGTATCTCGATCCGCCTGTAACCGCGATCGGCATGCCGCTCGAAGAGTTGGGGGCGGCGGCGGTCGATTGCATGCTCGCGCGGCTGCGCGACGGCGCACGGGGGAACGTCATGTTGGCGCAGGAGCCGCGGCTCGTTCTCCGAGCGTCGACGGCACACGCGCAAGGAAATCGTTAGCCTAGAGGCCGTGGACGAGCGCTCGGACCCGGCTGAGCTGCGTCGGATCGCCCGTGCCCAGCTGGCGGAGGAGCCCGAGCGAGCGGGGGCCCGGGCCCATTTCCGGGCGATGGGCATCGACCCGGAGCGACTGCGGGGCGCGATCGTCGGGATCGTCTCGACCTGGACCGCGACGATGCCGTGCAACAGCAACCAGCTCGAGCTGTCGGCTCACGTCGCCGACGCGGTCCGCGCGGCGGGGGGCGTTGCACTCGCCTTCAACACGATCGCCGTCTCTGACAACCAGTCGCAGGCCACGCCCGGGATGCGCGCCTCGCTGATCTCACGCGAGGTGATCGCCGACTCGATCGAGCTGATGGTCCATGCCCACGACTTCGACTCGCTCGTCGCCATCGTCGGCTGTGACAAGACGGTGCCCGCGGCGCTGATGGCGCTGGCCCGCGTCGACAAGCCCGCCGTCGTCCTCTACAGCGGGCCGATGCGCGCCGGGCGCCGGCGTGGCGAGACGGTCACGATCCAGGATGTCTGGGAGGGCGTCGCGGCCTACGACCGTGGCAGGCTGACGCGCGAGGAGCTCGACGAGCTCGAGCGCGACGCGTGCCCCGGCGTCGGGACCTGCGCCGGCCACTTCACCGCCAACACGATGGCGATCGCGCTCGACTGCCTTGGCATCTCCCACGTCGGCGACGGCCTGATCGCGGCCGACGACAGCGCCGCGAAGGCGCTCGCCGCGAGCCGCGCCGGTGCGCTCGCCGTGTCGCTCGCCGGCGGCGAGCGCAGCGCCCGCGACTTCATGGACCGCAGGGCGTTGCTGAACGCGATGGCCGGCATCGTCGCCACCGGAGGCTCCACCAACGGCGTGCTGCACCTGCTCGCGATCGCCCACGAGGCGGGTGTGGCGCTGACGCTGGACGAGCTGACCGCGGTCGCGGCGCGCACGCCGGTGATCGCCAGCCTGCTGCCGGGCGGGCGCTGGGCGGCGGAGCATCTGCACGAGGTCGGCGGCGCCGGCGTGGTCATCGCCGAGCTGATCCGGGCGGGGTGCTTCGACGGGTCGGCTCCCGCGGTTGCGGGCGGCACGCTCGCGCAGGCCACGGCCAACGCGCCGGCGCCCGACGGGGCGGTCGTCTTCACCGCGCAGCAGCCCTTCAAAGCGACCGGCGCGCTGCACAGCCTGCGCGGAAACCTCGCTCCCGACGGCTGCCTGATCAAGCTCGCCGGCACCGAGCGCACGCGTCACGCCGGCCCGGCGCGGGTCTTTGACAGCGAGGAGTCATGCACTCGCGCCGTGCGCGCGGGAGAGGTGGCCGCCGGCGATGTGCTGGTCGTTCGCTACGAGGGGCCGGCGGGCGGGCCGGGCATGCGCGAGATGCTGAGCGTCACCTCCTCGGTCGTCGGGGCGGGGCTCGGGGAGTCGGTGGCGCTTGTGACCGACGGGCGCTTCTCGGGCGCCACGCGCGGGCTGATGGTCGGCCACGTCGCACCCGAGGCCGCGCGCGGGGGGCCGCTCGCGGTCGTTCGCGACGGCGACACGATCGTGATCGATGTGTCCGGCGGATCGCTCGAGGTCGAGCTCTCCGGCGAGCAGCTCGCTGAGCGCCTTGCCGCCTGGGAGCCGCCCGCGCCGCAGTTTGACTTCGGCGTGTTCGCCCGCTACCGCGCCTGCGTCGGCTCCGCCTCCGCCGGCGCCGTGCTGAGCGCCCAACCCCGATGATGATCGAGCGGTTCACCGCAAAGCACGCCCTCGTCACCGGCGCCGGCTCGGGCATCGGCGAGGCGGTCGCACGCGCGCTGTACGCCGAGGGCGCGACGGTGACGCTCGCCGACCTCAGTGACAGCGCCGCCGCCGTCGCCGCGCAGCTCGGCGCCCGGGCGACGGCGGTCCGCCTCGACGTCCGCGACGAGGACCAGGTCCGCGCCGCGATGCCTGGTCGCGTGGACGTGCTCGTCAACGTCGCCGGCGTCGGCTCGACCACCAGCGCGCCCGAAACGCCACTCGACGTGTGGGAGCAGGTCTTCGCGGTGAACTGCCGCGGCACGTTTCTCACCTGCAAGCACGCGATCCCGGCGATGGCGGCGCGGGGCGGCGGGGCGATCGTGAACGTCGCCTCGGTCGGTGCGCTCGTCGGCCTGAAGAACCGCGCCGCCTACTGTGCCTCCAAGGGCGCCGTCGTCGCGCTGACCCGGGCACTGGCCGTTGACCACGTCGCCGACGGCATCCGCGTCAACGCTGTCTGTCCTGGCACCGTCGACTCGCCGTGGGTGCGTCGGCTCGTCGAAGATGCCGGCGAGTCGCTCGAGGCGCTGCGCGCACGCCAGCCGATGGGGCGGCTCGGGACAACCGCCGAGATCGCCGACTCGATCCTTTACCTCGCCAGCGAGCAGGCGGCGTTCGTCACCGGCAGCGCCATGGTGATCGACGGCGGGATGACGGCGGCCTGAGGTGCGGGCGCTGCTCGTCGATCCCGGTGTCGCCCACACCGCGCGCGTGGCGGAGGTGAGCGATGCCCGCGCGGGTGACGGGGAGGTCCTGATCCGGGCGCTCGAGGTGGGCGTCTGCGGCACCGACCGCGAGATCGCCGAGGGGCTGTTCGGCGTGGCACCGCCGGGGCGCGCGGAGCTGGTGCTCGGCCACGAGCTGCTCGGGATCGTCGAGCGTGACGGCGACGGCTTCGCGAAGGGCGATCTCGTCACCGCCACGGTGCGGCGTTCCTGCGGGCGCTGCGGCGCCTGCCTGGCCGGCTTGCCGGACTCCTGCGACACCGGCGACTACCTCGAGCGCGGCATCACCAGCCTCGACGGCTTCGCGAGCGAACTCGTCGCCGAGGCAGCGGCGAACCTCGTGCTCGTTCCGGCGTCGCTCGGGCGACTCGGGGTGCTCGCCGAGCCGGCCTCGGTCTGCGCCCGCGGACTGCGTCACGCCCAGCTGATCGGCGCGCGCCAGCCGTGGTCGCCGACGCGGACGCTTGTGCTCGGCAGCGGCGCGATCGGGATGCTCGCGACCTTCCTGCTGCGCCTGCGAGGCGACGAGGTGTGGACCGCCGGCCGCCGGCCCGCGGGCACGCCGAAAGCGCAGCTGATCGAGGCGATCGGCGGGCGATACGTGTGCACGGCGCAGACGCCGGCGGCGGTTCTGGCCGCCGAGCTCGGAGGCTTCGACCTCGTGCTCGAGGCCACCGGCGACGCGCAGGTCATGCTCGAGACGATCGGCCTGCTGCGCCGGAACGGCGTCGCCTGCCTGCTCGGGCTCGACGGCCGCGCGCAGCACGTCACACTCGACGGCCGCGTCATCGGCGTCGACGCGATCCTTCAGAACAGGGCTGTCTTCGGCAGCGTCAACGCCGCCCGCGCCGACTGGCTCGCCGCGATCGACGCGCTCGACCGCGCGCACTCCCGCTGGCCGGAGGCGCTGGAGGCGTGCGTCGGCCTGCGCGTCCCGCTGGAGCGCTTCGAGGAGGCATTCGCCTTCGGCGGTGTCAAGGCCACGCTGCAGCTGGGAGAGCCGTGATCGAGGAGTTCGTCGCCGTGCCCTGCTCCGATGTCGTCGCCGAGCTCGGCGAGGGCGTCGTCTGGGACCCGGCACGCAAGGAGCTGTTGTGGGTCGACATTCCCGCCGGCCGCCTGCACCGCGGACGCCCGGGGCCCGGCGGCTTCGAGCACCTTGCGAGCATCGATATCGGCTTGCCGCTGGGCGCCGCGGCGCCGGCGCAGGACGGCGGCTGGATCCTCGCCGCCGGCCCGGGCTTCGCCGCGCTCGCGCCGGACGGAACGCTGCGCTGGATCTCCCGGCCCGCCGCCGACGCGCCGCAGCTGCGCATGAACGATGGTGCGTGCGACCCTGGCGGTCGCTTCTGGGCCGGCACCCTGGCCTACGCCGAGACGCCTGCCGCGGGAACGCTCTACCGGCTGGATCCCGACGGCACGACCACGCCGATGGTCACCGGCACGACGATCTCGAACGGACTTGGCTGGAGCGGGGATGCCACGACGCTGTGGTTTGCCGACAGCGGCGAGGGAACGGTCGACGCGTTCGACTTTGACCGCCACAGCGCGAGCGTGTCCGCACGGCGCACGGTGATCGTCATCGATCCCCGCGACGGCACGCCCGATGGCCTGACCGTCGATCGCGAGGACCATGTCTGGGTCGCGATCTGGGATGGCGGGGAGGTCCGCCGCTACAGCCCGCACGGCGATCTGGTGGCGCGCGTGACGCTGCCGGTCTCGCGACCGACGAGCTGCTGCTTCGGCGGCGTCGATCTCGGCACGCTCTTCATCTCAACCGCTCGCATAGGTCTTGGCGCCGAGCAACTGGCAGGTGAGGCGCACGCGGGGCGCCTGTTCTGCACCGACGCCGGTGTTCGCGGTGTCGCCCAGTCGGCGTTTGCCGGCAACACGCTGGCGCCGTAGCGATCGGCTGCGAGATCGGCAGACGCGGCGTCCGAGTGCGCCCCGCGGGCGTGGTCCCACCCCGTGGTGAGCGCTAGGCTGCACGCCATGAACGCCGTCCCCAATCCGGCTCCGGCCCGGCCTTGGGCCGCGATCAACCCGCCGGTGACCAGCTCCGCGCAGCGCGCCCTGATCCGCGCCGGTGTAACGGAGGCGCTGCTGACGGTCGAGACGGTCCGCTCCCGGCTGCCGTCATGGCAGCGCCTGCTCGCCGCGGCGGCCAGCGAGGCCTCCTCAACGCGCCCCGACTGGGCGAACGTCGCGGCGCTGATCGACTTGGTGGGGTCCTCACCGGCCCGGGCCGCCGACGCCTTTGCCGCCCGCGACAGGGCCTCCCACGACGCCCCGCAAGAAGCGCTCCACGTGCTGTCCGCACAGCTGCTGCTCGGCAGCCACGCCCAGCTGCTCGTGCAGCGCCTTCGCGAGGCGGAAGAGTGGGTGGGACACGCCCGCAATAGCGCCACGGCCACTGATCCGCAACGCGTCGAGAAGTACCTTCAGCAGGCGCTGGCGGCGCTCTCGGCTGCAATGCAGCACACGCTCTTCCTGACGATGTTGGGTGACCTGCGGACTGCGCATGTCGGAGAGAGCAGCTCGCTGCAGGACTACTGCAGCGGCTGGGGGCTCAGCGCGGCACAGGTCGACAACATCTGGGTCTGGCTGACGAACGACGCGCTGCGGTTCGGCGGCGAGGATCTACCGGTGGCGCTGGACACCAAGAACCATTTGGTCTATCGCCTGGCCGACAGCCAACCGCTGAGGTGGTTGACGGCGTCCGCCGCGATCCTGGGCTTCGGCCTGGTGTTCGGCGTGGTGGTCCTGCTGTTTGCCGTTCTGCACTCCGCCGGCTTGACGAAGTGGCCGCCAAATTGGGGTTGGAAGATGATCGTCCTGCTCCTGTTCGTCACGCTCGGAGCCGTGACGCACCTCGGCTCGCGCGTCCTCAACGTCAACTACGACAACCCGATCAAGGTCTACGACGCGGGAAACCTCATCAACTGGCTCTCGCTTCGCTGGGTCGCCGTGATCCAGATGTACATCCCGATCGCCTTTGTCGCCTCGTCGCTGTGGGGCGCCGGCAACATCCCCACGTCCTTCCAGAAGCTCGGCGCCGCGATCCTCGCCGGCTACAGCGCGGATTCGCTGGTGCGCGCCGCAGCGTCCAAGCTGCAATCGCAGTCGGCCGGGCGCGGGGCCGACGCCAAGACAACTCCTGCGCCGTCAAGCTCCGAGGCAGCGACGCGCGCGACGGCGGCCGGCTGAGCCCCGGCTCAGCGGCTGCTACGGACGGTGAGCGCCTGATCCGCTGCCAGCTCCGCGCGGGCGTGGGCGGGCGGCGGCTCGCTCCAGGGATCGCCGCCCGCTCGCGGCGCGACACCGCCCGCTCCGGCTCAGGGGTGGCGCGGGTCGACGCCCTCGAGCACCCAGTGGCGGATCACGCTGCAGCGCCAGCGGCCGTCCTCCTCGCGCGCGAGGATGAAGCGGCTGATCGTCCGCTGGCCGCCCTCATGGTCGCCGTAGAGCAGGTCGAGGCCCAGCGCCTCACCGGCGCCAACGGCTTCGGCGAGTCCGTCGCGAAAGGGGTCGCCGGGATCGCGCACGGCACCCTGCCAGAAGCCGGTGTCGCCGGCCGGCACGTAGAGGTCGCGCGTCTGCTCGCGGAACGCCGCGGGCTCGGCGTGCTGCTCGCTTCGCACGTAGGGCGCCGTCAGGTGCCAGGCCTGCAGCACTCCGAGGCCGGTGCCGACGTTGCGCAGCCCGATCACGAAGTAGTAGTTCTCGCCCTCGCGCTCCACGCCTGCCATGCCGCCCTCGACGTGGATCATCCGCCCCTCCACGAAGCGGACCGCCTCGGGCGGATCGCTCGCCCGCGAGGGGACCATCACCGGTCGCAGGCCGATCAGCAGCGCCCGCTCGGCGATCTGCGACGAGCGCTCCGCGATCCGCGTCGCACGCTGGCCTGAGCGCACCGAGGAGAACGTCGCCACGGCGAGGATCAGCGTGCCGCCGGCGGTGGCCAGCGACGCGACCGTCGGCCAGTCAGCCATCAGCCATCAGCCGCTTCGCAATCGCCGCTCACGCCGGCGATCGTACCCTCAGCCGGCCTATCGCGGGTAGGGGGAAACAAGCCGCGGCCAGTGGTACTCTGACACCGTATGCAGTGTATCGACCCCACGCCCTCGACGCTGCTGCGCGAAGCCCGACGTCGACACGGCGTCAGCCAGCGGCGGCTGGCGTTGCGCGCGAAGACCAGCCAGGACGCGATCAGCCGGATCGAGCGAGGCGTCGAGTCGCCCACGCTCGAGCGGCTCGCGCACCTGCTGATGGTGCTCGGCGAGCGCCTGGAGCTGCACGCCGAGCCGGCGTCGCAGCCGCAGAGCGCCGCGCCGCTCACCCCGCGCGAGCGGCTGCGCGAGGCCGCATCGTGGAACCTCGTCGCGACCCAGCTCGAGATCGCCGGCGCGCAGGCCCGGCGCAGCGGTCACCCCGCGGCGCTGCGAACAAACGCGTGAGCGACGCTCCCGAGCGTGCGCTGGACCTGCGCGAACTGTTTCGCGTCCTCGCCGAGCACGGCGTCGATTACCTCGTGATCGGCGGCGTCGCCGCGCAGGTGCACGGACGCCGGCGAACGACCAAGGACCTCGACGTCAAGCCCGCACCCGACGCCGCCAACTTCGAACGCCTGGCGGCCGCGCTGCGGGCGCTCGATGCCCACCAGGCGCATGTCATCGGCGCTGCCCCGCCGCCCACGGCCGAGCAGCTCCGGCTCGCGCCGATCGTGCCCCCGCTGTGCACCCGCGGCGGCGAGCTGCACATCCTCAACGAGGTGCCGGGCGCCGCCACCTACGCCGAGCTGCGCGCCCGCGCACTCACGACCGAGCTCGACGGCATCGCGGTGGCGATCGTCGGTGTCGACGACCTGATCCGGATGAAGCAGGCCTCCGCAAGGCCTGGCGATCTCGAGGACATTGCGGCGATCGCGTCCGTCGCGGCGAGCGAGCGCCCCGACCGCGGCGCCGGCTGAGGCGCCCCCGAAGCCCCGAAAACACTGGACAGGCCCCATAAATCTGATATAGTCCCACTTAGATTTATATGCAGCCCGACCGCTTCACCATCCGCGCCCAGGAGGCCCTCGCCGAGGCTGTTCGCCTCGCCCAGGCCGCCGGCAATCCGCAGGTCACCGCGGCGCACGCGCTGAAGGCGCTGCTGGCGGACCCCGACGGCATCGCGCTTTCGCTGCTTCGCAAGCTCGGTGGCGATCCGGCCGCGATCGCAGCGGCGCTGAGCGCCACGCTCGCGCAGCTGCCGGTCCTCGGCGCCGCCGCGGCGGAGGCTCCGCCGATCGCCTCCGAGCTCGCGGCGGTGCTGAACGCCGCCGACGGCGAGGCGCGCAAGCACAGCGACGACTACGTCTCGACCGAGCACCTGCTGCTCGCGCTGAGCGCGCATCCCGGCCGGGCCGGCGATGCGCTGCGCGGCGCGGGCGTGACGCACGAGCGGCTGCTCGCGGCGCTGAAGGAGGTCCGCGGCTCACACCAGGTCACCGACCGAAGCCCCGAGGATCGCTACCAGGCGCTCGAGCGCTTCGGGCGCGACCTCACCGCCGAGGCCGCGGAGGGCAAGCTCGACCCCGTGATCGGGCGTGACGCCGCGATCCGCCGCGTCGTGCAGATCCTCGCCCGGCGCACCAAGAACAACCCCGTGCTGATCGGCGAGCCCGGCGTCGGCAAGACCGCGATCGTCGAGGGGCTGGCCCAGCGGATCGTCTCCGGTGACGTGCCCGAGACGCTGCGCGACCGCCGCGTCGTCGCACTCGACCTGGGCTCGCTGCTGGCCGGCGCCAAGTACCGCGGCGAGTTCGAGGACCGCCTGAAGGCGGTGCTGAAGGAGATCGCCGACGCCGCCGGCACGGTGATCCTGTTCATCGACGAGCTGCACACGATCGTCGGCGCGGGCGCCGCCGAGGGCGCCGTCGACGCCGCCAACCTGCTCAAGCCGATGCTCGCCCGCGGTGAGCTTCGCGCCGTCGGCGCGACGACGCTCGACGAGTACCGCAAGCACATCGAGAAGGACGCCGCGCTCGAGCGGCGCTTCCAGCCGGTGCTGGTCGATGAGCCAAGTGTGGAGGATACGATCGCGATCCTCCGTGGTCTGAAGGAGCGTTACGAGAACCATCACGGCGTGCGCATCCAGGACTCTGCGCTGATCGCCGCCGCCGAGCTCTCAGACCGCTACATCGCCGACCGCTTCCTGCCCGACAAGGCGATCGACCTCGTCGATGAGGCGGCCTCGCGGCTGCGGATCGAGATCGACTCGCTGCCGACCGAGATCGACCAGGTCGACCGACGCGTGATGCAGCTGGAGATCGAGCTGACGTCGCTTGCCAAGGAGACCGACGACGCCTCCGCCGCGCGGCGCGCCGCGATCGAGCGCGAGCTGGCGGACCAGCGCGAGCGCTCCTCGGCGATGAAGGCGCAGTGGCAGTCCGAGAAGGACGCGATCAGCGCGATCTCCGACTGCAAGAAGCAGCTCGAAGCAGCGCGCGGCGAGGTCGAGCGCGCCGAGCGCGCGGCCGACCTGCAGCGCGCCGCCGAGCTTCGCTACGGGATCATCCCGGAGCTCGAGAAGCAGCTCGCCGCACTCGAGGAGGCGGTCGCCGCGCCGGGCGAGACCGTGTTCCTCAAGGAGGAGGTCGACGCCGACGACATCGCCGGGGTCGTCGCCACCTGGACCGGCATTCCCGTCACACGCCTGCTCGAGGGCGAGGTCGCGAAGCTCGTCAACATGGAGGCGCGCCTGCACGAGCGCGTGGTCGGCCAGGGCGAGGCCGTCGAGGCGGTCTCGACGGCGATCCGCCGCTCGCGCGCCGGCCTCTCGGACCCCGATCGCCCGATCGGCTCCTTCCTCTTCCTCGGGCCAACCGGCGTCGGCAAGACCGAGCTTGCCCGCGCGCTCGCCGAGTTCCTCTTCGATACCCAGGACGCGATCGTGCGGATCGACATGTCGGAGTACATGGAGCGCCACAGCGTCTCGCGCCTGGTCGGTGCGCCGCCCGGCTACATCGGCTACGACGAGGGCGGCCAGCTGACCGAGGCGGTGCGCCGGCGCCCCTACTGCGTGGTCCTGCTCGACGAGATCGAGAAGGCCCATCCGGACGTCTTCAACACGCTGCTCGCGGTGCTCGACGACGGCCGCCTGACCGACGGCCAGGGCCGCACCGTCGACTTCAAGAACACCGTGCTGATCATGACCTCCAACATCCGCCCGGAGCCGGGGGAGTTGCGCCAGGCGCTGCTCGAGCACTTCAAGCCGGAGTTCATCAACCGCCTCGACGACATCGTCGAGTTCGAGCCGCTCTCACGCGAACAGCTCGGCGAGATCGTCACGCTGCAGCTGCGCCGCGTGATCGAGCGCCTCGCGCAGCGCAAGATCTCACTCGAGATCTCGCCGGAGGCAGCGACGCTGCTCGGCGACCTCGGCTACGACCCCGTCTACGGCGCCCGCCCGCTCAAGCGCGTCGTGCAGAAGCAGCTGGTCGACCGCCTCGCGACCGGCATGCTCGACGGCTCGATCCGCGAAGGCGACACCGTCGCGGTCAGCGCCCGCGACGGGGTGATCGTGTTCGAGCAGGCCGCCGCCGCCGTCGCGGCCGCGGCGTAGGTCGCACCCCTGCCGTCAGCAGCCAAGCCGGCGCATTAGCCGCGTCGCTCGCGCCCGGCGCGAGCGCTCAGGAGCCAAGCCGCCGGCGCAGCCCGATCGCGCTTCTCGCGCCGCTTTGCGCGAGGCGCGAGAGCTCAAGCCGCCTGACAAGCTCGCGCAGCTCGTGGCGCTCCGCGCGCGACAGGTTCGACGGCTTCCCCCTGGACTTGCGCAGCAGCTCGTTCAGCCGCGCGCGGTGCTCGGACGGGATCGTCCCCCAGTGGCGGTGCACGACGAGGCCCAGCTGACCGAGGGTCAGGGCGGTGCCGAGCGGTCCGACGCGCCGCAGCGCGCTGCGCAGTCCCATGCGCTGCAGCCTACCCGGCGGCGAGCGCCGCCAACCGCGTCGGCGTGGCGGCAATTCGACCGGGCAGTTCCCGCGGATAGGCGGGCCGGCTGTGTCTTCGGCGGTGCAACAAGGTGAAACACTTGGCCCATGCCGACTCGTCATCCGCGCCAGATGGTCACACTCACACCGGAGCGCGCCGCACTGCTGGACGCGGTGGCAGCCCTGGAGGGAAAGCGCCCCGAGCTCGGTGGCCTGGTCGAGGAGGGAGCCCGCGCGCGACTCGCGCGACTCAAGGGGGCGACCGACTCCACGCAAGCGGCACGCCGGCGCTTGGCCGACCGTGTTCGTGAGCGCTCGCTGGAACAGGACCGCGGGGCGGCGGATCGCGTCAAGCGCCTCGGCCTCGATTTCTGACGACGTTGCTGCTGCTCGACAACTCGGCGCGCTCGACGCGCCGGTCACGCTTGCGCGTGGCGGATGAGGGTGATCTCGATGCCGGCTTCGAGT
>Ga0302157_10003057_pt1 | contig 19136 bp, 18 predicted proteins | sample I_Bog_N3_3_FD_193502 | JGI IMG/M metagenome (GOLD analysis project Ga0302157, IMG submission 193502) | Peat permafrost microbial communities from Stordalen Mire near Abisko, Sweden - I_Bog_N3_3 | ecosystem: Environmental > Terrestrial > Soil > Wetlands > Peat | place: Sweden: Abisko, Stordalen...
AACCCCAACACCTGCGGGCTGTTCGAGCGAGAAATCGTCGAGATCGCGCAAGCCGTCCACGACGCCGGCGCGTATTTCTATTGCGACGGCGCCAATTTCAACGCCATTGTCGGCAAAGCGCGGCCGGGCGATCTCGGCGTCGACGCCATGCACATCAACCTGCACAAGACGTTTTCGACGCCGCACGGCGGCGGCGGCCCGGGCGCGGGTCCGGTCGTGCTCTCGCAGCGCCTCGCCCCGTTCGCGCCCGTTCCCTATGTGGTCGCGCGCAACGGCGCCTTGGAGCTCGTCGAACATGCGCAGGGCACGCAGGCCTTCGGCCGGATGACCGCGTTCCACGGCCAGATGGGCATGTTCGTGCGCGCGCTCGCCTACATCCTCTCGCATGGCGCGGAAGGGGTGAAGCAGGCCTCCGAAGACGCCGTTCTCTCCGCCAATTACCTACGTGCGAGCCTGAAGGACCTGATGAGCGCGCCGTTCGGCGATCAGCCGTGCATGCACGAAGTTCTGTTCGACGACCGCTGGTTGAAGGACACCGGCGTCACCACGCTCGACTTCGCCAAGGCGATGATCGACGAAGGTTATCATCCGATGACCGTCTACTTCCCGCTGGTGGTGCATGGCGCCATGCTGATCGAGCCGACGGAATCGGAGTCGAAGGCGAGTCTCGATCTGTTCATCATGACTTTGCGCGACTTGGCGAGCAGCGCATTGAACGGGGAGAAGGAGCGGTTCACGAGCGCGCCGACGCACGCCCCGCGGCGCCGGCTCGACGAAACGCGCGCGGCGCGTCAGCCGACGCTGCGCTGGACGAAGCCGGCGCCGGCGTAAATGGGCTTGTGAGGCGGCGGCGCTCCGGGGTATCTGGCTTGTTATGGAGGCTGAACCATGACGGCGAGTCGCATCGCGAAATTCCTCCCCGCGCTTCTGGCGCTAGGCGTCCTGGCCACGGCGAGCGCTTTCGCGCAAACCGCGCCGACGCCGAGCCCGACGCCCTCTGTCGCCGCGCCGCCGGCGCCGACGATGACGCTCAAACCGGCGCCCCCGGCTTCGCCAACTCCGGCGCCGTCGTCCACGGCGACGCCGTCCGCGGCGCCCACGCCGTCGCCGCAACCGCCGCCCGACCATTCGAGCGCAGCGCCGGCGAGCAACGCTGTCGACCTCGTCGCGCGGCCGGCGGCCTATACCGAAGGCAAAACGTCTCACGAAGAGGTTTTCGCCGCGATCCAGAATTCGCTCGCCGCCATCCGCGCCGAGATGGACAAGGCCAATCTCAAGCCGGCCGGCCGGCCGTTGGCCGTGTTTCTCGAGGCTGACGACGAAAACTTCCGCTATCGCGCCGAGATTCCGCTGGACGCCGCGCCCGCCGGGCAGACGCAACTCTCGCCGAACGTGAAGATCGGACAGACCCCGGTCGCCAAGGCGATGCGCTTCGAACATCGCGGCGCCTATGACGACATCGACGCCACCTACGAAGCGCTGACCGCCTATCTCGACGAGAAGGGTATCGACGCCCAGGACGTGTTCGTCGAAGAATATCTCAACGACGTGAAGACGTCGGACGACCCGAACCTGCAGGTCGATATCTACGTCCTGCTGAAATGACGTCTCCGCCCACAGTTTTGTTCGACCTCGACGGCACGCTCACCGACTCCCGCCCGGGCATTTTGCGCACGCTGCGTCATGCCTTCCGGCGTCTGGGCGAGCGCGACGGCAAGGTTTACCAACTGCCCGCCGACGAAGATCTGGGCTGGATGATCGGGCCGCCGCTACGCGTGAGCTTCGCCCGTCTCGGCGGCGCCGAAAACGTCGATGCGCTGGTCGCCTTCTACCGCGAGCGTTACGCGGACACCGGCCTCTATGAGAGCGAGGTCTACGAAGGCGTCCCGCAGGCGCTCGCCGACCTCAGAGCCGCCGGCGCGCGCCTCTACGTCGCGACATCCAAAAACGTTCGTTATGCGCGCAAGATCCTCGAGCATTTCGGCCTCGCCGACTACTTTGCCGCCATCCACGGCTCACGCGACGACGGCGGACTCGCCGACAAGACGGAACTCCTCCATCACGTGCTGGCGATCCACAGCCTCGACCCGAAGCGCGCGACCGTCGCGATGATCGGCGACCGCGAGTACGACATGATCGGCGCGCGCAACAACGCCATCATAGCGCTGGGGGCGCTGTGGGGCTACGGCGGCGCCGAGGAATTGCGCAAAGCCGGGGCGGATGTGCTGATCGACCGTCCGACAGATGTTCCTGCCGCGGTGACGGGACTCTGAGCCGGCGGCGCGTCGAGGAGCGGGACGGGGATATGGAAAGGTGGATCCGGGCGGCGAAGTGCTCATGGCGCGGACTGGCGGCGGCGTGGCGTACCGAAGCGGCGTTCCGCGAAGAGGTCGTTGTCCTGGTGTTAGCGTTTCCGGCGGCCTTGCTGCTCTCGGCGGACCCGTGGCGACGGGCCGCGCTCATCGGCGCGACGCTGCTGGTGATGATCGTCGAACTCGTCAACACCGCCATCGAAAAACTCTGCGACCGCGTAACCACCGAACAGGACACGCAGATCGGGCGCGTCAAAGATATGGGATCGGCCGCCGTGGGGCTGTCGATCCTGTTCGCCGCCGCGCTGTGGTCGATGGCCCTGGCCCTGGCGCTGATGGGGCGTAGGTGAGGGCGGCGCGACCGCGTCACGCCGCCGACCGGAAATCCTCGCACGAGCAACCGAAAGCCGACAGCGCCTCTTCCAAATAATCGGGCAACAAAGGCAGCCCGAGCAGATAGTTCGACGTCGCTCCGTCGCGCCGCCCGGCGGCGAGCGTCACCGCGTCCCGCCACTGCTCCGCCTCAAAATCGCCGCGGCCGATCCAGGCGAGCGCGACGAGTGCGCATTGCTCGTCAATGTCCAGGTCCTCGAGGAATTGTCCGAGCTCGTTGCGGATCGGCGCATTGGCGGCGTCGCTGAGCGCGAAGCGGCCGCCGTCGTCGCTCGGTGGCCCCTCCTCCTCGCTCATCAGTTGGCGCGCCCTCTCGATGATGAAACAAACTTTGCGTGGATCGATGTCCGGCATCGAGCGCTGTTCAGGATCGATCTTCAACACGACCGTTCTCCTCGCGCTTAGTTAGGTCCTTATCAAATAATACTTTTTTGCGTTCGAGGCGTTGTCCTGCGTCAACGCGTCGGCGCCGCCGCGGCGCGAAGCTCGCCTCAGGGGGGCAAACGGAATCGGGAGATAATAATGCGCAAGCCCGTTCTTCCCCATGACGCTTTCATCTTCGTTGGCGATGGCCGCAAGGCGCTGTTCCTGCGCAACGCGGGCGACGAGCAATACGCCAACTTCGTCACCGAGCGGGTTTTCGTCGACGACAATCCTTCCACTCACGAGCAAGGCAGCGACAAGCCGGGCCGCAACGCCCCAGGCGCACAGGGGACGCGGCGCAGCGCGATGGAGCCGACGGATTGGCATGAAATCGAGGAGCATCGCTTCGCGCATCGCGTCGCCGCCGCGCTGGAAGCGCTGGTGCGCGAACGCGGCGCGCCCGCGCTCGCCATCGTCGCCCCGCCGCGCGCGCTCGCCGACATCCGCGCGGCGCTGCACGCCGACGTGAAGGCGCGCGTCGTCCTCGAACTGCACAAGGACCTCACCCGCATGCCGGTATGGGAGATCGAGCGCCACGTGCTCGCGGATATGCAGGCCGCCTGACGCGCGCGGCCTCATCCGGGCGCTGTTTTACGCGGCGCCCGGAGACCCCAGCCGCAATCAGCCGAGAATGGACGCCAGCGTCACGGTCGCGCCGGACTTGAGCGAGCGAGTCGCGGCTTCGGCGACGGCGAGCGCGTTGACGCCGTCGGCGAGCGACACCGGGACCGCCGAACCCTTCGTGACCGCGTCGACAAAGGCCGCCCATTCGATCTGATAGGCGCGCATGTAGCGCTCGAGGAAGAAGAATTCCGGCTTGGCGCTGACGACGCCTGAAGCCGTCGACTTGGCCACCGTGTTTTCCAGCACGTTACCCGCCGACAGCAGGCCCTCCGAGCCCAGCAACTCGACGCGCTGGTCGTAGCCGTAGGCGGCGCGGCGGCTGTTCTTGATCACCGCAATGCGGCCGTCGGCGAAGCTGAGCGTCACCGCGGCGGTGTCGACGTCGCCGGCGGCGCCGATCTCGGGGTCGACGATGGACGAGCCGATCGCGGTCACCTTCTCCGGCGTCGCGCCCATGATCCACAGCGCCATATCGAAGTCATGAATCATCATGTCGCGGAACAGCCCGCCCGACACCTTGACGTAAGACACCGGCGGCGGCGCCGGGTCGAACGAGGTGATTGACAGCAATTCGCTCTTGCCGATCTCGCCACGGTCGACGGCCGCCTTCAAGGCGGCGAAGTTGGGATCGAACCGGCGGTTGAAGCCGATCATCACCGGACGCCCGTTCGGTGCGGTCGCCCGCAAGCACGCCTGCGCCCGCGCCAGCGACAGATCGACCGGCTTCTCGCACAGCACCGCCTTGCCCGCCTTCGTGGCGGCCTCGATCAACTCGGAATGGGTGTTGGTCGAGGTGGCGACGAGCACGGCGTCGATGGAGGCGTCGGCAATGATCGCTTCGTTGCTCAGCGGCTGCGCCCCGTATTGCGTCGCGAGCTGTGCGGCGGCCTCCGTGTTGATGTCGGAGACGGCCACGAGCTGGCTGAGCGGATGCGAGGTGATGGCCTTGGCGTGGACTTTGCCGATGCGACCGGCGCCGAGGAGACCAATTCTTAGCATGTGCTTTCCTTTGCGAGTGTCTTGGACCGAGGGCTAAACCGTGGAGGCGGATTCAAACGCTGCCAGCGCTGCGGAGATAGCCGGTCATCGGCGAGAATTTCCCGCCAGACTTTTCCAGCGCCGCCAAATCTTGGGCCTGCCCGTTCCAAATCCCGGCCTCGAAGCCGAGTTTGCTCGGCCGCCGCAAGCGGCAATCCATCGGCTTGTCGAACCAAAGCCTTTCGGCGCAGGCGGAAAGCGTGAAGGGGAAGGTCATTTCGGATCTCGTCGGGCGCGGGATTGCCGGGCTCCGGCGGTCGACCCCGTGTCCGCCGCATTCTCCAGCGTTCCGGTCAAGTGCGCCTCCCCTTTCCGTCAACCTCGGCGGAGCCTTTTGGCGGCCGGGCGCGGGCGACGGCTTGTGGCACGGACGCTCGCAAATTTCAAGTAAACACTCTTAAACATGCGGAATACGGAACAACAATTCCATTTCGCCGCGTCGGCGCGAGACCGAGCCGCGAATCCGGCGCGACCGCGCCCGGCCTTGCTCGCCCTTGCGCCCTCGCCGCGGCGGGGCCATAAGGCGGCGCAAAAACAGACCTACCCGAGATTAGCCGATGTCCAAGTTCACCGAACGCGTATTCTCCGGCGTGCAGCCCACCGGCAACCTGCATCTCGGCAATTACCTCGGCGCGTTGAAGCGTTTCGTCGAGATGCAGGAAACGCATCCCTGCATCTATTGCGTGGTCGACCTCCACGCGATGACGATGCCCCACGATCCCGCGACGCTCGCGCGCTCGACCCGCGAAGTGACCGCCGCGTTCCTGGCCTGCGGCATCGATCCCGACAAGAACGTCGTATTCAACCAGAGCCGCGTGCCCGAGCACGCCGAACTCGCCTGGGTGCTCGACTGCGTGGCTCGCCTCGGCTGGCTCAATCGTATGACCCAGTTCAAGGAAAAGGCCGGCAAGGACCGCGAGAACGCGTCGATCGGCCTGTTCAACTATCCGGTGCTGATGGCCGCCGACATCCTGCTCTATCTCGCCACCGCCGTGCCCGTCGGCGACGACCAGAAGCAGCATCTCGAGCTGACGCGCGACATCGCGCAGAAATTCAACAACGACTACCGAGAGCAGATCTCGGCGCATGGCTATGGCGACGCCTACTTCCCGCTGCCCGAACCGCTCATCCAGGGTCCGGCGACCCGCGTCATGAGCCTGCGCGACGGCGCCAAGAAGATGTCGAAGTCGGATGCGTCGGAATTTGCGACGATCGCGCTGATGGACGACGCCGACCAGATCGCGCAGAAGATTCGTCGCGCCAAGACCGACCCGGAGCCGCTGCCGAGCGACGTCGAAGGGCTCGCGGCCCGCCCCGAAGCCGACAATCTCGTGGGCATCTTCGCCGCCCTCAACGATGAGACCAAAGCGACGGTATTGCATACGTTCGGCGGCGCGCAATTCTCGGCGTTCAAGACCGCGCTCACCGAACTCACCGTCGCCAAGCTGACGCCGATCCGGGCCGAGATGATCCGCCTCAACGGCGATCTCGCCTATGTCGACCGCGTGCTCGCCTCGGGCGCCGAGCGAGCGCGCGCCATCGCATTGCCGACTATGAACGCCGTCAAGGATATTCTCGGCCTCGTGCGCTGATCGAAAGGACCGACAAATGGCCTTGCCTGCGCTGATCTTCGACGTCGACGGCACGCTCGCCGAGACCGAGGAGGGCCATCGCGAGGCCTTCAACTCCGTGTTCGCCGCGCACCACATTCCCTGGCATTGGGACCGCGAGGTCTACCGCGAGTTGCTGCGCGTGACCGGCGGCAAGGAGCGCATGCTGCATTACGCGCGCCAGCACGATCCCGAGCGCCTGCCCGAGATCGAGAGGCGCCTCGCCGAGCTGCACGCCGACAAGAACGCGCGCTATGGCGAATGGGTGCGCGCCCACGGCGGCGGACTGCGCCCCGGCGTGCGCGAACTCATCGCCGCGGCGCAATCGCGCGGGCAGCCGCTCGCCATTGTCACCACGACCAGCCGATCCAACATCGAAGCACTGCTGGAGGCCGCCTTCGGCGCCGAAGGCAAGACGAAATTCTCGGCAATCGTCTGCGGCGAGGATGTCGGCGCCAAGAAGCCCGATCCGGAAGCCTATCTGATCGCGCTCGATACGCTCGCGCTCGAATCCGAAGACGCCATCGCCCTCGAAGATTCGCGTAACGGCATGCGAGCGGCGATAGCGGCCGGCCTGCGCACGGTAATTACGCCGAGCTTCTACTCGGCGCACGAAAACTTTGCCGGCGCGTGGCGGGTGTTCGAGACTTTGGAAGTCGCGACCCGCGAGGAGCCGGCGCTGTTGGGCGGCTGACGAGGGGTCAACCTGCGGGGCGCGGAACCGCTTGCGCCGCCAATCCCGCTTCGGGCAAAAGATTCAAGCTCGTGCCCCACGGCAGGCTTGCGCGCAGCTGTGCGAGGGCGTTCAGCGCGGCCGCCTTGTCGCCCTTGGGCGTCAGATAGACCGTGATCTTCGGGCCGGTGACGATGTTGAGGACGCGGTTGATCTCGGCGATCGGGCGCCAACTCGTCGGCGCGGCGCCAAACCAGTCTTTGTAGATCATCACCATCTCGACGTCGCGCTCGTTGGCGAGCCGCTCCATCGCTTCCGGCCCCAGCGCATGCGCCTTGCGCAGTTTTCGCGCGGTCTCCGAGCCCAGGCCCCACAAATCGAGCACGTAGTGCGGATTGTCCCAACTGACGAGGCCGATGTCGTTGACCGCGACGGGACGCGGATAGAAATCCTGCGCGAGCCGGCGCAACTGATACTGCATCCCATACACATTGGACGCCGCCGCCGGCGTCAGCACGGCTGTCGCCGCGTAGGGCGCGCCGAGCCCGATCAGCAGCGCGAAGCCGACGAAATCCGCGCGCAGCGACGACAGCGGCCTCGGCAGCAGCCCCAGGACGGCGCCTTGCTGCGGCGCGAACAGCGGCCGCCCGGCGGGGGCGTAACTATCGGTCATGCCGATCAGCGTCGCCAGCGCGCCGATCGCCAACGCATACACTTCATAGCGTCCAAACCAGCCATAGGCCCCGAACGCCAGATGGGCGCAGAGCGCCGCGGCGACGGCCAAATGCATCGGCGCCCGCGCCCGACTCTTCGGCTGCGAGGCGAACCACAACGTCGCGGCGATCAGCGCCAGCATCGCCGGGGCGCGTCCGACGACGATGTCCACCATGAGTTTCTGTCCGAACGCCGCAAGGAACGGGCCGAATCCCGCGCCCAGCGAAGTTGTGACATTCGATTTGGCGAGCACGGAGCTGGGCAGCAATGGCAGCCCGAGCCGCCAGGCGAACGCGAAATACAGGCCGAGGCCAAGTCCGCCCACGACGGCGGCGAGAGCGGCTTCGCGCCGCCGGCCGACCCAGGCGAGCGCGACGAGGGAGGTCGCAAACAGCGCCAGCCCCTCGAAGCGCACGAGCGGCAGCGCGGCGATGGCGAGAACATGGACGAGCGTCACTCGGCGCCCGGAGCAAGCCAGCGCCAGCGCCTCTAACGTCATCACCGAGCACAGCACATGCGCGCTGTGCTCGAGCCCCAGGAACGGCAGGCCGAGCGCGCTGACGACGAACACCAACAGAACGACGACGCCGGCCGCGTGTCGCGGCGCTGCCTCGACATCGATCACGTTCGTCGCGCGCAACACCCGCAAGCCCACGAGCAGCGCCGCGTCGGCGGCGAGCAGATTCAGCGCGAGCGGCCCGAGCGCGCCCAGACGCGCCGCCTCGGTGAGCGCGAGTATCCACGGCCAGAGGATCGAGGACGACGGCGAGGACGCCTCGGCGACGTTGATCCCGTAGGTCCCGCCGAGGATGTTATGAGCGACCGCGAGATGGATATAGGGATCGTCGAGGGCGAAAATGAACTGTCCCTGACAACACCAGACGATGGCCGCGACCAGTGCGGCGACGGCGACGCTCCAGATCGTCATGACGCGGATCGAGAAGCGGTCGAGAAGAGGAATGTCGCGCACTCGAAACTGTCCGTGCCTTTGGGGAAGGCGTCTATCCTGCGGGTCGCCGACTTAAATCCGCGTTAAGTTGGGGCGTCAGCTCCAGGCGCGTCCCCGCCGGCAACGTGGCGCGCAATTTCGCCAGTGCGCCCAACGCCGCCGCTGTGTCCCCTCTGGCGGTCAGATAGACGATCACCCGGGGCCGCGTGACGATCGGGTTGTCGCTGTCGATGGCGGCGATCGGGCGCCAGTTCGCCGGTACTCCCGCGAACAGATGGTCGTAAATCATCACCATCTCGACGCCGCGCCGATCCGCCAGCCGTTCCATCGCGTCGGGGGTGAGAGCGCCGGCCTTGCGCAGCCTTCGCGCCGTTTCCGACCCAAGCCCCCACAAATCGAGAACGTAGTTGGGATTGCCCCAACTCACCAGACCGATGTCGTTGACGGCGACCGGGTGGGGATAGAGATCTTGGGCGAGGCGGCGCATCTGATATTGCTGGCCAAAGATGTTGGCGGCGGCGGCGGGCGTCACCAACGTCACCTGCGCATAGGGCCCGGCGAGCACGAGGCAGAGACCGCTGGCGGCGAAGGCGGGCGTCGAAGGTAGCGCGGACTCGGCCGTAGCCCCCGCCAGCAGGGGGCGACCGGGGGAAGCGAAAATATCGGCCAGACCGATCAGAACCGCGAAGGCGCCCACCGCCGCCGCATAGACTTCGTAGCGGGAGAACCATCCGTAGGCGCCGAAGGCGAGATGCGCGGCGAGCGCGAAGGCGACGGCCAGATGCAGCGGCGCGCGTTGACGTCCGGCGGGCCGCCAGACGATCCAGCCGAGCGCGCCGAGCAGCGTCAGCAGCGCCGCCGCGCGATGATGGTTGAGGTCGAAAGCGAGCTTCTCCACCATTGCCGTCACGAACGAACCGACGCCCGAACCCAGCGAAATCGTGACGTCCGACTTGGCAAGCACGGAACTCGGCAGCCAAGGCAAGCCGAGCCGCCAGGCGAAGGCTGCGTAGAGCGCGAGACCGAGCCCGCCCGCCGTCGCCGCCATCGCCGCCTCGCGCCGTCGCCCGGTCCAGGCCAGCGCCGCGATCGCGGCGAGAAACAGCGCCAGCCCTTCGAAGCGGATCAGCGGCAACGCCGCGAGCGCGGCCAGATGGACGGCAGAAACCGCGCGCCCGGCGCAGGCCAGAGCCAGCGCTTCGACCGTCAGCACCGAACAGAAGATATGGGCGCTGTGCTCGAGCCCAGTGAACGGCAGGCTCAGCGCGCTGACGAGGAAGACGAAGACGATGGCCGCCCCCGCCGACCAGCGCGGCGCGGCGACGACGTCGACGACATTGGCCGAGCGCAACAGCCGCAGGCCGACGAGCAGGGATCCGGCCGAGGCGGCGAGCGCCAGCGCGAGCGGGCCGAAAGCCCCCAAACGCAACGCCTCGGTGACCACCAGCAGCCACGGCCAGAGGATCGACGAAGACGGCGACGAGACTTCGCTGGCGTTGATCCCATAGACGCCGCCGAGGATGTTATGCGCGACCGCGAGATGGATGTAGGGATCGTCGAGCGCGAAAACGAAATGTCCCTGACAGCTGCCAACGATGGCCCCGACCATCGCGGCGGCGGCGGCGCTCCAGACCGTCATGACACGGATCGAGAAGCGGTCGAAAAGCGGAATGTCGAGCACGGCGGACCACGCTGACCGAAGGGAACCCCGGAATCCCTGCGCTCGCGGACTTAAGGTCGCGTTAAACGGCTGCGACGCGTAGGCATTTGGCCGAATCGGCAAATGGGCTTATGTCGGGCCCCGCGAAATTGACTTCTCCAGGCGGGCGATCCCATGAAATTGCCGAGCGAACTCGGTCCCATCCACTTCATCGGCATCGGCGGAATCGGCATGTCCGGCATCGCCGAGGTGCTGCTCACGCTCGGCTACCGCGTGCAAGGATCGGACGCCAGCGACAACGCCAACGTCAAGCGGCTCAGGGAGCACGGGGCGACGGTGTTCGTCGGCCATGACGCGGCGCATGTCGGCGACGCCGCCGTCGTCGTCGTCTCCACCGCGATCAAACGCGACAATCCGGAACTCGCCGCCGCGCGCCAGCGCCGCATCCCCGTGGTGCGCCGCGCCGAAATGCTCGCCGAATTGATGCGGCTGAAGCAATGCGTCGCCATCGCCGGCACCCACGGCAAGACGACGACGACTTCGCTGGTCGCCACCCTGCTCGACGCCGCCGGCTTCGACCCGACCGTCATCAACGGCGGCATCATCAACGCCTACGGCACCAACGCGAGGCGCGGCAGCGGCGAATGGATGGTGGTGGAGGCCGACGAGAGCGACGGCACGTTCCTCAAACTGCCCGCCGACGTCGCCATCGTCACCAACATCGACCCCGAACATCTCGACCATTTCAAAACCTTCGACGCCATCAAGGAGGCTTTTTTCGCCTTCATCGAGAACCTGCCGTTCTACGGATTTGCAGTGATGTGCCTCGATCATCCGACCGTCCAGGAACTGGTCGGCCGCATTGAGGATCGGCGCGTCATCACCTATGGCGAAAACCCGCAGGCCGACGTCAAGCTGATGCATGTCGGCGCCGACGGCGCAGTCACCAAATTCGATGTGCTGATCCGCGACCGGCAGACGGGATTGGCCACGATCATCGACAATCTGGCGCTTCCGATGCCCGGCCGCCACAACGCGCTCAACGCGACCGCCGCCATCGCGGTCGCCTATGAACTCGGCGCTTCCGTCGACTCCATCCGCAAGGCGATCGCCTCGTTCGGCGGCGTCAAGCGCCGCTTCACCCGCACCGGCGAATGGAACGGCGTCACCGTCATCGACGACTACGGCCACCATCCCGTCGAAATCGCCGCCGTGCTGCGCGCGGCGCGCTCGGCGACCAAGGGCCATGTGATCGCCGTCGTGCAGCCGCACCGCTTTACCCGCTTGCAATCGCTGTTCGACCAGTTCGCCCAGTGCTTCAACGACGCCGACACCGTCATCGTCGCCGACGTCTACGCGGCCGGAGAGACGCCGATTCCCGGCGTCGACAAGGACGCGCTGGCGGCGGCGATCAACGCCCACGGCCATCGCAGCGCGCAAGCGCTCGCGTCCCCCAAGGACTTGGCCGGACTGGTGCGCGGCCTCGCCAAACCCGGGGACTACGTGGTCTGCCTCGGCGCCGGCAACATCACCCAATGGGCTTACGCGCTGCCCGGCGAACTGGCGGCGCTCGATTGATGGGAACCCCGGCGACCAACACGCTGTTCTATGGCGACAACCTGAATGTATTGCGCGAGCGCCTGGACGACGAGAGCGTCGATCTCGTCTATCTCGACCCGCCGTTCAATTCCAATGCGTCCTACAACGTGCTGTTCAAGGCGCCGGACGGTCATCGCAGCCCGGCGCAAATCGAGGCCTTCGACGACACCTGGCACTGGACCGCTACGGCCGAGCAGGCGTTCGACGAGGTGATGAAGTCGGGCAATTCAGACGCGGCTGAGGTGCTCAGGGCGTTGCGGTCGTTCCTGCGCGAGAACGACATGATGGCCTATCTCGCCATGATGGCCGTGCGGCTGATCGAATTGCATCGCGTGCTGAAGCCGACGGGGTCGCTCTATCTGCACTGCGATCCGACGGCGAGCCATTATTTGAGGTTGCTGCTGGATGCCGTGTTCGGTAAGGGCAGGTTCGTCAACGAGATCACCTGGAAACGGTCGCACGCACACAGCGACCATCGGCAGGGCGCGACGCATTACGGGCGTCTGGCCGATCAGGTCCTGTTCTACTCGAAATCGGACAAGCGCGTCTGGAACGTTCAATACACGCCCTATTCGAAGGAATATGTCGAACGCGACTATCGCCGAGTCGAACCGGACGGGCGCCATTATCGCCTCGACAACATTCAAGGTCCCGGCGGCGCCGAAAAAGGCAATCCCTATTACGAAGTCATGGGGGTGAGTCGCTATTGGCGGTATTCCAAGAAGCGCATGGACGAGTTGATAGAAAAGGGTCTGATCGTCCAGACGAGCCCCGGCGCGGTTCCCCAGTTGAAACGCTACCTGGACGAAATGCCGGGCGTTCCCTTGCAGGACATCTGGACCGACATCGACATCATCAACAATCGTTCCAAGGAGCTTCTCGGCTACCCAACCCAGAAACCCGTCGCCTTGCTGGAGCGCATCCTCGCGGCTTCCTCCAACGAAGGCGACCTCGTGCTCGACCCGTTTTGTGGCTGCGGCACGACACTGCACGCGGCGGCGAAGCTCAACCGACGCTGGATCGGCGTCGATGTCACCCATCTCGCCGTCAACCTCATTCGCAAGCGGCTGAATGAAGCCTTTCCAGGTCTGGCTTTCGACATCGTCGGCGTGCCCATGGATCTCGACGGCGCCCGGGCGCTGGCCGCGCAGGACAAGTACGAATTCCAGAAATGGGTGCTGTCGATGCTCGACGCCGTCCCTTACAAGGGCGGCAAGAAGGGCGGCGACGGCTGCGTCGACGGCTACGTCTATTTCAAGCCGGATGGCAAGAAGACCGAAAAGGCCGTGGTTTCCGTCGAGGGCGGGGCTTCGCTGACGCCGGCGATGGTCAAGGATCTCATCGTCACCGTCGACCAGCAGGGGGCGAAGATGGGTTTCTTCGTCACCCTAGAGCCGCCGACCAAGGGCATGATCGCCCAAGCGGCGGCTGCCGGCTTCTACGTCGCGGAATTCGGCAAATATCCGAAAATCCAGATCGTCGAGGTCGGCAGCCTGTTCGCCCCGGTCAACCCGTTGCAAATGCCGTGGCAGGACACCAGCGTGTTCAAGCGGACTGCGCGCGAATCGACGAGCCATCAGCACGAGTTGGACCTGGACTGATGACGGACCTCTTGGCCGACCTGCAGGCGCTCATGCCCGCGTTGCGCGGCAAGCTGTCCGACCATGTCGAACTGGCGCCCTTCACCTGGTTTCGCGTCGGCGGCCCGGCGCAAATCCTGTTCTCGCCGGCCGACGAGGACGATCTGAGCTACTTCCTGCAAAACCTGCCGCACGAAGTCCCGGTCACCGTGATCGGCCTCGGCTCGAATCTCATCGTCCGCGACGGCGGAATCCGCGGAATCGTCATCCGCTTGGGGGGACGCGCGTTCGGCGCTATCGCAACCACCGCGGACCAGCGCGTCGTCGCCGGCGCGGCGGCGCTGGATGCGCAGGTCGCCCGCGCGGCGGCGGAAGCGGGCGTCGACGGTCTCGCCTTCCTGCGCGGCGTACCCGGCGCCGTCGGCGGCGCGCTGCGCATGAACGCCGGCGCCCATGGCGGCGAGACGCGCGACACGCTGGTGGAAGCGCGCGCGCTCGACCGTTCCGGCGCGCCGCGGGTGTTCACGAACGCCGAGATGGGCTTTAGCTATCGCCACAGCGACGCGCCCGAGGACGTCATCTTTACCCGCGCCACCTTCCAGGGCCGTCCGGGCGACAAGACCGCCATCCTCGCCGAGATGGAGCGCATCACCGCCACGCGCGAGGCCTCGCAGCCGATCCGCGAAAAGACCGGGGGCTCGACCTTCAAGAACCCGCCGGGGCAGAAGGCGTGGCAGTTGGTCGACGCCGCGGGCTGCCGCGGCCTGCGGCTCGGCGGCGCGCAGGTCTCGCAAATGCACTGCAACTTCCTCATCAACACCGGCGCGGCGACCGCGGCCGACATCGAAGCGCTCGGCGAGGAGGTGCGCCGCCGCGTGTGCGAGACCAGCGGAGTCGAACTGGAGTGGGAAATCAAGAGGATCGGCGAGGCGGCGTGAGGCGCTTGCGCCCGCGGCGCCAATTCATTAACCGCTTCGCGTCCAGATGAATCGCCGCGCGTTCGGACGTGAAGGGCAAGGCATGAGGTTTTCGACCCCCTGGGTTCTGGCGCTGGCGCTCGCATTGTCCGCGGCGACGGCGGCGCACGCCCAGACCCGGCCGCCGATCGCCAGCGCGATCGAACTCGTCGACGACGGCGGCTCGGCGCGCCTCAGCCTGCAACTCGACCGCGCGGTCGAGGCGACCGCGCGCCCGGCCGAGAATCCCGCGCGCATCCTCGTCGATCTCGCGGAAGTCGATTTTCAGCTCGGCGCCGACGCCGGACGCCCTAAAGCGACGGGCGGCGAGGCGCTGACGCGCGCCTACCGTTTCGGTCTGCTGGACAAGGGCAAGTCGCGGCTGGTCGTCGATCTCTTGCGCCCCGCCTGCGTCGCCTCTCTCGCCTATGCGCCCACGGAGGGCGGCAAGCCCGCGCAATTGACGCTGCTTCTCAAACCCTGTCCGGCGGCAAAATTCGCCGAACTCGCCAAAGCTCCGCCCCTCGTGTCGAGCGCTCCGGCCGCTCCGGCCCCCCCCCGGTTGCCGATCGTCGTGCTCGATCCCGGCCACGGCGGCGCGGACGGCGGCGCCCATGGCGCGCATGGCGAAACCGAAAAAACCATCGTCTTCGACTTCGCCGCCGAGACCAAGCGACAGCTCGAAGCGACCGGAAAATTCCACGTGCTGATGACGCGGGCGGGCGACGACTATGTGTCGCTCGAAGATCGCGTGCGCCTCGCCCGCGAGGCCGACGCCAGCCTGCTGATTTCCATCCACGCCGACACGCTGCCCGGCGGCGGCGCGGACGTCTCGGGCACGACCGTCTACACCTGCTCGGAGCGCGCTTCCGATTCGGAGGCCGCGCGCATCGCCGAACACGAGAACGCCTCCGACCGGGTCGACGGCGCCAAGCCAAACCTCGACGTCGGCGTCGCCGATATCCTGTTCGATCTGAAGCGGCGCGAGACCCGCGCCTATGCCCATCTGTTCTCGCGCAGCCTCGTCGGGCAATTGCGCGACCTCGGCCGGCTCAACCACAACCCCGAACGCTCCGCCGGGTTCGTGGTGCTGAAGGCGCCCGATTTCCCCTCGGTGCTCGTCGAACTCGGCTATCTCTCCAATCCGCAAGACGTCGCCAACATGACCTCGGCCCTTTGGCGCCAGCGCGCCGCGGCGGCGATGGTTTCGGCGATCGAGACGTTCTTTGCCCCGGCCGGAAAGGCGAAGAGCGAGGACGCCGGGAAGCCGGAAGCGGTTGCGGCGGACAAGGGCGCCGCCGAGAGGTAGGGGCCGCGTTTGCAGCGGCGGCGTCCAGGCCGCCGAATTCTTACGCGCGGCTCGTCGCGGCCGACCGGATCGCCATCATGACGCGGCGCGCAAAAAGCGCTATGCGAGCGGCAGCCTTCGCCGGGAGTCGTCGATGTTCCGCTCACTGTTGGTCGCCGCCGCCGCTTCGATCGCCGTGCTTGCCTCCCCGATCGCGGAGGCGCAGCACACGCACGATATGGGCGCCGAGCCGATGCCGGGGATGTCGTCGTCCGACTCGCGACAGCTGCTGCATTTCCCGCCGATGATGCAGGCGCATATGCTCAGGAACATGCGCGATCACGTCGAAACGCTCGACGCGATCTTGAGCGCTCTCGACATCGGCGACTACGCCAAAGCTGCAAAAATCGCCAAGGACCGGCTCGGCCTCGACTCCCCTGCCGCAGCCGCCTGCAAGCCGAGTCCCGCCAACGCCACACCGGGCTCCATGGAGGCGATGATGGCGGTCTACATGCCCCCGCCGATGCGCGCCTTCGGGCTGTCGATGCATACGGCCGCCAGCGACTTCGCCGACGTCGCCGCCCGCGCCGACGCCACCCACGACGCTCCGGCGGTGCTGAAAGCGCTGTCGCGCATCACCCCGAACTGCGTCGCCTGCCACGCCGCCTATCGGCTGCGGTGAGGAAGCGTCAGCGAATTCCCCCCTCCCCCAGCAAGTCCGGCCGCCGCGCCCGGGTGATCTCCTCCGCCTGCTCGCGCCGCCAGCGCGCGATCCTGGAGTGATCGCCGGAAAGCAGCGTCTCGGGGATCGAGCGGCCCTCAAAATCGCGGGGGCGGGTGTATTGGGGATATTCGAGCAGGCCGGATTCGAAACTTTCCGACTCCCCCGACTCGATCTTGGCCATCACGCCCGGGATCAGGCGCACGCAGGCGTCGAGGATGGTCAGCGCGGCGATCTCGCCACCTGACAGCACGAAATCGCCGATCGACACTTCCAGCAGCCCGCGGCCCTCGATGACCCGCTCGTCGACCCCCTCGAAGCGTGGACAGAGGATGACCAGCCCCGGCCCCGCCGCCCAGTTACGCGCAAGGGCCTGGGTCAGCGGCGTGCCGCGCGGGCTCATGATGAGGCGGGGTCGCGGGTCGTCCGCGGGCGCGGCGGCGTCGAGCGACGCGGCGAGCACGTCGGCGCGCATCACCATGCCGGGACCGCCGCCCGCCGGCGTATCGTCAACGGCGCGATGGCGGCCCAACCCGTGGTCGCGGATGTTGCGGGCCTCGCACGACCATAAGCCCCGCGCGAGCGCGTCGCCGGCGAGGCTGAGGCCGAGCGGGCCGGGGAACATTTCGGGGAACAAGGTGAGCAGCGTGGCAGCGAACATGGGGGCGTTGTAAGCGGGTTTGGGTCAATTCGCCAACGTTCGGCGCGGCGGCGCCTCGCCGCCGAATTTATGCGCGCGTCGTGTCGCGAAAATCGGCGGCGGGGACGCCGCCGCTCCTCTACAGCTTCGCTTGCGCGAGATCCCGCGTCGCCTCGAACGTCTGTCGCAACTCGCGGATGGCCTCGCGCAGCGTCTCCAACGGCAGCGTTGGCGCGCCCGCCTCGAGTTCGCGCGCAAGCTGCGACAGCTGGGCGAAGCCGAAGGTCCCGGCCGAACTCTTGATCGAGTGGGCCTCCAGCCTCACCACCGGGCGCTCCTCGCTTTGGGCCGCGAGCCGCTGCACCTTGCCCGCCGTGTCGTCCCAAAATACCGCCAATGCCTCGGCGGTGTCTTCGTCTCCGAGTTCGCAGCGCAGCGCGTCAAAGACGGTTTCGTCGAACAATGGGCTCATGCGACCCTTCTTTCTGGCTCGGGCGCCGCAGACCGGGCGCGCAGCAGTGCGGCGCGCAACCGGTCCGTGGTTACGGGTTTGGTGACGAAATCGTTCATGCCGGCGGCCAGACACGCCCCTTCGTCCTGGCGGCTCGCGTTGGCGGTGAGCGCGACGATGTAGATGTCTCTCACCGCAGACGGCAGGGCGCGGATGGCGCGGGCGGCGGCCAAGCCGTCCATCTCCGGCATCATCATGTCCATCAGCACGAGGTCGTAGCTGTGCGCCTCGACGGCGGCGAGCGCCAGCGCGCCGTTCTCGGCGATGACCGCTTTGTGGCCGAGCTTGGCCAGCAGCTTCTTGATGACGAATTGATTGGTCGGATTGTCCTCGGCGACCAGGATGTTCAGCGGCGCCTGTTCCTCCTCAACCTCCGGCGGCGGGGCGGCGGCGGGCGTTTCCGGGGGCGGCGCCGCCTTCTTTTCCGCCGCCTTCACCAGCACGGAGAAGGTGAACCGGCTGCCCTTGCCGACTTCGCTGCTCACTTTGATTTCGCCGCCCATCGAGGCGACCAGGCGCTTGCAGATCGCCAGCCCCAGGCCCGTGCCGCCGAAGCGGCGCGAGATCGAACTGTCCACCTGCGAGAACTCGCGGAACAGCAGGCCGATGGACTCGGGGGGTATGCCGACGCCGGTGTCGGCGATCGCGAAGCTGAGGCGGGTGAGGCCCTTGTCGGTGGGTTCGGCGTCCACCGTGACGTCGACCGAGCCGGACTCGGTGAATTTGAGGGCGTTGCCCATCAGATTGAACAGCACCTGCCGGATGCGCGCGGGATCGCCGACGACAAAATTGGGAACGGCGGCCGAGACCTTGCCGCTGAGCTGCAATCCCTTCGCTTTCGCCGTCGTCTCCGACATATCGACGGCGGACGAAACCAGCCGATGCAAGTCGAATTCGATGTCCTCGATTTCCAACCGATCGGCGTCGAGCTTGGAAAAATCCAGCACGTCGTTGAGGATGCGCAGCAGGTGATCGGCGGATTCGCGCAGCGTCGTGACGATCTTCTGCTGATCTGGAGCGAGGTCGCCGCCGACCAGCAGATCGGCCAAGCCGATGACGCCGTTCATCGGCGTGCGGATCTCATGGCTCATCATGGCGAGGAATTGCGAGCGGGCGCGGGTTCCCGCCTCCGCCGCGTCGCGCGATTTCGCTAGACCCACCTGATAGCGGATGATCAATGTGGCGACGATGGCGATGACGATGCTGAGCACGATCGCCGCAGTCAGAACCTTGTCGCGATCTTGCGCGTAGTCGGCGAAGATCTCGTCGGTCGCCTGCCCCACGACGACCGCCAGCGGAAAGTCTTTCACTTTTCGGTAGGCGAACAGGCGCTCGACGCCGTCGATCTGGCTCTGAATCGTGTAAGAACCGCTGGTGTTCTGCGACAGCCCCAGTAGCGCCGGCGTGCCCGCGAGCGACTTGCCCAAGGCGAGAGGTCCGTCGCC
>Ga0302157_10003064_pt1 | contig 19101 bp, 24 predicted proteins | sample I_Bog_N3_3_FD_193502 | JGI IMG/M metagenome (GOLD analysis project Ga0302157, IMG submission 193502) | Peat permafrost microbial communities from Stordalen Mire near Abisko, Sweden - I_Bog_N3_3 | ecosystem: Environmental > Terrestrial > Soil > Wetlands > Peat | place: Sweden: Abisko, Stordalen...
GTTGGTGCCTGACCCTAAAAACAACTGGGAGGCGTCTACATGGATTCTGGCGGCGATTGCAGATGCGTATTTCTTGTCAGGTTTCAAAATCTCTGCGCGTGAGACGTTGGAGTACGCAATGACATGCCCAGGAGCTTTGGGTAATCCGTTCCTTCATTTGCGTCTAGGCTCTGTACGAAAACAAATGTCGCAAACACCTCATAGAGCAGGCGAGTGAGACCATCGCCTCAAAGCTTTTCGCCAGCTTGTCGAAGCGCGTAACGATCCGCCGATTCTCTTTCAGCCAGCCGAACATACGTTCGATGATGTTTCGCTGGCGGTATTTTGGTCTGTCGAACAGGCGGGGAAGCCCAGGCTTGGGTTTGCGCTTCATCGTGCGGTAAGGAATCACTGGCTGCATTCGATAGCGGTCGCAATAGCGCCGTAGATGTTCGGCATCGTACCCCTTGTCGGCCAGCAGCCACCGGCAACGCTTACGGGGACGGCCCCGACGGCCAGGTACATGAGCGTCGTCAAGCAACGGCTGAGCGTAGGCAATATCGCTGGCCTGTCCGCCCGATAGTTTGAAGCACAGCGGCACTCCATTGGAGTCGCAGAGCATGTGAATTTTGGTCGTCAGACCGCCGCGACTTCGACCTAGCGCGTGGTCTTCTGGTTCTTCAGGCCCCCCTTTTTTCCGGCGCCGGAAGAGGCTCGGGTTGCCTTTACTGCTGTGGAGTCGATCATCCAGGTGTCCAAATCAATCAGCCCTTGCTCGTTGAGCTTGATGTGCAATCGCTTGAGCATCTGGTCGAACGTGCCTCGACTTCGCCAATCCCGGAACCGCTGGTAGACGGTTGACCAAGGCCCGAAGCGCTCGGGCATATCGCGCCATGCGGCACCTGAACACAGGATCCACAAAATGCCGTTGAGCATCAGCCGGTCATCAGCTCTAGGCCGGCCACCACGTCGGGGCTCAATGAAAAGATCTGCGACCAGTTCCCAGTATTCATCAGGGAGTTCGTACCGTTTTGCCATCGGAGGCTCCTGCCTTTGATGGTCTCGGACTTTACTGGATCCTGGCTTTCACGCAGCTTGAATCGGTTACGAAGGTTTTCGTACAGAGCCTAGGGAAACTACCAATAAGCCATGAGGCTTAAAGGGGACAAGTACACAGAGGCTCCTGCAGCAGCTCGGCAGGGGGGCGAAGGGCGGAATTGTCGTGTTGATCGCCGCTGTAATGGACGGTCGTGTCACGGATTATCAGATTTCCAGTCGTTTTGGGATGCCAATGAGCACTTATGACCATGCCAGTGCCCGAAAGAATGAAGGGGTTGGGTCCTTGCCGGGAGCGGGGCGCCCCCAGGTTGTCCAGTCGAACAATTTCGCTGCACCCCTTGATTTTTTTGCTGACGCTTTTCGCTTTAATTTTGTCGGTTATGACACAAGTATTCCTGCGCGTTTCTCCCCTGGGCGCCTCGGCGGATTGTGAACCGCGATTTTCCTTCAAAAAAGAAACTTTTTCCGCGTTTTTCTGCACAGATCGGCGCGTAACATTCTGTTGCATGCTGAGATTGTATGTAGTTAGAATCGATACAAATCAATGGCAGTTCGCCATAGAAGGCCGGGGCGATTTCCTAAAACCGCACCTGGTCCAGTTCGCCTGGGGTTACGGATGACGCAGGATCTCATGCTCTACGCGCTCAAAGAAGCGCTCGTCACCGCTGCCATGGTGGCTGCCCCCTTGCTACTAGCCATTCTGATTGTTGGCCTTCTGGTCAGTATTCTTCAGGTCGCCACGCAAATCCAGGAAATGACCCTGACGTTCATCCCCAAGTTGATCGTGACGGTGGTCATGCTGTTGGTTTTTGGTAGTTGGATGTTGACCGTACTCAAGCAGTTCGCACTCAGTGCATTAACTCAGGCCGCTAGTTTCTAGCGTTTTACGCATCACCGTTTGTCGTGGGTGTGAATTGTGCTGACGTCATTTTTCCTCAATGCGCTTCTGGTGTCGGTCAGGCTGATCCCGCTTCTGGTGGTTTCGCCTGTCCTGTTCTTCTCGCGCATCCCCTTGATGGTTCGGGTGCTCCTGACCTTGGCGCTGTCGGCGGTATTGGCCAGCGGCCTGACGCTGAGCCATCCGCCAACCTTTACGGTGCCTGTGTTACTGGGCGAGCTGCTGCTCGGCGTGCTGATGGCCTTTGGTTTTCATGCCGCCCATGCCGGACTCGATACGGCCGGTAAACTGATCGATACCCAGATCGGTTTGAACGCGGCAGGCGTTTTTGATCCGGGAACGTCCAATATGACCGGCTTGGTCGCCGAACTACTGGCGTGGTCCTTGGCGGCGGTGTTTGTGGTGCTGGATCTGCATCACGATATGCTGCGTGTTTTCAGTCAGTTACTGGCCGTGGTACCTCCTGGCAGCGTGTCGATTTCCGTGCTCTCGGTGTCGTTGGCGACGGTGCTGACGCAGCAGTTTCTGCTGGCCTTCATGATGGTGGTTCCAGTCATTCTCGGGCTTTGGCTGATTGATACCGCCTTCGCGTTCCTCTCGCGTTCGATGCCTCAGGCCAACGTATATTTCCTCTCGTTGCCGATCAAGTTGGGCATCGGCCTGTTCATCCTGCTCCTGACCTTGCCGATGATCGTGCAGCGCTTGCCGCTGTTGATTGAAAACGCCTTGCGCTTTGCCTTTTCACCGGGCGGTGTGCAATGAGCGATCAACAGGACAAGAGCGAAGAGGCCACTCCTTACAAGCTGGAAGAGGCACGCAAGAAAGGGCAGGTTCCTCGCAGCCCCGAGTTGTTGTCTTTCATTATGCTACTGACATTCCTGATGGTGTTTTCCGCCATCGCCTATCCCTTGGCCAGCGTGATCGCGGCTCACACGCATTGGTGGTTGGGTAACGCCGGGCAGATGGGCAGTGGGTTCGGTTTTCTTGGCGAGCAGGGTGGTCATAGCCTGAGGCAGGTGGTGTACGGTCTGTTGCCGCTGATCGGCGCCCTGGTCCTGGTGGCGATCCTGACGAACCTGATCTTCAGTGGGCCGGTGTTTTCCACGGCAGCCATGAAGCCAGACTTCAAACGTCTCAACCCGATCCTCGGGCTCAAGAAAGTCTTTTCACGACGCATGCTTGTCGAATTGATCAAGGTGCTGGTCAAGGGTGCCTTGTTCTGCCTGGTGCTTTATTACCTGTTCCAGAGCCTGCTGCCGAAGCTGCTGGGCATGGCGACGATATCGCCCCTTGAGCTGCCCCAGGCGGGCAAACAGTTGCTGATGCAGTTGGGTTTTACAGTGTTGGCAGTGATGGCCGCGTCGGCCTTGTTCGATATCTGGTATTCGCGGCGTGAGTTCGGCCGGCAGATGCGCATGAGCCGTCGGGAAATGAAAGAAGAGCATCGTCGGCGCGACGGCGACCCCGAGGTGCGCTCCAAGCGCAAGGGGATCCAGCAGGAGTTGCTGAAAAAGTCTTCGGCATTGGGACAGGTCAAGGAGGCTGACGTCATCATCACCAACCCGACGCACTACGCAGTGGCCTTGCAGTATCGGCCGGCAAGCATGCTCGCGCCCAAGGTGCTGGCTATGGGACGTGGTCTGCAGGCTCTGCGCATCTGCCAGGTGGCCCGCAAGCACCAGGTCCCGATTCTCCGCCGTCCACCGCTGGCGCGTGCTCTGCATGCCCTGGCCCGGATCGATTCGCCCATTCCTGATGCCATGCAAAGCGATGTCGCCAAGGTCTATCGCTGGGTGATTGCCTTGCCCGGTAACAAGGTGCTGACGCCATGAAGTCGGCCTGGGCGCGTTTCTATTCCGAAACCAGTGATCTGCTGTTGGCCGTCGCGGTCATCGGCATCCTGCTGGTGCTGTTCACGCCGATTCCGACCTGGCTGCTTGATCTGTTGCTGCTGACCAATTTTGCGGTCGCGCTGATGATCCTGCTGGTGACCTTCGACATCGACAAGCCTCTGAGCTTTTCGACTTTTCCGTCGTTGTTGCTGATGACCACCTTGTTTCGCCTGGCCCTGAACATTTCCGCAACCCGTCTGATCCTCGCCGATGGTGATGCCGGTCAAGTGATTGCGGCCGTGGGTACCCATGTGGTGGGCGGCAACTACGTGATCGGTTTCGTGGTTTTCCTGATTCTGGTGGTCGTGCAATACGTGGTGGTCACCAGCGGTGCTCAGCGTGTGGCCGAGGTGGCGGCGCGCTTCACCCTGGACTCGTTGCCCGGTAAACAGATGAGCATCGATGCTGATTTGAACATGGGCATTATCGACCAGGACGAGGCCAAGCGCCGGCGCAGCCAGCTGGAGCGTGAGTCGAATTTCTATGGCGCCATGGATGGGGCTTCCAAGTTCGTCAAAGGCGATGCGATAGCCGGGATCGTGATTATCGCGATCAATATCATCGGCGGCTTGTCGGTGGGCATTCTGCAAAAAGGGCAGAGCTGGGGCGATGCACTGCATCACTACACCCTGTTGACGGTCGGCGACGGTATCGTCACCCAGATTCCTTCGCTCGTCATTGCCGTGGCCGCAGGGATCATCATCACCCGGGCCGCAACCGATGCCCGGCTGGGGCCTGAACTGGGGCGGCAGGTGTCGGCCTATCCGAAAACCCTGGCCGTGGTGGCCGTGGTCACGCTGTTGCTGGCGATGCTGCCGGGCCTGCCGTTGATTCCGCTGTTGATACTGTTTTCCGGGTTCGCGGCGGCGGCCTGGTTTTCCTATCGCAAATTGCGCCTCAAGGCGGATGACGGGGTTCAGTCGTCAGAGGATGAGAGTGTTGCCCTGGGCGACAACGGTACCGACGATGTTTATGCCTTGATGAATACCGATGCCTTCGAGCTTCGCTTGAGCACGGACCTGGCCGCCCATGTACTGACGGCGACCAGCACCTTGAGTCTGCGCATCGACAACCTGCGCAAGCAATTTGCTCGGGATTATGGTTTTGCCTTGCCCCAGCTCAATGTCCAGGCTGACCGGAAACTGGCCGTCGGCACCTATCAGGCCTGTGTACAGGGGGCGGTGGTTGCCAGCGGAGAACTGGAGTTCGACAAGCTGTTGGCGATCAACCCGGGTGGCGCGACCTTGACCCTCGAGGGACGAGCGACCAAGGAGCCGACCTATGGGCTCAAGGCACTGTGGATCGATGTAGCACTGCGGGCTCAGGCTCGGAGCGCCGGTTACACCCTGGTCGAGCCCGACACCGTATTGCTCACTCATCTTTCCGAGTTGGCCCGCCGTTATGCGCCGGAGTTCCTGACCCGTGCGGAAACCGAGCGGCTGATCGAGAAAAAACGCGCGGGGCTCGGCAGCCTGGTGGATGAGTTGGTGCCCCAGGTGTTGAGTTACTCCGACATTCAGCGGGTCCTGCAGCTGTTGCTGCGGGAGCAGGTATCGATCCGCAATCTGGAAACCATTCTTGAAGTATTGGTGGACGCCGGACGCAGTAATAAAAGCGCCGAGGACCTGGTGGAGCGTGTACGCGAACGCCTGGGGGCGGCGCTTTATGAGCGTCTGGTGGATAAGAACGGCGAGTTGAATGTGCTGACCATCGCACCGCAACTGGAAGGTTACATGCTGGCGGCGTCGCGGCCGCGCGAAGGCGGGCAATCGGCGTTGTTGCCGGCCCAGGAGCTGGAACGCTTCGTGACCAGCGTGGCACGCGAGGCGGAGCGTCAGTTGAGCGAAAACAAACAACCGGTGCTGCTCTGTGCGGCCCCCTTGCGCCGGCTCTTGCGAGCGTTCATGTCACGGGCAGTGCCGCATATGGCGGTGTTGTCGGTGAATGAGGTGGGTCAGCACGCCCGTGTTACTTCGGCCGGGATGATCGATCTGCCCGGTTTTCCCAGTCTGGAGTCTCCATGAGCGACATGATCATGCAACTGGCTGGGGTGATCCAGCGTGATATCGACAGTTTGAAATCGGTGTCGCAGAACGTCGCCAATGCGAACACCCATGGCTACAAGGCCGAGCGCACTTTCAGTGTCATGGCCCCGAGTGTTGCTGGCGTCGGCGTACCGACCGGCTTCGACAGCATCCAGACGCAGACCTCGATCAATCCCGATGGCGGCGCCTTGCAGCAAACCGGGCGAGTCACTGACCTGGCGCTGTCCGGGGATGCCTGGTTTGCACTGAAGACGCCTCAAGGGGTGTTGCTCAGTCGGCATGGCCGTTTCCAGGTCGATAACGCCGGCTATCTGGTGAGCGACGCCGGCTACCCGGTCCTGGGGGACGAGGGCCCCCTGCAGGTGGGAGGCGGCGTGTTGAAGATTGACGCCGGTGGTCAGGTCAGTGTCGATGATCGGCCGGTCGGACACCTGGACATTCTACGAGCCGACAACCCGCAGCAATTATTGCCCTTGGGCGGTGGGCTGTATGCCACCCAAGGCCGGGCGATACCGGCCAAGGACTACGTTGTGTATCAAGGCCTGCTGGAGCGTTCGAACGCCGCCATGGGCAGCGATATGGTCAAGATGATGGAAGTGTCACGGCATGTCGAAACCTTGCAGCGTGCGCTGTCGGCGTACGACGGGATGCTGGATCGCGGTATCAACCAAATAGGCAAAGACTGACTCCAGGGAGAGTGGTTGTGATTGATGCATTGAGTATTGCCAGCTCCGGCTTGGCTGCCAACCAGGCCTGGATCGACAGCATTTCCAACAATGTCGCGAACATGCAGACCATCGGTTACAAGCGTAGCGAGGTGAACTTTCACGACATGGTTCGCGAAGTCGGTACACACGACGATGGTGGCGGCATGACCGAGACACTGTTGAGTGGCGCGGGTATTCAGGCTTCGCAGCCGAGCCAGATCTTCACCCCGGGCACGGTCCGCGAAAGTGGCAACTCACTCGACTTGGCCATTCAGGGTGACGGTTTCTTCGAAGTGGCACTGCCGACCGGTGAGCTGGCCTATACCCGTGCGGGACGCTTTCACCTGGACAGCGAAGGTCAGTTGGCCATGCATGACGGGCAAACGCTGACTTCGGACCTGCGCGTTCCACCGGATGCCGGCAACCTGGTGATCAAACAGAACGGTGAGGTTCAGGCCACCATTACCGCGACTGGTGAAGTGGTTCAGGTTGGTCATGTGCAACTGGCCAAATTTGCCAGCGCCGAAGGATTGAAGAAGCTCAGTGATGGCCTGTATCGCCCGACTCAGACCAGCGGCGAGGCGATTTACACAGAGCCTGGACGAGATGGGCAGGGCGTGTTGCTGCAAGGCTATGTCGAGCTGTCGAACGTCAATCTGATTGAGGAAATGAGCAGCCTGGTGCTGGCTCAGCGCGCCTATCAGATGAATGCGCGGTTGCTGCAGGCCAGCGATCAGATTCTGGAAACCATCAATAACCTGCGTCGTTGATCGCCATGAAAGCTCATTGGTTGGCTTGGTGCGGGCTGTGGATGGCAAGCAGCGTTTGGTGTGCGCAGGCGATGGCCGATACGGGGTGCGCTGCCGTGGCTTCCGCCGTGGTGCTGGGGCAGGTGTCCGATCGCCTCAAAGCACAATGGAGCACGTCGCAAGTCGAGCTCCAGTTGACACCGATGGGCGACTTGCCGGCGATGTCACAGTCGCAGATCAAGGTTTTGAGCCAGAGCTTGCGCAGTCGCGTGCCTGTGTCATTCACGGGCACCCTCTGCGGTCATGATCGCCCCAGCGCGGTAACGGTGTGGTTCAAGGTGCAGGCCTGGAGCCAGGCGTGGGTCTACGGTCGCGGCGGACGAGCCGATCAGGCCTTGGCCGATCTTCAGTTACGCAGGGAGTCTGTGGATGTGGCGGGGGCTCAACTGAGCCTCGACGATTTGTCCGGTGAGGTTAACGGTGCCTGGTTGAATCAATCGGTCAATGCCGGGATGCCTGTGCTCAAGCGCCATCTGAAGGCTGAGCCGCTGGTGCTGCGTGATACGCCAGTGACGGTGGTGGTGTATGGCCCCGGCTTGATGTTGCGTACGGAAGGCAAGGCCCTGCGTCCCGGCGTTCTGGGCGAACGTGTGCCGGTGTTGTTGAACGGTGCCGAGTCGAGCCTGGTGGCGGTCGTGACCGGAAAAGGAGAAGTGCATGTGGAACGCTAAGGCCTGCCGGTCTTTGCTGTTGATGCTGGTGTTGCCTGGGACCGTCGGCGCACAGAGCCTGATCAATCCCGATGGTTACCGGTCGCTGACTGGGGACCGTCGCGGTTATCACGTCGGCGATACCTTGACCGTCCTGGTGGTGGAGTCGACCACGGCGCAAAGTGCTGCCGGCACGGGCGCCGACAGCAGTACCGATATCTCCGCGCACGCCAATCTGGACAGTCGCAGCCATGCCGCTGGGCTGGGCCTCAAGGGCGATACCAGCGGGTCCGGGCAAACCAATCGCAGCGGGCAGATCCGCACCAATGTTTCCGTGCGGATCATCGAGCAACTGCCAGAAGGTTTGTTGCGCGTCAGCGGCGAACAACTGGTGAAGGTCAATGACGAAAAACAGCAAGTGCGTATTACCGGTCTGGTTCGACCGGACGACATTGCCTACAACAACACGGTGCTTTCCTATCGTCTGGCAGACGCGCAAATCGACATTGTCGGTGATGGCGTGGTGACGGATGCGCAGAAGCAGAACATCGTTTTCCGAGTGCTCAAGTGGCTGCGTATTTTATGAGATGGGTTGCTCGAATGCTTCCTTGCCTGCTGCTTGCATGCTGGCTGCAACCGGTCCTGGCGGATGTCCGGATCAAGGAGCTGACGCGGGTTCAAGGCGTGCGCGATTACGCCATTATCGGTTATGGACTGGTGGTCGGCCTGGCCGGTACGGGGGACACCGATCGCAACCGTGCCACGCGCCAGTCGTTGGTCAATACCTTGAAAAACTTCAACGTGAACGTCGCCGACGGTGATCTCAACACCCGCAACACGGCCGCGGTGATGGTGACGGGCAACCTGCGCTCATTCAGCGAATCGGGAGACAAGCTGGACGTAGAGGTTTCGTCGCTGGGCGATGCCCGTAGCCTGCTGGGTGGCACTTTGTTGATGACGCCGCTCTATGGTCCTGACGAAAAGCTCTACGCCCTGGCCCAGGGGCCAATGTCGGTCGGCGGGTATGTCTTCGAGGCCAATTCCAACTCGGTGCAGAAAAATCACCCGACAGTGGGACGAATTCCGCGAGGTGCAAGTGTTGAGCGGTCGGCTTTTTCCGAAAGCGACGAGACTTCGAAAAACCTGGTGTTGATCCTCAATGAGCCGGATTACACCACGGCGCAGCGCATTGCCGATGCCTTGACCCGCGAGCTCGGACTGCCGGGTGTACGGGTGGTTCACGCTGCCAAGGTTGAGGTTCCGTTGACTCCTGGCATGACGGTGCCGAGGTTGATTTCACGGGTACAGAACGTCTCCGTGGCGCCGGACTACGCCGCGCGGGTGGTGGTCAACGAACGCACCGGTACCGTGGTGGCGGGAGCCAATGTTCGTCTTGGCGAGGTGAGTATTTCCCAAGGCTCGCTGAGTGTCGTGATCAGCACCAAGTTCCAGGTTTCACAGCCCTCCTGGATCGGGCGCACCGGCCCCGGCGTGGGGACAGTCGTGGTTCCCGACACTGATCTGACCGTGAATGAAGAGTCTCACGGTCCGGTGAAGTTGGCTGAAGGCGCGACCGTGGGCGATCTGGTGAAGGCGCTCAACCAGGTTCGATTGAGTACCCGGGAAGTCATCACCGTGCTGCAAGCGATCAAGCAAGCGGGTGCACTGCACGCCGAACTAATCGTTCAATGAGGAAGATCGATGTCAGCTGATATGAGTCTTGCCGTGGAGACGGTGCGCTTTGCCATGAGTCTGGAGGCGTTGCGGGCCAAGGTCGCGGCGCACAACATTGCCATGGCCAATGTGCCGGGCAGCAAAGCCATGCGTTTCAACGGTGTTGAACCGATGGCGGCGTTGCGTGGCCTGCGCAATGACCCTGAGTTGTTCGCCCAGGCGATACGTTCGATGCAGGACAACGAACTGGCGCCGTATCTGCAACGGTATACGCCAAGCTCACCTGTGGCGCTGGACGGCGAGGTGGCGGATATGTCGGCCGCGAGCGGTCGTTATCAGGCCCTGGCCGATGGTGTGTCGCGTCAGTTCGCCCTGATGCAACTGGCTATCCGGGGAGGTCGCTGAACATGCCCCTGGACAATATCAGCGAGCTGGTGCGCGGGAGCATGGCCTACGAGCGCTCCCGGGTGGAGGTCGCCAGTTACAACCTGGCGATTGCCAACGTGGCGATCGGTCCGGGCGAACGCTCGCCGTTGCTCAGTGTTTCACCGCCGTCGAGCTTTGCCAGCCAATTGGGGTTGCAGGCGCCTCAGGTTCACTTGCAACAGCGCAGTGAGACCCGTGTGGTCCACGACCCGACTCATCCGCTGGCCGACAAGGACGGCATGGTGCATTACCCGAATATCGAAGCGGCGCGGGAGATGGCCACGCTGGTATCGGCTACCCGTGCCTATGAAGCCAACATCCGCTCTTACAACAGCTTGCGCGCCATGACGCTCAAAGCCTTTGAAATTGGAAAGTGACATGACTGCTGCCATTGCGCCTATTGCCTTAACCACCGACCTTTCACCGGCAGCAGCCCTGGGGAGCGAACCGATGGGCGCCACGGGCACCGATTTCATCGGTTTGCTCAAGTCCGGCGCCACCCAACTGAGCGCGCAAACCAGCCAGGCTACTGAGCTGCTTTCGGCCTATGCGGTCGGCGACAACATCGCCCCCCACGATCTGGTCATGGCCATGGAGCAGGCGAAGATGTCGCTGCAACTGGCCGTTGAAGTCCGTAACCGCCTGGTAGATGCCTACCAGGAACTCACCCGGCTGCAAATTTAAATCATGGAAAATCAACCCGTGTCCCCGTTCCTTGCCGGTCGCTCCCGGATTTTTCTGATGGGCGCCTTGCTGATCATCGGTCTGCTCGCCGCATCGATCTGGTGGGTGTTTCGCCCGGAGTATGTCGCCCTGTACAAGGGGGCCAGCGAGGCCTCTCAGGCTGAAATCCTGGCAACGCTCAGTCAGCGTCATGTGCCGTATCGGATCAATACCAAGGAAGGGGCGATCGAGGTCTTGGCCGACCGTGCGGCTTCCGCGCGCATGTACCTGGCGGAAGCCGGAATACCGACCCGTACGGGCGCGGGCTTCGAACTGTTCGACAAGGCCGACTACGGCATGTCCGAGTTCAGTCAGAAGATCAATTACCAGCGGGCCATGGAGGGCGAGTTGGCGCGCACGATCATGGGTATTTCCGAGGTGGAGTATGCCCGTGTTCACCTGACCTTCAAGAAAACCAGTCTGTACCAGCAGGCGGAAGAGCCGCCCAAGGCCTCCGTGATTGTGCGCCTGCGCTCCACGGGGACGCTGACCCCTCAACGGGTCAAGGGTATTCAGCAACTGGTCTCCTCGGCAGTGGAGGGCATGACGCTGGAACGTGTGTCGGTCCTGAACGAGGACGGCCAGGTGCTCAGTGCCGCCGATGGGGCATCGGCGGCTCCTGAGCATCTGCAACTGACAGCGCAGGTTGAGCAGGCGCTGAAGCTCAAGGCCGAACAGCTTCTGGCACGTCCGCTGGGCAATCGTGGGGTTGATGTGTCGGTACGGGTGTTGATGAACTTTGATCGGGTCAAGTCGGTCAGCGAGCAACCGATTACTGACAAGAGTTCGATACGCCGTGAGAAACGCACGGACTCGAGCGAGAACTCCAGCGGCGAGTCTTCCAGCAAGCGTTCCCAGAACAACCGGGAAGTCGATTATGAGGTGGGTAAGGAACGCGCCGAAACCGAACACGCCGCCGGCAAGATAGAGCGTATTACCGTGGGTGTTGTGCTCAGTACCCCGGTGTCCAGTGCACAGATGAAGGATATCCAGGCCTTGTTGGAGGCGGCCTTGGGGCTGGACCTTAAGCGCGGTGACCGCTTGGTGATGGTGTATATCCCCGATATGCCGGTGCCGGCGGCAGCCACGCCGATGGCCGAGAGTCAGGTGAGCCCGGCGTCCGTGAGCCCGGTCGAAGTGCAAGCGTCCGCCAATGACGATAGGTCGTTGCCTTGGGGACGCTGGCTTGTTGTCACGCTGGCCGTTGCCTTGTTCATCAGTCTGTTGATGCTTTGGGTGAAGGGCCGTGGCAGAGCTGCGCCGACGCTGGCGAGCAAGCCGCGATTGTCATCGGTCGAGCGTGAGCAGTTGCTGGTCGATTTGCGCCGTTGGCTATTGGAGGGGCGCTGAGGTCATGGAATTTTCCCCGCTGCGTAAAGCCGCCATCCGCCTGGCCTGTACTCACACGGAAGACCGTGAGTGGATCCTTGCACAGCTTGAACCAGGAGAGCGTCGGCAGATCGACGAGTTGCTGGAAGAGATCCACTTGCTGGGGCTCACCAGTGATCCCGGCATCGTGGCTGCCGTGATGAGCGAGTTGACGGCGGCCTCTTCAGCGGTTGGGCCGAGCGCGGACAGTGCGCGTCTGCAAGCCCTGTTAGCCAAGGCTGAACATCCTTTCTGGGCCGCTCTGGTGCTGCAGCTGGAAACACCGGCTTTGCGGCGTGAAGTGTTGGGCGGAGTGGCCAATAGCACGGGTATCCGTCGTTGGGACTCCGCATTTTCCAGGCAGACGCTGCCGCCGGCACTGGTCGGTAGTTTGAACGCCTACCTGGGAGGCGAGTGATGAGTGCCCATAAGCCGCCGATGACGACCGTCTTGCGCCAGCCTTCCCAAAGCCAAGGGGCGCGACGCCTGCCCGGTTTTGAGCTCGTTACGCAGGTCAACACCCCGATTGGCCAGGATCGTCCGTTCGAGGCGAAGTCGGCACTACGCGAGGCCTTCGCTTCAGAGCTGCAGGTGCTGGAGCAGGAAAGTCAGGCCAGAGGGCTGGCAGAGGGACGCGAGGAAGCTGCTCGCCAGGCCCGCGTAGAGTTGACCAAGGCGCTGGCGCAGCAAGAACAGCAATGGCTGAAGAAGGAGGCGGCACTGCGCAGCGCGCTGGAGTCGGAGCGCGCCAGGTTGGGTGAGGTGGTTGAGGCCCTGACGCAGCACCACAAACAACTGCTGACCTCCATGGAACCGGTGGTCGGCCGGGTGGCACTGGCAGTTGTAGCGCGCTGGTTGGGGCAACAGGGGAGCACGCGTTCACTGGTGGCCGACCTGGCGAGACAGGCGATTGAGGAGTACCGGGTGACTGGTCTGATGCGTATTCGGATTGCCAGCGCGGATCATGAGGCTCTATTGCGCCTGGGGCCGGAAGACCCGCTGCTGGGTGTGCTGCAGGTGGATCCTGATGCGGTCGCGGGCAGTTGCGTGATTGACTTCGAAGGCGGCCAGCTTGATGCCGGATTGGACACTCAGTGGGCGAAGGTCAAGGCGTTGCTGCTGTCCGACACCCTGGGAGATAGCCGTGTGGCAAGCGCTTGAGCAACGGGTACTGACACAACTGGCCCAGGTCAATCTGTGTCGGCGCATTGGGCGTCTGAGCTCGATTCAGGGCATGGTGCTGCAGGCGACCGGGCTGGATGTGCGGCTCGGCGAACTGGTGGATATCCGGCCCGCTCGTGGCGGTAGGGTCATCACGGCCGAGGTCGTCGGGCTGCGCAGTGAACATACCCTGTTGATGCCTTATGGCCCGGTGGATGGCTTGAGCCTGGCCAGCGAGGTTCGCGCGCGAGGCGAGGCCTACAGTGTCCCGGTGGGTGAAAGCCTTCTGGGACGTATATTGGATGCAACCTGCGAACCGCTGGACGATTTGCCTGCGCCACTGGGACTGGTGCGGATGCCGCGTTTCGTGGCACCGATCAACCCGCTGCATCGCTCGCCGATTACCACGCCTCTGGTCACCGGGGTAAAGGCCATCGATGTATTCATTCCGCTGGGACGCGGACAGCGTATCGGTATCTTCGCCGGCAGTGGGGTGGGCAAAAGTACCTTGCTCGGGATGATGAGCCAGTACGCGGAGGCGGATGTGATCGTGATCGCCTTGATAGGAGAGCGCGGTCGCGAAGTGGGTGACTTTATTCGCGAGAGCCTGGGGCCGGAAGGCCTGAAAAAGGCGGTGGTCATTGCGGCGGCGGCCGAGCAACCGGCGGTTCTTCGGCGGCAGGCAGCTTATACGGCGACCACCATTGCCGAGTGGTTTCGTGCCCAGGGCAAGCATGTGCTGCTGATCATGGATTCCATCACTCGCTTTGCCCTGGCGCAGCGTGAAATCGGACTTTCGACCGGCGAGCCCATGGGCAGCCGAGGTTACACCCCCTCGGTGTTTGCCCTGTTGCCGCCACTCATGGAGCGTGCCGGAGCACTCAATGGTCAAGGTTCGATCACCGGGGTCTATACCGTGCTGGTCGAAGGCGACGACATGAACGAGCCGGTGGCGGACCACATGCGGGCGATCCTTGACGGGCATATTGTCCTGAGCCGCAGTGTCGCGGCGCGTGGACATTGGCCAGCGATCGATGTGTTGCACAGCATCAGTCGGTTGGCCGGAGCATTGCGTACCTCCGAGCAGAAGACTCAGGTCGAGCGTCTTCGCTCGGCGTTGGGCAGCTATCAGAACAGCGTCGATCTGATTGAGCTGGGCGCATACGAAAAGGGCTCGCAACCACTGCTGGATACGATGATCGAGTTGAAGCCCGAGTTTGACGCGCTCCTGCAGCAAACGCCGCAAGAACACTTTTCTTCGCCAGCCGCTTGGCAAAGCGTTCGCCAGTTAACCCAACGTCTGGCCAAGGGAGTCGTGCATGCAGGATGAACAGCGCAAGTTGCGACAACTGGAGGCGGCTATCCGCCTGCGGGCCATGCAGCGGGAAAAGGCCGAGCTCGAGCACAATCGCAGTCGCCGTGCCATGGTGCAGGCGGAGCATCTGTTGAGTGAGGAACAAGCACGCTATAGCCGTGTCCAGGCCTGTTTCGAGGCGCTGGGGCGTAGCGGGGCGGTACTCGATCCGGCCTTGCACGAGCAACGGCTGCTGGCACAAACGGGCGCATTTTTGCGTCTTGAGTCTCAGTATCGTGCCCACGATGAAGCGCAACAGTTGTCGCAAACGGCGATGGCGCAATTGCTCCACTGCAAGGTGAATGAGGATCTTGTCGGCAAGGCCCGGGCACGAGTCCATGCATTGCTTGGGCATGCGCTTCGCGAACAGGAAACGATTGATATTTTCGATGCACAACAGGCCCAGGGAGCGAGATATGGCCGTTAAGGTGGGGGTATCGCTGTGGACCCTGGCAACGGATCAGCAACGTCCGCCGCCCCGTGAAGCACGGGCTGGGGATTTTGGCCGGAAGCTTGGGTTGCGTGACAACGCGCTGGGTTCGGGTGAGCACATGGATCGGCGACCTGATGGGCAGACCCTGTCTGAACAGCGATTGGCGTCTAGCGCATTCAGCGAGCCTGATCTGACGCTGGCCCGACGTTCCGACTCGGGCCGGGTAAGCGAAACGATGACCGCTGGGGTGCTTGAACTCTATGCGCTCGGGGCGCGGGCCGGGCATCACTTGTCATATTCCCCGCAGTCGTTCCTGGCCATGCAGGCTGAGGATGTTCTTGCATCGGTAACGGTGGAGCGCACGTCCTCTGCGGACTCAAGCGATTTACCACTGACGGCGTCCACCTCATCCACTACCGGCGTCACGTCCGCGAAGCTCGCGGAGCCGTCACAGATCCAACCGACGGGGCTTGAGTTAGAAAACCAGGATGCCGTCAATCCGCCGCTGTTGAGCTATCTGACTTCCAGGTGGCCGCAACGGCATTTTCAGTTTCTGCCTCGCGGCAAGGGTTTGGAACTGTTGGTCCGTGATTACCACCTGACATCGCAGGAGCGTAACGAGTTGATCGGCGAGTTGGCTCGCCGGGCTTCATCGATGCCTGAGCGTCCCCAGCAGATCTGGCTCAACGGTCAGTCGGTCTGGCAAGCCTCTTCCTTTTTGAATGATTTCCAAGGTGAACCCCATGGCCGTTGAAGCGATTGGTAATGAGCTGAGTTCCACCACCTCCGAGCTGGCCCAGAGCCGCCTGGGGCAGGAGGACTTCATCAAGTTGTTCCTGACCGAATTGACTTTCCAGGACCCGTTGGAGCCGATCAATAACCGTGAGTTCCTGGCGCAAATGGCGCAATTCTCCAACCTGGAACAGACCCGTATCACCAATGAAAACACCAGCAACCTGGTGTCGATGAATGCCACCTCGCAGTCGCTGGGGCTGCTCGGACGCGAGGTCGAGGTCAACATCACCACTGGAGGAACGGTGATCGGCTCGGTGTCGGCGATTGCGTTTTCGTCGACCGGGCCGGTGTTGTCCATCAAGAAAACCGACGGCTCGGTCCTGACGGATGTGCGCCTGTCTCAAATCAAACTGGTCAGGCAGGGGGCGTAATGCTGCAAGCTTTCTTTAATGGAATGAGTGGCCTGTTTTCCTTCTCGAAGGGATTGGATAACGTCTCCAACAACGTTGCCAACATGAACACGCCGGGCTATCGAGGCAACGATACCTTCTATCGTGCGGTCAACGGGCAGGATGGCCAGAGCTTCGGCTCGGGTATTGCCGGCACGGAGGTCCGGATCAAGCCGGGCGAGAACCGCCAGACCGGTAATAACACCAACGTGGCCGTCAATGGGGCCGGCTACTTTGTTCTGCGAGACGAACACGGTGGCTTGTCATACACCCGGGCGGGGCAGTTCCAGGTCGACAAGGATGGCTACCTGGTGGACACCATCAGCCAGCGCCGTGTGGCAGGCATCGATTCGGCGGGGAATCTGCGTGATATCAACATCGCGGCACAGCGCACGCTGCCGCCGCAGGCGACCACCCGGATTGAGATGGTCGGCGCCCTGGCCCGTAGCGGTCCCACGGACTCGACCCACCAAATCAACTCGATCCAGGTTTTCGACGGGAGCGGCGCCAGCCATACCCTGAGTATCAAATTCGAACCGCAGGCGACTCCAGCCAATAGCTGGAAGGTCACGGTGTCGGATGCCAGCGGTACGCAGCTGCAAACCGGCACCATCGCCTTTGGTCCCGATGGCAGCCCGTTGGCGGGCTCCAATACCCTGAGCGTGCCCCTGACCGCCAATGGCGTGACCCAGAATATCCTGCTGGATTTCGGTACCCCGGGCAGTTTCAACCTGGCATCGCAAGTGGCCAGCGGCCCGAGTCATACCTTGGGGGCCCGGGTGGTTGACGGCAGTGCCATCTCCGGTCTCAACACTTTCACCTTCGATGAAACAGGCACCATCAAATTCACTTATGCCAACGGCGAGAAGCGCGATGGCAGCCAATTGGCATTGGCGGACTTCGCTGACGAAAGCGCGTTGATCGCCGGCGCCAACTCCCTCTATCACACCCCCAGTTCCATGCAGGCGCAGTTTGGCCGGGCAGGGGAGAAGCAGTTTGGGCGGATTCAAGGCGGCTACCTGGAACTGTCGAACGTCGACCTGGCGCAAGAGTTCGGTGACATCCTGATCATCCAGCGTGGTTATCAGGCCAGTTCCCGGGTTATGACGGTCTCCAACGAGATGCTTGAACAGTTGTACAACGGCACGCGAGGGGGTTGACCAATGAGAGCGCTGGGGTTTGTTGGAGCGACTCGTTTAAAGCTCGCAAGTGAAAAGCTGCCGCCGGTGGTACAGCACTGGTATGGGCAGTGGTGCTTTGGCGATACCACAAAAAACTGCGAAGTGATGTGCTTGGCGCAGGAGCAAGGCTTGTCAACAGTGCCGACCTTGACTTGGCAGAAGGCTCAGGTGGCCGGTGGTTCGATCCGTCTTGCGGGTGATTGGCAGGCGATCGTTTTTGGTGCTTTCGCTCGTGAGATGCCCATCGACGAGACGGCCTCCCATCTGATGCGTGAGGCGCAACTGGCGCTGCTCAACGAGGTGTTGGAAGCCCTTGGGCAAGAGCGTGTTTCAACCTTGAAGGCTGAGACAACCGCTCCCCGTAGCGGTCCCCTGAATGCTCAGGTACTGCTACAGCTCAGCGTCGCCCAGGCGTCGGTGTACCTCCTGCTGGATGCGTCGCTGCTGAATAACGCTTTGGCACCCGTTGTACCCAGGAGTGTGTTGATTGAGCGGAAGCAGGCACTGGGGAACGCCAAGGTGAAGCTGTCCGTGCGTCTGTCCCTGGCGAGCTTGTCCATTGGCGAGATGAACGACCTACGTCCCGGAGACACCCTGCGCGCCGGTGCATTCCTGGCCGATCCGGTGAGCCTGCAAGTGGGTGATGGTCCGGTGGTGGCCAGTGGTTACCTGGCCAGGCAGAGCGACCAGTTGGCTGTGCAGCTGATTTCTATTGAATGATTGAGGAGTTTCAAGCGTGACGGCAACGGTAGATGCAATTGAATTGGAAGAGGCCACAGTGGTGGCCAATGACAAATTATCACCGCTGATCAAGCGGGACATGAACCTGATCAAGCATGTGGTGGTCGACCTGGTGGTCCAGATCGGCAACGCCTCAATGAGCGTGGATGAGTTGTTTGCGCTCAAGGCCGGGGATGTCGTGAAGTTGCTGGAGCAGGTTCATGAGCCGGCTTCGTTGTGCCTGGACGGCAAGCCGGTCGCCCGCGGCAACCTGGTGGCAGTCGACGATAATTTTGGCATTCAACTGACGGAAATACTGTGACGTCCGAAACCGTGACCCCACCCTTGGGGCTGCCACTGCGCCAGGACGATCCGCTGTCATTTGTACTGATGATCAAGGTCATGCTGATCACGGTTCTGCTGTTGGCGATTGTCTACTTGGTCATGCGCTGGTATGCGCGACGTCATGTTCGTGCGGCTGACTTTTCGCCCGGGGCGTCCGAGTTGCAGTGTGGCCGCGCGTTGCGTTTGTCGACCAAGACCAAGGTCTATCTGTTGAATACCGAGACCGCACAGGTGTTGGTCACGGAGTCTTCCAATGGCGCGACAGTGACCGTCCTGCCTGCGTCTTCTTCATCCTCTACGCCGGGTGCCCTATGACCCTCCGTATAGTGGCTGTTGTGCTGAGTTTCTTCCCCGCACTTGCGATGGCGGCGGACGACTTCTCAGAGTGGAGTAGCCTGCACATCAACCAGATTCAATCACCAGTCAGCATCGTGACGTTGCTGACCGCACTCTCGTTTCTGCCGTTCATGGTCATTGCCCTGACCACCTTCAC
>Ga0302157_10003067_pt1 | contig 19092 bp, 15 predicted proteins | sample I_Bog_N3_3_FD_193502 | JGI IMG/M metagenome (GOLD analysis project Ga0302157, IMG submission 193502) | Peat permafrost microbial communities from Stordalen Mire near Abisko, Sweden - I_Bog_N3_3 | ecosystem: Environmental > Terrestrial > Soil > Wetlands > Peat | place: Sweden: Abisko, Stordalen...
GGGGAGGATGAGTCCGACCGCGCGGGATTGATCGCGGCACTCGCCAGCCTGCCCGAGCCGCCGGAATCCGTGCCGATCAACGCGCTGGTCGCGGTGGAGGGCACGCCGCTGGCGAAGTCCGAGCCGATTGATGCGATTGATTTCGTCCGCGTGGTGGCGGCAGCGCGGATTACCATGCCGAAGAGTTATGTGCGGCTCTCCGCCGGGCGCGAGGCGATGAGCGACGAGGCGCAGGCGCTTTGCTTCCTGGCCGGCGCGAACTCGATTTTCCATGGTGAGAAGCTGTTGACGACGAAGAACGCAACCGTCAGCCATGATGACGCGTTGTTTGCGAAACTCGGTATTCAGCCGGAATCATGACCTGGCTGGAAGACGGCTGGAGGCATGTCTGGCTGCCTTACGCGCAGATGCAGACCGCCCCCATGCCGTTGCCGGTGGCCCGCACTGAGGGCTCCCGGATTTATCTGGAGGATGGGCGCGTCCTGATCGACGGCATCGCTTCCTGGTGGACCGCCTGCCACGGCTATAACCATCCGCATATCCGCGAGGCGGTGAGCCGCCAGCTGGAGTGCGTGCCGCATGTGATGTTCGGCGGGCTGGCGCATGAGCAGGCTTACCGGCTCTCAACCCGCCTCGCCGCCTTGCTGCCGGGTCCGCTGAACCGCGTATTCTTTACCGATTCCGGCTCCGTGGCGGTGGAAGTCGCGATGAAAATCGCCGTGCAGTCGCGGCTCAACCGTGGCGAGCGCGGGCGTACCAAAATCCTCGCTTTCACCGGCGGCTATCATGGCGACACGCTGGGCACGATGGCGATTTGCGACCCGGAAGAGGGGATGCACAGCATGTTCCACGGCCTGCTGCCGGAACACCCGGTGGTGCCCCTGCCGCGGGATGCGGCGAGCATGGCGGCGTTCGACGCGTTTCTGGCGCAGCACGCCCCGACGCTGGCCGCGATCATCGTGGAGCCGCTGGTGCAGGGGGCAGGTGGCATGGTCTTGCACAAGCCGGAAGTGCTGCGGCATCTGCGCAGCGCGGCGGATGCGTATGGGCTCTCTCTGATCTTCGATGAGATTTTCACCGGCTTTGGCCGCACGGGGATGATGTTCGCCTTCCAGCAGGCGGGCGTGGTTCCGGACATCATCACGCTCTCCAAGGCGCTGACGGGCGGCACGCTGCCGCTGGCTGCGACCATCGCCACGGACGCGCTGTTCGAAGACTTCCTCTCCGATAGCCCGGCCACCGCGCTCATGCACGGCCCCACCTTCATGGCCAACCCGCTCGGCTGCGCGGCCGCCAATGCCTCGCTTGACCTGTTCGAAACCGAACCCAGACTCGCCCAGGCCGCCACCATTTCCGCGCAGCTCGCCACCGGGCTGGAACCCTGCCGCGCGCTGCCGCAAGTGGTGGATGTGCGCGTGCTGGGCGCCATCGGCGTGGTGGAGCTGGATCAGATCAAAAACCCGGCGGCGTTGCGCATGGCGCTGGTGGCGCAGGGCGTTTGGGTGCGGCCGTTCCGAAATATCTTGTACTTAACGCCGGCGTTGACGATCTCCGGCGAGGAGTTGGCGCGGCTCTGCGAGGCGATTTTTGCGGTGCTGCGGGCGGGCTAGCGGAATGTCGCTGCCCGGCGCAACGCGTTGCAACCTAAGTGGGAATATTGCATGTTCGAAACATGCCTTTGCCCGCGCAACATCTTCTGAACCCTGCATGCCCGGTCAAACCTGCCTGGGCCGTTTTTGATCCGGAATGGTATCTCCGCCGATATCCGGACGCAAGAGCGGTTTGCCACAACAAGCCCCAGGGCGCTGCCTTGCTCTATTACCTGCGCGTCGGCAGCTGCCTTGGCCATAGCCCGAGCCCACTATTCGACGAGGCCTATTACCTCGCCAAAAACCCGGACATCGCCGAACTCGTTCGTGCGGGAAATTACCCATCCGGCTTCGACCATTTCTGCCAGCACGGCCACCGCACCACCTCCCCGCACTGGCTGTTCGACGACGCGCTCTACGCGGATTTATACGAGGATATGACGCTGGAAAATCTCGACCAGCACCAATGTTATGGCCGTTACGACCATTACCTGAAATCCGGCCAGCGCGAACGGCGGATGGGCCAGTTTCTGTTCGATGCTGCATATTACAAGGAAAATGCCATTTCCGCCGGCGTTGATGCAGCAGAGATCGACGGGGCCGGCCCCTATGTCCATTTCCTCAACCGCCTGGGCAGTGGCGCGGAGGAATTGCCGCCCTCGATTTATTTCGACCCGTTCTGGTATCTCGAACATCACCCTTCAGCCCGGGCAGACATTGCGCGCGGGCGCTATCATTCGGCGATCCACCATTATCTGAACAGCGAAAATCCGGAGCATCTGAACCCCGTCCCGCAATTCTCCGAGGCGTTCTACCGTCGCCGCCATCCGGATATCGCGTCCGCCATCAGCAATGGCATGTACCGCTCGGCCTATCAGCATTTCGTGCAATATGGTGCGTTTGAATTGCGCCAACCCAGCCCGGAAATCGACCTCGCCTATTACCGGGACATGCATGAGCGCGTGCGCAACGATTTGAATTCGGGCGCCATCCGCGACGCCTTCGCCCATTTGCGCTTGGTGGGGCTGGCCGGGGGCTTGGCCTATTGCCCGCCCGCGGCAAAACCCGTGCTGGACGAAGCCGCGACCCGCGCGTTATTCCTGAAAAAAGCCAGTCAGAACATCGCGATCTTCGCTCGACGAAAGTTGGGTTTCCGGGCCGATGCACCCGTCCTCTCCGTCATTATGGTGGTGCATAATCGCTTCGAACTCACGTTGCTGGCGCTGGCCAGCCTGCGGGATAATTTTTCCGGCGCGATTCAGCTGATTCTCGTGGATAACGCTTCCACCGACGATACGCGCCGCATCGGCGATGTCGTACTCGGCGCGAAAATCCTCAGATGCGGCAGCAATACTGGATTCCTGCGCGGCTGCAACTTAGCGCTTGAATACGTCGAAGCGCCAGCCTTGCTGTTTCTCAACAACGATACCGAGCTGGCGCATGGCGCGGTCGCATCAGCACTCGCACGCCTTGTCAGCGACCCGGAAATCGGCGCCGTCGGGGGCAAGATCATTCGCAGCAACGGGATGCTGCAAGAGGCCGGCTCGATCATCTGGCAAGACGGCACGACGTCGGGCTATCTGCGCGATGCCTCGCCGCTGGCGGCGGAGGCGAATTTCCTGCGGGACGTGGATTACTGCTCGGCGGTTTTTCTGCTCTGCCGTACAGCTCTTGTGCGCGACCTCGGCGGGTTCGATGAAGCTTTCGCGCCCGCCTATTTCGAGGATGCGGATTTATGCGTGCGTATTCACCAACGCGGATATCGGGTTATGTACGATCCTGCGGTGGTCATCCACCATCTGGAATTCGGCAGTGCGGCAACCACCGAGGCCTCGCTGGCGTTGATGCGGCGAGGCCGGCGGATTTTCAAAACCAAACATGCGGCATTTCTGGCGGGGCAGCCTGAAGCCTCCTCAGCCGGCCTGGTACGCGCCCGCATGCGCGGCGCGCGCAAAACGGTCTTGTTCGTGGAGGATACGATCCCTGTGCGCCGCCTCGGCTCCGGCTTCGTGCGCTCCAACGACATTATCCGTGCCATCGTGCGGGCCGGATACGCGGTGCATGTCTTCCCGATGAACGGCGCGACGCTGGATATCATGAGCCTGCTCGGCGATCTGCCGGAAGGTGTCGAGGTGCTGCACGACCGGGATTTTACGAACCTCCCGGAGTTTCTCACCGAACGCGGTGAAATCTACGATCTCATCTGGATTGCGCGCACACATAATTTCACGCGTCTCCTGCCGCTCCTGCGCAAGGCGGGAATCGATCCGGCACGCGTCATTCTCGATACCGAAGCGATTGCCGCTGCGCGTGATGCGGCGAGAGCGGGGCAGAGCGCGTTCGATTTTGAGGCGGCATTGAACAGCGAAGTTTCAGAGCTGTGGCAATGCCGCAAAGTTCTGGCGGTGAGCGACCGGGAACTTGCCCTGTTGCGCGGCATCGGCCTGCACGATGTCTCAAAGCTCGGCACCGCTTGCGCCGCAACGCCGACGCAGCCTGGCTTCCATGCGCGGGACGGCATGTTATTCGTCGCCGGCTTTCATCGCGCGGATAGCCCGAATCTCGACGCGCTCGACTGGTTCCTGTCCGAACTCCGTCCGGCGCTGGAAGCCGAGATGGGCAGTGCCCCGATGCTGCATGTGGTGGGCTATGTCGCACCGGAAATCGCGCCTTTGGCGTTCGCAAAACATCCCGGCATCATTTGGCACGGCGAGGCGGGCGACCTCACGCCATTCTACGCCGCCGCCCGTCTGTTCATTGCCCCGACACGTTTTGCCGCAGGCGCGCCCTATAAAGTTTACGAGACCGCCGCTTTCGGCCTGCCTTGCGTGGCGACGGAGTTGCTGGCCGAACAGCTGGGTTGGGTTTCCGAGGAGGAAATTCTCTCGGCCCCGGCCGGCGATGCGCGCCGCTTCGCCCGGCAGGTGGCACGGCTGTACAGCGACGCGGCGCTATGGACCGCGCTGCGGGACAACGCGCTGGCGCGGCTTGAACGCGAAAACCGCGTCGACGCATTCAATATGCAGGTAGAAGAAATTTTAAGATCATCCGAGGGTGCCAGCCTTCGCCGGGCATAACAATGCACCCCTATTTATGCACCACCGCCCGTCCCGGCATACGGTGCCGGTAGGCCAGCGCCTCGGCGATATGGCTTTTCTGCACCGCCTCCGTGCCCGCCAGATCCGCGATCGTCCGCCCCACCCGCATGCTGCGCACAAAGCCACGCGCCGAGAGCCGCAACTTCGTCGCCGCCATTTCCAGAAAAGCCTTTGCCTCATCTGAAAGAATGATGAGATCGCCGAGCGCCTCCGCATTCGTCGCCGCCCCTTCCTCGCCATAGCGCGCAAGCTGCCGCGCCCGCGCGGCGGCCACACGCGCTGCCACCGCAGCGCTCGGCTCGCCGGGCGGTGCCCAGGAGAGTTCCTTCGGGCTCAGCGGCGAAATTTCGATGATGATATCGATGCGGTCCAGCAGCGGGCCGCTGAGCTTGGTCTGGTAATCCTCCCCGCAGCGCGGCGCCCGCCCGCATTCGCGCGCGCCATCGCCCAGATAGCCGCAGCGGCAGGGATTCATCGCGCCGATGAGCTGAAACCGCGCCGGATAGGTAATATGCGCCGCCGCGCGGGAGACGGTGGTATGCCCGGCCTCCAGCGGCTGCCGCAAAGCCTCCAGCGTCGCCCTTGGGAATTCCGGCATCTCATCCATGAACAGCACGCCGCGATGCGCGAGCGAAACCTCGCCCGGCCGCGCCCGGTTGCCCCCGCCCGTCATCGCCGCCATGCTGGCCGAATGATGCGGCTCGCGAAAGGGCGGGCGCGTCACAAGCCGCCCGCCTTCCAGCATCCCCGCCACGGAATGCACCATGCTCACCTCCAGCGCCTCGCGCGGGCTGAGGTCCGGCAGCAGCCCCGGCAGGCGCGAGGCGAGCATGGATTTGCCGCCCCCCGGCGGCCCGATCATCAACATATTATGCCCGCCCGCCGCCGCCACCTCCAGCGCGCGCCGCGCCGTCTCCATGCCGCGCACATCGGCAAGGTCGAGCGTTTTATGCCCGGCCCCCAGCATCCCCGCTTGGGGCGGGGAGAGCAGCTGCGTTCCCCGAAAATGGTTGATGATACAAAGCAGATCAGGTGCGGCGAGCACGCTCAGCTCCCCTGCCCATCCCGCCTCCGGCCCCTGCGCCTGCGGGCAGATCAGCCCCAGCCCGCGCCCCGCCGCCGCGATGGCGGCGGGCAGCACGCCCGCGACCGGATTCACCCGCCCATCCAGCGATAATTCCCCAAGGGCAGCAAATTGCGCCAGCTCCTCCGCCGGCAGCACATCCATCGCCGCCAGCACGGCAAGCGCCACCGGCAGGTCGAAATGGCTGCCCTCCTTCAGCACATCGGCGGGGGCGAGATTGACCAGCACGCGCTTGGGCGGCAGCGCCAGCCCCATGGCGGTCAGCGCGGCGCGCACCCGCTCCCGCGCCTCGCCTACGGCTTTATCGGGCAGCCCTACCATCAAAAAATTCGGCAGCCCGCTCGCGATCTGGACCTGCACTTCCACCGGCTGCGCGTCGATCCCGGCAAAGGCAAAGCTGTTCACGCGCGCAATCGTCATAAGCCACCCGTTTAAGTTGCGGCTACGTTACGAATGCGCGTGGCTGTTGTCTATTCCCGCTTCACCGCAAACGGCCCGCTCGCCTGGCAAGTCGGCATCATTTCAATCCGGTTGATATTCATATGCGCGGGCAACGAGACGATCCAGGATGCGGTCTCGGCGATATCCTCGGGGGTGAGCGACTGCGTGCCCGCGTAAACCGCCGCTGCTTTGGATTCATCGCCGCCGAAGCGCACCTTGCTGAATTCCGAGCCGCTCACCATGCCGGGCTCGATATCCGTGACGCGGATATTCTTGCCCACCAGATCCGCCCGCAAATTCAGCGAGAACTGGCGTACGAAGGCTTTGCTCCCGCCATAAACATGCCCGCCCGGATACGGGTATTCCCCCGCCACCGAGCCGAGATTCAAAATAACCCCGCTATTGCGTTCCACCATGCCCGGCAGCACGGCGCGGGTGACATGCACGAGCCCGGTGATGTTGGTGGCGATCATCGTATCCCAGTCTTCCAGCCTGGCTTCCCAGGCGGGCGAGAGGCCAAGCGCCAGCCCGGCATTGTTCACCAGCACGTCGATGGCGCGCCACGCTTCCGGCAGGCTTGCCAGAAAACCCGCCACCGCCGCTTTGTCGGTCACGTCCAGCTGAACCGGCAAGAGGCGCTCGCCCAGCTCGGCGGCGAGCTCCGAGAGCCGCTCCACGCGCCGCCCGGTGGCGATCACGCGATGCCCGTCTTGCACGAAGCGCCGTGCGAAGGCGGCGCCGAAACCGGCGGTCGCACCGGTGATGAGGATGGTTTTCATAATCTCGCTCCGAAAAGGTCAAGCGCCGTAGTTAAGTTTGTTCGCGCGGTTTTACCACTCAGGCATTGGCCAAATTCGCCCGCGTGAAGTCCACCATCGTCTCCACCCCGCCAAAACGCACCGTGCTGGCGCGCGGCGCCGCCTCGGCCAGGACCTTGCCGCGCCGGATCACGAATAGCCGCTCCGGCGAGATGCGAATTGCCTCGATCGCATCTTCCGCCTGGAGCACCAGCAGATCCGCGAAATTGCCGGGCGCGATGCCGTAACCCTCCAGGTTCAGCACCTTCGCCGCGTTGGTCGTTACTGCCTCGAAGCAGGATTTGATCTCCTCCACCCCGGTGAGCTGCCCCACATGCAGCGCCATGTTCGCCACTTCCAGCATGTCGTGGCTGCCCATCGGGTACCAGGGGTCCATCACACAATCATGGCCGAAGGCAACATTCACCCCGGCCGCCATGAGCTCCTTCACCCGCGTCATCCCGCGCCGTTTCGGGTAGGTGTCGTGCCGCCCTTGCAGCGTGATATTGATCAGCGGGTTGGCGATCGCCGCCACCCCCGCCTCGCGGATCAGCGGGATCAGCTTGCTCACATAATAATTGTCCATGCTGTGCATGGAGGTGAGGTGCGAGCCCGCGACACGCCCCTGCATCCCGTGCCGCACCGTCTCTGCACTCAGCGTCTCGATATGGCGCGAGAGCGGATCGTCGGTCTCATCGCAATGCATATCCACCAGCAACCCGCGCGCCGAAGCAATGCGCATCAGCGCCGCCACGCTCAACCCGCCATCTTCCATCGTCCGCTCAAAATGCGGAATCCCGCCCACCACATCCACGCCCTTCTCCAGCGCGCGCAGCAAATTCGCCTCGGAATTGGGATATCGGATGAACCCGTCCTGCGGAAACGCGACCAGCTGAATATCCAGATATGGCTTCATCTCGTCGCGCAGCGCCAGCAGCGCATCCACTGCCAGCAGCCGGTCGTCGCACACATCCACATGGCTGCGGATGGCGAGCGTGCCCCGCGCCATGGACCATAAACAGAGCTTCTTCGCCCGCGCATAAATCGCCTCCGGGGTCAGCAGCGGCTTCAATTCGCCCCAGAGGGAAATCCCCTCCAGCAGCGTGCCGCTCTGGTTCATGCGCGGCAGGCCGAGCGAGAGCGTGGAATCCAGATGCACATGGGAATCGATGAAAGGCGGGCAAACCAGCCGGCCCTTCGCGTCGATCTCTTCCCCCGCTTGCGCCGCCAGAGCGGGCTCCACCGCGACAATCCGCTCGCCCTGGATGCCAATATCGACCCCCTGCCGCCCATCGGCCAGATTGGCCCCGCGAATGATCAAATCCAGCATAATCCGCTCCACAGATAAGGTGTGAGGCTATGATTGAACGCGGCGCGGTTGCCGTGCAAGCCAGGCATGGCTACATCATTTCCATGCGTTTCATATTTTTAGCGGCTCCGCTTTTCCTCGCTGCCTGTACCCTGCCGGGCCGCGAAACCCTTTCCCCCAACCCGGCGGGCGCGGATACCGCCACCATCCAGGCGACCCAGGCCTTCTCAGGCCGGATTCCGCTGGTCACCATCCTGCCCGGCACCACGGATTTCGCAGCACCCCTGGCCAATGCCGTGCAGCAGGCGCTGGCGATCAAACCCTCCGCGATGTTTGACGTGGAAGCCCAGACCCCGCCGGCGGCAACGCCGGATGAGAGTGCGGCCGACCTCCAGGCGCTCTCCGGCACGGCCAGCGCGGTGGCCAAGGCCATCGTGGCCGACGGCGTGGCTTCGGATCATGTGAGCCTGACGGCCAAAACCGCCGGGCTGGACGCCAATATCCTCGTTTATGTGAAGTGACGTTGCGGCTGACCGATCTCGCCATGCCGGTGATGCGCCGGCTGGACCCCGAAACTGCGCATAATCTCTCGCTGCGCGCGCTCAGCCTCGGCTTTGCGGGGCGAGATTCCACGCCGGATGATCCCATCCTCGCCACGCCCGCCTTCGGCCGCGTATTGCCCAACCCGATCGGCCTCGCGGCGGGGTTCGACAAGAATGCGGTTGCGCTGAACGTGCTGGCCCGCCTCGGCTTTGGCTTCGTCGAGGCCGGCACCGTCACGCCGCGCCCGCAGCCCGGCAACCCCAAACCAAGGCTGTTCCGCTTGCCGGAGGACAAGGCCGTCATCAACCGCATGGGCTTCAACAATGCGGGCATTGAGGTCTTCCTCGGCAATCTGAAGCAGGCGGACCGCACGCGCATCGCGCTCGGCGCCAATGTCGGCATCAATAAGGAGGGCGCGGACCCGGAGCGGGATTATCCGGCGCTCGTTGCCGCCGTGTCGCCCTTCGCGGATTACGTCACCATCAATATCTCTTCGCCCAACACGCCCGGATTGCGGGATTTGCAGGGGGAGGCGCGGCTGGCCGGCATTCTGGGCGCCATCGCCACGGACAAGCCGGTCTATGTCAAAATCGCGCCGGATCTCTCGGAGGAAGGGCTGGACGCTGTGGTGAATGTCTGCATCGCCCAGCGCGTCACCGGCCTCATCGTCTCCAACACCACACTGGCAAGGCCGGATAGCCTGCGCGGGCGGCATAAAAGCGAGGCAGGCGGCCTCTCCGGCGCGCCGCTGTTGGCGAAATCCACGGAAATGCTGGCCCGGGCCTATCAGCTCGCCGCCGGAAGGTTGGCGCTGATCGGTGTCGGCGGCATTTTCGAGCCGGAGGATGTTCTGGCGAAAATCCTGGCCGGGGCGAGCCTTGTGCAGGTCTATTCCGGCTTCGCCTATCAGGGCCCGGCGATGCTGCCGCGGCTGAAAACGGGCCTGGCGGCGCTGTTGCGCGCGCGGGGATTCAGCAGCGTCACCGCCGCTGTGGGGGCGGGACGATGAGCGGTTTCGGGGCGCTGGCCGCGCGATATGACGGCTTCATCGTCGATCTCTGGGGCGTGGTCCATAACGGCGTCGCGCCTTATCCCGGCGTGCTGGACTGCCTGGCGCGGCTGCGCGATGCGGGCAAGCCGGTGGTCTTTCTCTCCAACGCGCCGCGCCGCCCGCCCGGCATCATCGCCGCACTCTCCGGCATGGGCATCACGCCGGATTATTATACCGGCATCATGTCGAGCGGCGAGGCGGTGTTCCTGGCGCTGCGTGACCGCACCGATGAATTCGCCGCACTCGGCCGCCGCCTCTACCATCTCGGCCCGGTGCGAGACCGCGATGTGTTCGACACGCTGGACCTGGAGGTCGTGGAAGACCCGGCGGCGGCCGATTTTCTGCTGAATACCGGGCCGGACGACATTCTTGGCCCCCAGGACCCCGAGCTCTACGCCCCGGTGCTGGAAACCGCCTTGCGCGCCGGCCTGCCGATGGTCTGCGCCAACCCGGACCTCGAAGTGGTGCGCGACGGCCAGCGCATCATCTGCGCCGGTCTGCTGGCGGAAATCTACGCGGCGCGTGGCGGCCTGGTGATCCAGCGCGGCAAGCCGGACCCGGCGATCTACACGCCCACCATCGCCATGCTGGGTGTGGAAAAATCCCGCGTGCTTGCGGTGGGCGATTCGCTGCGCACGGATATCGCCGGGGCGAAGGCCGCTGGCGTGGATGCGTGCTGGGTGCTCTCCGGCATCCATGCCCTGCACGCGGATGCCGCCCCTGCCGAGGCCGCTGCGGCAGGGTTGTCGCCGGTTGCTGTTCTGTCAGGGTTTTCCTGGTAATTTACCGATCGTCATTGGCGAGCGGAGCGAAGCAATCCATCTTTTCACGAACGTGGCGGCTCTAAATCACAGCTTAGAGGGCGATTCAGACATTAAGTTGAACCGCGAGCGGTTCATCTGAATGTCATCGCACTCTAAGCAAACTTCAGCACCAGAAATCCGCCGATAATCCCCGCCGCTACCAGCCCCGTCACCAGCCCTAGACGCTTTTCGATAAACGTGCTCGCCGCTTCGCCATAAATCCGCAACAGCACCGCTTCCAGGAAAAACCGCCCGCCGCGTGTGATGACGCTCGCCCCCATGAAAAGCGGGAAATTGAACGCCGCCGCCCCGGCTGCGATGGTGACGATCTTATACGGGATCGGCGTCAGGCCTTTGATGAGAATGATCCACACGCCGTATTGCGCGAATTTCGCCTGAAACGCGGAAAACGCTGCATGGTAATGGTAGAAATCAATAATCGGCTGCGCCAGCCGGGCGAACAGCAAATAACCGATGGCATAGCCCAGCGCCCCGCCGAGGACGCTGCCGGTGGTCGCAACCGCCGCCAGAAACAGCGCCTTGCGCGGCCGGGCCAGCGCCATGGGGATCAACAGCACGTCCGGCGGCACGGGGAAGAAACTTGCCTCCGCAAAGGCGATGGCAAACAGCCAAAGCGGCGCCGAGGGACGACCCGCGAGGCCGATAATCCGTGCATAAAATCTGCTGAGCATAACCCGGGAGTGCCATAGCCTCGGGCGAGCCGCAACATTACACCGGCAGCGTCACGCTCGCCTTCAACCCGCCGGCCGGTATATTCTGCAGCAGAATATCCCCGCCATGCGCGCGGATAATGTTCCGCGCGATGGACAGGCCCAGCCCGGACCCTCCTGTCTCCCGGTTGCGGCTCGTCTCCAGCCGCCGGAACGGCTCGAACACCGATTCCACATATTCCTGTTCGATCCCCGGCCCGTTATCCTCGATATCGATCTGCACAAGATTTTTGCTGGGCTGGCGCAGCGAAATCCGCGCCGCATCGCCGTATTTCAGCGCATTGCCGACCAGATTCGTGAGCGCGCGCTTCAGCCCCAGCGGGCGCGCCGCAACTGTCAGATGGTCGGGGCCGGTGAATCCCAGCGCGTCGCCATGCTCCGGGTCGCCATCGGCGGCCTCGTCCAGAATCGTGCGCAGCAGGCTCGCAAGATCGATCCGCGTCACCGGCTCTGTCGTGGTGATATCCCGACCGAAGGCGAGCGTGGCGGCGACCATGGCTTCCATCTCATCCAGATCCGCGAGCATTTTCGTGCGCTGCTCGTCATCTTCCATATACTCCGCCCGCAGCTTCAGCCGGGTGATCGGCGTGCGCAGATCATGCCCGATGGCGGTGAGCAAAAATGTCCGGTCGTCTACAAAACGGCGGATGCGCGCCGCCATGGTGTTGAAGGCGGCGGCGGCGGTGACGATCTCACTTGGCCCGGTTTCCGGCAAAGCGGGGGCGTTCACCACATCCCGGCCCAGCCGTTCGGCCGCCAAAGCCAGCGTGCGCACGGGTACCAGCAATTGCCGCACGGCCCAGGTGATCATGATCGCGCCAAGCACCGTCATTACGATGAAGGCGGTGGCAAAACCTGGCGAGCGCCAGGGGCGCGGGGGTTTCAACTGGGAAGTCAAGGTCAGCCAGGAAGCGGCCGGCGGCATCAGCCCGGGCGGCAGCGGCGGCGGTCCAGGGGGGGCGATTTCGCCATCCGGTGGAAGCATCGGCGGCGGCAGCCCCAGAAACAGGTCATCCGGCAAACCGAAGCTGATAATATCGCGCGCCGGGATCGCCGTGCCGCGCAGAATGAGCCCGCGCGGGCGGATATTGAACGGGATGCCATAGGCGTAAATACTGGCGCGGATGATCTGCCGCGCCGAGAGCGGCAGCTGGAATGTGCCGCCAGGGGGAGGGGGCAGGAAAGACAGGGTCAGCGTATCGCCATTCGGCAATGCCTCCTTCGCCACCAGCGCCGCGCGATCCTCGGGCGCGGCCAGCGCGATATGGCGATAAATAATCACCGCCCGCGTCGCGATCTCCTGGTCCTCCTCGATCCGTTCCAGCTTGATCTGGTTCAGTGTATGGATGAGCAGCCCGAGCAGCTGTATCAGCGCGAAGCCGAACAGCAGAATCAGAATGGTCCGCCCGGCCAGGCTCCTGGGCAGCAGGCTGAGCTTCAACTGCGCTCCACGGGTGTTGAGAGCACATAGCCGCCGCCGCGCACGGTCTTGATGAGCTGCGCATTGCGCCCGTCATCTTCCAGCTTGCGCCGCAGCCGCGAAACCGCCACGTCGATCGCCCGGTCGAACGGCCCGGCCTGACGCCCGCGCAGCAAATCCAGCAACATGTCGCGCGTCAGCACGCGGTTCGGCCGGTCGAGCAGCGCCACCAGCAGGTCATATTCGCCGCCGGTAATCGCCACCTCCACCCCTGCCGGGTCCAGCAGGCGGCGGCGCGCCGTCTCCAGCACCCAGCCGGAGAAATGATAGGTTTTGGCCGCATGTTCCGCCGCCCGCTCCTCGGAATCCCCGGTGCGCCGCAGCACGGCGCGGATGCGCGCCAGCAGCTCGCGCGGGTTGAAGGGTTTGGTGACATAATCATCCGCGCCCAGCTCCAGCCCGATAATCCGGTCCGTCTCCTCGGCCATGGCGGTCAGCATGATGATCGGGACTTTCGTCTCCGCCCGGAACCAGCGGGCGAGTTCGAGCCCACCTTCCCCCGGTAGCATCAAATCCAGCACCACGAGCTGGAAATGCCCGTTCAGGAATGCCCGCCGCGCTTCCTTGCCGTCGCGCGCCGTGGTGACGCGCAGGCGCTGGCGCTCCAGGAATTTGGCGAGGAGATCACGGATTTCACGGTCGTCATCGACGACCAGGATATGCGGCAAGGATTCCATGTCTGTTACAATAGCGCCCAGCCCGGCGGTTGTGCAGTCGTCGTTGCAATTGGTGACAATTCCTTTGCCCCTTTACGGCAGCGCGCCGCCTCGAAGAAAATAGACTCGCCAAATCCGCCGGAACGGCTAATTTGTTACAGTCAGACATAATAATCGAACAGGTGAGGGCAAATGGGCATCCCGGGTTGGCCGCTCCCGGCGGTTTGGACCATCGTGCTGGTCGCGTTCGTCGCCGTTTTGCTGTTATGGCTCGGCAAAACCTCGGCACTGCTGAAAGACCAGCTGATCCCGCAAATCCCTGCGGCGCAGCAGACCTTCAGCCTCGCGCGCAGCCAGATGGCATGGTGGTTCATCATCATTCTCGGCGGATTTCTCTACGTCTTTCTCGTCCAGGCGCTGGGTCCGCATCCGGATTTCACGGCGATCCTCGCCAATATCATCACCCCGCAGGCGGTCGCGCTCATGGGCATTTCCGCCGTCACTGCGGGCGGAGGCGCCTGGGTGGATGCCGCACAGGACACGCCGGAGGATTCCCTGAATGACGGGCTGAAGCTGCTCGGCCTCTGCAATATTCAGGATGTCGCCGCATTGCGCCAGGATATCGCTTCCCTCACCGCGCAGCTCCAGGCCATGCCCCAGAATCCCGTTCCTTTGCCGCCGGACATGGTCGCGAAATTACAGGACACGCTGCGCGACAAGCAGTTGCTGTTGCAGAATTATCAGGACCGCACGGCGCCGTTCTGCTCCCAAGGTTGGTTCCGGGATATGACGAGCGATGTGGATGGCACCGCGCTGCACCGGCTGCAGGCTTTGGTATGGACCATCCTGCTCGGCGTCATCTTCGTCTTTCTTATCGCCAAAACAAGCAGAATTCCCCAGCTCGATGATAACCTTCTGGCGCTGATGGGCATCAGCAGCGCCGGCTATGTCGGCTTCAAATATAACGAAACGCAGTATTAGCCGTGGCGGATATCCGCCATGTCGTGGTGCTGATGTTGGAGAACCGCTCCTTCGACAGCCTGCTAGGCGCGCTCTCCCCAATGCCGCCGCATTTCAACGGGCTCAACGGGCGGGAATATAATGTCTATGAAGGGCAGCGCTATGCCGCCACCAGCGCCGTGGTGGGCAGCGCGCCGTTCAGCATCCCCACGCCCGATCCCGGCGAGAGCTACGCCGATATCACCGAGCAGATTTTCAGTAGCCCGGATCCGGAAAAAATCAGCCCGCCCGCCATGAGCGGGTTCGTCGCCAACTACGCCGCGCAGAAATCCACCTCCGGCCCGCTCAACCCGCAGGCCGTCATGCATCATTATACTGAGGCGCAAGTGCCCGTGCTGCACCAGCTCGCGAAAGCCTTCGGCGTGTCCGACCAATGGTTCGCCTCTGCTCCCTGCCAGACCTGGCCGAACCGCTTCTTCACCCATGCCGGCACGTGCTGGGGCATTACCGACAACAACAAATTTTTCGAGAACGGGCAGGAGCCCTTTCGCCGTCCCAGCATTTTCGCGGCGCTGGAGGCGGCGGCAAAACCCTGGCGCGTGTATTTCCACGATTTCCCGCAATCGCTTTTGCTGGCGGATATATGGTCCACCGCCGCGCGCCGGTTCCGGGATTTCGCGCAATTCCTGGTGGACGCGAAAGCGGGGGTACTGCCGCTCTACAGCTTCATCGAGCCGAAATACTTCGCCAATGTCTTCACCCGCTCACCCCCCAACGACATGCATCCACCGCACGACATACGCTATGGCGAGCAGCTGATCGCCACCGTCTATAACGCGCTACGCGCCGGGCCGGGCTGGGAGAACACGCTGTTCATCATCACCTATGACGAGCATGGCGGCTGTTACGACCATGTGCCCCCGCCGCCGGCGGTCCCGCCGGATGCGCAGGCCGGGCCGGCCGGGTTCCGCTTCGATGCGTACGGCGTTCGGGTGCCCGCCGTCATCGTCTCGCCCTGGCTCGCCCCTGGCTCGATTCTTCAGCCACTGGCGGATGGCGAGGTTCATCCCTTCGACCATACCAGCATCATAAAAACCCTGCGCGAACTGGCTGGCATCGCCACCCCGCTCACCGCGCGCGATGAAGCTGCCCCCAGCCTGTTGCCCTATCTCACGCTGCCCGTGCCGAGCAATCTCGGCCCCCGCCAAGTCATCCCGCAAAACCTGAAACCGAGCCGCGCCGAGCTGCGCGCCAACGGCGCCGAGCTTCCCAACGAATATCTCGCCGCACTCGGCAAGGCCGCGGAGCGCTTGTCGCCCGAGCTGCGCACCATTGCGCGCGACACATCAGGGGCGGCGGAGAATGTCGCGCAGGTGGGGGAGCGGGCAGTGGCGCAGGTGCGGGCCTTCCTCGCCCGGCTCTAGGATAAACGCTCAACGATCCTGCTTCAGCTGCAACAAAAAATTTCTTGCGTTGGCGGGGCTTTAACCCTATTTCCCCGCTCACGCAGCAACGCACGTGCCTCTGCCGGTCTTTCCTGAAGGATTGGTTACGCAACGACGTCAAGCGTTCTGGCAGCACGGAAGGGGCAACCTGGAAGTGGCTGGTTCGTTGGACCGTTTCGCAACCATGCCCGCCGCCTGATCAGGCGGGCCTTCATAGGAAAGGTGACTGCGGTGAATCGCAAGATCGCATCATTTCTCGACTCTGCTCCGGCCACGCCATGCCTGGTGATGGATCTTGACACTGTGGCGGCCAACTATGCCGCCTTGCGCGCCGCACTCCCCGCAGCGCGGATCTTCTACGCGGTGAAGGCGAACCCGGCAGCGCCCATATTGCGGTTGCTGGTCGCAAATGGCTCATGCTTCGACGCGGCAAGCCTGCCCGAGATCGAGTCCTGCCTCGCGGCCGGGGCGCGCGCCGAGCAGATCAGCTTCGGCAATACGGTGAAAAAACCTGGCGCCATTGCTGCCGCCCATGCCCATGGCGTGCCGCTTTTCGCGTTCGACTCCATCGAGGAGCTGGAGAAAATCGCCGCCCATGCGCCCGGCGCCAAGGTCTATTGCCGCGTCGCCGTGAACAATATCGGCGCGGACTGGCCGCTCTCCAAAAAATTCGGCACCACCATCGCCCGCGCGAAGGAACTCATGCTCGCCGCCCCCGCGCTCGGCCTCGTCGCGCATGGCATCTCCTTTCATGTCGGCAGCCAGCAGACCGGCACGGTGGCCTATGAACTCGCCATCGCCGAGGTCGCGATGCTCTTCACGGACCTCAAAGCCCGTGGCCTGGAGCTGAAAATGCTGAATCTGGGCGGCGGCTTCCCGATCCGCTACCGCGAGGACGTGCCCGAGACCGATGCCTTCGGCACCGCGATCATGAACGCCATGACCGAGCATTTCGGCAATGATCTGCCGGAAATGCTGATCGAGCCTGGCCGCGCGATGGTCGGCAACGCCGCCGTGGTCGCCGCCGAAATCGTGCTGGTCTGCCGCCGCATGGCGGAGGATGACCGCCGCTGGGTGTATCTGGATATCGGCCGCTATGGCGGGCTGGCGGAAACCGAAGGTGAGGCGATTCGCTACCGTATCACGGCGGGGTCGGGCCCCACCGGCCCGGTCGTGCTGGCGGGGCCAAGCTGCGACGGCGTGGACATCCTCTACGAGAAAACCCCCTACAGCCTGCCGCTCGCGCTCAAAGCGGGCGAGCGCGTGCTCATCCACGATGCGGGGGCCTATGTAACAAGTTACGCCAGCCAGAATTTTAACGGTTTCACGCCGCTGGCGGAGCACTATCTGTAGGGCTCATTCGATGGAGGAGACCCAGATGCGTGAGATCAAACTGAAGGCGGCGGACGGTTCCGGAGAATTCGCCGCCTTCATCTACGAGCCCAAGGTCAAAAAACCGGCGGGCGTGGTCGTGGTTATCCAGGAGATTTTTGGGGTGAACGACGCGCTGCGCGCCACCGCCGCCGAGCTGGCAGCACAAGGCTTCATCGCCATCGCGCCGGATCTGTTCTGGCGTCAGGAGCCCGGTGTGAACATCACCGATAAATCCGAAGCTGAATGGAAGAAGGCCTTCGCGCTGATGAACGGCTTCGACCAGGATAAGGGCATTGACGATCTGAAGACCACGCTGGAGGCTGCCCGCAAGCTGCCGGGCGCCAACGGCAAGGCCGGCACGATCGGCTTTTGCCTCGGCGGACGTCTCGCGGTGATGATGGCCACGCGCTCGGATGCCGATGTGAACGTCTCTTATTACGGCGTGGGCCTTGATGGGCTGGTGCCCGAATTCGGCAATATCAAAGCCCCGCTGCTGGTGCATATCGCCGAGAAGGACGAGTTCGCCTCGCCGGAAGTGGTGGAGAAGGTATTGGACGGTGCGGAGGACAACATGTTCATCGACCCGTTCGTGTATCCGGATGTGCAGCACGCCTTCGCCCGCGTGAACGGCGTGCATTACGACGCGCGCGCCGCCAGCATCGCGAATGGCCGCACCACCGAAATTCTCGCCGAAATCCTGGGTTGATTTCGCGACGCTTTGTTCTGGCGGGGGCCGGTATGGCGATGGCCATGCCGGCCTTCGCCGCTTCCGGGACGCTTGTGGCCGGGCTGGTGGCGGCCATTCTCACGCAAATGGCGGCCATACCCGTCGGCCCGGCGCTGTTGAACAGCTATCTCGTCGAGACCGGGCCGGATAAGGCGGATTTCGACATCACCCAAGCCAATGCCGCCTATGTCTACGATAATGCGTTGGCGGGGCTGCTGCTCCTCGCCGCTGGCCATGAAGACGCGGCGCGCTGGATCGGCGAGGCGCTCGCCATCGCACAGAGCAACGACCGATTCTGGACCGATGGTCGTTTGCGCAACGCCTATGCCGCCGGGCCGATGGGCCGCCCCGCCAAGCTGCCCGGCTGGTGGGACGTCAAATCCAATCGCTGGGCGGAAGACCCGTATCAGGTCAGCTCCGAGACCGGCCCGATCGCCTGGGCCATGCTGCTCTGGGCCGCACTCGGCATGAAATCCGCCGCCAATACGGCAGGGGACTGGCTGGACGACCAGCTCCGCGCCAGCAGCGGCTATTATGGCGGGTTCTATGGCTTCGAGCCGCATCCGCTTAAACTTACCTGGCAGAGCACGGAGCAGAATACCGATCTTTTCGCCGTGTTCCGCAATCTGGGCCGCGCCGAGGATTCCGGCCATGCAGGCGAGTTCGTGAAAGCCATGTTCAACCCGGCCACGGGCCTGTTCGGCGCCGGGCTGGGGCCGGATGGCGCACGCAACGCGATGCTCGCCGCGGATGCCGGTATCTGGCCCGCACTCGCTGGGCTTGCCCCCGCACAGAGCGCGGCGGCGGCGATCCAATCGCTGCGCCGGGGCGATGGCATCGGCTTTTCGCAGGCGAGCACCAGCATCTGGCTGGAAGGCACTTCCTTCGCGGCGCTCACCCATAGCCCGCTCACCCAAACCTTCCTGCAAACCGTCGCCGCGGAAATCTCCCCGGAAGGTTATGTTTACGCGACCATCGCCCCCACGCTGAGCACCGGCCTCACC
>Ga0302157_10003068_pt1 | contig 19089 bp, 14 predicted proteins | sample I_Bog_N3_3_FD_193502 | JGI IMG/M metagenome (GOLD analysis project Ga0302157, IMG submission 193502) | Peat permafrost microbial communities from Stordalen Mire near Abisko, Sweden - I_Bog_N3_3 | ecosystem: Environmental > Terrestrial > Soil > Wetlands > Peat | place: Sweden: Abisko, Stordalen...
ATGCCTTGCAGATCGGAGCCGGCGCCGGGCTCGGTCATGGCGATGGCGGTGACGGTCTCGCCGGAGACCAGGCGCGGCAGCCAGTGCAGCTTCTGCTCCTCGGAGCCGTAGGAGACGATGTAGTCGGCGACGATGTCGGATTGCAGGCTGTAGCCCACAGTGGCGCCGTTATAGGCGATTTCCTCATCGATAACAGCGTTGTAGCCGAAATCCAGGCCCAGGCCGCCGTATTCTTCCGGCACGGTGGGACAGAGCAGGCCGGCGGCGCCGGCTTTGGTCCAGGCTTCACGGTCGACGATGCCCGCTTCCTCCCAGCGATCAGCGTGGGGGGTGATTTCGCGGTCCAGGAACTTGCGGACCTGGTCGCGGAATTGGGCGTGGTCGGCGGAATAGGCGGTTCGGTGGGCTGTGTTCAGCACCTTGGCGCTCCCTGGGAATGGCTTGCGGCGGGTATGCACTAATCGATTAATTAAATCAACGGAGACGCCCGGCCGAGAGCCCCGGCCGCCCTACTTGCTTCGGTTCGGCCCCGCGTAGCGGAACAGATACGCCGCCACTTTGCGCATTTGGATCTCCTCACTGCCCTCGGTGATGCGGTAGCGGCGGTGGTGGCGGTAGATGTGTTCGAATGGTTTGTGGCGGGAATAGCCGATGCCGCCATGCACTTGCATGGCGCGGTCGGCGGCTTCGCAGACCAGGCGATTTGCCCAGTAATTGCACATCGAGACCTTGTCGCTGAGCTGATGTTCGATCGATTTGTGATCCAGGCGATCCATTTCCCATGCGGTTTTGCGAATCAGCAGGCGCAGCATTTCGGCTTGGGTGGCGAGTTCGACGAGCGGCCATTGAATGGCCTGGTTGCGCGCGAGCTCCTCGCCGAAGGGTTTGCGCTGGCGGGCGTAATCGACGCTTTGCTCGATGCAGTAGACGGCCGCGCCGAGGGAGCTAGCGGCCTGGCGGATGCGGTTCTGGTGGACGAAGGATTGCGCGACGGCGAGGCCGTTTTCCGGCGGGCCAAAGACGGCCTCATCGGGCACCCAGACATTGTTGAAGGTGAGGCGTGGATGATCCGTGGGCATGTTGAATGTCCAGAGATATTCCTCGATTTGCAGGCCGGGGCTGGGATTTGGCACGAGCAGGCAGATGATGCCGCGGGCGTCGCCGGGTTTGCCGCTGGCGCGGGCGAAGACGGCGCAATGCGTGGCTGCATGCATGCCGGTGATCCACATCTTTTCGCCGTCGATGCGCCAGCCTGGCGTGCCGTCGCGGGTTTCACGCGTGGCCGTGGTTTCCATGTGCGTGGCGTCCGAGCCATGAGCGGCTTCGGTGAGGCCGAAGGCGAGGCGCGTTTCGCCGCGGAAGGCGCCGGCGATGAAGGTTTCTTGTTGGGCCGGGGTGCCGAAGGCGTCGAACATCAGGACGAACGGAAAATTGCCGACGATCGAGTGCTCGTTTTGCAGATCGTTGTGTAGGCCGAGCCCTTTGGCGGCGAGATGTTCACGGATGACGGCCATGGCGAGGTTGCTGCCGTTGCGGCCGCCCCAGCGTTCGGGGGCCGAGAAGCGCAAATGGCCGGCTTTGTCGGCGATTTTGGCAGCTTGGTGCAGCAGGTTTTCCCATTCCGGGCGCGGCAGGCCGCCATTTTCGAAATCGGTGCGGGCATATTCGCGGCGGTGATCGAAGAAGCGGATATTGTCGTCCGCGTTTTCGAGTGGTTTGATGTCGCATTCGATGAAGCGGTCGAGCTCGGCCAGGTAATCGGTCAGCGCGGCCGGTAAATCGAAATCCATGGAAGGTTTCCTTTGTTGACGTTTATGAGGAAGGGGTTCTTTTTTGAAAAAAGAACCAAAAAACTTTTTTCCGACGATCCCGTAGGGTCGGGGATCGCCGGCGCAAAAGTCTCTTGCTTCTTTTCTTCAGAAAAGAAGTGCTTACCTAGCCCCTGTTAGCCAAGCGCCCGGGCAACACGCGAAGACGTTGGCCGATTTAGCGATTTCGAAATCAGCGCCCCAGCGTGGATGAGTTTTCCGAGTTCGATGCCGGTTTCGATGCCCATGCCGTGCAGCATGTAAACCACGTCTTCACTGGCCACGTTGCCGGTGGCACCTTTGGCGTAGGGGCAGCCGCCGAGGCCAGCGGCCGCGCTATCGACGATGGAGACGCCGATTTCCAGGCAGGCGAGAATATTGGCCAGCGCCTGACCATAGGTGTCGTGAAAATGAATGGCGACGCGATCGAGGCCGATGGCATCCGCCACTTGTGCGGTGACGCTTTGGGCTTGCAGAGGGTTGCCGACACCTATGGTGTCGCTGACGGCGATTTCGGCGCATCCCATTTCGACCATGGCGCGGCTTATATCGACGACGGCTTGCGGTGCGATGGCGCCTTCGTAGGGGCAGCCAAGGGCGCACGAGACGTAGCCGCGCACGCGCATTCCCGCAGCGATGGCGGCGTGCACGACCGGGCGGAACCGATCGAGGCTTTCGGCGATCGTGCAGTTTATGTTGCGTTTAGAAAAAGTTTCCGACGCGGCGCCGAAGACCGCGATTTCGTTAACGCCGGCCTCGCGGGCTCGTTCCAGGCCTTGCAGGTTAGGAACCAAGGCGGAATAGATAACGCCATAGCGGCGGGCGATGCCGGCGAAGACCACGTCGCTATCGGCCATTTGCGGCACCCAGCGCGGCGAGACGAAGCTGCCGGCTTCAATGCGAGTGAGCCCGGCATCGGCGAGCGCTTCGATGAGCGTGATTTTGTCCGCGGCAGTGACCAGCCCGGGTTCGTTTTGTAACCCATCGCGCGGACCGACTTCGACAATTTGTACCGATCGCGGCAGGCTCATGGGGTTTTTGGAGCCACAAATTCGACGAGAACGGTGCCTTCCTCGACCATATCGCCGACGACGTGCCGCACCTGATCGACCTCGCCATCGAACGGCGCGTTGATGCTGATTTCCATTTTCATCGCTTCGAGCGTGAGCAGGACAGCGCCTTTAGCGACCTTGTCGCCGGCTCTAATCAGCACACGGGTGACGCGGGCGGGGATCGGCGCGGTAAGGCGGCCTTCGGCGCCACGCTGCGCAAGTGGCGGCGCGAGCGGATCTTCGACGGTAATTTCGTGATTGCGGCCGCGTAATACAACGACGCGGCCGCCTCGGCGTGGCACGACGGCCAGGCGATGCAGCACGCCATCGAGGCGCAACGCGGCGCCGGCGGAATCGGCTTGGGCAATCACGGATTGGCCGGACTGATCCAGGCGCCAGGATTCCGCATCGAGACGGTGCGCGCGCAGCGTTATCGAGTCTTCGCCTTCGCGTAGCACTAGATCCTGATAGCCTTTGCCATTCAGGCGCCAGGCGTCGCCGGCGCCCCAGGGGCTGAAAGGATCGGCTTCGGCGACCGCGATCGAGTCGACCTGGTGCCGCAGCACATCGAGAGCCGCGGCGGCTTGCGCGACGTCGCGGTCATTCGCGGATGGTTCGGTGTTCAGTACATCCGGGTTGCGGCCGATGAAGCCGGTGTCGACATCGCCCGCGGCGTAGGTGGGATTGGCGGCAACGGCGCGCAGCAGGTCGAGATTGGTGTGCACGCCGACAACTTCGCAATCATCCAGCGCCGCGCGCAGGCGTGCGACAGCGGTCGGGCGGTCGGCGCCGTAGACGATCAATTTGGCAATCATCGGGTCGTAGAAAGGTGTGATGGCATCGCCCTGGCGCACGCCGGTATCGACGCGCACGCCGTCGGCCGCTTGCGGCAGGCGCAAATGCGCGAGGCGGCCGGTGGATGGCAGGAAGCCGCGCGCGGGGTCCTCGGCGTAGAGGCGCGCTTCGATGGCGTGGCCGCGCAGGCGCACATCGTCCGCGGCGAGCGGCAGTTTTTCGCCAGCCGCAACGCGCAACTGCCATTCCACGAGGTCGAGGCCAGTGATGTATTCGGTGACCGGGTGCTCAACCTGCAGGCGCGTGTTCATTTCCATAAAATAATAGCCATCGCCTTCGGCTATGAATTCGACGGTGCCGGCACCGACATAGCCGACTGCCTTGGCCGCGGCGACGGCTGAGTCGCCCATGGCCTGGCGGCGTTCCGCCGTCATGAACGGCGCCGGTGCTTCCTCCAGCACTTTCTGGTGGCGGCGCTGGATGCTGCAATCGCGTTCGAACAGCGAGACGCAATTACCGTGCGTATCCGCGAAAACCTGGATTTCGATGTGGCGCGGGCGCGTTAGGTATTTTTCAACAAGAATGCGGTCATCGCCGAACGACGAGGCGGCTTCGCGGCGCGCGGCATCGACCGCTTCGGCCAAATCCTCCGCGCGTTCGACGACGCGCATGCCTTTGCCGCCACCGCCGGCCGAGGCTTTGATCAGCACCGGGTAGCCGATTTGCGTGCAGGCATCAGCAAAAATTGCGTGGTACTGGGCTTCGCCGTGATAACCAGGCACCAGCGGCACGCCGGATTTTGCCATCAGCGCTTTGGCCGCGGCTTTCGATCCCATGGCGCGCATCGAGCTTGCGGGCGGACCGATGAAAACCAGGCCAGCGTTGACGCAGGCATCGGCGAAATCGGCATTTTCGGACAGGAAGCCGTAGCCCGGATGCACGGCCTGCGCCCCGCTGCGGTGGGCGGCGTCGATAATGCGTTCGCTGACCAGGTAGCTTTCGCGCGCCGGGGCGGGACCGATCGGGTAAGCTTCGTCGGCCAATTGCACATGCAGGGCATCGCGATCGGCGTCGGAATAAACGGCGACGCAACGCACGCCCATGGCGCGCGCCGTGCGGATGACGCGGCAGGCGATTTCGCCGCGATTGGCGATCAGGATTTTGGCAAACATCGGGCTGCTCATTTTTTCCGCCAGGCCGGAAGACGTTTTTCAAGGAACGCGGTCACGCCCTCCCGACCTTCGGCGCTGGCGCGCTGTGCGGCGATGCGGTGGCCAGTTTCGGCCAAGAGCGCGTCATCGATCTGGCGGCTCGTGCACAGAACCACGAGATCCTTGGCCTGCGCCTGGGCGCCCGGCGCCGCTTCGAGCAATTTCGCCAGCACCGCCTCACCCGCTTCGGCCAGGCCGCCCCACGGCACCACTTCGTGCACGAGGCCGATCTCGCGGGCGCGCGCGGCCGTAATGACTTCGGCTGACTGGAAATAGCGCCGTGCCTGGCGCGGGCCGATGGCGGCCACCACGTAAGGGCTGATGACGGCAGGGATTAAGCCGAGACGGACTTCGCTGAGCGAAAATTTTGCATCGTCGGACGCGACGGCGATGTCGCAGCACGCAACCAGGCCCACGCCGCCGCCATAGGCCGCACCTTGCACCAGCGCGATCGTAGGCTTGGGCATGCGGTCCAGCGTATGCATCAGCAAGGCAAGCGCGGCCGCGTCCTGGCGGTTGTCGGCTTCAGAATAACCGGAAACGCGGCGCATCCAGTCCAGATCGGCGCCGGCCGAAAAGCTGCGGCCCTTGCCGCGCAGCACCACGGCGCACACGGAAGGGTCGGCCGAGATTTCCAGCAGCGTTTCGGTCAATTCGCTGATCAGCGCATCGTCGAACGCGTTGTGGCGCTCGGGGCGGTTCAGCACCAGATGCGCCACGCCGCGCGGATCGGTTTCCAGCAATAAAGCGGCCATGGCTACATCCTGAACACGCCGAAGCGTGTCTCCGGTATCGGGGCATTCAGGCTGGCGGACAGCGACAGGGCCAGCACCTGGCGGGTTTGTGCCGGATCAATCACGCCGTCATCCCACAGCCGCGCACTGGCGTAATAGGGATGGCCCTGGGTTTCGTATTGCGCGCGGATCGGCGCCTTGAATTTTTCCTCGGCCTCCGCTTGCCAGGTTTCGCCGCGCGCTTCCATGCTGTCGCGTTTCACCTGCGCCAGCACCATGGCCGCCTGTTCGCCACCCATGACGCTGATGCGCGCGTTCGGCCACATATAGAGAAAGCGCGGGCTGTAAGCGCGGCCGCACATGCCGTAATTGCCGGCGCCGAAACTGCCGCCGATCACCACGGTGAATTTCGGCACCGCGGCGGTGGCCACTGCCGTCACCATTTTTGCTCCGTCGCGCGCAATGCCAGCGGCTTCGTATTTCCGGCCGACCATGAAGCCGGTGATGTTTTGCAGAAACACCAGCGGAATACCGCGCTGGGCGCAGAGCTCGATGAAATGCGCGCCCTTGCGTGCGCTTTCGCCGAATAGAATGCCGTTATTCGCGACAATGCCAACCGGGTAGCCATGGATATGCGCGAAACCGGTCACTAGGGTGGTGCCATATAATGCCTTGAACTCGTCGAACTCGCTGGCGTCCACAATTCTGGCGATGATTTCGCGCACCTCGAACGGATGCCGCGGATCGGCGGAGACCACGCCGTAGATTTCCTCCGGTGCGTAGGCGGGCGCGCGGGGCGGCAGCAGCGCCATGTCGTGACGCTTCACCGTGTTCAAATTGGCGACGATGCGGCGCGCGATGCCCAGAGCGTGCGAATCGTTTTCCGCCATGTGGTCGGTGACACCGGAGGTACGGCTGTGCAGCTCGGCGCCGCCGAGGTCCTCGGCGCTGACCACTTCGCCCGTCGCGGCGCGCACCAGCGGCGGGCCGGCCAGGAAAATCGTGCCCTGGTTGCGCACGATGATGGTCTCGTCGCTCATGGCCGGCACATAGGCGCCGCCGGCCGTGCAGCTGCCCATCACCACGGCGATTTGTGCAATGCCCTGCGAGGACATGCGCGCCTGGTTGTAAAAAATCCGGCCGAAATGATCGCGGTCGGGGAAAACCTCGTCCTGGTTGGGCAGATTGGCGCCGCCGCTATCGACGAGATAGACGCATGGCAACCGGTTCTGCTCGGCGATTTCCTGCGCGCGCAGATGTTTTTTTACCGTCAGCGGAAAATACGTGCCGCCCTTCACGGTCGCGTCATTGGCCACGATCATGCACTCGCGGCCGCAGATGCGGCCGATGCCGGCGATCAAGCCGGCGCCCGGGATGTCGCCGCCATAAAGACCGTGCGCGGCAAGCTGGCCGATTTCTAGGAATGGCGAGGCCGGGTCGATCAGGGCGCGCACGCGGTCGCGCGGCAGCAATTTGCCGCGCACCAGGTGTTTCGCACGCGCGGCTTCGGGGCCGCCTTCGCGAACACGCCCCGCTAAACCGCGCAAGTCGCTTACCAGAGCCTGCATGGCGTCAAAATTGGCGCGATAGCCCTCGCCGCGCACATCAATGGCTGTTTCCAGAACCGGCATTTGCTCCCCAAAAGGCCAAGGCAAGGCCAGGGGCGCTGCCCCTGGACCCCGCTGGGGCCTGAGGCCCCAGACCCCCATCTGTTTATGGGACACGACGGCACTACCTATGCCGCGGCCCGCAAACAGGTTCTAAGGGCTTGTCCGTCACGCGAATAGCGTGCTTCCGCACGACGCGGAATCCAGGGGCAGAGCCCCTGGCCTTTCTTCACTAGAGGCCCGGAATGCCCACGCGCCTGGAAATCGACCACCGCACAGCTCGTCATCCCGAGAAGGCGCACCGTCCCGATAACCCCATCCAGCGCAAGCCGGAGTGGATCCGGGTGAAGGCGCCGACGCACCCGGTCTATCACGAGACCCGCAAACTGATGCGCGATAACGGGCTGGTGACCGTGTGCGAGGAAGCGTCCTGCCCGAATATCGGCGAGTGCTGGAGCCAGCGCCACGCCACCATGATGATCATGGGCGATGTCTGCACGCGGGCCTGTGCGTTCTGCAACGTGGCCACCGGGCTGCCAGCGCCGCTGGACCCGAGCGAGCCGGCACGCGTGGCCGATGCCGTGGCGCAGCTTGGCCTGCGCCACGTAGTGATCACCAGCGTGGACCGTGACGATCTGCAAGATGGCGGCGCGGCCCATTTCGCCGCGGTGATTGCGGCGGTGCGCGCGGCGGCGCCAGCCACCACTATCGAGGTGCTGACGCCCGATTTCCTGCGCAAGCCGGGCGGCGCCGAGATCATGGCCGGAGCGGCGCCGGACGTGTTCAATCACAACCTGGAAACCGTGCCGCGGCTCTACCCAGGCATCAGACCCGGCGCGCGCTACTACCAGTCGCTTCGGCTGCTGGACCGCGTGAAGCAACTGGCGCCGGGCATTTTTACCAAGTCCGGGCTGATGCTGGGACTGGGCGAGGAGACGGCGGAAATTGCCCAGGTGATGGACGATTTGCGCGTGGCCGACGTCGATTTCATCACGCTGGGGCAGTATCTGCAGCCGACGGCTAAGCACGCGGCGATCGCCAGGTTCGTGGCGCCGGCTGAGTTCGACGAGTTCGCCGCGATGGCGCGGGCCAAGGGGTTTCTGCAGGTGGCGTCCAGCCCACTGACACGCAGCTCGTATCATGCGGACGCCGATTTCGCCGGGCTGCGCGACGCACGCACGGCGCTGATGCAGGCTGCCTGACCCGTGCCGACGTTCTCCGACAGGATCGTTGTGCCATACCGGCCGGACCAGTTGTTCGACCTGGTGGCTGATGTGGGCAAGTATCCGGAATTCCTGCCGTGGTGCGCCGGCGCGCATGTGCGTACGCATAACCAGCACGAGCTGGTGGCGGATCTGGTGATCCGGTTCGGGCCGTTCAGCGAGAGCTTTACCTCACGCGTGAGCCTGGAGCGGCCCGGCCGGATCCGCGCCCATTATGAGAACGGGCCGTTCAGGTATCTAAACAACCAGTGGGTTTTCACCTCGACCCCGGGCGGCACGCGGGTGGATTTCTGGGTGGATTTCGAGTTCCGCAACCGCCTGCTGCAGGCCGCGATCGGCGTGGTGTTCGCCGAGGCTGTGAAACGAATGGTAAGCGCGTTTCTCAAACGTGCTCGGGATGTGTACGGACCAGCGCCGGCCGCCCATATTGCGGGCCAGGGGACGACGCCGGCGGCGCAGTCGCGCTAGGGTATTTTGCCCCTTTGCTAACACGACGTCCAAAATCGAAGGAATCACTCACATGCGTGTGTCAGTTGCTCTTGCGACGCTTTGCCTCGCCACCGGCGCGTTTGCCGTGGCACCTGCCGCCTCCGCACAACAGGCCGGGCCAACCCCGCCGCCACCATCGATGATCACGCCACCCCCTACGACGGCGGCTCCGACCGCGCCGCCGCCGTCGATGGCCCCCAACATGCCGCCTGGCGGCGCCATGGCGCCGGGCGCCCCGGGCGGGCACATGAACGTCAAGCAGCGCTTTGCCGCGGCCAACACGACGAATGACGGCCGGCTTACGCCGGACCAGGCCCAGGCGGCCGGGTGGAAAGGCGTTGCGAGGCACTTTCAGGAAATCGACACCGACCACAAAGGCTACGTGACGCTGCAGGATATCAAGGAATGGCAGCGCGCCCGTAAGGCCGCCAAGCGGGGCACTGAAGCGGGCGCGCCGCCGCCGCCCGCCGCTGGGACCGGCGCCCCGCCGCCCCCTCCCGGCCAACAATACTAAGCAGAGGGGCCGGGGCCTCACGACCGCAGCGTGGTCCAGGGCGCGTGCTTTGCACGACCCTGGCCTTGCGTTACCGTGGTCGCAGTTTGGAATGCCGCATGCCGTAGCCGGCATAGACCGCCCCGCCGATCGCCAGCCAAAGCACCAGGCGCCACCAGGTGCCGTTGGATAGCGAGAACATCAGCGCGAAGCATGACAGCACCGCCAGGATCGGGGTGAATGGCATGAATGGCGTGCGGAATGGCCGCGGCGCGTCCGGCATCGTGCGGCGCAAAACCAGCACGCCGATCGACACCACGGCGAAGGCCAGCAACGTGCCGATCGAAACCAGGTCGCCCAGCAGGTCGAGCGGAAACAGGCCGGCGAAAATCGCCGCGCCGACGCCGGTGACGATGCTGCCGATATGCGGCGTGTGGTATTTCGGGTGGATGCGCGCGAAGGCCGGCGGCAGCAAGCCGTCGCGGCCCATGGCGTAGAAGATGCGCACCTGGCCCAGTAGGGTCACCAGCAGCACCGATACGAGGCCGAAAATCGCCACCACGCTGACGCAGTAGCGGGCCCAGTTCAGACCGGGATGCGCGCGCAACGCCTCGGCGATCGGATCGGCGACGTTCAGCGTGCGGTAATCGGCGATGCCGGTCATGACCATCGCCACGGACACATAGAGCGCCACGCAAATGGCCAGCGATATCAACAGCGCGGCCGGGATGGTGCGCTGCGGATTTTTGGTTTCCTGGCCCAGTGTGGAAATCGAATCGAAACCGACATAGGCGAAGAACAGGATGCCGGCGGAGCGCATGACGCCGGAGATACCGAAATGCCCGCTGATGCCGTCGCTGGGCGGAATGAACGGCACCCAGTTATGCGGGTTGATGAACGGAATGGCGCCGATGACAATGGCGACGATGGCGAGAATCTTCAGGCCCACGACAACATCGTTGACCTTTGCCGAGAGCTCGGTGCCGTGCATGATCAGCCAGGCCGTGAATAGCGTGATCAGCACCGCCGGCAGGTCGATCCATTTGCCGCTGGAAAATACATGGCCATCGGCCGCAACGGATAGCGGCGCGCCGCTCAGCACATTTGGTACCGAGAGGCCGAAATTGTTCAGCGTGGCGGTGAAATAGCCGCTCCAGCCGATGGCGACGAGCGAGCCGCTCATCAGATATTCCAGCAGCAGGCACCAGCCGATCATCCAGGCCACGCCTTCGCCCAGCGTGGCGTACGCATAGCTGTAGGCACTGCCGGCAACCGGAACGAGGCCGGCGAACTCGGCGTAGCACAGGGCGGCGAATAAGCAGGCGACGCTGGCCAGGATAAAGGAGAGTGCCACGGCGGGGCCGGAATGGATCGCCGCCTCGGGGCCGGTTTGCACGAATAACGATACGCCCACGGCGGAGCCGACGCCGAATGCCACCAGGTTGCGCAGGCCCAGCGTGCGGTCCAGGCGCAGGCCGTGCACATCGGGCTCGGCACTCGCCAGCATGGCGGCGACGGATTTGGTTCGAAAGATGGACACCTATTCCCCGATTTCTAGCGGCTTATTCTGAATGTTTTCAATGATATCAAGCTAGTAAGCAAGGCGTTCTTTTTCGAAAAAAAGAACCAAAAAACTTTTGCAACTTGGCGTACGTAAACCATGGGCCCCGTACGCCAACAGACAAAAGTCTTTTGCTTCTTTTCTTCAGAAAAGAAGACTTACCTTCCCTTCCCTGCTCATCAACCAAAAGCGCCGACTTCGTGCGTAACGGCGGTGCCGATTTCTCGCACCAGATCGAACAGCCTGGCGATGGGCTGGAAAATCTTCTCGTGCTCGCGCTGATAATTGGCCGCCGCGGCCGGGGCCGCCGGCTCGGCATAGTCTCGGTCGGCGGCGGGGTCGGGCGATGCGGGGAACACTTCGCCCAGGATGCCGAGTGCGGCGGGCACGTCAAGCCGCAGAATGCGCAGGAACAGCGCATCCCGCGTCGTGCCATGGCGCGGCGAGAACTCCGGCACACCGGTGGCCAGCAGCCAGATGCGGCCGATCAGGGCGATCCGCAGGGCGTGCAGCAGCATTTCCGCCGTTTCCATGTGCGGCGCGTCGGGCCACGCCTCGCGCAGTCGGACGTTGTCAGCCTGGATGCGCCTGAACATCGCCTGCGCCGGCGCCCAAAGGTCCAGATTCTCGAGCGCTGCGGCGATGTCGGCCAGGGCGCGGGCGCGGCCGGGGCGGCGGGCCTGGGCCGCGCGGTCCAGCCAGCTGCCGGGGTCCATCAGTGATATGACGGCGCGCAACACATCCAGATCGGAATGTTTTAGCGCGTGCTCGGCGAAATCCAGCGCGCGGCGGAAGCGTGGGCTGCCTTCGCGCATTTCGGCGAATTGCTCCGGCATGCGCGACGCCGCGGTACCAACGCCTTGCAAAGTGTTCGCGCACCAGCCGAGTTGCTGCAGAATCGCGTTATTGGGAATGGCGCGCAGCTCACGCGGGTGGGTAATCACCGTGGGGCTGCCGGAGTCACTTTGGCGGTTCGACGGGCGGCTGCCCGTGGGATCGAGCAGCGCCGGGCCGAAGGCACCGAGCAGCGCGGCGTAACCCCGGTCCTCGACCAGGCCCTGTGTGGCGATGCCAACGCTGGCGAAGAAATCCGAGGCGAAATCCGGCTCCTCGTAAATCGGGTCGGTGGCGGCTGGGACGCCAGCGAAGGCATGGCGCGCGATCGTAGCGATCGTAGAGCCGGCAAGTTCCGGCGTGCCGAACAGCAGGTAACCGTCACCGCCCTGGAACGCGCTCTCCTCGCGCACCGCGATTTTCGCGCCAGCGAAGCGTTGGCGCGCGACCGACGGCGACAAATAGCGCAGCCGGTCGAGGAGCGATCCGGGATGGGCGCCGCGGCCGATGCTTTCGCCGTGCGTGTCGAAGAGAACCAGTTCCACATCTGTGAGTTCGTGGCGCTGCATCAGGTCAGCCACTTTTAGACGCAGCCGCTCGATCAGATAGCTGGCGGCAAGCTGGCCAACGTACCGGCCGGAATCGCTGTAGCCGAATTGCAGGCAGAGCCGACCCGTCGCGCGCAGATAGGCGCGGTAATGCGGGCTGCGCAACGCCTCGTCGAGCAAACGTGCGCCGTGCTCCAACGCATCAGCGGTTTCGAACAATGGGCTGATTTCGATCTGCTGCTCGATGCCGAACAGCTTGGCGAGCCATAAGGCGGCCAACAACGTCGCACCGCTTTCGGTTTCAGCGATCAGGAAACGCACCGGCGATGCCGCGTCGATGTGCTTGGTTATTTGCGCCACGGTCATCATCAGGCGCGCGGCCGAGGCTTGCTCGCCGATCAGTGCGCCGAAATTGACATTTTGTGGCCGCACCTGATCCAGCGCCGCATTCAGCGCGGCCAGAAGTGTGCGGCGCCGTGCCCGGTCGGCCGGCGGGTCCTCCAGGCCAAGCCGCAGGCGGACGGCATTGTGTATTTGTGATGAGTTCAGCCGGACGTGAGTGTGCGCCAGCGAAAGGCCATGCGCGAACAGGCCGGCACGCGCCACGGCCAGTTCCATACGGGCCGCCTCGTCGGCCTGCTTCATCGCAGCGCCGAACAGCGGCGCGAGCACGGTCGGGCTGAGAATTGCCGCATCTCGCCCGCGCACGAGCGCAGTGGCGAAAATCTGAGTCTGGTCAGGATCGGTATGGCGCGGGCACGCGCCGATTTGCTCTGATACGGTGGCGATGGCCTTGGCGAGCTGCTCCGCCAGGGCCGCGGCGGCGGGAATCACGGCGACCTGGCTATGCAAGCGGGCCAATTGCGCCTGTTTCATGACCAGGCGCAGGCGCAGCGTATCCCACCAACCGATATCGGTACGGCCATCGGTATCGTAGCCAACCCAACTCGTAAGAATGACCGGACGTGGCAGCAGATCGGCCCATTTATCGGGCCAGGTGGCTCGCGCTTCGGTCAGCAAGGCGCCAGTCAGCGAGTCCAATGCATCACGGCCATGCAAGATCGCGGCCTTGGCCGCATCGAATTCCTGCTCAAGCGTCGGCCGTTTTGGGCGGTGTGTCACAAAACAGGTCGAGGGTGCGCGTTGACTGGCCGCTTCGGCCAAGGCTGCAAAGACTTCAGGCGGATGAGCGAAAGTGGGGTGTGCCGTGAACACGGCGGCAAACCGCGTTCGTTCGACATCGGCGCGGAACTTTGCCAGGCGCACCGGGCTGTCCTCGGGGTCCGGGCGGATCAATCGCTTGGCCAGCGCTCGGTAAGCCTCATCGGCCAGGCCCGGCCCCGAATAACCCACATAAGCCGCCAGACGTCGCGCCCGCCCGGCGAAGGCTGCATCGCGCAGGTCGCGAATCAGCGCGGCAATTTGCGGTTCCTTGAGCTCGCCGTCGTCGATCTGACGGTTGATCGCGAGCGCCACGGCGAGCACCGGATTGCCGAACGGATCCTCCTCGGCCCGGGCCCGGGCGCGCTCGGTCTGGGCAATCAGGTCCAGGGCAGGCAGGTCGTCCGGCTCTGTTTCATGCGGCATAGAGGCATCTCTAGCACCGACCGTGCCAGACCCGTCACGCGCCGTGGACCTCCCCGACTAAATGTCTCGTTGCGCTGCGGCACAAAGCAGATTGAAGGCGATGTCGACGCAAGCGGCCCGAACCGCCGCACGGTCGCCCGGAAAGACGTGGCTCACAGCCGTCGTGGCGCCCGCAATGGCCCACGCAAACCATACCAGACCAACCGGTTTTTTCGCGCTGCCGCCACCTGGCCCGGCGATTCCCGTCACCGAGATCGCAATTTGAGCGGACGAATTGGCCAGCGCTCCTTCTGCCATGGCGCGGGCGACATGCTCACTGACGGCGCCGTGGCGCACGATGAGTTCGTGTGCCACCCCGAGCATCTGCGTCTTGGCGCAGTTGGAATAAGTGACGAAGCCGCGGTCGAAAACGTCCGACGAACCCGCGACGGATGTCAGCGCGGCTGCGATCAGGCCCCCGGTACAGCTTTCGGCTGTGACGAGCATCCAACCCTGCATGCGCAGTGCATGGAGCACTTTGGGCGCGCGGGCCAGGGTTTCGGGCGGTAACATTGCGTCGGCCATCCGCGCACAGTGGGGCAACCGGCGGCGTTTGCGAAGGCAGCGAACGACATTGCGTCGCGTTCATCGGGGCGCCGAGGAGCGCGACATTCTGCTACATCCTGCTGGTGTGCGGCGGCCCGGGATGCCTCGCCGGCACGATAAGCGGCGACTTGCGCGGCTTGATTGGCCTGCCTCAGTTGCACGCCAAAGCTATCCTGCGCCCGCCCTCCTGTAATCCGGTGGCAGAGCCACTTGGCCTTCCTTCAGCCCTATCCAATCGGTTACATCCCCCATCATGAGTCGTCCGAAGCCGCACGGGCCGCGATATCAGGCGGCGTTGGGTGCTTTGCATGCGGGGCGCATGGTCGAGGCGGAGCGGTTATTGCGGCAGGTGGTGCGGCAGACGCCAGAGCATGGCGAGGCATTGCATTGCCTGGGCATTGCGTTGCATGCGCAGGGGCAGAGCATGCAGGCGCTGGGGTTTTTGGACCGGTCGCTGCGGCTGCAGCCGGCCAATGCGAAGGCCGAGAATAACCGTGCGCATGTGCTGGCGGCGTTGGGGCGTCACCAGGACGCGTTGGCGTGCCTGGACCGTGCGCTGGCGATGCAGCCGGACGATGCCGAGCTGCACTATAATCGCGGCAATATGCTGATGGCGTTGCAGCGCAACGAACCGGCGCTGGCGGCGCTGCGTCATGCGGCGACGCTCAACCCGGTGCTGCACCAGGCCTGGCAGAACATGGGCATTGTGTTGACGCGGCTGGGGCGGCTGGACGAGGCGCTGGGTGTTTACGAGGCGTTGCTGCGGCAGCCACGCGCGGCGGCCAGCATGCCGGAGCTGCGGGCCAACCGGGCGGGCACGCTAGATCAACTGAACCGGCGGGAAGATGCGCTGGCAGATTGCGACGCGGCGCTGGCCGTGGACCCAGGCCTGGCGCTGGCACATTTCAATGCCTCGGTGGTGTGCCTGAGCATGGGCAATTATGCGCGCGGCTGGCGCGAGTGGGAGTGGCGCTGGAAATCGCCCGAATTCTGGCCGCACCGGCCGCAATGGCTGCAACCGACCTGGCTGGGCGACGCGGATATCGCCGGCAAGCGCGTGTTGCTGGATGCCGAGCAGGGGCTGGGCGACACAATCCAGTTTTGCCGCTACGCGCCCATGGTGAAGGCGCTGGGCGCCGAAGTGTGGCTACGCGTTCCGACGCCGTTGCAGCCATTGCTGTGCACATTGGACGGGGTAGACCGGCTGGTGCCGTATGACGAGCGGCCCAACGATTTCGATTTCCAGACACCGCTGATGAGCCTGCCGCTGGCGTTCCGCACGGAGCTGGGCAACGTGCCGGCGGCCGATGCCTATCTGGCAGCCGACCCGGAGCGCGTGGCGGTATGGCGCGATGTGCTGGGGCCGGCCAGGGGGTTGCGCGTGGGTTTGGCGTGGTCCGGCAATCCTATGCTGAAGGCCGATGCGCAGCGCTCCGCGCCGTTGGCCGCGCTGGCGGAGATGTTTCCGCCGGGCGTGGAGCTGGTCTCTGTGCAGAAAGATATGCGGCCGGGCGATCACGCCGCGGCGGCGCGGCTTGGGGTGCGGCATTTCGGCGACCGGCTGATGGATTTTGCCGATTCGGCCGCGCTGGTGTCGCTGCTGGATGTGGTGATCAGCGTGGATACGGCGCCGGCGCATCTGGCAGGCGCACTGGGCAAACCGGTGTGGCTGTTGTTGCACGAAGTGGCGGAGTGGCGCTGGCTGATGAACCGGGACGACAGCCCGTGGTATCACTCGGCGCGGCTGTTCCGGCAGCGCAGCGCTGGCGACTGGGCGGAGCTGGCGGGCCGGGTGGGCGCGGAGCTGGCATCCGTGGCCGATCGACACATTTCGGGTTTAGCAGGCTGATCGCATGAATATTTTCACGTTGCTCGATATGGCGGCCGAAGCGTTCGAGGACCGCCATGCGGTGACCGACGGCGCCACCACGCTGGGATTTGCCGATTTGCGCGCTGCGGCGCGTGGGGCGGCGCGATTGCTGCACCCTGAGGAAGCGCGGATCGCATTTCTGGATGTGGCGGGACCCGCGGCAAGTGTGGCGCTGTTTGGCGCGGCCGCGGCGGGGCGTGCCTATGTGCCGTTGAACTGGCGGCTGACGAGGGAAGAGGTGGCCGCGCTGCTGGCGCGTGTGGCCCCTGCCCTGCTGGTGGCGGGGCACGGCTATTCGGACGGCATGGCGCTGCCGCCCGGTATCCGGCTGATGCACACCCAGGCTTTCCTCGATGCGGCACGTGAGGTGGGTGAAGCCGCGCCGCTGGAGGTGCCGGAGGTTGAGCGCGGAGTGGCCGTATCGCTATTCACCAGCGGCACGACGGGCGCGCCGAAATCGGCGCTGCTGCGGCATGGCAATCTGATGGCGTATATTTTGGGCAGCGTGGAGTTCGGCGCGGCGGATAAAGACGACGCAGCGCTGGTCAGCGTGCCGCCATATCACGTGGCCGGGATTTCGGCCGTGTTGAGCAACGCCTATGCGGGACGCCAAACCGTGCTGCTGCCGGCTTTCGATGCGGCGTCCTGGGTTGATCTGGCGACCCGGTTCGGCGTGACGAGTGCGTTCGTCGTGCCGACGATGCTGAGCCGGATCGTCGATTTCATGGCCACGCATGCGGCGCCCGCGCCGCCGAAGCTGAGGGCGCTGGCCTATGGCGGCGGCAAAATGCCGCCCGGCGTGATTGCACGCGCCATGGCGCTGCTGCCCGGCGTGGATTTCACCAATGCCTACGGGCTGACCGAAACGAGCAGCACCGTGGCTTTGCTGGGGCCGGACGACCACCGGCAGGCCGCGGCGAGCGATGATCCGGCATGGCGGCGGCGGCTACATTCAGTGGGGCGCGCGCTGCCGTCGGTCGAATTGCAGGTGCGCGATGAGGCCGGGACTGTGCTGGCGCCCGAGGAGGCCGGGCTGGTGTTTGTGCGCGGCGACCAGGTCGCGGGCGAATATCAGGGGCTCGGCAGCCAACTTGACGCGGCGGGATGGTTTCCGACGCGGGATCGCGGGTTTCTGGATGCGGAGGGCTACCTGTTTCTCGATGGCCGGGCCGACGACGTGATCGTGCGCGGGGGCGAGAACATATCGCCGGGCGAAATCGAGGCTGTGCTGACGCGGCATCCCGCCGTGGCCGATGCCGCCGTGGTGGCGGTGCCCGATGAAAGCTGGGGCGAGGGCGTGGGCGCCGCCGTGGTGCTGAAAGCAGCCCACGATGTTTCGGCGGAAGATTTGCAGGCTTGGGTCAAAGAGCGGCTGCGGTCGTCGCGCACGCCGCAGGTTGTTGCATTTTATGAGGCGCTGCCGGTGAATGAATTGGGCAAGGTTTTGCGGCGGGTGATTCGCGATAAGTTTGCGGAAACCAAGTAGTTCTTTCTTGAAAAAAGAAACCAAAAAACTTTTGAATGGCTGTCGCCGGCTGATCCGCGACAGCCGCGCGAAAGTTTTTGCTTCTTTTTTCAAAAAGAAGCGCTTCCTTCCTTGGCTTTTCACGGCTTCGTAGCATTCAAGAGCGGATTGACATTATACGAAAATCCCCAGCTAACCGGCATGAATTGCTGCAAATGCTGGTTGACCCAGACATAAACCTCGGCAACGTTGGTGCGCGGCACAACAACGATATCGAATGGCTGCAGCGTGACGTCGGCGGCGGCGTCGCGGCCCGCGAGTACGTCGGCGTAATGCGTGCCGAGAATGACCGGACGATTATCGGCGCCGCGCCGCACGATCATGACGCGCGACGCATCGCCCGAAACACGCAGGCCGCCGGCGCGCGCCACTGCCTGCATGAGCGTCAATGGCGGCCCGTCGGTCGTCTGCTCGCCCGGTGTTGCGACCTCGCCGGCGACATAGATCCGCGCGGGCGCGGCGGCTTTGACCTCGACGGTGATACGCGGCGCCTTGAGCTCCATCGCGTAGGCGGTCCGCAAGGACGCCGCGACCTGTTCCGGCGTCAGGCCGGCCGCGGGCACCGCCTCGGCGATTTGCGTGGTGATGCGGCCGTCAGGGCGCACCGTGACATCTTCATTGAGCTCCGGCGTCAGGAACAGTTTGATCGCTAGCTGGTCGCCGATCTGCACGCGGTAGGGCGCTGGCGCCGGCGGCTGTACCGGCGCCGCGGGTGGCGCGGGCGGATCGCCGCAGGCGGCAACCTGCGCAACAATTAGCAGCGCGAACCCGGACCCATGACGTGCCACGGTTGTATGATGACCATGAAATACACGCCAAAGGCAATAACCGCGGTGCAGTCAGGCGGCCGGCGCGGCGCCTTGCTTCAGCAGCGTGGTCAACTTGGCGAACACCTTCGCCAGCGCTGGCGCCAGGTCGTCCCTGGTAACGATCTGGGCGGCGCTGAAGGCGACACGCAGGCCGCCAATGGCAGGGCCGAGTTGCACGGGCTGGCCGATGCGGCAGGGCTGTGCCGCCAGGGCATGCGCGGCCTGCCCGGCGCGATCCGGCAGCCTGTCGGCGGCATCGTCGGCCATGGCCAGATAGAGCGGGCGTAGCTCCGCCGCGCTTAGCAGGCGCCCGGCGCTGTGCAGCGCGAAGGTCAGCACGCTGGGGCGGTGCGACCAC
>Ga0302157_10003075_pt1 | contig 19064 bp, 18 predicted proteins | sample I_Bog_N3_3_FD_193502 | JGI IMG/M metagenome (GOLD analysis project Ga0302157, IMG submission 193502) | Peat permafrost microbial communities from Stordalen Mire near Abisko, Sweden - I_Bog_N3_3 | ecosystem: Environmental > Terrestrial > Soil > Wetlands > Peat | place: Sweden: Abisko, Stordalen...
GCGGGCAACTCGATGCGCGACATCGTGCAGCGTGTGCGGGGCGTCAGCGACCTCATCAGCCGCATCTCGGTGGCCACCGAGCAGCAGACCGTCGGCATCACCTCCATCGACGGCGCCGTGCGCCAGCTCGACGCGATGACGCAGCAGAACTCTGCGCTGGTCGAACAAAGCGCGGCGTCGGCTGAGTCGCTTAGCCGCGAGGCGCAGCAGTTGTCGGAGATGGTGCGCTTCTTCTCGGTCGACGAGGTCACCGCGCGCGGCTGACCGCATGACGCTGGCCGAGTACCAGCTCGCCATGCAATCCGTCGCTCGAACCGAAGATCGCGGCTAGCCATTCTCGTGTGCGCTGGCGGGCGCCTTGTGGGACGCGTAACCGCCGGGTCAGCCCCACGTCATCGAAGCGCGCGATCAAACGCGCGCTGGCGTTCGTTGTCGCACCGATACCAATTGTCTTGACAATGTGGCGCTGGAGACGATGCGGCGCGTTGGCAGAAAGCGAACTTGCGGGAACTGGTTTCGGACGATACCCGTTGTTGCGGAGCGGCTTGGCTCGGTGAGCATGACCTTGGCGGCTTCGTGTCCAGCACGGCCATCGGCCTGAGCGATCCTCTCCGTGTGGACAACGTCATCGAAAATATCGATGAGTCGAGCGGGATGCTTTGCATTTGGTATTCGGCGATCGGCCTCGCACAATGGGAGCGCCGGTCCGACGCCTCCCCGAGCTCACCGCCCTTGCCCATCGATCCGAAGACTACCTTCCTGGTACCCAAGCTCGTGTTGGTCGCGGCCTCCATGTGGGGTGCGTCGTTGCTAGCGCGGCGCTATGGCCACGCAGTGAGTAGCGCGCTCGCCGGACTGCCGTTGATTGTCGGACCCATCATGGCGGTGTTGCTGATCGACATGCCGGCCGAGCGCGTGCGCGCCATCGCGGTGGCCACGCTGACGTCCGAGCCGGCGATGCTTGTCCACATTGCCGTGTTCGCGAATGCGGCGCGACGATCCAGGTGGCCGACGTGCCTCGCGCTCGCGACGGTGACTTTTCTCGCGGCGGCCACGGCGCTCGCGCTGTTGGCCTTGGGCGCGTTTGTCGCGTCCGCGCTCGCACTGGGCGCCCTGGTACTCGCGGCCCGTTCCCTGCCGGCGTTCGGCAGCGCGGTCGATGTGCCGGTGCCAGTGCCGAGCAGCGAACTGGCGTGGCGCACTGGCGTGGCGCTGGTGATCGCCGGCAGTGTGATGTGGGGCGCCGACCGCTTGCCAGCAGCAGTCGCCGGCGCTTTGCTCGCGCTGCCCATCACGGGCAGCGTGCTGCCATGCTTCACACTGCCACGCCACGGAACGCAGGCCACTGCGCGACTGCTAGCCGGCTTCGTACGCGGCCAGAGCGGCTTCGTCGCGTTCTTCGTCGTGCTCGTCTGCCTGTTGCCACATGCTCCCAAGCTCGTGGCCTTTGTCGGCGCCGTCGGGTCTGCGGTCGCCGCGCCGCTGGTCTTGCACCTCTGGATGACCGCGATGCCGATTCGCGGCGCGGTCGAGTGACTCCAATAGGGGTTCGGCCGGGAGATCCGGACAACTCTGGGAGAGCAACTTCGCGCACGGTTCGATTTGGCAGCCGACGCTGCGCTCCATGATGCCAAGAACAATGGACGCGATCGTGTGGGTCGTCTGGTTCACGGGCAGATCGACGACCCGCGTCTTGCGTCCGCCATTGCATGAGCGTCGGAAGTCGAGCTCGCCCGCGACCAGGAAGATGTCTGTCGGGAAGTACCTGCTTGTTGGGATCACGACGGTGACGCATGAGGAGGGTATCTATCTCCCAAGCAGATACACGGCGTGATCGCGTCGGCCACACGTGCCCACGCAGCGGCGACACGAGGCGTTCGTGTTGAGCGGGATTCGATGAGGGATTGCTTGCCTGGTCGTGCTGTCGGGCGACCAGGCCGTTATGAGCGACATCGCGCACTTCGGCGTTGGCGACCAATTCGAAGATCGAAGCGGCGCCGATCCAGCGTGCTAGCGGCTTCGCAAGTGTTGCCCTTGTGAACGCGAGACGGAATCCCTCGCGCTCAGCGTTGCGGGCGCTTGTTCGTCGGCCGCGAATGGCGGGCATGAGAGCGATGAGCAACTGGCTCGTGCCCTCACGCGACGACGCTGTGTAAAATTTGGCGATGCCTGTTTTCCGCCCCCATGCCGTTGGCTTGGCTGTGCTCGCCATTGTTGTCGTGAGCATCTGTCTATTCCGTCAGTCAACGGCATCAGTGGGTTCAACCTCGCCCAGGCAGGCGACGTCCGTCCCGCGGGATCAGCTCCGTGACACCCTGGTCGCACCGACCATTCCGCTCGCCGCGGCACAGAAGCCCGCCTCATCCAGCGTGAACGCCACGACCAGCCTCGCCGAGCGAGTAGACGCGTGGTCACACAGCGGCGACCCCGGCCAAGCCATGCAGGCATACGATGCAGTGTTCCAGTGCTTGTTGGCTCGTCGTCGTGCGCGCGCCGCGGATATCCCCCCCGACAAGTCGGGCCAAGACGCAGCCTCACTTTGCGGGAACCTTCGTTCCGATCAAGTCCAACAGCGGCTTGCCTTTCTGGAAGTTGCTGCGCGCGCTGGCGAAAAAGGTGCCGCGCTAGACTTCATCTTTGAGGGCCCGAGCGGCAACGGGGCGCTGCAGGACTTGGAGACGACGGATCCGACACCGCCCACTGCCGACTGGCTCGCACGGCGAAATACCTACATCGATGGCGCACTCCAGCACTGCGACACGGTGCTTGCCGTTTATCTTGGCACGTCCATTCGGCAAGGCGGGACACAACACCTAGTGTCAACGCTGGGCTATTGGACTGGCCGCCTGAATTGCACGGGACAGCCCGTCTCGAATACAGCACCGCTGGCCGATGATCCGCAGGGTCAGGCTAACCTCGATGAGCTGAGGATCAACGGCTGGCAGCAATGAGGAGCTGCGCCTAGGATCGACGATCGCCCGAATGGCAACGAGAACATCCACGCGGTCGCACCATTCTTCATCGACCGTGAGTCTCCAACGCAAAGCCGAGATTTCCAACCCGGTGCCAAGGATGTCGCATTTCGCACCCGTCGATGAAGCCGCGCGCGTGCAGCAGTTCGGGTTGTCGTAGCCAACTGCGGGCGATGCACACGCCGGGTCGCATATGTTGTATTCGGGTGCGCTAGGAACCGCGCGCGTGCCAGGATAGGGCATCGCGTGTTCGTGTGCTGGAGATACCGTCGTACCTGGAGTGTGGGGCGGATTGCAAGCAGCGCAGCGTCGAAGCTGCGGGATTTCCCCAGGTGTCGCTTCTGTTCTATTCATGCGCGTCGGCCTTCCACGCTCGAACCGTCGCCATGAATAGCATCTCGACCGTGGATTGAGTTTCATCGATATCACCAAATGGCTCTACTCGGTGGTTCGTCCGACTACTCAATTGACACGCAATCAGGGCCGCCGGCTGGCGGGTGCGCGGCAATGTCGACGCCATGGCGTTGCATGTCTGTCCGCGACCTGACCGGCGGCAACAGCAACTCCACCGAGCACCACACACATGAATGCATCGAATCGCAAAGTCCACGTTCGACTCCTGTCGATAGTCGCCGCAACGACGGCCTGTTTCGCCGGAGCCGCGCATGCCGACGGCATCTCCCTTTACGGATTGGCTGATATCTATGGGCAGTACGCCAAGGGCACGCGCAACGAGGTTTCCATCGAGTCAGGCGGTCTGGCTGGGTCGCGCCTCGGCTTCGACGCATCCAAGGATCTGGGTGACGGCTTGACCGCGTTCACCAAGCTCGAGGCGGGCTTCCAATACGACACCGGACAATCGGGCCAGGGCGGCCTGCTGTTCGGGCGCCAAGCCTACGCCGGCGTCAAGGGAACCTTTGGCACGCTGACGCTCGGCCGTCAATACACTCCGCAATATAACGCGATCGACGGCAACGACCCGTTCGACACCGGCGCCGGCAGCGCGGCCTCGAGCGGCATCATCAGTTTCTATGCGACGCGCGCGAACAATTCAGTGCAATGGGTATCGCCGACAGCGGACGGCTTTAACGCGACGGTGATGCTTGCCGCCGGCGAAGCGGCGACGGGCCGCCAGACCGACGGCTCGACGGGCTATCTCGACCTGCACTACGGCGCCGGCCCGCTCGCCGTGGACCTGTCCTTGAGCGGCATGACGAAGCCGACCGACAACGGCGTCAACTCTGGCGGGGTGCTGCTCGGCGCCACCTACGATTTCGGGCCGGTCCAACTGCTGGGCGGCGTGCAGGTCGTCAACAACGCAACTGGCGCGGCGAATACGGCCGACAACCGGCGCGAGTTCTTTGCGGGCGTACACGTGCCGATCGGTGCGGACACGCTTGCCATCGGTGCCGGCACGAGCAAGATCGAAAACGTTGGTGGCACGACGGCGAGCCAGTACTCGCTCGAGTATGTCCACCAGGTGGTCAAGGGCTTCGACGTTTATGGCGTGCTGACATCGATCAAGAACGGTGCCGCCACCGCGTACACCGATGACAGCGCCACTGGCTCCGGCCCAGCCGTCACGGACGGCAAGACGGCGAGCGCGAGCTCGCTCGGCCTGCGCTACCGGTTCTGATGCTGCGCGGCGACATTCGCCGCTGCAACAGCGATCCAAGAAAAAGGAAAGGTCTCCCGAGAGTGGTGGGTTCGAGGCGCGATGGGGGAGCGCCTATTTTTTTTCCTGATTGGTCACGACACTGGCCCATGGAATGACCTGCTCGAAATGCTGCTGGCAGCGCGATACAGCGACGACGCGGTGGACGACAGGCGAACGCAAATCGAATCGGCGGGGTGTCAGATCTGAGTGAAATGCCCGCAGCATCGGGTAGCGATGATATGAGTGAGCTTCTTTCAGAACTTCATGCAATGGAAGCGTCCGAAGGTCGGCCAGTTTTTCGGCGCGTCTCCGAAGTTTCGCAAGAGATCGGGGAAGCCTTGAGTCGTGGGTTCACACGAGCGCAGATTGTTCGCGGTTTGAGCGAACTCGGGTTCGCCTTGCGCCAGCGGACTGCGATGTCCCAGGACGTGGTGTAGGCCGTTGAGAGAGCAGCGCCCCGTGTTGGGAGTGGCCACCGTCAGTGCGATGCACATGGTTGCGGTGCGACTCACCGGCCCAATCAGGAGAACTCGCGATGACCGCTTCAACTATCGCCTTGTCAACGCATGGCCACGAAGCGGCCATAGTGGCCAGTTGATTGACGGCCCCCGGTTTCTCGTGCGGCACGTCGACTTCTCACTCGCGCAGTTGCGCTACCGCGTGCCCGGCCAGATGGTGTTCGACGTCTCTCTTGCTGCCGCGCCCGATCGCCACGAGCTCGGAGATGAGGCGACGGAACGACTTGTCGCCCTGCGGGTCGATTGTTCCCTTGATCCGTCAGTGTCATGCGAGGCGTCGAAGGCACCACTGCGGCGGCAGTTCAGGTCGGCTAAGCCGCTCCGAGGACGAGATCGGCGACGCGCGCCGCCGTGCCGACCGCCAGCGTCAGGCCGAGCGAGCCATGGCCGACGTTGACGAAGAGGTTCGAGTCGCGGATCCGTTCGACGATCGGCAGCGAGTCGGGCGTCGAGGGACGCAGGCCCGCCCACGGCCGCGGCGTCGACGGGTCACAGACGTTCGGGTAGAGCGCCGCGACGCTCGCGCTCATCGCCGCGACGCGTGCAGCCGGCACTGCGAGGCCATAGCCGTCGATCTCCGCCATCGCCGCGACGCGCAGCGCGTCGCCTAGCGGCGCGAACACCGTCTTGCGGCCGAGGTGAGTAACGCTGACGCACGGGCGCCTGCGGTTTGCAAACGGCAACGTGATGCTGAACCCGCGGATCGGATAGATCGGCAGATGCACGCCGACGTCGGCGGCCAGCCGCACGCTCTGCGGCCCCGCAGCCAGCACGAACGCATCGGCGCGGATCTCCTCGCGCGAGGTGACGGCGGCCACCAGTCGGGAGCCTTCGCGCACGAACGACTGCACGCGCTCCCCGAACACCGCGCGTCCGCCGAGCGCCGCCAGGCTGTGAACGAGTTCGCGGCACAGCAGGTACGGATCCGCGACGCATTCGTCGGGTGTCCACACGCCGCCCGCGCAGCCGCCCAATGCGTCGAGGTCGAGAGCGGGCTCGGTGCGCCGGCACTCGTCCGGCGTCAGGATCTCTTGGCGGCAACCGAGCTTGGCCTGCAACGCCACCTGCGCCTCCTGGTGCTTCAGCGACGCCGTGTCCGGGCACAGCACCAGCTTGCCGTTGCGCGCGAACGAGAACTGCCACGCCTCATCGCGCATCCACCGCTCGAGCGTGACACGGCTCAGGCTCGCGAGAGCCAGCAGGCGTGCGGTGCCTTCGCGCACGCGCGAGGCGCGGCACGCCGCGAGGAACCGCAGCCCCCAGTCCCACTGCCGCCAGTCCGCGCGCAGCCGGAACTTCACCGGCGAGTCGCGCGAGAGCAGCATGGCGGGCAGCGCCGACAGCGTCGACGGCGAGGCAAACGGCTCGACGTAGCTGTAACTGAGCTGCGCGCCGTTCGCGAAGCTGGTCTGCAGGCCGGGCCCCGCGCCTTCGTCCACCAGCACGACATCGACGCCAAGGCGAGCCAACTGGTACGCGGTCGCACAGCCGACGATGCCGGCGCCGACGACACAGACCGATTTCATGATGTCGTTCCGCCCGGCAGCGCCGCGCGCTCCTGCGCGAGCGAACACGCCAGCGTCGCGGCCGCGACGTCGGCCAGGCCGACGCCAACGGACTTGAACACCGTGATGTCGTTCGCATCCCCTTGCCAAGGCCGCTCGCCGCCGAACAGCTGCGGCAGGTCGACGAGCTTGTCGAGATCGCGCTGCGCCTGCCACAGCACGACCTCGCCGGCCTCCTCGCTGCTCTGCGGCATCCACTCGAGAATCACCCGGCGTGCGCGCACCATCGTCGCATCGTCGAGTTCGCGTCCCTTGGCCGTGCTGGTGCCCATCGCCGCGACGAACGCGCCGGGAGACAGCCACGCCCCATCGAACACCGGCTCGCCGGAACGCGTGGCGGTCACGACGATGTCGGCACCACGAACGGCCTGCTCGGGCGTCGAGACGCCAACCCGCGCGCGTGACGTCGCTTGCAACCGCTCGCACCACCCCGGGTCGGCGGCCGGATCGACGACATGGATCTCGTCGAACGCGAAGATCTCGGCCAACGCGAGCGCCTGCGACCGTCCTTGCAGGCCGGCGCCGAACAGCGCGAGCTTGCGCGAGTGCGGGCGAGCCGCCCGCGTCGCGACCATGGCCGTCATCGCGGCGGTGCGCAGGCGGGTCAGCTCGTCGCCGTCCAGAAAGGCCAGCGGGGCATTGGCGACCAAGTCGAACAGCAGGACCGCGAAGCAGAACCGGCCCGCCACGGTTGGATAGACCTTGACGCCCGCGACGTCCCTCGCCTTCCAGACGGCGCCCATGGTGCTCAGCCGAGTGCCGGAGCAATCGGTGCGCTGGCGAGAGTGGATCGCAGCGTTGCCATGCGCGAGGTCAGTAAATGCCTCCACCAACGCCTGTGAGACGCCGGCGAAGGTCAGCAGGTCGGAGATGTCTTTGTTCGTGAGATAGATCATGGAGTGTCTTGAAGGCAGAAGAACAGCGGAAGATTGCGGCCGGTTACGGCACACCGTAGCGGCTTGGATACGCCAGGTTTTCCTTCATGTAGACGTTCATGGGGATGCGCAGATGGTCGGTATCGAACCACTTGCGGTACATGCCCATCAGATCGCCGGAATGCATCAGGGCACCGAGGGTCCGGTCAGCGATGTCGCGAAACGGCAGGTCGCCCTTGGGCAGCATGAAGGCGTAGGGTTCGACGGTCAGGAAGTTGCCGGTCACCGCTAACTGATCCTGCATGGACGACCGGGCGATCAAGCCATAGAGCAACGCGTCGTCTTGCGCAAACGCTTCGACCTGACCGCTTTCCACGAGCCTGACGCCCTCGTTGTCGTTCGCCACGACGATCTCCTTGACGAACTGATCGCTGACCATGCGGTCGACGATCCCCTGCGCAGTCGTGCCACCGGTCACTGCGACCGTCCGCTTCCACATCGTCGCCGGCCCCTCGAGCAACAGCGGACGCTTGACGAGGAAACGCACGCCCGTCGTGAAGAATGTGTACGAGAAGTCGACATCCTTCTGGCGTGCCACCGTATTCGTGTTGCCACCGCAATCCACGTCGATCGTCCCTCTCTTCAGGAACGGAATGCGATCCGGTGGCGCCAGCGGTCGATACACGACGCGGATGTCTGGCTGGTTCAGCGCCCTGCGGATGTTGTCGATGAAACGTTCGCAGATGTCGATCGAGTACCCGACGGTATCGCCATCTGGTGTGCGGAATGCGAAGGTGCCCGGCGTCGGGATGTAGCCCACGGTGATGGTTCCGCTGGTCGCGATCCGCGCCAGCGTCGGGCTGCCGTCGGCGGGAGATCGAGGCAACGCGCGAACGCACGTGACGCCGAGCAAGGACGTCGACAGGGCCAGGGCGATGAGTACGCGTTGCGGCATCTTGATCCTCGGAATCGAAAGGCGAAGGCGGTATCAGTCCAGGCCGGTCGGCACGTCGTCGTGCCACGGCGTGGCCCTCTCGAAGGCGTGCGCGACGCGCAACGCGAACGGCTCGGCCATCGGCCGCCCGATGAACTGGATCGACACCGGCAGGCCCGCGCTCGAGAGTCCGGCGGGCACGGCGATGGAGCAGAGGTCCAGCAGGTTCACGAAGCGACCGAAGCGCGAAAGCGGGGTCGACAGCTCGTCGACGTCCGCCACCGGGATCGCGGTGATCGCGTTCGTCGGGAAGCAGCAGACGTCCACGCCGTCCATCGCGGCCAGCATCTCGGCGCGTGCCTTGTCGCGCATCTTCAGCAGGCCGATGTACTGCGCCGCATCGATCGCGCGCCCGAGCAGGATGCGCCGGCGCACGTGCGGGTCGAACAGCAGATCCTGCTCGAAGAGGGTGCCAAGCGTCGCGTAGCCCTCCGCGCTCATCAGGCTGCCGGCGATGCGCATCGACTCGGTGCAGCTCTGAGGCAGCTCGCGCTCCACGAGCACCATGCCCAGCTCGCTCAACTGCTGCAACGCGCGGTCGTAGAGCACCAGCACCTCGGACTCGGTGGCATGCCGCTCGGACTCCGGCAGCACCCAGACGCGCGTGCCGGCAACATCGTGCTCGAGCTGCGGCACCACCTCGCGCGTCGGCGCGTCCTTCGTCGCCTCGTCGAGCGCGTCGGGGCCTGACAGCACGTCGAGCAGGATGCCCGCGTCGCGAACCGAGTGCGCCAGAACGCCGACGGTGTCGTGCGTCGGGCACAGCTCGACCAGCCCGTTGCGGCTGATCAAGCCGTGTGTCGTCTTGAGGCCGACGAGGCCGCACAGGCCGGCCGGGATGCGGACGGAACCTCCGGTGTCGGTGCCGAGGGCCGCCGTGCACAGGCCCGCGGCCACCGCGACGGCCGAACCGCTGCTGGAGCCGCCCGGCACGCGGTGCACTTCGAGATCCCAGGGGTTCCATGGCGTGCCCATGACGGCGTTGGTGCCCCAGCCGCCGAACGCGAATTCCACCGTCTGCGTCTTGCCGATGATGACGGCGCCGGCCGCGCGCAGGCGCTCGACGACCGTTGCGGTCATCGTCGACGTCCTCGGCTCGACGGCCCGGGAGCCGGCGCCGATCGCGCGGCCCTCGATCTCGAACAGATCCTTGATGGCGACAGTGACGCCGTGCAGCGGCCCGAGGCACACGCCGGATTGCAACAGCTTGTCCAGCGCGCGCGCCGCGTCCAGGGCCTGGTCGGCGTAGACCTCGACGAACGACTTCAGCTTGGAGTCGAGCCGCTGGATGCGCTGCAACTGGAAACGGACCAGCTGCTCGCTGGTGATCTCTCCGTCGCGAATGGCGGTCGCGGCTTCCTCGATCGAGGCGTTCGGGTGCAAGAAAGACACTTTTTATACCACCCCTACAGAGCGTCTTCCGCGTGAAAGTCGCTGCGCCATCAGGCGCGAGAGCATTGACAGCGGAAACGCGATTGCGAAATAGAACAGGCCCACGAGCAGAAAGATGTGCAGCGGAAGAAAGAATTCGCTCGACATCGCACGGGCGGTCAACATCAGTTCGTCCGTGGCGATCAGCGCACACAGCGAGCTGTCCTTCAACAGAGATACGTAGCAGTTGAGCAATGGCGGCAACATGATCCGCAGCGCCTGTGGCAGAACGATCCAGAGGAACACCTTGTGCGGGGGCAGACCTGCAGCCAAGCCCGCTTCCCGCTGGCCGCGATGGATCGCACCGAGCCCTCCACGCAGCACCTCGGCAACGTACGCAGAGCCCTGCAGCCCGAGTCCGGTCGCACCCGCCCAGAAGCTCGATAGCGTCACGCCGAAAGACGGTAGCCCGAAGTAGAGCGCGAGCAGCAGCGCGAGCAAGGGCACGGCGCGCAGGAACTGCACGAACGCGTTGGCCGCGAGCCGCGCGAAGCGCCAGCGCGAACGGATCATCAGCACCAGCGCCGTGCCAAGCAGGATGGCGAGCGCGAAGCCGAGCGTCGACAGCTCGATGGTGACGCCCACCGCGGCGCACAGGCGTCCCCACCACTCGGGTAGGTACGTCCGGTAGGTATCGAGGAATTCGCTCATCTCCGCGCCTCGAGGCGGCGCTCCGCCAGCGCGAACAGCCAGCTGACCGGCAGCACGATGCTCGCGTAGAGCAGGATCGCGGTCGCGTAGATGAGAGGGGTCTGGAACGTCGAAGTGACGAGATTGCGGGCGTAGAACATGATTTCCGGGGCGGCGATCGCGGACGCGATGGAGGTGTCCTTGATCAGTTGGCTGGCGTAGTTGCCGATCGACGGCAACGTGAGCCTCAGCATCTGCGGCAACACGACGAAGCGCAGGGATTGCAGCGGCGTCAGGCCGACCGCGAGCGCGGCCTCGCGCTGGCCGACGTGCAACGCGCGCAGGCCACCGACGAAGACGTCGCACAGGATGGCAGCGCCCACCATGCCGAGCCCGACGATCGCCGCGGTCAGTGGCGTGAGGCGGATGCCGACCGCGGCGAGCCCGAAGTACAGGACGAACAAGTGCGCCAGCGCGGGCACGTTGCGCATCCATTCGACGTAGACCGCGATCACGACCCGAACGAGCGCGATGCGCGTGAAGACGACCGACAGCGCGAGCGGCAGGCCGCCCGTCATCGCGATGACCGCCGCGCCCAGCGAGACCTTCAGCGCCGTCTCTGCGCCTGTGAGCAGCGTCGCGAGCACGGACAGGAAACCGTTGTCCATGCGCGTCAGATCCCGAGATCCGACGTCTCGCCGACCTGGCCGAGAAAAGTGCGCGTGCGTTCCATCTGCGGGCGGCAGATGACGTCTTTCGCGGGGCCTTCCTCGATTACGTGGCCGCCGTCCATGAAGATCACGCGATCGGCGACGTCACGCGCGAAGCGGATTTCGTGCGTCACCAGGATCATCGATCGGCCTTCCTCGGCCAGCTCGCGGATGACGCCCAGCACCTCGCCGACCAGCTCGGGGTCGAGCGCGGACGTGGGTTCGTCGAACAGGATCAGCTTCGGCTTCTGGGCGAGCGCGCGCGCGATGGCCACGCGTTGCTGCTGCCCGCCTGACAGCCGCTCTGGAAATTCGTCCGCCTTGTGCCGCAGGTGCACCTTGTCGAGCATCTGTTCGGCCAGCGCGTAGGCGTCGGAACGGTTCATGCCGTCGGCCTTCATCGACGCCAGTGCCACGTTGTCGCGCACGGTCAGGTGCGGCCAGAGATAGAACAGCTGGAACACCATGCCGATCTCGCGTCGTTGCGGCGCCAGTTCGCGGTCGGTCATGAAGCGGCCGTGGCCGGCCACGTTGCCGATGCGGCCGATGCGTTCGCCTTCGAGGACGATCTCGCCTTCGTTCGGGCGCTCCAGGAAGTTGAGGCAGCGCAGGCAGGTGGACTTGCCCGATCCGCTGGGGCCGATCAGCGACAGCGTCTCGCCCTTCTTGAGATCGAACGAGATGCCCTTGAGCACCTCGGTCGCGCCGTAACTTTTCTTCAGACCATCGACGGTCAACAACGCTTCTGACATGGGGGATCCTGTATTGGAGCGACGACGCCGATTGCGGACTGACCCGGCATGCTGGCGTCCCGGCTTCGACATTTCGCCGTCAAGAATTCACTACCTTGGATGCTAGGCAACAAGCTCTTCTGGTCATTGCAGAACAAAGCGGCTAGATTGAACGTATGCGACATTCAGGGAAAACCCCGGCGACGCCGACCGCCGTTGCGCCGCCGATCCAAGCGGCCCGCAAAGCGCCGGCCATCGGCACCGAAGCGCCGATGTCGCGCCAGTTGATCGAGCGCCTGGACGCGTCGACCGCCAAGCCCGCGCACGTGCAGAAACGATCCTCCGAGGTCGAACTGCGCATCGGCATCGTGCTTTGGCCCGGCTTCCCGCTGCTGTCGCTCGGCGGCCTGTGCGACGGCTTGCGGCACGCCGCCGACGTCAGCGACCAGAGCCGTCAGGTCCGGTGCACCTGGGCGGTGCTGGGCAATTCGGGCGACAGCGTCAAGGCCAGCTGCGGCATTCGCGTGCCGGCCGATCGGCCGTTTACCGCGGCGATGGACTACGACTACATCGCGGTGATCGGCGGATTGCTCACGCAACTTGGCGAGGTGCCGGCGCAATATGCGAAGTTCCTGAAGTCTGCCGCCGACAGCCGTATCCCGCTGATCGGCATCTGCACCGGAAGCTTCGTGCTGGCACGCATCGGGCTGCTCGAATCGCATGCCCCATGCATCCACCCATTCCATGTCGACGACTGGAAATCGGCCTACCCGAACGTACCGTTCGTCACCCATTCGCATTTCGCGTTCGATGCCGACCGCATCACCTGCCCGGGCGGGATCTCGATAGTCGAACTCGCCACCGAACTGGTGCGTCGGCATTGCGGACCGGACCGCGCGGCCAAGGTCGTGCACCAGATGACGGTGAACGCGCACGACACGGCCACCCACGTCACGCGGCGGCACGCGCTCGGCTACAACTCCAACGACCACGATAAATTGCGCCAGGCCATCGTGCTGATGGAAAAGAACCTCGTGACGCCGCTGGAGATCGCGGTCGTCGCCAAGCTGGTCGATTCCAGCAGCCGGCAGCTGGAGCGCGTGTTCCTCGCCGAGACGTCGTTCAGTCCGTCCGAGTACTACCGCAACGTGCGCCTGAAGTATTCGCGCTGGCTGCTCACGACGACTGACCTGCCGATCGTCACCATCGCGTACGAAAGCGGCTTCTCGGACGCGTCGCATTTCATCCGCCAGTTCCAGCAGCTCTATGGCATCGCGCCGGGCCGGATGCGCAAAGCGCTGCAGGAGCCGCCGAACAAGGTGGAATAGCGCCGCCTCGTCATTCCGCTCAACGCTGAGTCTCGTGATCGACGAATGCCAGGAGACATGCCGGTTCGAACGACTTGACCAGCACTGCACTCGCGCCCGCCTCGAGATGGCGTCCGCGATCGCGCGGCAGGCAGCGTGAGGTGATGACCACGATTCGCACGGGATCTGCGGCGCTATGCGCCTCGCCGAGCCGCATCGGCCGGATTGCATAGACCGCGCGGATATCCGGCAGCCACAGGTCGAGCAGGATCAGGTCGAACCGGCGGCTGCGCGACGCGACCACGGCCGCATCGACGCTCGGCATGGCCAGCACGTCCGACCCGAGCCGCTCGAGCGCGCGCCGCGCGAAGGTGGCGCTGCCGGGATACTCCTCCGCGAGCAGCACGCTGCAGCACGGCGCCAGGCATTGCGCCGCATGCGAGCGCGCGGCGTACGGCCGATGCGCTTCATGCCGGGAGTCGATCACCCGCGTCCACGCTGAAGTCGTCGACCTGGAATCGCGCGACGGCGGCAACAAGGCGGGTGGCTTCGTCGCTGAGCTTCTCCGCGGTGTCCTGCGCGCCGTTGACCAGTGCGGCGTTCTTTTGCGTGAAGTTGTCGATGCGCGACAGGGACTCGCTCAATTGCTGGATGCCGATGGTCTGCTCCGACGTCGCGACCTGCACACGTCCCATCAACGCGGCGAACGAACGCACCGATGCGATGACCGTTGCGCTCTCGCTCTTCGCACGCTCGATCATGCCGCGGCATTTCTTGATGACGGCGTTGGACGTGAGGATCAGCGCGCGCACCTGTGCGGCGGACGCCGCCGAGCTCAGCGCGAGATTGCGCACCTCGCTGGCCACGACAGCGAACCCTTGCCCGCGTTCGCCGGCGCGCGCGGCCTCGACCGCCGCGTTCAGCGCGAGAATGTTGGTCTGGAACGAGATGCTGTCGATGACGGCCGTGGTCTCCGCGATGCGATCGCCGAAGGTCGCGACTGCCTGCATCTTGTCGACGGCCGCATCGACGATCTGCTGGCTGCGCGCCGCCACAGCCTCCGAAGAGCGCGCGAGCGCATCAGCGTCGGCCACCGATTTGCGGCTCTGCCCCATCGTCACTCCGAACTGCTCCAGCGCGGCGGCGGCCTGCTCGAGTTCGGACGACTGCTGCTCGGTGCGTTCGGACAGGTTCTGGCTCTCGACGACCAGATCGCCGCTGCGCGTTGCCACGCTGGCCGACACGCTGCGCACTGCCAGCACGGACTCGCGCAGCGCCAGCACCATCGCCTGCATCGAGGCGACAACCGACCCCGGCGGAACGTGGCTGCCTTCGAGCGGAACGGCCAGGTCGCCGGCCGCGACCCGCTTCATCGCGTCGGCCACCGCGCGCGGCTCCGCCCCCAGCCGCGTCGACAGCATCTTCACCAGCGCCACCGCGATGCCGGTGCCCAGCACCGCCACGAGCAGGAACGAGCCGCTCATCTTCAGTTGCGTCGCGCGCATGCCTTCGCGTGCCTCGGCTGCCGCGGCACTCAGCCGCGCCGACTCGTCGGCGCGGAACGCGCCGAGCGCAGCCAGGTAGTCCGCCTGTGACTTGCGCAGTACCCCGGTCAGCATGCCGCGCGCGGGGCCACGCGCGCCGCCTTCGAGCTCGTAGATGAACTCTCGCGGTCGGCGCGAAAGGCCTGCTCGGACTGCTTGACGCCGCTCAGCAACGCCTGTTCCTGCGGCGTCGCGGCGAGCGCCTCCAGATCGCGCATCAGCGCATCGATGCGCCCCTGCGACACCTTCATGCGCTCGAGCTCGACCGGCAGGTCCTCCTGGTCCTCCACCAGTACCGCATCGCGCAACGATCGCGCGATTGTGCCGACCTCGAGCGAGGTCTCGTACGCGTCGGTCAGCTTCGGAATGGTGCGCGCTGCGATCGTGCGCAGGCTGTCGTCGACGTCGCCGCCGGCGCGGTACGCGATGAAAAGCGCGACGACCAGCAGGAGGCCAATGACGCCGAACCCGAGGGCCAGCGCCGCCTTCACGCCGATCCCTCCCGAGGACTTCAGCGAGCTGTTGTTCATGGGTCGCACCCGCGTTGGGAAAGTGGGACGTCGCCATCGCGCCAGGCGCCGGCGACGACTCGCCCGGCCATGCCGGGTCGGTTCACTTGCAACTGGGCAGCTTCCAGTCGGCGGGACGGTCGACGCCAGCGCGCAGGTTCTGTCCGACCGGCACGAACCAGACTTCCTGTGTCAGCCCGTACGTCTTGCCGAACTTGCGCAGGTCGCACGTCTGCCAGAGCTTGGCAATCTCGGCGTTGACCGCCTTGGCGAGTTCAGGGTCGTCCTTGTTCATACCGAACACGACCTGGCCCAGGCCCGTCAGCAGCGGATAGTCGGGCGACTGGTCGGTGAAGGCGTTGAACTTGACGTGCCATTGCGGATTGCGCGAGATGGCGTACTGCATCACCGGTGGATCGCCGATCACCGCGTCGATACGACCGGCGAGCAGGTCGCGCACGGCGGCGTCCGAGGTGTCGTACAGCGCCAACTGCAGGCCATTGATCTTGCGCAGCTCGGGAATGAACGAGAAGCCGGTGATCGTGCCCACCTTCTTGCCTTCGAGATCCTTCAGCTTGCTCCAATTGTTCTTGTCGGCCTGCGTGATGCCGTTCTTGAAGTAGTGGATCGGGTCGCTCAGCGTCATGATCTTCGAGCGCTGCTCCGTCCAGCCCATCGTGCCGGCCATGATGTCGATGCGTTTCGACTGCACCGATGCGATCGTGCCGGACCACTCCATCAGCGCGGGCCGCACCTTCAGCTTCAGGTCGTCGGCGATGTGCTGGAGGATCTCGCCGTCGTAGCCCACCATCTTGCCATCCTGGTAGCCGGTGCCGGGCATGTCTCCGGAGAAGCCGATCGTGAGGCTCCCCTTCTCGATGGTATCGGGGGTCTGGGCAACTGCGTTGAACGACAACGCGATACCGGCGACGGCGGCGGCCAGCAAGGCGACGATGCGTGATTTCTGATTGGACATTCGAGCTCCTGTTGAGGTTTTGGAAATTGCTACTTCCAGGATCGAATATAGGGATCGGTCGATGTGTCGAATTGGAGGCTTTGATGGCGCAATTGAACGGGTGCGACATACAGGGTAACTACCGACCGTCGATGTCGATGCAATGCGCACGCTGGACGCCCCGACTCGGGGGCAATCGCTTCCAAACGGTGCATGAACGTCGATGACCCGATAGGACGGGTCTTACCTGTTCCGCGGCGGACTGCTTCGCGAGCCCGAGTCGATGTTCGTGATTCAGGTGGCGCGGAGGCCACCTGGATTTCAAGGACGACGCTGCTTGAGATAGGGGCTGGCGCAAAGCGATGGCCCTCCCGCGATTCGATACAGGGGCAGCCTTTCCGCACGACCACTTGGTGCTGACGTTGCGATTTCGTGATCGGCTTCGTCATGCGCTTGGCAGGTCTGGATCGCACCGTCGCGACAGGTCGCCTGACTACCCCGCGTCGTCCATAGAGCGACGTTCCAGGCATCGATGGCCGCCTCCGTGACCCACATGGGAGGCTCCCGCGCTGACGAAGTCGACTCAGTTCGTCACCTCGAACCGCTTCTTGGGGAAGTAGTGCCGGCGTTCGGCGTTGCTCCCGGGGTGTGGTGATCTTGTCAACTCGATCGCCACTATCCTATCGCCCGTGCTCGACCTCGACGCTCCAATGCCCGAAGTCGTTGGCAGAGGCGACTTTAGCGATCTGGCGCTTCCGGCAAGTCAGCCCGGGCCCGAGCGACTTGATGCGATAGCAGTTGCCCGGGTAGCTCCGGTTGCGACCGTGTGCCAGCAAAAACGGATGGCGCTCGGGCGACACGACACGCTTGACCCGTGCGCGCGCCTTCAGCGTGCTCCGTACCAATACCGCTACCCAGGCCGACGGCGCGGGAAGCCGATCGCAGGCAGCAGTCACGCGGTCACCAGGCAGGAGACGACCGGCGGACGGCGAAGCGGTTGCGGTAGCCAAGTCGCCATGATGGCGATAGTCGCCTCGGCGAGCCGCTGGTTCGTGGGATCGTACTTCAGTTCGCGCGCCTCGTAGCCGCGAACGAATTCATTGAAGGCATCGGGCGTCGGCGGTATGTCGCGCAGCCCCATGAGGCACCCGACCTCGCGCCAGAAGTGGAACCATGCAGCACGCTCGAGTGGCGCGAAGGCTCGCCAGCCGTACTCGTCCGTCCAGCGTATCGGGAACTCGACGAAGGTCCACAGGACGAACAGGTGGTCGTCGTTAGGGGTCAGAAAAGTCGCGTGAATGCGTTGGCAGACCCCAGGCGCGATCAGCGTGCTCGCGCCGGATGGCTGCGCTTAAAATTCTGCAGAGCGGCGCGTGACCGACCCACCGCGGATGTAGACAGCGCGAAACTGGTCACCAGGAAGCGAACGTTCATACCGGCGAGAAGAAGGTAGACCCGCAACGGATGGCTGGTCGTTCTCCATCTGTACCAGTGTCGAACCTGCGGGATGGTCGCGCATCCGAGGCGGACGTCAAAGACCACGACTTGTTCTACTTTGGGATAAACATGAGCAATCACACGCCTGACGACCTTCCCATCTACCGCCTCCTCACTGGCAAGGACGACGCTGCCTTTTGTCGACGCGTGAGCGAAGCTCTGGTCTTGGGCTACCGCCTGTATGGGGCACCTTCCGCCACTTTCAACGGTGAACATGTTGTCGTTGCCCAGGCAATCGTCTGGCCATGTCCAGAGACCGAACCGGCGGCATCAAGTCAATTGTCGTGAAATTCAACCGAGGGCGCGGCTACCTTGCAAGCAGATGGAGATCAACGACTGCTGATCTCCATCTGATCGTCAAGGCGGTACAACAGGCCGCTCACGCTTGAGCTTTGGCTTGTGCGGGGATCACATCGTCGCGGGCTTGACTCAGACCACTTGCTTGCGACGCGTGCTACGCGTTTCCTGTATCGGCGGGGGTCGATCGAATCGCCTGATGCGTTCGATGAACTGCGTTCCGAGCGGGTTCCCGCGAAGCGTGGAAGAGGCCGGCCACTCCGAGCCCCGTCGTTCATTGCGGCCCCGACCTCCAAGGTGCATGCAATCCGCCAGGAGCGTGAATAGGCACAACCGAATCGCCAAACCATCAGATCGCCTAATGTCTGATGCACAAAGTTTGATATTTGCTGCCTGCCCCATTCGATATCATTTTTCTTGTTGAGTTCACCTGCACTGGCGGTTCATTGCCGCTGCAGAAGGCTTGGTGAAGCGCAAGTCTGCGTGGCGAATTGCCGCTGTCAGCAGCGGTCAGTTGAATTGGGCGTGCTGTCGAAGAATCCTGTGGAGGCGGCATCCGTCTTGTGTGGAGCTGCTGCCGTAGCCCTGGGTAGTCGATAGAAGACTTGCGCCGTAGCCAGCGGGCCTCAATGGTGGAAGAAGGCAGCAATCCGTCGAACGTTCAAAAGTTAATCCCGATCAATTTCAATTTCCTGGAGAGATACCGATGTTCCACCCGAAATTTGAGTTCCGCATGAATCCCGTTGCCGCCCTGCTCGTGTCGGCCGGCCTGCTGGTGGCCACCAGCGCCGCGCGCGCCGACCAGCTGAGCGACCTCGAAGCCGCCGTGCAGAAGCTGCAGGCCCAGGTCGCCGATCTCAAGGCGCAGCGCG
>Ga0302157_10003078_pt1 | contig 19054 bp, 20 predicted proteins | sample I_Bog_N3_3_FD_193502 | JGI IMG/M metagenome (GOLD analysis project Ga0302157, IMG submission 193502) | Peat permafrost microbial communities from Stordalen Mire near Abisko, Sweden - I_Bog_N3_3 | ecosystem: Environmental > Terrestrial > Soil > Wetlands > Peat | place: Sweden: Abisko, Stordalen...
GGACGCTCCCTTGCCTGATCATAAAACAGATAGAAGAGCTCCGACGTATGGCCGGCGCCAACAGGAAAACCGGGCGGGAGCGTCGCCGATTTGCCAGGCGCTTTCCCCTTGGAAGCCGTCATGCGTCGAGCGGGATCAGCCCAAAGTCAATTCTTTCGATACGGCCTTGCAAACTCGAAGCCTGACTATACGTATTTTCCGGTCCTCATAGTCCGAGCGCGAAAGCGGTAGCGTTCGCGCCCGGCCCGCCTGCCCTTGACCGACAGCGCAACGCCAGAGATCAGGGGAGCCGAAAACGCTCACACGTCAGGCCAGCGAAATTCGTCGCATTTCTGTCGACGCGAAATGATTTCATGAGGTTTCAGGGCTCCGGCCCGGGAGGTTCGCCAATGACCCACAAGAAATGGCTTTCGCGCAAGATAGGCCAACACACTCTTCATCCGGAAACCCTGATGATGGGCTACGGCTACGATCCTTTCCTCTCGGAAAGGTCGCTGAAGCCGCCGGTGTTTCATACCTCGACGTTCGTGTTCAAATCGGCGCAGGACGGCAAGGAATTCTTTGAGCTGGCCTACGGCTTGCGGGAGAAACGCCCCAACGAACAGCCAGGCCTCATCTACAGCCGTATCAACAATCCAGATTTGGAAATGCTGGAGGATCGTCTCACCCTCTGGGACGAAGCCGAGGCGAGCCTCGTCTTCGCCTCGGGGATGGCGGCGATATCGACGACCCTTTGGTCCTATGTTCGGCCGGGAAGCGTCCTCCTGCATTCCGATCCGGTCTATGGCGGAACAGATTTTCTGCTCAAAAAAATCCTGCCGCAATTCGGCGTCGTCACGGTCGGCTTTCCTGCCGAGGGCGGCGTCGCGGCTCTGGCGGCGGCGGCCGAAAAGGCCCGCTCGATGGGGCCTGTGACGGTGCTGTTCATCGAAACGCCCGCCAACCCGACCAACGGTCTCGTCGATCTCGAGGCGGCCCGAGAAATTGCCGACAAGATGAGCGATCTCCGCCCGACGATCATCGTCGACAACACGATGCTTGGTCCGCTTTATCAGACGCCTCTCACGCAAGGCGCGGACCTGGTGATCACCTCCCTGACCAAATATGTCGGCGGTCATTCCGACCTGATCGCGGGCAGCTGTTCGGGGTCCCGCGCCAAGATCGATCCCGTCCGCGGGATGCGGACGATTCTGGGAACGATGTGCGATCCACAGACGACGTGGATGCTGATGCGTTCGCTGGAGACGATGAAACTGCGCATGGACGCGGCCAGCGGCAACGCGCGCCAAGTGGCGGAATTTTTACGCGGGCACGGCCATGTCAAATCTGTTTGGTACCTGGGGTTTTTGCCGGAAGACCATCCGGACCGCCCTGTCTTCGAGCGTCAGTGCAAGAGCGCCGGATCCACATTCAGTTTCGAAGTCGAAGGCGGCGAAGCCGAGGCTTTCGCCGTTCTGGATCATCTGGAAGTCATAAAGCTGGCGGTATCGCTGGGGGGGACGGAATCGCTGGCGAGCCATCCCGCCAGCATGACCCACTCGGATATTTCCGTTGAAGAGCGGGCGCGCCTGGGCATATCGCCGAGTTTGATCCGCCTCTCCGTCGGGATCGAAAATGCCGACGATCTGATCGCCGACCTCGATCAGGCGCTTGCCGCGATCTCATGATTGGCGATGGATAGGTCGCCAAAACCCTCAGCCAGCCGATCGAAACTGGCGCCGAACTCGGTCTTGCGCGCATCCGACCCGCGCGCGCCTTGTCTCGAGCATCGCCGATCATGCCGATGGGCAAAACGCACGAATATCTGCTCGGACAATTTGGTCGCTCAGAACCGCCGTCGCGTCGTCGCTCCCTCGCGCTCGTGGATGAAGCCTAGGGCGCCGCCGCCGTTTTCAGCTTGGACAATGCGCGGATTTTCACGCGAACGCTCGCCGGTTTTGCCGCGGCTTTGATCATTTCCCCATTGGCGGGGTTGCGCACCAGAGTTCCCGCCTTGCGCGCCGGGACCTTCCGAAGAGAGATTTTCAGCAGCCCTGGAAGTGTGAACTCGCCGACGCCGCGCGGATGCAGCGAACCCAGAAACAAAGCCTCCAACGTGGCGTAGACCGCTGCCGCGGTCTTGCGAGGAAGTTCGTTCTGCTCGGCAATATGGGCGATCAGCGCCGATTTTGTCAGGGTCTCTTTAACCGGACGAATGGCGGCGGCTGCTGGCTTGCTCGCCTTCCTGGCAGCCACCGGCTTGGTGGTTTTCTTGGTCGCCTTGGCCATGCAGGCCTCCGTGCTCAGCGAGTCGAGGCCCGCGCGAATCGAGGCTGTGCGGTAACGAGTTTGCAGTCTATTGACAATCCACCCAGGGCGCGTCGCTGCGGCCTGCCCGAGTTTTCCAAAGCCGGCATCGACCGTGACGCGTTTGCCGCAGTTGACCTCGCCGCCAGCGGAGTGCGGGCGCTTTGGTGGCCGGAATCGTCTCGATGACATGCGCGTTGTAGGCGACGTCCAATGGGTGGGGGCCGGTCAGGAGCAGAGTATCGGCCTCGCCGGCAAAAACGCGACCGAGGATCGACAGGGTCCGTGCGTCGATGACGCGGTGCGATGCGATAATCCCTGCACGTCGTTCGTCTTCGGCTGGACACAGTTGCCGCCCAAATTCTAAGAGACAGTGCGGAGGCATCGTGATCCCGCGTCAGATCGAACTTTGAATCAGACAGAGACCCCCATGTACATTCGTGTCGGCGTCGAAGACCTCTCGCAGTTGAAATTCGGCGTCGGCCAGTCCGTCCGCCGCTCCGAGGACCCGACGCTGGTGCGGGGCGAGGGGAGCTACACCGACGACGTCGGGATCGAAGGTCAGCTTTTCGGCGTCTTCGTGCGCAGTTCGCACGCCCACGGAATCATCCGCCGCCTGGATACGAGCGCCGCCGCGGCCATGCCCGGCGTCGCGCGGGTGTTCACCGCCAGGGACCTGGAGGGACGCGGCCACGGCGACTTCCGCTGCATCGTCAATTTCCCGAATCGCGATGGGTCGCCGATGCGGTCCACGCCGCGCCAGGCCTTCGCCACCGACCGGGTCCGCTTCGTCGGCGACCTCGTCGCCCTCGTGGTCGCGGCGACGGCGGTCGAGGCGCGCGACGCCGCCGAGGCGATCGAGATCGAAATCGATCCGCTTCCGGTCGTTGTGTCGGTGGAGGAAGCGCTCGCGCCCGGCGCTCCCGAACTCTACGACACGGCGCCCGGGAATTGGGTGCTTGACTATCACTATGGCGATGCCGCGAAGGTTGCCGAGGCGTTCGCCGCCGCGGCCCATGTGACCAAACTCGAGATGTCAGTCAGCCGCGTCGTCGTCAACGCGATGGAGCCCCGCTCGGCGCTGGCGATCCACGACGCGGCGACGGGGCGCTTCACGATCCATGTCGAGAGCCAGGGCGTGCGCGGAATGCGCGGCGATCTCGCGCATCTCATGGGCGTGCCGGCGCACCAAATCCGGGTGTTGACGGGGCAGGTCGGCGGCTCGTTCGGCATGAAGGCGCTGGGCTACGGCGAATATGTCTCGATTTTACGCGCCGCGGAGGCGCTGGGGCGGCCGGTCAAATGGACGGACACGCGTTCCGAGAGTTTCGTCTCCGATCACCAGGGCCGCGACATGGCGTTCGAGGCGGAACTCGCGCTCGACGCCGAGGGCCATTTCCTCGCCACCCGCTTCACCGGCCGCGGCAACGTCGGCGCCTATCTTTCGCCGTTTGCGGTGCTCATGCCGACGATCCAGATCGTCAAGAACAGCGTCGGCATGTACCGTACGCCGCTCATGGAGGTGCAGAGCCTCTGCGTGCTCACCAACACAGTTCCCGTCGGCGCCTACCGCGGCGCCGGCCGTCCGGAAGGCAATTACTTCATGGAGCGGGTGATCGACGTCGCCGCGGCCGAACTCGGTCTCGACGGCGCCGAACTGCGCCGGCGCAATTTTGTCGCGCCGGATGAGATGCCTTGGCGCACGCCGGCGGCGACCGTCTATGATTCCGGCGATTTCCCGGGGCTGCTGGCGAAGGCGCTCGAAACCGCCGATTGGGAAGGCTATCCCGCGCGGCTCGAAGAGAGTCGGCGAGCAGGCCGCTTGCGCGGCCGCGGCATCGGCTGTTTCCTCGAAATGACCGCCGCGCCCTCCAACGAAATGGGCGGCATCCATTTCGAAGCCGACGGGTCGGTGACGATGCTGACCGGGACGCTGGATTTCGGGCAGGGCCATGCCACGACCTTCGCCCAGGTGGTCAACCGCGAACTCGGCATTCCACCTGACAGGATCAGGCTGAAGCAGGGCGACAGCGACCTTCTCGTCGCCGGCGCCTTCACCGGCGGCTCGAAGTCGATCCTGTCGAGCGGCACGGCCTTCGTCGAGGCCAGCGCCAAGGTGGTCGACAAGGGCAGGGCGATCGCCTCGCACCTTCTGGAGGCGGCTGTGGCCGACATCGAATTCCGCGCCGGGCGGTTCGCCATCGCCGGAACCGATCGTTCGATCGGACTGCTGGAACTGGCCGCCGCGCTTCGCACCGGGATCGACCTGCCGCCGGACGCGCCAAGGACGCTCGACGTCGATCACGTGATGAAATCCGTGCCGCCTTCTTATCCCAATGGTTGCCACATCGCTGAAGTCGAAATCGATCCCGAAACCGGCGTCGTTCGGGTCGTCCGCTACGTGACGGTCAACGACTTCGGCGTGCTTGTGAACCCGCTCATCGTCGAGGGCCAGTTGCATGGCGGCATCGTGCAGGGCATCGGCCAGGCTTTATTCGAAGAAGCCTGCTTCGACGAGTCCGGCCAACTCCTCACGGGTTCGTTCATGGATTACGCAATGCCGCGCGCCGACGACGCGCCCTCGTTCGTGTTCATCGATCGCGGCGTGCCGGCGACAACCAACGTCCTCGGCGTCAAAGGTTGCGGCGAAGCCGGCTGCGCGGGGGCGCTGCCCTCTGTCATGGGCGCCGTCGCCGACGCCCTGGCGCCCTTCGGCGTGCGCCACGTCGACATGCCGGCGAGCCCACAAAAGATATGGCGAATCATCAAGGCGGCGAAAGCGCGACCGGCTTAAATCATTGCAGAGTTTGGAGCGGGTGAAGGGAATCGAACCCTCGTATTCAGCTTGGAAGGCTGCTGCTCTACCATTGAGCTACACCCGCGATTTCAAAGGCTTAGCCGACATCCGTCTTTCGGGGGCCTCTTTTTGGTCTCCTGAACGCGATGTTCCCCGCGTTGGCGGCGACCATAGAAGAGCGGCGCGCTGGCTTCAAGCCCCCCCCTTCGCGAGCCGTTTGTGTGTTGTCCAACAATCGGCGCAGTTTGCGTAAATTTCCCAAGCTGCAAGCGTGGGCTCAGTCAGAAAAGGTCGGCGAACGCGGCGCACTTCAGTGTGCGAGTTTCAGTCGTCCCACGTGGCGCGCGAGGTGTTGCGGATGTGGAGAATGACGGCGGCGCCAGTCTCGATCATATAAAACAAGCAATAGGGGAGGTTGACGAAGGCAACGACGAAAACGCCCGGGCGGTCTTCGTCCGCTACGGCCCCAGTTGGAAACGTCAGGATACGACGCTCGATGTCGCTAAGTCGCGCATCGAACTTTACACCGACGCCCGGCCATTCGCGGGCAAGAAATTCGTGGATCGAGGCTAGATCGGATTACTCGATCCTCATACGGTGCGATGGCGTGCGCGCATGGCGGCGACGGACTCCGGGCTGGCAATGCGGCCTTGCCTCAAATCGGCGAGACCTGCACCGATACCTTCGAGCTCCTCGGCCGTGGCGCGGTAGACGCCAAGGCGCCGCGCCTCAATGTCGCGGGCAGCTTCCGCCAGCTCGCGCTGATCTTCGGCAGGCCAGGACTCAATGGCGGGGAGCATGGTTTTCAGTGTCTCAATCATAATGCCTTCATACCGTCACCGGCGGGGATGCGCCACTGACCGGGAGTCATCGTCTCGGGAGCTGACGGAATCGTAGCAAGCGCCGCGCGACAATCTGGATATCAACGCCGCCGCCCGCGCGTCGTAAAGGCCGGTCAGAACGCCAGGAGGCGTTGGATGCGGGCGTCGACTTCTCGGTTCTGATCTTCGGTCAGTCCGGCGATGGCCTTGTCGAGAGCGGGGTCGTCATTGCCGGCGGCTCTGGCGAGCTTCTGCCAGACGGCGGCCTGAACGAGGTCCTTGTCCACGCCGCGGCCGCTGACGAGCAGATGGGCGAGGCGGTTCATCGCGATCGGGTTTCTTCGCGCCGCGGCGAGGGCGAAGATTTTCGCCGCGCCGGCTTCGTCGCGCTCCACGCCGACGCCGTTGAACAGCATGATCGCGTATTCCACCTGCCCCGAGATGATGCCGGCGTCCGCGGCGCGCTTGAACCAGCGGGCGCTCTCGGCGGTGTCGAGCGCCAGGCCTTTGCCGTCCTTGAGCTGCACCGCGTAGGAATAGGCGGCGTTGCCATCGCCGAGTTCCGCCGCGCGCTTGAAATATCCGGCGGCCTTGGCGAAATCGGGCTTGGCCGGCGCTTCGACCTCCAGCGCCAGCACGCCGAGATTGTAGAGCGCGGAAGCGTAGTCTTGCGCGGCGGCTTTCACGAACTGCGCCGTCGCCGCCTCCCGGTCGCGCGTGACGCCGGGCGCGCCGTCGAGCAGCAGAATGCCCAGTTCGAACTGCGCGCTGGCGTCGCCCAGACCGCTGGCGAGCCGAAACCAGCGTGAGGCCTCGCCGAAATCCTGCTTCACAGCGAAGCCGTCGCGGTAGATCTCGCCCAGCAGCGTCATCGCCGCGGCGTCCTTGGCGTTGTCGGCGATCCGCTTCGTCGCTTCGCGCAGCGCGATGATGAAAAAGCCGCGCTGATAGGCGCCGAAGGCGAGGTCCGGCGGCGGCCCGCCGGGCGCCGTGTTCAGCGGCGCGTCGGGCTCGGCAAGGCGCGGAGGCGGCGGCTGAAAGGGCGGCTCGAAGGGGGCCGGGGCGCTCGCAGCGAGCGCCGGCGCGGCGACCAGGACGGCGAACCAGCCAAGCGTGACGGCCCGCCTCATTCGCGGCCCGCGGAGGCGACGGCGATTCGCCTCGCCACGTCCCGCGCGGCGTCCTCGAGAACCGGCGCGGACCACAAAGCGTCGCCGATGGCGACGAAATCCGCGCCGGCGGCGGCGAGTTCCTCGGCTTCGTCGAGCGTCGCGGCATAGCCGACGCAGGGCGTCTGGAAGATCTCGGCCCACCAGCCGATGCGCTCCAAAGTGTCCTCGAACGGCGGCGTCCAACCGTCGCGCCGGGGCTCGCCGAACATGATGTAGTCGGCGCCGGCTTCGCCCGCTTCCATGGCTTCGTCGCGCAACTTCAGCCCGCCGACTCCGACGATGCGCTCGGGATGGAGGCTGTTGAGGGCGTCCGCGAGTCCTGGGCCAGCGCCCGTGAAATGCGCGCCGTCGGCGCCGATCCGGGCGACGAGGCGCGGGTCGAGTTCGACCATGAGCGCTACGTCCAGACGGACGGCGATCGGCAACAATGGCGCCAGAATGCCCTTGGCGTCGCCGTCGGTGCCAGGGGCCAGCCTAACCAGCGCGCTGGCGGCTCGAGTCGCCTCAGCGGCCGCGGCGAAGCGTGGGGCGAAGGCCCCGACTTCGGCAAGTGTGAGCCTGGGGGTGAGGAGAAAGAGTCGGCAATCGGTCATCGGGGGCGCGGTCTAGCACATCGGCGCGCGGAAAAAAGCGCGCCGATGCGGCCAAATCGCGGCGGCCGGGATTTCGGCGCCTCAAGTTGCGCGGTAGATCGCCCCGGCGCCGGAGAAAGCGTCGCGCAGACGCGCCCAATGGGCTGCGACCGGCGTCGGCGCGGGGCCTTCGTATGCGCCGCGCGCCGCCTGGATCGATTGATCGAGATGAATGACCCTGAACTGCATCCGAAGCGACTTCTCGCACAGGTCGATGAAATCGGGCGGCAATTGCGAGAACGTCTCCGGGTCGCTGGCGACTTCCTGACGGGTCAGGCGCACGCGATGTTTCTCCGAAAGCGCCTGGGTCGGCGTCAGTTCGCCCTCGGCGACCGCGCGGCGCAGCAACAGCCACGACGCGACCTGCATCAGCCGGGTCGTGAGCCGCATGCTCTCCGTGGCGTAAGCGAGCGCTACGGAGCGGGGCAGCAGTTTCGATTGTTGTCGTCCGGGACCGTCCAGATAACTCGCCGCCGTTTCCACGAGGCTCATGCCCTCCTTGAAGAAAGCCTTGAAGGCGTCAGACCCGGCATGTTTCGAGGCGAACGACGTCACGCCCGACGAAAGCATTGTACGGTCTCCATCGCCCTGCCTAGGCCCTCCGGTCCTGATACTCATTGATGAACTCCTCAACCAACGACCCGCGCGGGGCGCGCGCGCTTTACGCTTCGCCACAAGGCGCCGTCCGAGCAGACGCAAGATTAGCGCCCAGGCCGCGATTTCGCTCATTTACTTTCTATTAGGGTTAACTTGCGGCGCGAAAGGCCCGTCGTCAAAGAAAAAAAGCCGCCCCGAGGGGCGGCTTGAAGGCTTTGGTTGGGAGGCAAAAGAACAGAACGGAGCAAAGCCATTCAGAATCCGCCGAAACGGACTGCTTCGATTCATGATCTATAAAAGTTAATAATTTGTAAAGATTAGACTTTCCCGCTTTGACGCGTCAATACGGCACGCGGCGCGCCAAAATGGAACGCGCGACGGTCCTGAAAAAATTCAGCTCTTGAAAATCGCCGATGCGGCTTCACGCGTCGCGTCGCGGGCGCGGATCGCCGCCTCGAGGCGCTCGATCTCGCGCTTCAGGCTCTCGATACGCTCGGCCAGTTCGGGCGCGGACAGCGCGTCCAGCGGCTCGCCGACCCCATGCACGGCGGGTTTCGCCTTGGGCGGACCGAATACGCCGTCTTCGTCGAATAGGCCCATCGTCTCAGGCCTTGCGCTCGCTGACGATGAACCCGCCGCCGAAAACGCGCGCGCCCGGAGCCGTCGATTGGTAAACCACGCAGGCCTGCCCAGGCGAGACGCCGGATTCCGGCTCATCGAACGCCACGCCGCCATCGGGAAACAGGCGGGCGAGGGCAGGGGCGCGGGTGGAGCGCACGCGGGCGGCGACGCTCAAGCCCCCGGCCGGCAGCCGCGACAGCTCGCCCGGACCGATCCAGTTGAAATCCCGGAGTTTTACGCGCGCGGTGGCGAGGGCTTCGCGGGGGCCGACGACGACGCGCGCCTTGGCGGAGTCGAGCGCGATGACATAGAGTGGCTCGCCGGAGGCGACGCCGAGGCCGCGACGCTGGCCGATCGTGAAGTGAAGAATGCCGGCATGGCGGCCGAGCACGCGTCCGTCGATGTGGACGATGTCGCCGGGCTCCGAGGCGCCGGGCATCAGGCGCTCGATGATGTCGGTATAGTGGCCGGTGGGCACGAAGCAGATGTCCTGGCTGTCGGCCTTGTCGGCGACCTCGAGCGAGAACTCGCGCGCCAGGGCCCGCACTTCGGCTTTCGGCAGCGAGCCCAGCGGAAAGCGCAACCGCTTCAATTGCGCGCGCGTCGTGGCGAACAGAAAATAGCTTTGATCGCGATCGGCGTCGCGCGCGCGCGAAAGCGCGCGTCCGCCTTCGCCGTCGTCCTCGCTGACGACATAATGGCCGGTGGCGATCAGGTCGGCGCCGAGGTCGCGGGCGGCTTCGTAGAGATCGACGAATTTCATCGTTTGATTGCAGGCGACGCAGGGAATCGGCGTCTCGCCTTGCACATAGGCTTGGGCGAAAGGCTCCATGACCTTCTCGCGAAACCGCTGTTCGTAGTCGAGCACGTAATGGGGAATGCCGATCCGCGCCGCGACATCGCGCGCGTCGTGAATGTCCTGGCCCGCGCAGCAGGCGCCCTTGCGATGGACCGCCGCGCCGTGATCGTAGAGCTGCATCGTCAGGCCGACGACGTCATAACCTTCGCGCGCCAGCATCGCCGCGACGACGCTGGAATCGACGCCGCCCGACATGGCGACGACGACACGCGTGTCGGCCGGCGTCTTGGGAAGACCCAAGGAATTGAGCGGCAAGGGCGCCAAGGCGGCGTTGAGAGTGGCGGCGGCGGTCATGCTTTCATCCAGAGTCTAACGTCGGCGTCCAAGGGTCTGGAGGGCGCGGTCGGATGACCTGACGCACATGCTGTTAATCCAAATTCCGGGATATCGCCAGCATCAAAGATAGGAACATCTCGCGCCTCCAGGAGACGTCGCGAAGGTAAAACCCTAACGCCGCGTCAATATTTTCGCCCGTTTTTGAAACGAATTCAAGGGAAAAGCTCACCTTGCCACTTAGCTGAATTTTAAGCTGACCGGCCTACGTTCATCGCAGTTGAGTGTTTTTGCGTGCGTTTGCGAGTGTCCCATGTCTGATACGCTTCGGCCGAGAGTAAAATACGTGATCGGTCCTGACGGAAGCCCACTGACTATAGCCGACCTCCCGCCCTCGAGCACCAAGCGCTGGGTCATCCGCCGCAAGGCCGAGGTGGTCGCCGCCGTGCGCGGCGGATTGCTCTCGCTGGAAGAAGCGTGCGCGCGTTACACGCTCACGGTCGACGAGTTCTTGAGCTGGCAGGTCTCCATCGACCAGCACGGCCTCGCCGGCCTGCGCACCACGCGCATCCAGCAATACCGCCACTGACGCGACGCGGTCTTCGCGCCACGCCAAAAACCCAAATCGGGAGGATCGGCGCCCTTACGGGCGCCGTCTGGCGAGCCAGCCTAGCGCGCCGCGCGCGGCCGCTGCTCCGGTGGCGAAACTTGCCTGCAGCAAGTAGCCCCCTGTCGGGGCTTCCCAATCGATCATCTCGCCGGCGACGAACACGCCCGGCCGTTTGACGAGGTTGAAATCCTCGCCGATCTCCTCCCAGGCGACGCCGCCGGCGCTGGAGATTGCTCTCGCCAAGCCGCCGAGGCCGGCAATCCGCAACGGACAGGCCTTGATCCGCCCCGCCAGCGCCGCTGGGTCGCGGGGAATCTCCCCGGCCTCACGCATCAGGCCGATCGCGACAGGCGAAAGCTGCGCGGCCTTTCGCAGAAAATTCGACAGCGACGCGTCAGTCGGCCGGCTCAGCCGCTCGGCGAGTTTGTCCGAGGTCCAATCCGGCTTCAGATCCAGGCTGATCCTCGCCTCGCCGTCCCGCTCCAGGGCCGGCCGCAGCGCGGCGCCGAGCGCATAAATCGCGCCGCCCTCGACGCCCTCGCGCGTGATCACGCCTTCCGCACGGGTAGCCGTTTCGCCAAAACGCCAGCGCGCCGCCTTCAGCGGCTGGCCGGCGAAGCGGTCGCGAAACGGCGCCGACCAGTTTACGCGCAAGCCCGCGTTGGCCGGGCACAGTGGCGCGACCCGCACGCCCCAATCGCGCAAAATCGAGGTCCAGGCGCCGTCGCCGCCGAGCCGAGGCCAGGAGGCGCCGCCGAGCGCCAGTACATAGGCTCCGGCCGTAAGAGTCCTTTCGCCGTCGGGCGTCGCGAATCGCGCCGCGCCCGCGGCGTCGAAACCTTGCCAGCGCCAGCGCGTAAGCAATTCCGCGCCGAGCCCGCCGAGGGCGCCCAGCCAGGCTCGCAGGAGCGGCGTCGACTTGAAGCTTTTCGGGAACACCCGGCCGCTCGAGCCGACGAACGTCGGCTCCGTCCATTCCGCCGCCCAGGCGCGTAAGGCGTCGGGGGTGAAGGCGCGAATCGCCGGCTCCAGGCGCGACCTCGCCGCGCCGTAGCGCGTCAGGAAGACGTCCAGCGGCTCGGAATGGGTGAGATTGAGCCCGCCGCGGCCGGCGAGCAGGAATTTGCGCGCCGGTTGCGGGGAGCCATCGGCGATGACGACCCTCTTGCCGGCTTTCGCGCACGTCTCCGCCGCGATCAGGCCCGCCGGGCCGGCGCCGATGATGAGGACGTCGATCGAACTCACGAAAGCAGGAACGAACGCATCGAAATCGAGCCGAGATCGAACGATTCGCTGAAGAAGCTCAGCTCGTCCTTGTCGTCGGCGACGCCGAGCGGATACAGCGCCGGCAGGAAATGCTCCTCGGTCGGGTGCGATAATTTCGCCGCCCGGCTCGCGTTCAGCGCATTGCCGAGCCCAATCGCGTCCCGCGCGGAAATTTTCCGCGCCGCTTCGGCGTCGAAAGCCTGCGCCCAGTCGTAGGGCGGGGCGCCGGGCGCTATCGCCATCAGATTGTGGACGAGATTGCCGCTGCCGAGGATCAGCACGCCCTTTTCGCGCAATGGCTTCAACTCGGCGGCGAGCGCCAGATGTTCCTTCGGGCTCTTGGCGAGATCGAGCGAAAGCTGGAACACCGGAATGTCCGCCTTGGGGAACATGCGCATCAGCACCGTCCAGGCGCCGTGGTCCAGACCCCATCGCTCGTCGCCTTCGAGATGGCTGGAGCGCACGAGTTCGATCGTCGCCTTGGCGTAATCGGGCGCGCCCGGCGCCGGATATTGCTGGGCGAACAATTCTCGCGGAAAACCGCCGAAGTCATGGATGGTCTTTGGCTTCTGACCGATGTGCGCCAGCGCGCCGCCGCGCGTCATCCAATGCGCGGAGACGACGAGGATCGCATTCGGCCTCGGCAGTTCGTCGCCGATCATGCGCCAGGCGCGGCTGTAGGCATTGTCTTCGATGCCGTTCATCGGATTGCCGTGGCCGACGAACAGCGCGGGCATTTTGGGCGTAGCCGGCAAAGCGGCGAAAGCGGAATTGAGCTCGGACATGGGAGGTCTCGCGGAATTGTTGAGACCGGAGATAAGGCGCCGCGACCCTCGCCGCCAGGACCAGAACGGGCAGGGGTGTGTTTCGACTGCGGAAGGGGTGCGGGATTGTGCTTCACAACTGCATGATGCGGCCAGCTCCGGCGGAGTAGCAGACGGCTTCTGTATTGCAAACAAAATCGAGCGCGACGCTTTCAGTTCAGCCCCGCCGCCCCTTTCAAATCGGCCAAAACTCCACGTCCGTCGCCTGCTCGAACGTCCAGGGACACGCGGCCGGAAAGCCGTCTTCGTCGATCGCGGTTTCCTTGGCGGCTAAGAGTATCGCGCTTCGGTAGGCGGTGTTCATGGCCTCCTCGGTCTTCGACTTCAGGCTCGGATTGTCGGCGAGATGATCGGCAACCCCATTGCGTTGTTCCTTGATCGTGAGGAGCCAGCTTCTGCCCCGCTGTTTGGGCTGGAATTTCCATTTCAGCAGATGGGCGAGCAAAACGATGAGCCGGTTCACCAGTTCCCGCTTCTCCGTCCTCCCCATGCTCTCGATCTCCTCGGCAATGTGCTCGATATCCGCCTCGGTCAATTTTCCGCTGCGCAGCAGCGCGGCCTGTTCGTTCGCCCAGGCGAAAAAATCCGTGTCGTAGGTGGATCTCACGGTCGTGCCTCCGGTCTGGCGCGGCGCGGCCAGTTCAGGTATTTGTAGCGCCGCCTTGGAGCGTCGTCCGAGACTCTATGGCGAACCCAATTCCCGCGGCAAGCTCACTTTTGTCGCGAGTAGGAACGGGATCGCCGATAACCTATGGAACGAGCCCTTTTTTCACAGCAGAGCGAATATAATGCCCGCTCGTCAGAAAAGCGACGCGTGGCTTTTAATGCGCGCCGGCGGGCTCGTTCCGCTTTTCCAGTTGCTCGCGCACGAGGCGGCGCACGTCTGCGCTCGTATGGCTGCCGCCTTCCTCGACAGCCGCATCGAGCTTGGCGCGCAACCCATTTATCAGGTACTCGGTTACGGCCTGTCTCACCGCGTCTTCGGGCGTCGGAAACGAGCCGGCGGCGACTTCGGCCTCAACCCATTCGGCGATATCGGCCGCGAGTTCGACTTTCATGACGGGCCTCCTTGATGCTCTGAATGCAATCGCTCTACCTCCGGCCGGGCGACACAAATCGTGCGATCCCAGAGCGCCCGGTTTGTCGGCGCTTCTATCATAAAAGGAGCAACGGCGATGCCGAGCGATCGTCATCCACCAAGAGGTTTAGCCCTATTCCGACCCCGATTTTGTCCGGGAGTCTCGAGCATTGTCCTCCACATTCCCTTGACAGCCCCTCCAACCCTTGCGAACCTCTTGACCGATTGGTCAGGATTCCGTGCAAGACGCGTAAGCGAGAACAGGGGCCGTAATGGCGATCGTAGCCGAGCCTTCGGGCATTTCCGACATCAAGGCGGGGCGCCTCGAAAGCGCGGCCCTGAAGGCCAATTTCGGCGACCTGCATCCGCCGCTCTCCGCCCATGAAGCGCATGTCGAGGCCGACCGTTGCTATTTCTGCTTCGACGCCCCGTGCCAGACCGCCTGCCCGACCTCGATCGACATTCCTCTGTTCATCCGCGAGATCGCCGCGGGCAATCCGCTCGGCGCCGCCGAGACGATCCTTTCCGCCAACATCATGGGCGGCATGTGCGCGCGGGTCTGCCCGACCGAAACCCTGTGCGAGGAGGCCTGCGTGCGCGAGCACGCCGAGGGCAAGCCGGTGCGCATCGGCCTGCTGCAACGCCACGCGGTCGACGCCCAGATGGAAAAGGGCCATCAGCCGTTTACGCGCGGGGCGCATACGGGCAAGAAAATCGCCGTCGTCGGCGCGGGGCCTGCGGGCCTCGCCTGCGCCCACGCGCTCAGCGTCGCCGGCCACGAAGTCCTCATCTTTGAAGCCCGCGAAAAATCCGGCGGCCTCAACGAATATGGCATCGCCGCCTACAAGACGCCCGACGATTTCGCCCAACGCGAGGTCGAATTCATCCTCTCGATCGGCGGCATCACGCTCCACCACGGTCAGGCGCTCGGCCGAGAGGTGACGCTCGAGCGTCTGCGCCTGGACTATGACGCCGTGTTCATCGGCGCCGGCCTGCCCGGCGTCAACAAACTGGGCCTCGCCGGCGAGGGCGATCTCGACAATGTCGTCGACGCCGTCGAATATATTGCCGCGCTCCGGCAGGCCGCGGACCTTTCGACGCTTCCGGTCGGCCGCCGCGTCATCGTCATCGGCGGCGGCATGACGGCGGTCGATGCCGCCGTGCAATCGAAGCGGCTGGGCGCCGATACGGTGACCATCGCCTACCGCCGCGGAATCGACGACATGAAGGCGAGTGGTTTCGAGCGCGAGCTTGCCCAGACCAGCGGCGTGACGATCCGGCCCTGGGCGCGGCCGTTGCGCCTGGAGGGGCACGGCGGCGCGGCGAGCGGCGTGTTGTTCGAGCACACCAAGCTCGAAGCCGGCAAGCTGGTCAGCGCCGGCGACGCGTTCCGCATCGAGGCGGACGTGGTGTTCACCGCCATCGGTCAGGTCGGCGCAGGCGACGTGTTCGGCGCCGAGGCGCCGGACCTGAAAGACGGCCGCATCGTCGTCGACGAACAACGCCGCACTTCGCTGAAGGGCGTCTGGGCCGGCGGCGATTGCGTCGCGGGCGGCCAGGATTTGACCGTCAGCGCGGTTGAGGACGGCAAGCAGGCGGCGCGCTCGATAATTGCCGCGCTGAAGGGCTAAGGGAGAACGTCATGGTCGATCTGCGCACCGATTTCCTTGGCATCAAGTCTCCGAACCCGTTCTGGCTCGCCTCGGCGCCGCCGACCGACCGCAAGACCAATGTCGAGCGCGCGTTCCGCGCCGGCTGGGGCGGCGTGGTCTGGAAGACGCTCGGCGAAGCCGGGCCGCCGGTCGTCAACGTCTCCGGCGCGCGCTACGGGGCCATTCACGCCAATGACCGACGGCTGATCGCCTTCAACAACATCGAGTTGATCACCGACCGCGATCTCGAGATCAACCTGCGCGAGATCAAGGAAGTGAAGCGCGCCTGGCCCGACCGCGCGCTGGTCGTTTCGTTGATGGTGCCCTGCGAGGAGGAGGCCTGGAAGGCGATCCTGGCGCGCGTCGAGGAGACCGAATGCGACGGCGTCGAACTCAACTTCGGCTGCCCGCACGGCATGTCCGAACGCGGCATGGGCTCGGCGGTGGGGCAGGTGCCCGAGTACATCGAAATGGTCACGCGCTGGTGTAAGTCGCACACCCGCATGCCGGTCATCGTCAAGCTGACGCCCAACATCTCCGACATCCGCCGCCCGGCGCGCGCCGCCAACAAAGGCGGCGCCGACGCGGTCTCGTTGATCAACACGATCAATTCGATCATGGGCATCGATCTCGATACGATGACCATTGCCGGCTCGATCGACGGCAAGGGCACGCACGGCGGCATGTGCGGCCCCGCCGTAAAACCGATCGCACTTTCGATGGTCTCCGAGATCGCCCGCGACACGGAAACGCGGGGCTTGCCGATCTCGGCGATCGGCGGCGTCACGACCTGGCGCGACGCAGCGGAATTCATCGCGCTGGGCGCCGGCAACGTGCAGGTCTGCACCGCCGCGATGACCTATGGCTTCAAGATAGTGCAGGAGATGATCTCCGGCCTGAAGAACCATATGACCGAGAAAGGCTACTCCACGATCGACGATTTTCGCGGCCTGGCCGCGCCCAACGTCACCGATTGGCAATATCTGAACCTCAATTATGTCGCCAAGGCCGAGATCGATCAGGACCTGTGCATCAAATGCGGCCGCTGTCACATCGCCTGCGAGGACACTTCGCATCAGGCGATTTTCGCCACCGTCAACGGCGAGCGCAAGTTCGTCGTCAACGACGACGAATGCGTCGGTTGCAACCTCTGCGTCCTCGTCTGCCCGGTGCAGGATTGCATCAGCCTGGTGCACAAGACGGCCGGCGTCGATCCGCGCACGGGATGGGAATATGACCGCGCGCCGTTGAACTGGACGCAGCATCCCAACAATCCGTCGGCGGCGAAGGCGGCGGAGTGAGGGGCGGGGGCGGGCGATCGCCGTCGGCGGGTTTGCGCCCCGAACTTACCTTTGTCCGAACATTGAAATGCGTATATATTTGCACATAAATAGGTCGAAGGCGCTGTTGAGGGGTGACCCCAATGGGGGCGGTAGAGTGTGACCGCGCCAGGGTGGTTACCCATTTGCTTCGGGGGAGGATGGATCTCCGAGGGCGGAACGAAACACGAAAAATTCGCTCACCCCGAAAAGCCCGGCGCAAAGGTGATGGTTCCGCGCCACCAGACGCTATCGCCGGGCGTGGCCCGCAGCATCGCCAAGGCCGCGAATTGGTAGCATGAGGACGCAATGGAACGTTTCTACGCATTGCTGGACGGCGGACTGGGCGCCTATGGCGTCGCTTTTCCGGATTGCCCGGGCTGCGTCGTGATGGGATCGGATGAAAACGAAGCTTACGCCAATGCCGTCGAGGCGTTGGGCGAGTGGGTTCACGATGCGCGGACGGTGGGGGCTCTTCCCACGGCGCGGAGCTTGGCGGCCTTGCGCCTCGACCCCGAAGTGATCGCCGCGCTGGCGGAAGGGGCGATTTTCCTGTCCGTGCCGCTGGTGATCGAGACCGGTCGTCCGGTCAAAGCCAATATATCGCTCGATCGCGGCTTGTTGGACGCCATCGACGCCGCGGCCAGACGCAGCGGGTTGACGAGGTCCGCATTTCTCGCCAGCGCCGCGAGAGACAAAATCGCGGCGGCTGGCTGAAAGTGATCATCGTCGGCCTGACCGGCTCCATCGCGATGGGCAAATCGACCGTCGGGCAAATGTTCGTCGCAGCGGGCTGGCCGGTGTTCGACGCCGACGCCGCGGTTCATGCCTATTACAGCGCGGAGGGCGCGCGCGTCGTCGACGCGGCGTTTCCGGGCGTCGTCATCGAGGGCGTCGTCGATCGCAAGCGGCTTTCCGCCCAGGTGCTCGGCGATGACGAGGCGATCCGCAAGCTCGAAGCCATCGTGCACCCGGCCGTCGGCATCGTGCGGGAGAAATTTCTGGCGAAGGCCTCTTCCGAGCGTCGCCGCGGCGTCGTGCTCGACATACCGTTGCTGCTCGAGACCGGCGGCGAGAAGCGTTGTGACGTGGTCGTCGTCGTTTCCGCCAGCGCCGAGTCGCAGCGGCAAAGGGCCCTGTCGCGGCCGGGACTGACGGCGGAGCGCTTCGACGCGCTGCTCGCACGGCAGGTTCCCGACGCCGTGAAGCGCCGAAAAGCGCATTATGTTGTGGATACCGATCTGACGCTGGCGGACTCGCGACGGCAGGTCGGCGATTTTGTTCGGGCGATCATCGGGTTGCCGGGAAGCTATCGCGGCGGCTAGCGCGGTTCCCAAGGGGAGAGAATCGGCTAATGTGTCATCCCCGCGAAAGCGCGGATCCAGCGGGACGCAACGTGCGGTGGCCTCCGGATCCCTGTTTTCGCGGGAATGACAGCGAGGCCTTCCCGCGTTCGTATTTGGGCTCCCCATGCGCGAAATCGTTCTCGATACCGAAACCACCGGCCTCGACCCGCTGACCGGCGACCGCATCCTCGAAATCGCCGCGGTCGAGATCGTCAATCAGACGCCGACGGGGGCGCATTATCACGTGCTCATAAATCCCGAGCGCGACGTGCCGGAAGGCGCGGTGAAGGTGCACGGGCACACCGCGGAATCGTTGAAAGACGAGCCGGTGTTCGCCCGGGTCGTCGATGAATTCCTGGCCTTCATCGGCAACGATCGGCTGGTCATTCACAACGCCGATTTCGACGTCGGCTTTCTCAACGCCGAGTTGAAACGGGCCGGGCGCGAGCCGATTTCCAAGGACCGCGTGCTCGACACGCTGGCGCTGGCGCGGAAGAAACATCCGGGAGCCTCCAACTCGCTCGACGCTTTGTGCGACCGATACCGCATCGACCGCTCGAAGCGCGTGCGCCACGGCGCCTTGCTGGATTCGGAACTGCTCGTCGAAATATATGTCGAACTGAGCGGCGGCCGTCAGCGCAGTTTCACCCTCGCCGCGCCGACCCGTATATCCGGCGGCAAGGCCGTGCTGGCGCGCAAGCTGGAGCGGCCGAGCCCATTAGCGCCGCGGCTCGACGAGGCGGATCAGAGCCAGCATCGGGCGCATCTGGCGAAATATGGCGATGCGGCGATCTGGCGGAAGTACGGGTATTTGGGTTAGGAGAATCGCAGAAATAACTGCTCCATTTCCGTCATGGCCGGGCTTGTCCCGGCCATCCACGTCGTGGATCATCAATACTTT
>Ga0302157_10003079_pt1 | contig 19051 bp, 20 predicted proteins | sample I_Bog_N3_3_FD_193502 | JGI IMG/M metagenome (GOLD analysis project Ga0302157, IMG submission 193502) | Peat permafrost microbial communities from Stordalen Mire near Abisko, Sweden - I_Bog_N3_3 | ecosystem: Environmental > Terrestrial > Soil > Wetlands > Peat | place: Sweden: Abisko, Stordalen...
CCATGATGACCCACCCCGAGAGAACCAGCTCGGCATCCTTCCTGGCACAGGTGGCGCAATTGTACAACCCCCTGTTTTCATTGCAATAAATTATTGGTGGCGGCTGCTACATGATGCCGCTGCTGTGGCCGCTGCTCTGCGCGGGCTGCGGCACGACGGCACCGGTGACGGTGCAACCGGACATTCCGGCGGCGATGCTAATGTGCCAGCCGGAACCGGACCCGCCGGCGGCGCAGACTGACTCCGGCGTGGCCGGCTACATCGTGGCCCTCGCCAGTGCCGGGCGGGACTGCCGCGACCGGCTGCACGCAGTGGCCGGGATCCTTTCAGCAGTGGAGAAATGACATGAGCTCAACGGATGTTTCCGCCTCGGTGACGTCGGGGCTTGGCCTCCTGGCCGATGCACTGACGGCGATTGCCACGGCGGTGCACGCGGAACTCGCCAAGGTGGCGCAGCCGGCCGCTGCGGGGGCGACCCCGGCAGTGTCTGTCCATGTCGCGCCGGTCTGGGCCGCGCATGTTACCCCGGCGGCCTCCCTTCATGTGGCGCCGGTTGTGGCGGCCCCGGCGCCTGCCGCAACGGCTTCCGCAACGCCTGTTCAAGTGGCGCCACCCGGGCAACCGGCCCCGGCGGTGGCCGCAGTTTCTCCGGCTTCCGCAACAACCGTCGTCACGGCCTCGACGACAGGGCAACCGGCGCTGGCCGCCGTGCCCGTCGTTGCCGCGGCGACCGCCGCTGTGGAGGCGACGACGGCGACCCCGGCGAACTGACGCAGCGGGCATAACACGGCCCCGGGGGGCGAATCCCGGGGCCGGTACGCCGCTCGGTGTGTGCCAGCCAGCATGGGTTTGGTTCCTGAGTGGTTCCGACGCCACGGGCGACAGTCAACCAACATGGTGTGCCGGTGGCATTTCCAGGCCGGACCGGAATGCCGGGCAGGCGAGGAACACCAGCGCTTGCGGGGTCAGGTTGCCGGCCTCGCGGGAGAGGAAGTCGGGCAGGTCAGCCATCGCAACCACCTCCAGGGCCGGGTATTCGCCATTGCCGGACGCCGCGTGCGTCGCCCGGATCTGTCCGGCCGCCAGCGCCGTGCGCAGCGTGATTCCGAGGTCGAGCACGTGGCTGCCGGCATGCTCGACGATCGCCAGTGGTCGCGGGTCGCGCGCCGAAGCGGGCCTCCCCCCAAACTCTTCGCGCAATTCGGCCAGTACCGCGGCCAACACGTCCACCGTGCCGCCCGGCCGGGCGGCACCGTCATCAACGCTCCCGGCCGGCGCCAACTGCCACTGCCCCGGCTGGTAGACCGCGCCCGCCTGGCGTTGCCCGAATGCCACGCCGTCCGGCCCGTGCAGGGCGCCGTTCACCGCCAGTGGGCGCACGTGGAGTTCGGCGAACAGATCGGGACGGTCCATCTGGGCGACAATGCGGCGGAACTCGGTCCAGTGGCCGGTGACCAGGTCGGCGGTCATGGTGTCGGCGCTGAACACAAGCCCGTTGAACAGCCGGCCCCGCATGCGCGCTTGTGCGCCCGCCCACCGACAATCGATCACGGCTTCCAGGGCGGTGGACAGGGCGGGCATCGGGCGAACGACGCGCACCCGCACGCCGGCACGATTTCGTGTACTTGCCAGCCCGGGGGCAAGGGTGGGGTCGCGTTCTCAGGCCACGCCATCGAGCGCCGCGATGTTCGCCGCAAAGGGGAAGGGCGCAAGGGCCATCATTGTTGCGATCCTTGACAAACTCTCAGCCGATCGTCGGGTCCGGCGCATGCCCGGCGCGCAGCATGTCGGCGCCGTCCGGCATCGCCGCTTCCCCTGTATCGGCGGCAGTTTCGGCAATTGCGCGACAACAGGCGAGGCGCCACCGGCGGTGACCGCTCGGCCATGGGCTTTGTCGCCAAACGGCAATTTTTTACGTGACGGCGGCGCCGCAAAGTTGCAGAATGAAACCATTGCGGTCAGCGTTCGTAAGGGTGCTCCGATGCCCAATCCTGCGGTTCCGACAGAACGCCTGCCTGAGGCGCTGCGTCACACCATTGTCGGCCTGGTGCGCCGCGACGGTCCCGACCTCTCGGCCCGCCAGCTTGCTGTCGTCTTGATCTGTTATCTGGAGGAAGGGCCGCACACCGTGCGGGGCCTCGCCGCGCTGTTGCAGGTTTCCAAGCCGGCGGTCACCCGCTCGCTGGACCGGCTCGGCGCACTCAGCCTGGCGCGGCGTGCACAGGACCCGCGCGACCGGCGCAGCGTGGTGGTGCAGCGAACCCGTATCGGCCTGGAACTGCTTGCCGACCTGCGGTCGCTGCTGACCGCGGCGGCCGATTTGGTCACGGCGCCGCCGGCTTCGGTCGGCACGCGACCCATCAACCGTCCGGCGATGGCCGTCGTCGGCTGATCGGCAGGCGGCGGCTTGGCCACCAGGTCCCAATGCAGGCCCATGCAGGCTATTTGGAGTCGGTCACCAGATCGATCTCCGCCAACTCTGCGTCCGTGAGCTTCCACGCCCCAGCCGCCACGTTCTGCTGAATCTGTTCCGGGCGGGTGGCCCCGGCGATCACGCTCGCCACGGGTTCGCGCGCCAGCAGCCAGGAGAAGGCGAGTTCCAGCAGCGTATGCCCGCGCGCTTCGGCGAAGGCGGTCAACCGCTCGGTGATCGCCCAATTGGCGTCGGTGAGGGTCTGGTCGGCGAAGCGTTGGGTGGTGGTCAGGCGCGCGCCCTGGGGCATGGGCGCGTTGCGGCGGTACTTGCCGGTCAGCAGCCCGCTTGCCAGCGGGAAATAGGGTAGCAGTCCCATTCCATAGGCCCGTGCGGCCGGGATCACGTCGCGCTCGATGCCGCGCACGAGGAGGGAATACTCGTCCTGGCAGGAGACGAAGCCCGCCTGGCCAAGCTGCCGGGCCGTCCACTGCGCCTCGACCATCTGCCATGCCGGCATGTTGGAGCAGCCGAAATAGCGCACCTTGCCCTGGCGTACCAGATTCTCCAGCGCGCGCAACGTCTCCTCGACCGGGGTCAGGGGATCGGCGCGGTGGAATTGGTACAGGTCGATCCAGTCGGTGCGCAGCCGGCGCAGGCTGTCCTCGACCGCGGTCATGATCCAGCGCCGCGAACCACCCCGCCGCTCGCCGGCATCGTCCATCGGCAGGCCGAACTTGGTGGCCAGCACAAGGCGCTTGCGCCCGTCGCCGAGCACCTGGCCCATGGCGGTCTCCGACCCGCCGCGCTCGCCGTACACATCGGCGGTGTCGAACAGGGTGATGCCGAGGTCGAGCGCCTGGTGGATGACCTTGCGGGTGGCTTCCAGGTCGATGCGCCCGCCGAAGTTGTTGCAGCCCAGTCCGATCGCGGACACGCGCAGGCCGGATCGGCCGAGATTGCGGAGTTCCAAGTGGTTGCCCCTCGTTCAGACGGATGGGCGCAAGTTTCGCTCCCGCCGCCCGGCCCGGTCAAATCGGCGGCGCGGACCCGCCTATTGGCTTGCCCACACGATCCGGTGCACCCAGGATACCTCGCCGAGATCGAAACTGCGGTCGGGATGGGCCGGATTGAGGCTGCGCAGTTCGACCCGCCTCGCGGAGCGGCGGGCGAGCTGCTTGGCCATCACTTCCCCATCGAGGGTGCGCACCACCACCCGGTCGCCGCGGCGGAGCGGCGCGGCGGGCGACACGATCACCACGTCGCCGTCGCGAAACACCGGTTCCATCGATTCGCCGCTGATTTCGAGGGCGTAGGCGTTCGGATCGGCGATTTCCGGCAATGCCACCTCGTCCCAGCCGCCGCCCACCGGATAGCCGCCATCGTCGAAGAACCCGTCGCCGCCAGCCTGCGCGAAGCCGATCAACGGAACGCGCCGCGAAGCGGCCGGCGTGGCACGGCCGCCGGCGGGCAAGGCGCGGGCGCCGGTCACCAGCGCGGTGAATGCGTCCAGCGTGGCGCCGGTGGCGTCCAGCACCTTCGCCAGGCTTTCGGTGCTCGGCCAGCGTGCCCGCCCGTCCGGCATGCGCCGCTTCGAGGGATTGAACGTGGTCGCGTCCAGCCCGGCCCGCTTGGCCAGGCCGGACGGCGACAGACCGTGCTCGGCGGCGAGCGTGTCGAGCGCCCGCCAGATCTCATCGTGCTTCATGTCAGGCCACCTGCAACTGAAAGCCCGGGCAGGCCGCCCGAAAGGGGGGGCCTGCGACTCGATCGTCACGGAGAGCGTCAATGCAGTGTGATAGGACATCGGAGCAAAAGGGAATAGGAAAAAGTGCACATTCGGCTTGCGAGGAAACGGCGGACGCGGGTAAATGTTCTCATTGTGTTCCCGTCGTTCCCGCCCATGAAGAAGGATACCTTCCGATGTCTGCGCCCGCCCGCGCCCTGCCTGTCGAATCTGCCGTTTCCAGCCGAAGCGGCGTCCGCGCCGAGCCGTTCCGCAGCGCCGAACATGCCTGGTTCTGGACAATGGGGGCCCTGGCCGCCCGCCGCGAGGGCAGCGGTCATGACGGGCCGCGCACCGTGCGCCCCTGCGATCCCGATGACGTGGTGAAATGTCTCGACCAGCTTTATCGGCGCCGCCGTATCGACCTGGTGCATGCCCGCATCCTGCGCATCTGGGGCGAGCGGGGCACCGCCCCCAATCCCGCCTATCCGCTTGAGCGGAGCGACTGGCGCCTGTGGCGCGAGGCGCTCGACCGCCTGGAATGGCCGCTGCGGGTGAAGGGCATCGTCGCCTGACCGGGTTTCACGGCCGTTCGATGGTGACGGCAAGAGGTAAAGAAAAAGGAAAAAATTCCTTGACGACTGACGCCCTGCCGCCGTAATTTCTTCCTTGTCGGCGGCCGAATTGTACCCGCGGCGCCGACCCCTCCTCCTTCCAAACTGGCAAGCCGCTCCCTTCCCGGGAGCGGCTTTTTTTGTTTTTGGATCGCACCCATGGATTTCGCCGTCCGCGACCTGTCTGTCCTCGCCTATGCCCAGGGCTTCACTCTCTGGCATTACCGCGCCGGCGCCCTCGGCCTGGACCGGGTGGCCGCGAGCCGCTTTTTCGATGACGCCGGCGATATGTTCGCGGTCGGCGACATGGTGCTGGTCTCGGCCGCCGAGGGCGGTCGGGTGTTGTTCGTAACCGGCACCGAAGGTCGGGTGACGACCGCAGCAATGGCCTGACCCGCCGCCCGTCCGGGGCGTTCCGGGCGATGCTGCAATGCAAAAAATCGCTTGCACTCCGTCGGGAGCGAACCTATCTTTTGCATCGCAGCAAGGCGGTGACGCCCTGCTGCTTTCTTGGACGTTTCCTCCCTAAACTTGGCGGCGCTGCAAAGCGCCGCCATTTTTTTGCGCCTCCGCGGTCGCCTCGGCCTCAGCCCGTGTCCGGCCCGGCTGCCAGGGACGCCGCCAACGCCGCCAAGGCCGCCACCAGCGTGGTCATGTCCCGTTGCACCGCCTCGAAGCCCGCCAGCCTGGCCATGCGCGCCTCGTCCATATACAGGGGTCGGTAAACTTCCACCTGCAGCGCGTGGACGGCCTCGCGCGGTTTCCCATAATGGCGGGTGATGTAGCCGCCGGCATAAGGATCATTGCGGCGCACTCGGTAGCCCAGGCCGCTCAGCACCTGCTCGGCCCGGCGTACCACCGCCGGACTGCACGTGGTTCCGTGCCCGTCGCCCAGTACGATATCCGCCGGCGGGTGTGGAACGGTGCAGTTGCCCGGCATGGAGTGACAATCCACCAGCAGGCAGAGGCCGAAATGCCGGCGCGTTTCGTCCACCAATGCCCGCAGCGTCGCGTGGAACGGCTCCCAGCATGACCGCACCCGCCGCTCGGCTTCGGCGAAGCGCAGCTTTTCCCGGTAGATCGACTCGCCGGAGGCGACGACACGCGCGATCGTGCCCAATCCCGCGCTCACCCGGGCGCTGGCGGTGTTCACCCAGGGCGGCAGGCGCTCCTCGAACATGCCCGGGTCGAGTTCCCATGCCTCCCGGTTGGCGTCGCAGAACGCCCGCGGGAAGGTGGCGGCCAGCAGCGGTGCGCCGTGCTCCGGCGCCCCCGCGAACAACTCGTCCACGAAGCCATCCTCGCTGCGCCGTAGCGCGAGCGCGTCCAACCGGGCGGCGGCGACGAAACCGGCCGGGTAGTCGCGGCCGGAATGCGCCGAGGCGAACACCAGCGGCACGCTCTGCCGTGCCGGGCGGAACAGCATGAGCGGCGGCGTTTCGGCAGTGAGGTCGGTGGGGGAAGCAGGGCCGGTCGTCATATCCATCGGCCGATTGAAGCCTTCTCCCGCGCCGGCAGCAATCCCGTCCCGCCCGATCTTCCCCGATCACCCCTTCGGCAGCGCCGGTGCCGCGCGCGATCCGGCCAGTGGCATCGCGCCCTTGCCGCCACGGTTCCCCAGAGCAGTATCGGCCAGACCAGCGACCGCCGGCTGGCGAGCCCTTCATGCCGGGGGCAGGTCGTCCATCGCCGGCCGGCCGGTCACATGGCGCCAATGGTGCCACAGCAGCCGCGCCGCCAATGCCCGCCAGGGCCGCCAGGGTGCCGCCAGAGCACGTAGCGCCGCCGGTCCGGGCCGGGCCGCCAGCCCCTTCAGGTCAGCCGCCGCGCCCGCCAGCGCCAGGTCGCCGGCCGGGAACACGTCCGGTCGCTCCAGCGCGAACAGCAGATAGATCTCGGCCGACCAGGTGCCGAGCCCGCGCACCGCCGCGATCGCGGTCACCGCCGTTTCGTCATCCATCGCGGCGAGTCCGGCCTCCGACAGCCGCGCCTCGGCGAACGCCGTGGCCAGCGCGCGGGCGTGAACGATCTTCGGGCGCGACAGTCCGGCCAGGCGCAGCCTCTCGTCGGGCAGCGCCAGCAGCTCCTCCGGCACCAGCGCTCCCGGCAGGGCATGCAGCCGGCCCCAGATTGCCGCCGCCGCCTGATTGCTGATCTGCTGGCCGACGATCGCCTGCAGCAATCCCGGGAAGCCGGCGGCGCGTCGCCGCCAGGGCAGCGGTCCGGCCACTTTCTCAATGCGACCGAGATCGGCGTCCGCCTCGGCCAGGGCGGTGAGGCCGGCACGCGCCTGCGGCGGTGGCAGGGGAAAGGACAACAATTTCTCCAGCGCGCCGGGTTTCGGCGCGGAAAGGGGCAAAAAGGCCAACCAACCCGGGCAACCATGTCGCCCGCCCAGCCGCGCATTCGACCATGTATGACCACAGCACGGACATTCAAACCATTCAGACGCCCGGTCTGCCGTGCCATGGTTGCTCTCGCCGTGTGAAGGCACTCACCGTGGTGGCCCGGACGGGCGATCGGCGATAGAGTTGGTGTGATGTCTCAGACCCGAATGACCGATGCGGGCGGGCCTGCCAGCGACGCCGACATCGAGCGGCTGGCCGCCCGCCTTGCCATGCTGGCCTCGGACGGCGGCGAGGCCGACAATGCGGGACGGGCGGTCGGCGCCCTGGCCCGGCGCATCGGCCTGACCGGTGGCGACCTCAAGCGCATCTTCCTGGCCGGCGCCGCGAGCATTCCCGGCGGCGCCGGGCACGAGCACCCGGAGGACGAAGTCTCAACACTGCGCGAAAGCATGGCCCTGCTCGATGCCGATGCCCGACACACGGCCTGGGAGCGCGACGTGCTGCGGGCCGAGAACAGGCAACTTCAGGCCGCCGTCGAGCGTATCCGGGCGCGTGCGCGGGCCTGGGGCGTGGCGGGTCTGGGCGGCGCGTTGTTGTTGCTGTCCGCCGGCGCGGTTGCCTGGATCGGGCAACCATCGCCCCTGGGCGCGGTGGCGCGGCCGGCAAACGAAGTCGCCGGGCTGCCCCGCGCCGCCATCGTGCGCCCGCGCGGGGCGCTGCTGTTCCACGTGCCCGAGCGTAACGGCGTGCCCCTGGTGGCGCTGCCCGGCGGCCAGCGCGTGCAGGTCCGCCGGCTGGTCTGGAAAGCGCTGTTCCAGTGGGCCGAGATCGAGCTTCCAGGCGGCGAGGTCGGCTACGTGCTGACCACCGAGATCGATCTGTCCTGACCGTGCCGTGGCTGCTCGTCCTTCAGCGCCGCCTCGTTTGCCTCGCGCAACCGGTGCCTTCACGACGTGATGAGCCGTCCCGGTGATGCGGTGCCGCAACCTGGTTTTGCGGCTATGGGTGACATCCGTACGCTACAACCATCCCGGAATCGCTTGCCTGCTCGCCCGGGCCAGGCGGAAATCCGCCCTGTGGCGCACGCCGGCCGACGCCGCGCATGCGCCGCAGAGCCGCAACAAGGGACTGATGTGGTATGACTGATCAGCCCAGCCGACCGTTCGCCGCGCCGGCGGCGGCACCGGACGTGACGCCCACCGATAAGGCCAGGCGTGGCCGCGGAGATCCTGCCGGTCCGGCTGGCGACCTCGGCGCCGAGGAGATATGGCAGGAAACCGCCGAGCGGATTCTCGCGCGGCTTCGCACCACGCCCGCGGGCCTCGATTCCGCCGAAGTCCGGTCGAGATTGCGGACCTATGGACCCAACGACGCCGCGACGGTCAGGCGTTCGCCGCTTTGGGTGCAGTTCCTCACCCGCTTCCGCAACCCGCTGGTGATCATCCTGCTCGTGGCCAGCGGGCTTTCCGCGGCAACCGGCGATGTCGCCAGCTTCGTCATCATCACCTCGATTGTCATGCTGAGCATGACCCTCGATTTCGTCCAGGAAGTCCGCGCCCAGAATGCGGTCGAGGCGCTGCGCCGGTCGGTGGCGGTGCAGGCCACGGTGCGGCGTGACGGCGCCAGCCTCTCGGTTCCCATCGACCAACTGGTCCCCGGTGATATCGTGGAACTGATCGCCGGCGACCTCGTTCCCGCGGATTCCCGCCTGCTCGAGAGCCGCGATCTGTTCGTCAACCAGGCCCTGCTGACGGGCGAACCTTACCCGGTCGAGAAGCTGGCCGGCGACACCGCCTCGGGCGCCGGGAATCCCGCCGGGGCATCGAACGCGGTGTTCGCCGGCACCTCGGTGATCAGCGGCACCGCGACCATCGTCATCTGCCGCACCGGCGCCAGAACCGCCCTCGGCCATCTGGCGACCAGCCTGGCGGAGAAGCCCCCGGCGACCGCCTTTGCCGTCGGCATTCAGCGCTTCGGCCTGCTGATCATGCGCTTCACCGTGCTGATGGTGCTGTTCGTCCTGGTTGTGAACATTTCCTTCCATCGGCCGGCGCTGGAATCGCTGATGTTCGCGCTGGCGCTCGCGGTCGGGCTGACGCCCGAGCTGCTGCCGATGATCGTGACGGTGACCCTGGGCCAGTCGGCGATGCAGATGGCCCGGCGCAAGGTGATCGTGAAACGGCTTTCCGCCATCCACGATCTTGGCGCGATGGATGTGCTGTGCACCGACAAGACCGGCACACTGACGGAAGCCACCATCAAGCTTGTCCGCACCATCGACGGGCAGGGTGCCGACAGCGAGCTGGCCTATGCCTATGCGTGCGTCAACAGCTGGTTCGAGAGCGGCATGAAAAGCCCGCTCGACGCGGCGATCGTCGCCGCCCGCCCGTTCGACATGACCGGCTGGAGCAAAATCGACGAAGTGCCGTTCGATTTCGAACGGCGGCGCGTCTCGGTCCTGGTCGAGCATAATGGCAAACGCCGTCTGGTGGTCAAGGGCGCGCCGGAGGATATCCTGCGGCTGTCCGGCCGCTACGACAACGGGGATGGACAGGAACGCCCGCTCGACGCCCCGACGCGAGCGGCCTTCGCGGCCACTCTCGACGCGCTCGGTGCGCAGGGTTTCCGCGCCCTGGGCATCGCCAGCCGGCTGGTTGACGCCAGCCACACGACCGCCGCGGTCACCGATGAAACCGACCTGGTTTTCGCCGGCTTCGCGGTTTTCCTCGATCCCCCGAAGGCAACCGCCGGCGCGACCATCCGGGCATTGGCGGAAGCAGGTGTTTCGGTGAAGGTGCTGACCGGCGACAATGAGCTCGTCTCGCGCCATATTTTCAAGGAAATCGGCGTGCCGGTCACCGGCGTGCTCACGGGCGACGCGCTGAAGGACCTCTCGGATGAAGCCCTGATCGGGCAGTTGTCCCGGGTCAACCTGTATTGCCGGATCGATCCACAGCAGAAGCACCGGGTCCTGCTGGCGTTGAAGCGGCTCGGCCATGTGGTCGGCTTCATGGGCGACGGCATCAACGACGCGCCGGCGCTGCACGCCGCCGATGTCGGCATTTCGGTTGACGGCGCGGCCGACGTCGCGCGGGCGGCCGCCGATCTGATCCTGCTGGAGCACGACCTTGCCGTGGTGCGCGAAGCCGTGGCCGCCGGGCGTGGCGCCGTGCAGAACGTGTCCAAATACGTCCTGATGGGATCAAGCTCGAATTTCGGCAACATGTTCAGCATGGCGGGCGCGGCGTTGTTTCTGCCTTTCCTGCCCATGCTGCCGATCCAGATCCTGCTGAACAACCTGCTCTACGACGTGTCCGAGATCGCGATTCCATTCGATCGTGTCGACCCGGAATCCATCGCCCGGCCGGTGAAGTGGGACGTGCGGCTGATCGAACGGTTCATGCTGGTATTCGGGCCGGTCAGCTCGGTATTCGACTTTCTGACCTTCTACGCTTTGCTGTACCTGTTTGGTGTCGGCGAAGCGCAGTTTCAGACCGGCTGGTTCATCGAGTCGATGACCACCCAGGTGCTGGTGGTGTTCGCCATCCGCACGCGACGGCGGTTCTTCCGAAGCAAGCCACATGCGTTCCTCGTCGCCATGTCGCTTGGGGCCGTCGCCGTCGCGATTGCGCTGCCGCTGGCCCCGGTCGGAAGCTGGTTCGGGTTCGTGCCGCCGCCGCCGCTGTTCTTTGCCTTCCTGGCCGGCGCGACGCTTGCCTATCTGGCGCTGGTCGAAATCATCAAGGGCTTCTTCTACCGCGCCATGGCCGGCCGCTGACCGTTGGCAACGCTGCTGTGCGGCCATGGACGGACCGTGCGGCAACCCCATCTTCACTGACCTGGGATTGGCCTTGCTGGGAATTGCCCCTTAGTTTGCGGCCCAGGAACCAAGGACGGAGGCGACCCGCTTGCTCCCCGCGACAGAGTCGGCAGTTGCCCCACCCGATCCCATCGCCCGGCCGGTATTGCCGGCAATGGCCATAGGCCGTTGGTGGCAACGCGGGGTCCGCAATGGCACGGTAATCGGCGGCCTGGTCCTGATCGCGGCATTGCTGCTCAATGGCACCGACATCGCCGCGACCGGGGCAATGTTGCGGGACTTGCCGACGGCGATAGCGGTCTCCGCCGCGGTTCACATCCCGCAGATCGTGATGACCGCCATGGCCTGGCGCGCGCTGGTGCCCGGCCTGCTGCGCCCCTCCGCCGGCGCCATGAGCCTGCTGCGCTGGTACCGTGAATCGGCCGCCGCCCTGCTGCCGGTCGGCGGTCTGGTCGGTCAGGTCGCCTCGGCGCGGCTGCTGGCGCGTACCGGCGTGCCCGGCGATCTGGCGGGTGCCACCGCGACCGTCGATCTGACGCTGGAACTCATCGCCCAGGTGTTCTTCACCCTGGCCGGGCTGGCGCTGCTGTTGGGCAGGGGCCGGACGGACGGCATGGAAGGTGTTGCCGGCGTCGGCCTCGCGGTGGCCGCTGCATGCGCCCTGGCCCTGGTCGCGGTGCAATGGCTGCCCCGGCTGCCATGGGTCGGGGCGCGGCTCGCGTCCCTCGCGTCGAGGTGGCCGGCGCTGCGCCTGCACCGCCTCGCCGACCTCTATCGCGCCGTGCTCCGCCTCCACGCGCAGCCGCGCAGCCTGGCCGCCGCGCTGTGCTGGCACGGCGCCGCCTGGACCTTGGGCACGCTGGAGATCATGGGCGTGCTCGGTCTGCTCGGCCGCCGGATCGGCTTCGCCGACGGCCTGATCGTTGAAAGCACGGCACAGGCGCTGCGCAATGCCGGATTCATGCTGCCGGGGGCGGTCGGCGTGCAGGAAGCCGCGCTGATCGGCGCCGCCGCGCTGGTCGGGGTGCCGCCGGCCCAGGCCCTGACCGTCGCCCTGGCGCGGCGCACCCGTGAGGTGCTGGCCGGGATGGGCGGGTTGCTGGCTTGGCAACGCTCGGAGACTGCCTGGCGCGACGGCAAGCTGCCGGCCCTATCCGTGGCCGGCCAGCGGGGCGGATAGGCGGGCCGCGCCTCAATCGGCCGCCGCCCGCCAGGGCACGACCCGGGGCAGCGGCGCCGGCAGGTCATCCGCCTCCGTCGTGATGGCGAAATGCTCCACGTAGCGGGCAAACCGGAGCCGCTGCTCCAGCGGGTCCAGGCCATGATCCTCCAGCCGGTGGTGGTGCACGCCATAGCCACCGTTCGGCTTGTCCTGCACCAGACGCCGGACGCCATCGGCGGCCTCCGGGGCCAGATACAGGCCGAAATGCCGGTACAGGCCCTCCACCGTGCCCAGCGGATCGCGCACCAGGTTCAGGTAGTGAACGTGGCAGACCGGCGCGGCGAACGGCCAGTGGCAATCGGCCGCGATCATCGCCTCCGCCCCGGCCAGCCAGCGCGCGGCGTCCTGCCGGCCGATCCGCGCCGCATCCAACCGCCGCACGAACGGGCGCCGCAGTATCTCGGTCAGCCGCGCCACCGAGGCCAGGACCTTGAGTGGATCGCGGTGTACGAACACGATACGCGCATCCGGATAGACGGCCCGGATTGCCTCAAGGGCGAACACGTGATCGGGACATTTCAGCACCCAGTTCCGTCCGGCCACGCCCTGATGCTGCAAATGCTGGAGGAACCGCCGGTGGAACCGGTAGGCATCCAGATGGCCGGTGCGGTCCAGCCAGGCGCGATAGGAGGGCACATCGTAGGTGCCGTCGAACCGCAGGCTGGAGAACACATGCGCGGTGATGTCAGAACATTCCTGCGGCGACGTCGCGGTCAGCGGGTGCATGCCGCGGAATTCCGGCGCCAGCCGCTCGAATGCCCGCAACTGCCGTTCCACTTTCTCTATCCGCCTGTCGGGGCCGCCGTCGCGGGCGCGGCGGTCGGGATAGGGATGGATCGTCTGCCACACCAGCGGGACCATGCTGGCGGGGTCCTGCATCAGCAGCGAATGGAGGAAGCTGGTGCCCGAGCGTGGCAGCCCGGTGATGAAAACCGGCTTCACGATCGGCTGGCGGACAATCGCCGGCATCTCCACCTCCGCCTGCCGCATCCGCAGGAGGTTGGACAGAAGTCGCACCACGTCCCACCGCGTGGCGAGCCTGCCGACCAGGCTGAGGTCGGATTCGGCGACGCAGCTGTCCAGGAACCGCCGCAGCGGCTCGTTGAACCGGATGTCACCGAACGCCGACAGGCCGGTGGCCCGGCGCGCCTGCCCGATCAGTTCATCGGACGACAGCGGTCGCTCCAGCAGGCCCAGGGCGCCGCAGACCGCATCGGCGGCCTCGAGCACGACACGCGGCGCCCTCATCGCCGGCACGCGCGGACCGGGGAGGCGGCTGTCAGCGGCAATGCTGTGCCTGCTTGCAGAGCGTGCCGGCAACATTCGTGACTTCCGCGGCCAACGCCCATGTTTCAGGCTCCCAGGTTGAGGTGGCAGGGCATGCGGCTACCCGGTTGCGTGCAGGGCCTCTGGTCAACGACAGGCGCAAATGCTTAAGTCGGCTGTGGCCAAGAGACAACATTGCGACCCTTATGCAACGTAACCGCACGCTCGAAATGATGTCAAACCGCGCAACAAGCGACCTTGCCGGGGTGTCATGCGGGTGATCGCTCGCCGTACGTTGGTACTGCGCCTCGGAATCGGGTGCGTTGGACTGCGGCCGTTGGCCGCGCCCGCCGCCGCCTCGGAGGTCACCGGGCCGGTCGAAAGGCTCTATGCGGCGCTGCTCGGCATCATGAAGCAGGGCCGGGCCACACCCTTCGCCCGGCGCTACGACGCGATCGCGCCGGTGATCGATGCGGTATTCGATCTGCCGGGCATCCTGCAGGTCTCGGTCGGGCTGCGCTGGGCCGCGTTGCCGGCCGATGAGCAGGCGGCGTTGCTGGACGCCTACCGGGCCTATACGGTTTCAACCTACGTTGCCAATTTCGACAATTTCAACGGCCAGCGTTTCGAGGTGCTGCCGGGCGCGCGCGCCGTCGGCAACGATCAGGTCGTGCAAAGCCGCATCATTGCCGCCAATGGCAGCCCACGGGCACTGGACTACGCCCTGCGCCCGGTCGGCGGCCAATGGCGGATTGTCGATGTGCTGTTCGACGGCTCGATCAGCCGGCTGGCGGTGCAGCGTTCCGACTTCCGGGCGGTCATGGCCGGCGGTGGCGGCCCGGCGCTGCTGGCCAGCCTGCAACAGAAGACCGCCGACCTTCAGGCCGCCTCCCAATGACGCGAGCGACCGCGGCCGGCCGGCCCGACTGCCCCTGCGGGGATTGAATGCGCGGGCGGCACGAACGATGACGATCGGCCGGACGATCGGGCAGGTGGTGGCATTCGCTCAGCGTCGGGCGGGGGCGGTGCTTACCGCCGGCCTGGCGGTATTCCTGTTCTCGGTCTGGTTTGCCGCCGGCCATCTGGGCGTCACCACCGACACCGCGCTGCTGTTCTCGCCCGACCTGCCGTTCCGCCAGCGTGCCGTGACCCTGGAACATGCCTTCCCGCAGTTCCAGGACCTGCTGGTGGCGGTCATCGACGCCCGGCAGCCGGAGCAGGCGGACGCGACCGCCGCCGCGCTGGCCGACGCGCTGGCGAGCGACCCAAGGCATTTCCGCACCGTCCGCCGACCGGATGCCCTGCCCTGGCTGCGCCGCGAGGGCCTGCTGTTCCTGCCGCCCGACCGCCTCGCCGGCTTGCTCGACCGCACCATCGACGCCCAGCCCTTCCTCGGCCGGCTGGCGGCCGATCCCAGCGCGAACGGGCTGTTCGGTGCGTTCTCGCTGCTGGCGACCGGGGTGGAGCGGGGCGGGATGAATCTCGACCCTTATCAGGCGGCGCTGGCGGGCGTGCACCGCACCATGGCGGCGGCGGTCGCCGGCCACCCGGAACCGTTGTCCTGGATGCGCCTGCTCGGCGGCGATCTCGCCGACATGGGCGGACGCTATCGCTTCGTGCTGGCCCAGCCGGTGCTGGCCCGTGGCCAGTTGGAGGCCGGCGGTGCCGCCACCACGGTCCTGCGCGAAGCCGCCGCCCGGCTCGAATTCGTCCGCGCCGGCACCGCGCGGGTGCGCATCACCGGCGCGGTGGCGCTGGCCGATGAGGAGTTCGCCACCGTCGCGCGCGGCGCCGTGCGCAGCATGGTCATCAGCATCATGCTGATCACGTTGTGGCTGTTCCTCGCCGTGCGGTCCTGGCGGCTGATCCTGCCGATTCTGGGCACGCTGGGCATCGGGCTGACACTCACCCTGCTGTTCGCCGCCGCGGCGGTCGGCACGCTCAATGTGGTGTCGGTCGGATTCGGCATCCTGTTCATCGGCATCGCGGTGGATTTCGCCATCCAGTTCGCCGTGCGCTACCGCGACATGCGCCATCGCCATGGCGACCCGGTGCTGGCCATGGAGGCGACCGGCCATACGGTCGGCACCCAGATTCTGGTGGCCGCGGTCGCCACCTCCGCCGGCTTCCTCGCCTTCCTGCCGACCGATTTCAGCGGCGTGGCGGAACTGGGGCTGATCGCCGGCGTTGGCATGCTGATCGCTTTTGCCTGCACCATTGTGTTCCTGCCGGCCGCCATCACCCTGTTGCGGCCGCGCGGGGAGCCGGCGGAGGTCGGCTATCGCTGGGGGGCCTGGCTCGACTTGGCAATCCGCCGGCGCCGCCATGCCGTGCTGGGCCTGTTCGCCGTGCTGGGTGTCATCGGCGCCGTCCAGATTCCACGGGTGAATTTCGATTCCGACCCGCTGCATACGAAGGACCCCACCACCGAGGCGATGCGGACGCTCTACGACCTGATGGATTCCCCCGTCACCAACCCGTTCACCATCACGATCCTGACGGCGAACCCGGCCGAAGCGGAGGCGCTGGCCGGCCGGCTGCGCCCGCTGCCGCTGGTGGACGGCGTGCTGTCGATCAACAGCTTCGTGCCGGCCGACCAGCCGCAGAAACTCGCCTTGATCGCCGATGCGGCCGGCATTCTGGCAATCGGCCTGACCCCGCGGACGGTCGCCCCGCCCCCATCGGCGGCGCAAATCCGCGCCACCGCGGCGACGGCCCTGGCCGACATCGAGCGGGTTTTGCCCAGGCGCCCGGCCGACCGGACCCTGGCGGCGCTGGCCGCCGACCTGCGCGCGCTGGTCGGCGCCTCCGACGCGACGCTGCTCGCCACCAACAGCGCCCTGACACGCTTCCTGCCGGCGCAGCTTGACCAGTTGCGCACCGCGCTGGGGGCCGAACCGGTGACGCTCGCCACCATCCCGCCGGAGCTGGCGCGCGACTGGATGCTGCCGGACGGGCGCGCCCGGGTGCAGGTGCTGCCAAAGGGGGCGGCCCGCAACAGCGACGGCTTGGCCGCCTTCGTCGCCGAGGTCGCGGCGGTGGCGCCGCAGGCCGGCGGCTCGGCGGTGACCATCGAGGCCACCAGCGCCACCATCGTCGGCGCGTTCCGCTCCGCCGCCATCGGCGCGCTGGTCGCCATCACCCTTTTGCTGGCGGTGTCCCTGCGCCGGGCGCTCGACGCCGCGCTGGTGCTGGCGCCGTTGCTGCTGTCCGGCCTGATGACCGCGATCGCCATGCGGGTGATGCCGCTGCCGCTGAACTACGCCAACATCATCGCCCTGCCGCTGCTGCTGGGCGTGGGCGTGTCGTTCAACATCTACTTCGTCATGAACTGGCGGGCCGGACAAAGCGCGGTGCTCGGCTCGCCGACGGCGCGCGCCATCCTGTTCTCGGCACTCACCACCGGAACGGCGTTCGGCTCGCTGGCGCTGTCGGCCCATCCCGGCACCGCCAGCATGGGCAGGCTGCTGATCACCAGCCTGATCTGCACGCTGATCGCGAGCCTGGTGTTCATCCCGGCTCTGCTGGCCCGCCTGCGGCCACGCGGCCCGGCCGGCTCCCCTTGAAGAAGCGCGCCCCGGCCCCTTGACGCCGGCCCGCCGCGTCGCGACCGTCTGGTCATGACAGACTCCCTTGCGCTGCATCGCAGCCTGCTCACCTTCGACACCCATATTGACATCCCCTGGCCGCATGGCCCGGCCTTCCTCGACCACACCTCCCGCCGGGTCGATCTGCCGAAGATGCAGCGCGGTCACCTGGCCGCCGGCTGCTTCGTCGCCTATGTGCCGCAGGGTCCGCGCACCGACGAGGCGAACCAGGCCGCCTTCGCCCGCGCCATCGACATGCTGCGGGCCATTCGCGCCATGGGCGGCAGCGCGGCGCGGGTATGCGACAGCGCCGCCGCCATCGAGCAGGCGCATCGCGACGGCATCACCGCCATTGTCCCCGCGGTCGAGAACGGCCATGCCTGCGGCGGCGACCCGGCCCGGCTGCGCGCTTTCCGCGACCTCGGCGCCCGCTACCTCACCCTCACCCATAACGGCCACAATGCGCTGGCCGACAGTTCCAACCCGCGCCCCGACCTCGGCGACACCGCCGAGGAGCATGGTGGCCTGTCACCGCTGGGGCACCAGACGATCAGCGAGCTGAACCGGCTCGGCATGCTGGTCGATATCGCGCATGTGTCGAAGGCCACGATGCTGCAGGCGGCGATGGCTTCGCGTACGCCGGTGGTCTCCACCCATTCCTGCATACGGGCGTTGTGCGACAACCCGCGCAACCTCGACGACGAACAACTGGACGCGCTGCGCGACACCGGCGGGGTGGTGCAGGTGACCGCGGTGCCGCATTTCCTGCGCGCCGGCGGCAAGGAATCGCAGGTCACGCTGGCCGACCATGCTGACCACATCGCCTACGCGGTGCAGCGCATCGGCATCGAGCATGTCGGCATCTCCTCGGATTTCGACGGCGGCGGTGGGTTCAGCGGCTGGCGCCACGCCGGCGAGTGCGCCAACGTCACCGCCGAACTGCTGCGCCGCGGCTTCGGCGCGCGAGAGATCGGGCTGCTCTGGGGCGGCAACTTCCTGCGCGTGCTGCGCCTGGCGGAGCAGCGCGCCGGGTGAATCCACCGGCAGCCCGGAATCATTGTCCGGCGACGCCGGCCGGCCCATATCTGGCGATCATCAGTCTGGCGGAACCGCATGCCTCGCAATACCATCGCGCTCATCTGGGCGGCCGGCGTCGTGCTGGCGCTGATCGTCTATGTCATCGGGCCGGACCGCTTCGTGTTCGCCAGCTTCGATCTGCTGGCGCAACTCTGGTGGAAGCTGCAGGACGCGCTGCGCAACATTTCGATCGCCGCCTTCGACTTCGTGCGCGCGCTCGCCATCGGGCTGTATTTCGTTTTTGTCGCGCTGACCGTGCTGGCCATCCATCGCGGCGGGCGCGGCCGTGGCGCGCTGGTCGCGGTGTCGCTGGTGTTCGCCTTGCTGGTCTGGAACGCCGCCGGTGACGGGTTCGGCGCCCATGCAAGCTGGATGGCGGCGCTGGCGCTTGCCGGCGCCGGCGCCCTGACGACGACGCGCCGGCTGACCCAGCCGGAACCCGCGCCCTGGCAGCCCGGCCCGCTGCCGCCGCGGCATCCGTAATATTCTGGCGTTGGTGAACCCAACGTTATCCCGGCGCTAAATCGGCGCGCAGGCAAGCGATCCGGCTTGCCGTCCGGCGCGTGCCCATAACAGGCTTGGCGCATCGGCCCAGCAAGGTTGTGTCGCATGCCGCTCGTCCGCACCGGTTCGCTTGCGGTCCGATGACCGACCGCGTCGTCCCGCCCCCCGGCTGGGCCTCTCCGGACCGGGCCTTGCTGGCGGCGTCGGGCCTGGTCGATACCGCCTGGTACGCCGGGCAATACCCGGACATCGCCGCCGCCGGCGCCGACCCGCTGGCGCATTTCACCGACTGGGGCTGGCGGGAAGGGCGTCTGCCCAACCTGTATTTCGACACGGCCTGGTACCTGCGCCCTCAAGGTTCCCCTCATTTGGGTTGAGGGACGAATGAAGAAAAAGAATCCGTCAAGCGGTATCGGGTTGCCAAAAAGAATCGAGACGGCAGGCTTCGCGTTATAATATTCAAAGTAACTTTCT
>Ga0302157_10003082_pt1 | contig 19047 bp, 18 predicted proteins | sample I_Bog_N3_3_FD_193502 | JGI IMG/M metagenome (GOLD analysis project Ga0302157, IMG submission 193502) | Peat permafrost microbial communities from Stordalen Mire near Abisko, Sweden - I_Bog_N3_3 | ecosystem: Environmental > Terrestrial > Soil > Wetlands > Peat | place: Sweden: Abisko, Stordalen...
AATCCCCAGGGCCTGGAGATCACCCTGGTACGGGATACGCCCCAGGGGCCGGAGCGTTACCGCCAGGTGCTGGGCCCGCTGGAATAGCGTTACCTGGACTCACTTGCTCGAAAGCTGAACGCACACCTTGTGGGAGCGGAGCTTGCCCGCGAAGCTTTTGGCGATCTCAATGGCCTCTTCGCGGGCAAGCTCCGCTCCCACAAGGGCAGCTCCGACAGGGACCGGGGCAAGACGAGTATCTACAATCGACAGCCCAGAATCAGCTGAGCAACACCACCCCACCCGGCAACTCGGTGCACTTGGCCCCATAGGCATCGCGAATCAACAACGCCACCCCGGCCAACTGGTCGAGGCTGAAACGCGCCTGGACCTTGCGCTGGCCCAGCTCGGCATTGAGCAGCACCAGCATGCCCGGGCGATAGCGGTTGATCTCGTCGATCACCGAGGCCAGGGTCGCGTCGTTGAACACCAGCATCTTGTTGCGCCAGGCGATCACATTCGCGGCGTCCACCGCTTGCGGCTCGCCGGTATGCTGGGCGTCATAGGTCAGTTGCCGACCGCTCTCCAGACGGATACTGCGGCCCTGCACCTGCACCGTGAGCAAACCTTCGATACAGGTCACACAAACGCTCTGGTCAATATGACGCAAGTTGAAACGCGCCTGGTCGGCCTGCAACCAGCCCGGACCGGCCTGGACGCTGATCGACTCACGCGAACGCGTCACCACTTCCACTTCACCACTGACCAGTTCGATCCGCGGGCTGCCGCCGACCGCTGCCAGACGATTGATCCGGGTCTGGGTGTTGAGTTCCAGGCGGATATCGTCGCCCAGGTCGATGCGCCGCTGCTCGCCGACTTCGGTAACGTAATCGGCACCCAGCCCGGAAAAGCCGCCCGGTATGGTTTCGCGGATCAGGAAAAATGCCGCCGACGCCGCAATGGCACCGCCGAGAAAAGCCCTTCGGCCGAACTGCCGGGCACGGGGCGGATGCTGCAATTGCAAGGCGGCCGGCTTGAGGGACTGCCACATCGACTTGCTGCGCTCGAACGCCTGGGCGTGTTCCGCACTCTGCGCGCACCACTGGCGCAAGGCCCGGGCATCGGCGGCGGTGGCCCGCCCCGAGGTCAGGAGGATCAGCCAATCCTGGGCTTCGCTGTGCAGTCGAGCGGTCTCGCCGGCCCGGGAATCAGTGATGGAAGTCGTGTTCAAGCGCGCAGGTACTCAAGAAGATTTTGCTGGTCTATTACCTAGACGGTTTTCCCGCACCGGGACCGAACCGCTGAATCACTTTTCTTTCAAGCCGCGCCGCGCAATGCCCCAGGGCGGCCTTCAACTCCTTCTCGACCATGCGCGTGGAAATCCCGAAACGCTGGGAAATTTCCAGGTGCGGCGCCTCTTCCAGACGCGCCGCGATAAAAATCCGCCGTCGCCGTGGCGGCAGTTCATACAGGGCGCTGAGCAGCAACTGGATCTCCTTCTGCCCGCCCACGACCCGCTCCGGGTCCTGGGATTCGTCGCTGACCTGCAACAGCTCCTCGATTTCCTCCCCCGTCAACAAGCGCGCGTCGGCCTGACGCCGATCGGCGGCGATGTTCAGCGCCATACGGTACAGGTAGGCGTTGGGCTGGGTGAGGTTGAGCGGCGCCTCCATGCGATCGACCCGCAGGTAGGTTTCGTGCAGGACATCGTTGGCCAGATCCTCGGAACCCAGGCGCCGGCGCAAACGCGCCTTGAAGTCGTCATAGGAGGTCAGGAACAACCGGACCATCGGACTCTGCCCGATATTCTTCATACTTCTCAGGCTCCTTCCCGCTCTGTGCATTCCATGCTGCTTCCTGCTGAATTCGGCGTTATTAGAAGGGTTATCGGCTGATGCAGCGACGTCGGCGCAGGACGCCTGACCCGCACACCACTCAACCGTGCCACCAGCGCCCCATCGCGCTGAACATCTCCGGTGGAACTGACCAGGCGACTGTACTGGACGTCGCCAGCTCGCCCGATCCATACCTGCAACACTGCCCGGTAAGTCCCCGGCCGGGTCAGCGGCAACGCACACAAGGCCTGTTCGATCGCCACCTGGATCGCCTGGGCATAACTGCTCGCCATGGCGTTCGCGGCCGGACTCTCACTCCCCTTGCCCGCCGGCCGCTCGCTGACTTGCGCCACTTGCAGGGTGAAGGCGTCGGCCCGGGCGTAACGCGCCATCAGGCCCGTGCCAGTGAGCAACAGGCTCAAGGCTTCACTGGCCCGATAGTGCCCGTGCACGGCGAAGGAACGGCGTGCGCGGGTCAGGTCGCGGTCCACCAGCACGGCCATTCCGGTCAGGCGACTGAAGGTATCCAGTGCGCCGGCCAGCTCCTGGGCGGCAATGTCCAGGTCCAGGCGCGCCTCGGGATCGAGCTGCACCGGCTCAGCCGCCAGGCACGGGAAAACTCCGCCCAGCAACCAGCCGGCCAGGACCAGCCCCGCCAAGGGATAGCGAAAGAACGACAGACGCACCGCCACGGATCGAAGTCCCTGCACAGCTGACGTGTTCCTGAAAATCGTCATCCTGAGGGCTGTTTATGAATCTGATGTTACGTTCACTGCAAAAAAACCATCACCCAGTGGCAGAAGGCGTTGATCTAGACTAAAGGACTAGAGAAACCCTTCTTCCGGGGTCGCCAGGAGGCTTCAATGAAATGCCCTTTAACGCTCACGATCTTGTTGTTCACGCTATCGGGTTCGGCGCTGGCCGCTGAGCCGACCGCGCAACCGGTCGGTTGCATCGACGTCAGTGTCGGCGGCTACAAGGCGCCGGACTACACCTGTCTGAGCCAGCAGATGAGCGACCCGGAACAGACCCAGGCACGGCAGAAAAACCAGGAGGCGCTGAACCCCGACATCAGCAAGAAATCCCCCAGCAAGCTGGGCCTGGCAACGCCGGCCGCCACCAGCGTACGCATGGGCAATACCTTCGGCACCTCGGTGATGCCGCAGCGGCCGCCTGCGGGCCAGTGACACCTGGCCGCCCTTGAAGGAAATTCGAAGCCAGGCGCGGTCCCTGTAGGAGCCTGGCTTGCCAACGAAGAGGCCCTCAAGATCGCTAAAAGCTTCGCGGGCAAGCCCTGCTCTTCCAGGGCATCAAGGCATTCCCAACCAGTGCGGCAGCGTCAGCGAGATCATCGGCACGTAGGTCACCAGGATCAGGAACGCCAGCAGGATCATCAACCACGGCAACGCCGCACGGATAGTCTGTCCCAGGGTGAGCCCGGTTACCGCCGAGGTCACGAACAGGTTCAACCCCACCGGCGGGTGCACAAGGCCGATTTCCATATTCACCACCATGACGATGCCCAGGTGAATCGGGTCGATCCCCAGCTTCACCGCAATCGGGAAAAAGATCGGCGCCAGGATCAGCACAATCGCCGACGGTTCCATGAAACTACCGGCAACCAGCAACACCACGTTGACCATCATCAGGAAGCCGATCGGCGTCAGCCCCTCGGACACCACCCAATTGGTGATCTGCTGCGGGATCTGCTCGGTGGTCAGCACATGGGCGAACAGAATGGCGTTGGCGATGATGAACATCAGCATGATCGCCAGTCGACCCGACTCCATCAGCACCTTGGGACAATCGCGGATCTTCATGTCCTTGTAGATGAACAAGGCGACAAACGCCGAATACACCGCCGCCACCGCCGCCGCTTCGGTCGGGGTGAACAGGCCGCTGTAGATCCCGCCCAGGATGATCACCAGCAACAGCAACCCCCAGAAGGCCCGGCGCGCCGCCGTCAACCACTCGCGAAAGGTCGCCCGAGGTTGCGCCGGCAATTTCTTGATCCGCGCAACGATATAGATCGCCACCATCAGCATCAGGCCCAGCAGCAACCCGGGAATCACCCCGGCCATAAACAGCTTGCCCACCGAGGTTTCCGTGGCCGCCGAGTACACCACCATGACGATGGAGGGCGGAATCAGGATGCCCAGGGTCCCGGCATTGCAGATGATCCCGGCACCGAACTCCTTCGGATAACCCGAACGGACCATGCCCGCCACGGCGATGGAGCCCACCGCCGCGACTGTCGCCGGCGAAGAGCCGGACAAGGCGGCGAACAGCATGCAGGCCAGCACCGCGGCAATCGCCAGGCCGCCGCGAATATGCCCGACACAGGCGTTGGCGAAATCGATCAGGCGCTTGGCCACGCCGCCGGTGGTCATGAAGGCCCCCGACAACAGGAAGAACGGAATCGCCAGGAAGGTGTAGGCGTCCGAGGTTTCGAACAGCTTGATCGCCAGGGAACTGAGGGAGTCCTGGCTGAAGATCAGGATCGACACCGCGCCGGACAGCCCCAGGGAAATCGCGATGGGTACACCGAGGAACATGAAGGTGAACAACAGCAGAAACAGACAGAGAACGGCCATCAGTGCTGCTCCTTGTGTTCACTCGCCAGCTTGCTCGCTTCGCCGGCTTCGTCGGCCAGGCCCAGGCCGGTCTGACGACGGGTGAAAATGCGGTAGAAGATTTCCAGGTAGCGGATCAGCACCAGGGCAAACCCCACCGGCACGATCAGCACGATGTAGCCGACCTTGACCCCGTACTGGTCGAGGTCCTCGGCGCCGATCCCGGCGGCAAGCACCGCGCCCAGCCATTTGTAGCTGGCCACCATGAACAGCCCGGCGTAGGCCAGGCAGCAGGCGCAGGCGAGCATCGCCAGGTAGCGTTGCACCGGACGCGGGGTCAGCTTGACCAGGGCGTCGACCCCGAGATGGCCGGCGGTGCGCACGCCGTAGGAGATACCGAAGAAGATCAGCCAACCGAACATGGCCTTGGTCAGGGCCACGCTCCAGGTCATGTCCTGGGCCACGGTCATGGTGGCGTCGCCCAGGCGGTTGAAGAAGCCGCTGCTCCAGGCCCAGCGGTCGGCCAGGTTGAAGAACAGCGTGTAGATGTTGTTGGCCATCACATAGACAAAGGTCACCAGCGTCATGGCCGCCAGCAGGAAGGCGATCAAGCCTTCCTCGAAATGTTCCCAGATGCGCCGCAACGGTTGCGTTTGCATGGACAGGACTCCGCGAGAGGGAAAAGGAGGTACCGGGGCATGAGCCACACGATGCCGATCAATCAAGGCCGGACACGATCCCTTGCAGGAGCCGGCTTACTGGCGATGAGGCCCGTTAGCCTTGCAGCGCCTGATCGGCCGCCATCGCCAGCAAGCCGGCTCCTACAGGGGTTGGGTGTTCACAAGCCAAACGCCGATCAAGGCTGGTTGGACTTGTCCGCCGCATCGATCAGGTCGGCACCGATTTCACCCTCGAACTTCTTCCACACCGGCTTCATCGCCTCACGCCATTGCGCGCGCTCTTGCGGGGTCAGCTCGATGATTTCGCTGGTCTTGGCGTCGATGATCTTCTGCTTGGCACTCTGGTTCAGCGCTTCGGCCTGCTTGTTCACCTCGACGGTGACTTCGGCCATGATCTTTTCCAGCTCGCTGCGGATGTCCGGCGGCAGGCCGTCCCAGAACTTGCTGTTGGTGATCACCATGTAGTCGATCAGGCCATGGTTGGACTCGGTGAAGTACTTCTGCACCTCGTTGACCTTCTGGCTTTCATAGTTCGACCAGGTGTTCTCGGTGCCGTTGACGGTGCCGGTCTGCAAGCCCTGGTAGACCTCGGCGAAGCTCATCTTGCGTGGGTTGGCGCGGATCGCCTTGAACTGCTCCTCCAACACGCTGGACGCCTGGACGCGGAACTTCAGGCCACGGGCATCGCCCGGCACGTGCAGCGCCTTGTTCGCGGAAATCTGCTTCAGGCCGTTGTGCCAATAGGCCAGGCCGAGAATGCCCTTGCCCTGCATCGCGCTCAGCAGCGCCTTGCCCTGGGCCGCCTGGAAGCGGTCGACGGCGGCCATGTCGTTGAACAGAAATGGCAGGTCGTAGATCTGGATCTGCTTGGTGTACTGCTCGAACTTGGCCAGGGACGGGGCCAGCATCTGCACGTCGCCGAGCAGCAGGGCTTCCATTTCCTTGCCGTCGCCGAACAGCGACGAGTTGGGATAGACCTCGACCTTGACCCGGCCCGGCAGGCGTTCTTCGGCGAGTTTCTTGAACAGCAGCGCGCCCTGCCCCTTGGGCGTGTTTTCCGCGACGACGTGGGCGAACTTGATCACGATGGGCTCGGCCGCCTGGGCCAGGCCGGCGGTGAGCAAGGTGGCGGCGCAGAACAGCGCCCGGGTCAACTTGAACATGTAAGTCACCTTCTTATTGTTGTGTTGCAGGCAGGTTGCCTAAAGCCATGCGTATAGAGAATTTCGAATTCTGAGTACCTGCGTTCGGCTCAGGTGAACGCTCCGTAAACCCTGGATTCATTGCCGAAGGTCGAGTACGACGAGGCCTCCGATCAGAGGGTAAGGATCTGCCTGTCGTGCCGGCGGTTATGGCCTACGCCAGCGCCAACAAACGTTGGGCTCGCAACAGGACCGGCGCGTCGACCATCTGCCCGTCGACCTGATAGGCCCCGGCGCCGGCGCTGCCGGCATCCACCACGCGCCGGGCCCAGGCCAGGTCTTCGGCGCTCGGCGCCAGGGCCGCGTGGATCACCGGCACCTGCCGGGGGTGAATGCACAGCGCGCCGGCGAAGCCCATTTCATAAGCGTGACGGATCGAGCGGCGCAGGCCCTCCGGGTCGTCGATGGCCGGATGGACACCGTCCAGTGGGGCGACCAGGCCAGCAACCCGTGAATGGATGATCAGCGCCAGGCGGGCCTGGTCGAGGGCGAACTGCGCGGCGTCCGAGCCGCTGCTCAGGTTGAGGTCCAGGGCCAGGTCCAGGCCGCCGAAGGACAGGCGCTCGACGCCGGGGGCATTGGCGATTTCAGCGAGGTTCAACAGGCCCCGGGCACTTTCGATGATTGGCCAGACGGGTTTGCCGGTCGCCGCCACGGCACCGACCTGGGCTGCGTTCTCGACCTTGGGCAGCAGCACGCCGCTGACGCCGGGGTGTTGTTTGCAGAACGCCAGGTCGGCGCTGTGTTCGGTATGGTCCGGGGCATTGACGCGCACCAGGACCCGGGCCTGGGTGTTGGTCGTGAGAAATTGTCCGAGGTGGTCACGGGCAATTCGTTTGAGCGGCTCCTCGACGGCATCTTCGAAGTCGACGATCACGACATCGGCGCCGCTGGCCAGGGCCTTGGCGAAACGCTCGGGACGACTGCCGGGCACGAAGAGCGCGGAGCGGGCAATGGATGAAGGCATGTAGTGTTCCTTGTTTTTCAGTTGCGCGGCCTGTCTGGGGGACCGCGTTATCGTTCTTCGCGGCGGTGCGGCGTTCCGACAAGCCCTGCTCCTACAGTCCTCTGTCGTTCCCCATATTTGTGTACGACGCCAAACTGTAGGAGCAGGGCTTGCCCGCGAAGGGGCCCTTGAGCGCAGCTCATTTTTTTCAGACCACCCCATCCACCCGCAGCCGCTCCACCGCCTCGGCGGAAAAGCCCAGCTCACCCAAAATCGCCCCGGTGTGCTCACCCAACCCCGGCACCGCATCCATCCGCGGCTCAAACGCCGCATTGCGCGCCGGCGGCAGCAACGCCGGCAGTTTCCCCGCCGGACTCTCAACCTCGCGCCAGCCATCCCGGGCCTTGAGCTGCGGGTGGTCCCACACGCCCTGCATATCGTTGACCCGGGCATTGGCGATCTGCGCCTCTTCCAAGCGCGCAATCACCTGCTCGCTGCTGAGCCGGGCAAAGCTGTCGACGATGATCTGGCGCAATACCTCACGATTGGCCGAACGCTTGAAGTTGGCTGAAAAGCGTTCGTCCACCGCCAGCTCAGGGGTCAGCAGCACCTTGTCGCAGAACGCCGCCCATTCACGCTCGTTCTGCAAGCCGAGCATCACCGTGCCGCCGTCGCCTGCCGGAAAAGGCCCGTAGGGATAAATGGTCGAATGTGCCGCGCCGGCCCGTGGCGGTGGCGCGGCGCCGTCGAAGGCGTAATACATCGGATACCCCATCCACTCCACCAGGCTTTCCAGCATGCTGACGTCGATGCGGCTGCCCTCCCCGGTTTTCTCCCGCAGCAGCAACGCCGAGAGAATGCCGCTGTAGGCATACATGCCGGCGGAGATATCGGCGATGGAACAGCCAGCCTTCGCCAGTGCTTCCTCGCCCGGCCCACCGGTCACCGAAAGAAAGCCACCCTCGCTCTGGATCAGCAGGTCGTAGGCCTTTTTCTTCTCATAAGGACCGCCTTCGCCATAACCGGAAATATCGCAGACGATCAGCCGCGGAAAACGCTCGTGGAGTGCCTCGAAGGACAAGCCCATGCGCGCGGCGGCACCCGGTGCGAGGTTCTGCACCAGCACATCGGCCTCGCCCAGCAACTGCTGGAGGATGTCATCGGCCGCATCCTGCTTGAGGTCCAGGGTCAGGCTTTCCTTGGAACGATTGGTCCAGACGAAGTGCGAGGCCAGGCCGCGAACACGCTCGTCATAACCACGGGCGAAGTCACCGCTGCCGGGGCGCTCGATCTTCACTACCCGCGCACCCAGGTCCGCCAGTTGCCGGGTGCAGAACGGCGCCGCGATGGCGTGTTCGAGGCTGATCACGGTGATGCCGTCCAACGGGCGCGGTGCCGGGGTGTTGCCTGCTGCCGTATTCATCAGCGCAGCTCCTTCAAGTCAGTGGTGTTGCGCAGGTCCCAGACCTGACGGATCAAACCTTCGGCCTGCTCGGGCGAGCGCGCGCCGGAGAACTGCAGCAGACGACGGAATTTGTCTTCCAACTCGGCCCGCGACAGGCTGTTGCCGGGATCGCCCTTGGGCTCGTCGATGGCGCCGTACAGGGTGCGGCCGTCGACCGTGGTGACCACCACCCGACCCAGCCAGCGTTGCGGATAGGCACTGTCCACTTCGGGGTCGAGGGTCATACTGACCTTCTCGCGAAACGCCGACACGGCCGGGTCGGTCAATGCCATCTGGTGAAACTCCGGCAGGCCGGCCTTGCCGTGCACGGCGATCAGGCCCAGCACGGTGCCCATGGAGAATTTGGCCTGGTGCACGCTCTGCGGCACCTTGACCCGTCCCAGCACATCGATGCCTCCCTGATGCACACGGGTTTCCACGTGCCGGATCTGTTCATGGCCCAAGCCTTCCCGCCCCATCAGTGCTAACAGCGCATCAGCAGCCGGATGAGTGTGGCGACAGGACGCGTGGAACTTGAACGAGGTTTCCACCAAGGCCCAACGGCTGCCCAGGCGGTCGGACAACTTCGTCGGATCGGCATCGCTGGACATCCCGGCGGCCAGCCCCTGGTCGCCTTCGAGAATATTCCGTGCACCGGTCAGGCCATCCGCCGTCAGGTAGGCAGCCAGCAGACCATCCGCGGCCGCCTTGGCGGTGTGCAACTGCTTGGAATCGGCGGCATCCCGGAGGAACTCCCAGAGCCCGGCGGCCTGGGTGCCGGCGCTGCCCAGCAGGTTGCTGAACTGTTCATGGTCGAAGTCCATCAGCTTGCCCACGGCCACGGCCGCCGCCAGGGTGCCGACGGTGGCCGTGGTGTGGAAGATCCGATAGTGCGAACGCCCGAGGAACTCGCCGATACGAATCCCCGCCTCATAGCCGGCCACCGAGGCCAGCAGCAACTCACGACCGGACTTGCCCAGGTCCTGGGCCGCCGCCAGGGCCGCCGGGAACACCACGGTGGCCGGGTGCAACACGGAACTGTTGTGCAGGTCGTCCTGCTCCACCAGATGGGACGACGCGGCGTTGACCAGGGCGGCGAAATACGCCGAACTGCCCTGGCCATTGACCAGGATCCGTGCCGGGCCGTCCGCCGGCCCCATCTTGCGGGCATAAGCCTCGAACAGCGGAATCGGGTGCGCGCCCTGGCTGGCCAGGGCCGAAGCCAGCCAGTCGAGGAACAGATCTTCGGTACGCTCGAACACCGCCTGGGGCACCTGCTCGTAACGCAGGCCGGCGAGGAATTCGCACAGCGCTTGGGTATGGCTCATGCTCGATTCCTCAGAAGCTGCGTGGCAGTTCGAGCAAGTGCTCGGCCACGTAGGACAGGATCAGGTTGGTGGAGATCGGCGCCACCTGGTACAGACGGGTCTCGCGGAACTTGCGCTCGACGTCGTATTCACAGGCGAACCCGAAACCGCCATGGGTCTGCAGGCAGGCATTGGCCGCCTCCCAGGACGCCTTGGCCGCCAGGTACTTGGCCATATTGGCGCTGGCCCCGGCGTTCTGGCCGCTGTCGTACTCCTCGCAGGCGCGCCAGCGCATCAGGTCGGCGGCCTCGATCTCGATATGGGCTTCGGCAATCGGGAACTGTACGCCCTGGTTCTGGCCGATGGGCCGGCCAAACACCACCCGGTCGCGGGCATAGGCGCTGGCCTTTTCGATAAACCAGCGACCGTCGCCGATGCATTCGGCGGCGATCAGCGTGCGTTCGGCATTCAGGCCATCAAGGATGTAGCGGAAGCCCTTGCCCTCTTCGCCGATCAGGCTGTCAGCGGGGATTTCCAGGTTGTCGAAAAACAGCTCGTTGGTCTCGTGGTTGACCATATTGGCGATGGGTTGCACGGTCAGGCCGTTGCCGATGGCCTCGCGCAGGTCCACCAGGAAGATCGACATGCCCTCGGATTTCTTCTGCACCTCGGCCAACGGCGTGGTGCGCGCCAGCAGGATCATCAGGTCGGAATGCTGGACCCGCGAGATCCAGACCTTCTGGCCGTTGATCACGTACTTGTCGCCGTGTTTGACCGCGGTGGTCTTGATCTTGGTGGTGTCGGTGCCGGTGCTGGGTTCGGTGACGCCCATCGATTGCAGGCGCAACTCACCGCTGGCCAGCTTGGGCAGGTAGAAGCTTTTCTGCACCTCGCTGCCGTGGCGCAACAAGGTGAACATGTTGTACATCTGGCCGTGCACCGTGCCGGAGTTGCCGCCGCAGCGGTTCACTTCTTCAAGGATCACCGAGGCTTCGGCCAGGCCCAGGCCCGAGCCGCCGTATTCGGCCGGAATCATCGCCGCCAGCCAGCCGGCGTCGGTCAGGGCTTTGACGAAAGCCTCGGGAAAACCCTTCTCTTCATCTATCTTGCGCCAGTAGGCGGCATCGAATTCGGCGCACAGGGCACGTACGCCCTCGCGAATGGCATTGAGTTCTTCGTTGTTGTTCGGATTCATCGGGGTGATTGCCTTTTTATTGTTAGTCGAAGTGCACTTCAGCCTGCTGGGCCAGGCCAGCGGCGTTGCCGGCCCAGAGCTGGGCGACGCCGGGACTGAGGATCCGTCCGCCGACTTCGAAGGGTTGTGGTGCGATCAACGGGCGCACGCCGCGATAGGAAAAACGCCGCAGGGTCGCCTGCGGATTGGCCCGGCAGAACGCCCGCAGGTTCAGGGTGGCGATCATCGGACCGTGCACCACCAGGCCCGAATAGCCTTCGGTGTCGGTGACGTAGGGGAAGTCGTAGTGGATGCGGTGGCCGTTGAAGGTCACGGCGCTGTAGCGAAACAACAGGGTTGGCGTCGGCTCCACGGCTTCGTGCCAGTCGCCCTCGATCAGCGCTTCGCCGCTGCTCTGCTTCGGGGGGGTGGGTTCGCGGTAGACGATGTCCTGCTCTTCGCGAATCGCCAGCCGACCGTCCTGGGAGTATTCATGCCGCACGGTGACAAACAGCAAGGCACCGCTGCGGCCCTGTTTTTCCTCGATATGGCTGATGGTCGACAGCCGGGTGGCATCGTGACCGGCACGCAGGTGCTCGAAGAACTCAAGGCGCCCGCCGGCCCACATGCGGTTGCGGTTGTCCGCTGGCGGCAGGAAGCCACCCCGGGCCGGGTGACCGTCGCCGCCCAACAGGCTCTCGGCCAGCGGCTCCTGGAAGAAACACCATTGCCACAGCGGCGGCAACGCCTCGCCATGGGCCGGAGCCGCTTCGCCGAAGGTCGCGGCGATACGTTTGAGCAGGTTGCGGCTCAATTGGTCGTGGGCTTCTTCGGTCCGTCCTAGCCAGGCACTCAGATCCGTCGCACTCATGGAAGGTTTTCCCCTTGCCGGTTGTTGTCATGAACCGATGATGCAAGGCGCAGCCCGTTCCGAGAATTTGCATTTCTATAAGCCGGCGTTCAGTTATGCTGAACGCCAACGTCCTATCTGCACGCAACCCCTGAGCGGAGTCGCCCCATGCATTTCGACCTGGCGGATCTACGCCTCTTCATCCATATCGCCGAATCGCCGAGCCTGACCCAGGGCGCCCGGCGTGCCTTCCTCTCCCCGGCCGCCGCCAGCGCGCGGATCAAGGCCCTGGAAGCGCAACTCGACACTCGCCTGCTGTACCGCGACAGCCGTGGCGTGGAAGTCACCCCGGCCGGCCAGCGCTTGCTGCAACATGCGCGGTTGATCATGCGCCAGGTCGACTATCTGAAGAGCGAGTTCACCAGCTACGGTGGCGATTCGGCCGGGCATATCCGCATCTTCGCCAACACCACGGCGGTGACCGAGTTTCTCCCGGAGGTGCTGGCCGGCTTTCTCTCCCAGCGCCCCGGCGTGACGGTGGACCTGCAGGAACGGCTGTCGCGGGATATCGTCCGTGGCGTACTCGACGGCACCACCGACATGGGCATCATCGCCGGCCCGGTGGAAGCCAGTGGCCTGCAGGTGATGCACTTCAGCACCGACCGCCTGGTACTGATCATGCCGGTGGACCATCCACTGGCGGCGCAACAGTCGGTGACCCTCGGCCAGACCCTGGCGTTCCAGCACATCGGCCTGCATGAAGGCAGCACTCTGCTGAGTTTCTTGCGCGAGCATGTCGAACGGCTCGGCAAGACCTTGTCGTTGCGTATCCAGGTCTCCAGCTTCGAGGCCATCTGCCGGATGGTCGAGGCCGGCGTGGGCATCGGCATCATTCCCGAGTCCGCCGCCGTGCGGCACAGCCGGACCATGGAACTGGTGACCGTGGCGCTGGACGAGCCCTGGGCGATTCGCGAGCGCAGCATACTGGTGCGCGAACTCGAAGCCCTGCCCGGGACCATCCGTGCCTTGATCGCGACACTGATGCCCAGCGCGCAAACCTGAACCGTCCTACAGTTTGGGTTGCACAAACCCCTGCTTCGGCGGCATTCTTGAAGACATTCGACTGATAGAACTTTTCACCTCAGCCGCACTCAATCAGTGCATGGATCCACGCCCTTCCCGACAGAGACGCTCATGACTTCGAAGCTTGCACAACTCAAGCAGTTCACCACCGTGGTCGCTGACACCGGCGACCTCGATGCCATTACCCGCCTGAAGCCGGTCGACGCTACCACCAACCCTTCGCTGCTGCTCAAGGCCGCCGCGCTGCCAGGCTACGCCGACCTGCTCAAGGCCGCCGTGTCCCACGCCAAGGGCAATGTGGGCCTGGCCTGCGACCATTTCGCGGTCTCCGTGGGCAGTGGCATTCTCAAAGTGATTCCAGGGCGGATTTCCACCGAAGTCGACGCACGCCTGTCCTTCGATGAAACCGCGCTACTGGGCAAGGCCCACCAATTGGTCGAGCTGTACGACAAGGTCGGCGTAGGCCGTGACCGCGTGCTGATCAAGCTGGCTTCGACCTGGGAAGGCATCCGCGCCGCCGAGAAACTGGAAAAAGAGGGAATCCAGACCAACCTGACCCTGCTGTTCTCCTTCGCCCAGGCCGCGGCCTGCGCCGATGCCGGGGTATTCCTGATCTCGCCGTTCGTGGGCCGGATCTACGACTGGTACAAGAAGTCCACCGGCAACGAATACAGCGGTGCCGACGATCCGGGCGTGCAGTCGGTGACCCGCATCTACAACTACTACAAGTCCAACGACTACAAAACCGTGGTCATGGGCGCGAGCTTCCGCAACCTCAACCAGATCGAACAACTGGCCGGTTGCGACCGCCTGACCATCAGCCCGGACCTGCTGGAAAAGCTGGGCCAGGACGAAGGCCAGCTGGAGCGTCGACTGGTGCCGGGGGCCGCGGGTGAACCGCGCCTGAACCTGAATGAAGCGCAGTTCCGCTGGGCCTCCAACGAAGACGCCATGGCCACCGAGAAACTGGCCGAGGGTATTCGTCAGTTCGCCCGTGACCAGGAAAAGCTCGAAGCGTTGCTAGCTCAGTAACCTGAGCTTTACTCGCTCCCAAGGCGACCCGGGCAGTCGGCTACTCCGCTACCCGGGACAACGCTCTGTTCAGGTCCTGCTGCCACACGGCCAGTCAGCGACCCGCTTGATACCTGTTCTTTCCTGACCCGGAGCCCCACACCAGGCGTCAAGCGCCTGTGGGGCGAACCGCTGGGCTGCTCGACCCGCACCGTCAGTTGGTGCGTTCGATGCTGTTGGACGACCCCGACTTCTCGGCAGCCACGGCCTGGGCCTTTTCAGACTGCTGGTAATAGGCCATGGACGTATCGCGGGCCGCGTCCATCCGTGCCATGACTTTATCGCCGCCATCACCGCCGCCTTCGGCCATGGCCGCAACGGAAGCGGTCATCAGGGTTACGATCAACAATGCTTTAAGGGATTTCATCAGTCACTCTCCAATAGTTTGAGTTCGTCGGCACTTGTTTCTGCTGACTTGGGCTCATGCTATCGATCGGTGCATTTCAGACTGTTCCCCGCAGGATGAAATTTTTTACAGGAACCTCATCAGGAAAACCACGGTACAGGCCGTCTCCGGCGCTGGATAAGCTCCAGTCAACGCCCTAGAATCCGCAGAGCATTGATTCTGGAAAAGGGACAATATGGATCGTATTGACTGCATGCGTGCCTTCGTCGCCACCGTCGGCGCCAATGGCTTTGCCGCGGCGGCACGGGCCATGGACGTACCGCGTTCAAAAGTCAGCAAGCAGATCCAGGCGCTGGAAGAGGCCATTGGTGTGCAACTGCTGCAACGCACCACCCGCAGCCTGCACCTGACCGAAGCCGGCGCGGAATACTACGAGGCGGCCCGCGAGCTGCTGGCATCCCTGGATGAAACCGAACAACGGGCCCGCGATGGCGTCGGCGAACTGCGCGGCGTGCTGCGGGTCAACGCGCCCATGTCCTTCGGCCTGCGGCGGCTCGGGCCGCTGATTCCGCTGTTTCACCAGCAGCATCCGAACGTGGAATTGCAACTGGTGCTCAGCGACCAGCAAGTCGACCCGGTGCGCGGTGGCTTCGATGTCACCATCCGCATCGCCAACCTGCCGGACTCCTCCCTGGTCGCCCGTTTGCTCGCCCCCGCGCCCCGGGTCATGGTGGCCTCGCCGGCCTATCTGGCCCGGGCAGGCACACCGCAAACACCGAAGGACCTGACGGCCCATCAATGCCTGAACTACGGCTACCTGCAAAGCGGCGTCAGCCTGCAACTGAGCAATGGCAAGGAAACCCAGCGGGTCAACGTCACCGGACCGCTGCACGCCAACAATGGCGACCTGCTGGCCCAGGCCGCGCAGGCCGGCATGGGCATCGCCCTGCTGCCGGACTTTATCGTCGAAGATGCCCTGGCCGCCGGCACCCTGGTGCCGGTGCTGTGCAACTGGCAGGCCCCGGCGATCAGTATCAACGCGGTCTACCCCTCGGCGCGCCGGGTGCCGCAGAAGACCCGGGCCTTTATCGAGTTCCTGGTCAAGGCGCTGGCGGTGGAGACAACGGCCTGAGCCCTAGGCGGTATTGAAGATCGACTGTTTGCCAATGGAAATACCCGACCACAGTTCGTCCAGGTGCTTGAATCCCCACTTCTTGACCGACTCCAGGCTGACGATCGAGTCATGTTCGCCGGCAACGGCCAGATCGATGACCGCCTGGGCAATCGGCATCCGCAGTTTCGAGGAGTAGAACACCTTCACCCGAGGGGTCAGCAAGGACTGCTCATGTTGCTCCATGACGATCGCCAGGCGGCCGCTGTGCAACAGCACCAGGGCACCCACCGGATAGATCCCGATGCAGCGGACGAAAGCATGGAAGATCTGCTCATCGAACTGGCCTTTCCAATCGGCCATTTTTCGAATGGCCTCGGCCGCCGTCCAGGCCGGTTTGCCATGTCGCTCGGAGGTCACCGAGTCATAGCTGTCACACACTGCGGCCATCCGCGAAAACAGGCTGATCTGCGTGCCACAGAGCTTGTGCGGATAACCACTGCCATCGACCCGCTCATGATGATGCAGGCAGACATCCACCACCCTCGGGCTGAAATGGCGGGTGTCGAGAATCATCTTCGCGCCGATCTCCGGATGGCGGCGCAGGCTCGCGAACTCGCCCTCGGTGAGTGGCGAGGTTTTACTCAGCAACTCGGCAGGCACCATCATCTTGCCCACTTCATGCAGGATGCCCGCCATGCCGGCCTCTTTCACCAGGCCTTCAGGCAGGTTCAAACGGTAGGCCAGGCTCATCATCAGGGCACACACCGCCACTGAATGCATGTAGGTGTATTCATCGCTGGTCTTGAGCCGGGCCAGGCTGATCAGGGCGTCGGGATGGCGCATCAGCGAATCCGAGATTTCCGCGATCAGGTGGGAAATCTGCTCGGGATGAACCGCCCTGCCCATCCGCAGGTCACCGAACAGGCTCAGCACCGCGGCCTTGGTCCGGGCGCACAGATTCAACGCATGGACCACCTCGTCGCTCATGGCAATCCGCGGGCGATTGCGTGGCCGCTCCTGCACCGGAATGGCCAGCGGCTCAGGATCCGCCGCAACGGGTTCCTCGACCTCGACATCCAGGCCCTTGTCGGTATCTATCCAGAGCGCGGCGAGACCGGAGGCGCGGATCTTTTGCAGATCCTCTTCATCATCGAGCAGAAAGTGGCTACGCCAGAACGGGTGGTCCATCCAGGAGCCGCAGAAGGATTGTACATACATACCGACACGAAGCTCGCTCACCTGTATCTGTCTTAGCATGATGGACATCCTGGTTTCTTGTCACACCGAAGCACCTCCCTGGAAGTCTGACTACAGTGAAAACCGCGCGATCAGGTGATTCAGGCTCCCGGCCAGTTTGGACAGTTCGTTGCTGGCGATCGAAGTCTGGCTCGCGGCCGACGAACTCTGGATGGACAGATCGCGAATGCTCACCAGGTTGCGGTCGACCGAGCGGGCTACCTGCGCCTGTTGCTCGGAAGCCGTGGCGATCAGCAGGTTCTTGTCATTGATATGGGAGATCGACAAGGTCACTTCCTCGATCGCCAGGCCCGTTTCATGGGCCAGCGAGCGGGTCACCCGGGTTTCTTCGCTGCTGTGGTTCATCGACTCCACGGCCTTCTTCGAGTCGAGCTGGATACCCTTGACCATCTGCTCGATTTCCTGGGTCGACTGCTGGGTGCGATGGGCCAGCGCGCGCACTTCATCCGCCACCACCGCAAAGCCCCGACCCTGTTCGCCGGCCCGTGCGGCCTCGATGGCGGCGTTCAGCGCCAGCAGATTGGTCTGCTCGGCGATGGAGCCGATCACGTCAAGCACCTTGGCAATGTGCAGGGCTTGCCCGGCCAGGCCTTCTATATCGGTCTTGGTCTGTTCGACCCGGCTGCTCAAGCGTTCGATGGAGTCGATGGTCTCACCCACGCGGTCCTGGACAACCCGCGCCGAGCGTTCCGAAGCCTGGGTCGACTCCGAGGCCGAAACGGCATTTCTCGCCACTTCCTCGACGGCCGCGGTCATCTGGTTGACGGCGGTGGCGGCCTGGTCGGTTTCAACACTCTGCCTCTGGATACCCGCCGTCGACTCGTGGGTAATCGCGCTCATCTGCTCCGCCGCGGAAGCCAGTTGCCGGGACGAGTCGGCGATATGTTCGATGGTGTTCTTGAGACTCGAGCGCATGGCGGCGGCGACAGTCTGCAAGTCGGTGATTTCGTCCCGCCCGCTGATCTCCACCTTGCTCTTCAGGTCGCCGTCGGCGATTTTCTGCATCGACAGGCGCAAGGCATTGATCGGCTGCGCGATGCTGCGGGTAAACAGCAGCGCCACGACACAGGTGATCACCAGGGCCAGGACCATGAACATCAGCGTCATCAGGAACGCGCTGTCATAGCTGCCATTCGCAACCTGCCCCGAGCGCCCGGCGCCTTCTTCGTTGATGCTCATCAGCGCTTCAATTGAAGTCTGCAGTTTTTTCGCCGCTTCGCTGCTGGTGTCACGAATGAAATGGGTCATGGCCTCGAAGGACGCGGTCTGGCTCATGACCACCAGTTGATCGAGCAAGTCCTGGTAAGTGCGCACGTTCGCCACCACCTGGTCATAGCGCTGTTTTTCCTCGGGGCTGGAAACCATCGGGGCGTATTTCTCGGTTTCCTGGCTCAGGGTGGTTTTCAGCGCTGCCAGTTTGTCCTGGGAGCTTTTGCTCTGGCGGTCTTCATCCATGACGAAGCGGCGGCCATCGAGCCGGTAGAGCAACGCGGCATTCTGGATACGGGCGGCCTGGCGCACACTCGGCAACCAGTTCGTTTGCAGCGCCAGGGAGGCGTCATGGATTTCTTTCATGCGGTACAGCGAGGTCAGCCCGAGGCTGATCAGCAGCAGACAGATCAGCCCGAAACCGAGCAGGGATCTGGAGGTCAACCTGATGTTCCTTGTCTGCATGACACCACTCCGAGGCAGGTTGCTTGAGCATTCAGTTGCTGGGCACGCCAATCACTCCACCAGTGTAGTACGTCCCCTGCAAAAGATCGGTCTCAGCGCCCGCGCGGTGTCAGGTCCCGATCAACAAGTTTACGAAACTCTATGGACAGTCCTTTGTGCCCATTGCCGTCCAGGGTAATACCCATACTTCCGATATGCGTGATTTTATCCTGCTGGTAAGTCGTACCTGACAATTGATAGACGTGCCCTGGCCGAACTTGACAGTGGGCATATTTTATTTCGAACTGATTTCCTGTTTTTCGACTCATGTCCATAATGATGGGCTGGGTGGGATCAGTGACATCCATCAGTCTGACTTCCGTCACCCGATCGGGATCGCGAGTTTCCCGGGTTGTCCAATCGCCAATGCCCTCAAGAACCACCAGCCGGGTAACCGGGACGGGAGGCGGACTGGTCCTGGGATCCACGCGAATGACGATATCCCCTTGATCCTGCTCGCCCAGTGTCACCGG
>Ga0302157_10003088_pt1 | contig 19032 bp, 19 predicted proteins | sample I_Bog_N3_3_FD_193502 | JGI IMG/M metagenome (GOLD analysis project Ga0302157, IMG submission 193502) | Peat permafrost microbial communities from Stordalen Mire near Abisko, Sweden - I_Bog_N3_3 | ecosystem: Environmental > Terrestrial > Soil > Wetlands > Peat | place: Sweden: Abisko, Stordalen...
GCGACTGCTCCGGCATGAACGACGGCAAAATCAAGAACATCGCCCCAGTGGCAATCGCCGCCAGCACAAACGGCGCCCGCCAGCTATGCGCCACGGCCGCCGCCGACCCCGACACCGTCCGCGACAGCAAAATCCCTAGGATCAATCCAGTCTGCAGCACGCCGATCACCCGCCCGCGCTGCTCCAGCGGCGCCAGCGACGTCGCCAGCGGGATCAGCATCTGCGGCACCACCGTCGCCGACGCCACGACCAGCGTCGCCAACACCAGCACCGAGATCCCCGGCGCCGCCGCGGCCGCCAGCAATCCCAAGGCAGTCACCGCGGTCAGCACCCGGATCAGCCGCTTCGGCTCCGCCACGTCAGCCATCGGCAGCACGAACAGGATGCCGACGGCGTAGCCAACCTGCGCCGCCACCGCCACGAACCCCGCGACATGCTCCGGCACGCCAAAGCCGCGCGCGATCTCGTCCAACAGCGGCTGGCAGACATAGATATTGCCGACCATCACGCCGCAGGCCGCCGCCATCACCGGGATCATGCCGCGCGGCGTGGCCGGCGCCGGTGGCGTCGCAACGCCTGTGGGAAGCGCCGCCGAACTCAAACCTCGACAGCCCCCGCATCGCCCAGGAAGCGTTCGGCCGCCGCGAACAGCCCCGGATCGACCCTGGCGCCCGATGCCTTGGCGTTCTCGTCCACCTGATCCGGGCGCGAGGCGCCGACGATGGCGCTGGCGACATTGGCCTCCCGCAACACCCAGGCCAGCGCGAACTGTGCCATGCTCAGCCCGGCCTGTGCCGCCAGCGGGTGCAGCTTGTCCACGGCTTCCAGCACCCCGGGCTCAAGCCAATTCTGCCGGAACGCCGTGTTCATCGTCGAATTGGCGGCCCGTGAGTCGGCCGGGATCTGCGCCCCCGGCCGGTATTTCCCGGTCAGCACGCCTTGCGCCAGCGGCGACCAGACGATCTGCGACATGCCATGCCCGCGGCAGAACGGAATCACCGCGGCTTCCGGCTTGCGCCACAGCATCGAGTATTGCGGCTGGCTCGACACGAAATGCTCCACACCCACCATGGCGGTCGCTTCGGCGATCTTGTCCGCCGGCCACTCGCTGAAGCCGAGATACCGCGCCTTGCCGGCCCGTACCACCTCGCTCAGCGCCGCCATGGTCTCCGCCAGCGGCGTCTCGGCGTCGTAGCGATGGCACTGGTAGAGATCGACATAATCCACCTTCAGCCGCGCCAGCGACGCATCGATCTGCTTCAGCACCTGCACGCGCGACAGGCCGCGATCGGTATCGCTCATCGGAAAATACAGCTTGGTGGCAAGCACGTAGCTGCTGCGCGGCACGTTCGCCAACGCCTCGGCCAGCACGCGTTCGCTGGCGCCGCGGCCATAGACATTGGCGGTGTCGATAAAATTGATGCCAAGATCCAGCGCCCGCCTGACGCAGGCGATCGCCTGGCTTCGCTCAACGCCGCCCGATGTCGTCAGCCACGTGCCGAGGGAGATTTCGGACACCAGCAGGTCGCTCGAGCCGAGTTTGCGGTACAGCATGGCGGTGTCCTCGATGTTTTGAAGCCATAGGCAAGCCGGGATGCCGACCGCATGAACCCACGCACCCGGCGCGGCCTCACCCCTTCAGGTACGCGGCGAACGCCTCGGCATACTCCGGGTGCCAGCGCGACAGCGCCGGGCGGTTCTCGATCACGTCGCCGGCCGCCCACGCCACCCGCCGCTCATCCAGCGCCCGCGTGGTCTCATGGTCGATGCACCACAGATAAAAATCGCCCCGGCCGATGCCATCGAGCATGACGTCGACCACCTCGTCGGCCGACCACGCGCCAGCAGGTTTTTCGGCCCGCCCGTTCACGCCGACTTCGGCATGAACGGTCATGCCGGTGTAGGTGAAGCCCGGCACCAGCAGGTGAGCGCTGACCCGCCCGGGTGCCGCCTGCCGCAACTCATGCGCCAGCAGTTCGGTGAAGGCCTTCACCCCGGCCTTGGCAACGTTGTAGGCACTGTTGCCCGGCGGCAACGTGATGCCCTGCTTTGAGCCGGTGTTCACCACCACGCCTGGCCCCGCCTGCGCCAGCATCGCCGGCACGAAGGCCTGCACGCCATGGATCACGCCTGACAGGTTGATGCCCAGCAGTTCCGTCCAGCCTGCCGTGTTCTCCCACGGCTTGCCGGGATTGGCGCCGACGGCCGCGTTGTTCATCAGCAGGTTGACCTCGCCGAAGCTCTCCGTCGCCGCCCGCTGCAGTCGCAGCAGATCCTCCGGCTGCGAAACGTCGACCACCTCGGTGCGGACCTTGTTGGACCCGAGCGAGGCCGCCGCCGCCCGCAAGGCGTCGGCATTGCGATCGGCCATCACCACGTTCAGCCCAAGGCGCGCCAGCCGCTTCGCCGCGGCAAGGCCGATGCCGCTGGCGGCACCGGTGATCACGGCGGTACGGCCGGGCGTCAGAACGGCATGTGGCATGGCAGGGGCCTTCGCGATGGCAGGGACTGCAGTGATATGTCGTCACGCCTGCCATCGTTCCAAGATCGCGCCTGCGAGCGATCCGGCAATCAACCTCCGCAGGAGGCGGCGCGCCACGTCACCGTCTCTTGTGACAGATGGACGAGGCCGTTAGGGTGCGCCCGCCCCAGTTTTGTGCGGATTTGATGAGCCAGCCCCCAGCCTACAAGCGCGTTCTGCTAAAAGTGTCCGGCGAGGCCCTGATGGGCAAGCGGGAATATGGTCTCGACAACGACACGGTCACCCGCATCGCCAGCGACGTCGCAGCGGTGGTGGCGATGGGCGTCCAGGTCAGCCTGGTCATCGGCGGCGGCAATATTTTTCGTGGCGTATCGGCCGCGGCCTCTGGAATGGAACGCGCCCAGGCCGACTACATGGGCATGCTGGCCACCGTGATGAACGCGCTGGCGATGCAGAACGCGCTGGAACGTGTGGGTGTTCCAACCCGCGTGCAATCCGCCATTCCGATGGCGACGGTGTGCGAGCCCTACATTCGCAGGCGCGCCGAGCGTCACATGGAGAAGGGCAGGGTGGTGATTTTCGCCGCCGGCACCGGCAACCCGTTCTTCACCACCGACACCGCGGCCGCCCTGCGCGCCACCGAAATGGGCTGCGATGCGCTGCTCAAGGGCACCCAGGTCGACGGCGTCTATTCCGCCGATCCACGCAAGGTCGCCGACGCCATTCGATATGAGGAACTCAGCTATCTCGAGGTGCTGTCACGTGACCTCTCGGTGATGGACGCCTCGGCCATCAGCCTGGCGCGCGAAAACGGCCTGCCGATCATTGTCTTCAACATCCACGCCGCCGGCGCGTTTGCCCAGGTGATGCGCGCCGAGGGGCGGTTCACCCGCATCACCGAAGTTAAATAGCGTCTTCAACGGATTGGCGGCGCGGCCTTGGGCCATGCCGCCGCTTTGCTTCAGGAGCCTGCCATGTCCACGGCCGAACTCGCCTCGCTCAAAGCCGACCTGACCCGCCGCATGGAGGGTGCGTTGGACAGCCTCAAGCGTGATTTCGCTGGCCTGCGATCCGGCCGCGCCAGCCCGGCGCTGCTCGAACCGGTGCGCGTCGAGGCCTATGGCAGCGAAGTGCCGTTGACCCAGGTCGGCAACATCGCCGTGCCGGAAGCCCGCATGCTGACGGTGCAGGTGTGGGACCGCACGTTGGTCGGCGCCGTCGAGCGCGCCATCCGCGATGCCGGCATCGGCCTCAATCCGGCCAGCGACGGCCAACTTGTCCGCGTGCCGATTCCGATGCTGACCGGAGAGCGCCGGGCCGAGCTGTCCAAGCTCGCCGGCAAGTATGCCGAAGGCGCTAAAATCGCCGTGCGCGGCGTGCGGCGGGACGGCATGGACCAGACCAAGGCGCTGGAAAAAAAGAATGTGATCAGCGAGGACGAGCTGAAGGTCTGGTCAGACGATATCCAGAAGCTGACAGATGGGTATATCAAGAGAGTCGATACGATGTTCTCGGACAAGGACCGGGAAATTCGGACAGTCTAGCCTCCTGTCCCTGACATACGTTTGTGTTTCAGGGATCAGCAGGAAGCTGAAAATTGAGACGGGGGCGTGCTGCGGCCGAACCTGCGGATGAGCGACGCGATCGGCGCCACGGGGCGAGCGAACGAATGGGAGAGGCGGCTATCGGGCAGACACAGGTTTTGGCAACTCCTGCGCCGGCGGAACCAGGATCATGCATCCCGGCGCATGTTGCCATCATCATGGATGGCAACGGCCGTTGGGCCGCATCGCGCGGGCTGCCGAAGGTCGCCGGCCATCGTGCCGGGGTGCAGGCCGTGCGCCGCGTCATCGAGGCGGCGACCCGGCATGGCGTGCGCTGGCTGACGCTGTATGCGTTCAGCAGCGAGAACTGGCGCCGGCCCGCCTCCGAAGTCTCGGACCTGACCGGCCTGCTGCGCCGCTTCATCAAGAGCGAACTGGCCGAGCTTGGCCGCGAAGGCGTCCGCCTGCGCTTCATCGGCGACCGCGGACGCTTCGACAAGGACATCCAGGCCGAACTGGTGCAGGCCGAGATCTCCACCGCCACCAATACCCGGCTGAATTTGATCGTGGCGCTTTCCTACGGCGCGCGCGGCGAGATCGTCGAAGCCGCCCGCGCCGCGATGGTCGCCGCCTTGGCTGGCAGACTCGATCCCGCCGAGCTGACCGAGGAGCGTTTCGCCGCCCTGTTGTCGACCAGCGGCATCCCCGATCCCGACCTGATCCTGCGCACCAGCGGCGAGCTGCGGCTGTCGAACTTCCTGCTGTGGCAGTCCGCCTACGCCGAGCTGGTGTTCACCGACGTGCTGTGGCCGGACTTCGGCGCCGAGGACTTCGCAAGGGCCTTGGCCGAGTATGCCCGGCGGGAGCGACGCTTTGGCGCAAGACCTGGCTGAGTCCACAGCCTGGCGTGATCTGCGGGTCCGTGTCGCCTCTGCCGTTGTGCTCGCTCCTCTTGGGCTGGCGGCGCTGTGGCTTGGCGGCCCAGTGTGGAACGCGATGATCGTGCTGCTGGCCGCTGGCATGGCCTGGGAATGGTCGGCGATGTGCGCCAAGGCGCAGGTCCGCCCACTGGTCCGCGTGCTGACCGGCGTTGCCTACATCGCCCCGGCATCGGTGGCGCTGATCTGGCTGCGCGGCGGCGAAGCCGGCCGGGCCGACGTGCTGTTCGTGCTGCTGATCGTCTGGGCCAGCGATATCGGCGCCTACCTTGCCGGCCGGCTGTTTGGCGGACCGCGCCTGGCGCCACGGATTTCGCCGGGCAAAACCTGGTCGGGCGCAATCGGCGGCCTGGTCGCCGCAGCTCTGGTCGGCGTGGTAGCGGCTCTTCTGGTGCCGGACGCCCGGGTGCTTCCCGCCGCCCTGCTGGCGGCCTGCCTCGGCATCGCCTCGCAGACCGGCGACCTGCTGGAGAGCGCCCTGAAGCGGCGCTTCGGCGTCAAGGACAGCGGCCGGCTGATCCCCGGCCACGGCGGATTGCTGGATCGGCTCGATGGCATGCTGCTGGCCGCACCGCTGGCGGCCCTCATGGCGCTGGCCCTTGGGCAATCCACGGTGATATGGCAATGACCACGGCCTTGATGGATACTGGTTCGATAAAGCCCCGCCGAATGGCACCGGGGGCGTGGTGAGTGGGGTCATGAAGACAGTCAGCGTTCTCGGCTCCACCGGCAGCATCGGAACCCAAACCGTTGAACTGTTGCTCGCCAACCCCGAACTGTACCAGGTGCAGGCGCTGGTGGCCGGCAGCAACGTCGCACTCCTCGCCCGGCAAGCCATCGAACTTCGCGCCAGGCTGGCCGTGGTCGCCGACCCCACCGGCCACCAGGCGCTGCTCGATGCCCTCGACGGCAGCGGCATCGAGGTCGCCAGCGGCCCCGCCGCGGTGGTTGACGCGGCCTCTCGCCCGGCGGATTGGACGATGTGCGCCATCATGGGCGCGGTCGGCCTGCACTCCACACTGGCCGCCATCGAGCGTGGCGGCTCGGTGGCGTTGGCCAACAAGGAGGCGCTGGTCTGCGCCGGCGACGTCATGCTGCGCGCCGTCACCCGCGCCGGCGCCACGCTGCTGCCGGTCGACAGCGAGCACAACGCGATCTTCCAGGCGATGGCGGACGGCAACCGTGGATCCGTCGACCGCATCATCCTGACCGCCTCCGGTGGCCCGTTCCGCACTGCCACGATCGACGAGATGCGCGTGGCGCCGCCGGAAGCCGCCTTGCGCCATCCGGTCTGGAGCATGGGGGCGAAGATCTCGATCGACAGCGCCACCATGATGAACAAGGGCCTCGAAGTCATCGAGGCCGCCCGCCTGTTCGCCATCGCCAGCGAGCAGATCGACGTTTTAATCCACCCGCAATCCACCGTGCACGGCCTGGTGTGCTATAGCGACGGCAGTGTGTTGGCCCAGTTGGGCAGTCCGGACATGCGGGTGCCGATCGCACACACGTTGGCATGGCCGACGCGGATCGCCACCGCCGCACCGCGCCTGGATTTGGCGGCGTTGGGGCGGCTGGAGTTCTCCGCCCCCGACACCGAGCGCTTCCCGGCCCTGCGCCTGGCGCGCGAGGCTTTGCGGTTGGGCGGCGGGGTGCCAACGCTGATGAGCGCCGCCAACGAAATTGCGGTGGAGGCCTTCCTGCAACGCCGGATCGGCTTCCTTGATATTGCGGCTGTCGTTGAGCAGGTCATGCTGGCGATGGGGATGGTCGAGACCGACAGCCTTGAGGCTGTGATCGAAATTGACCGGCTTGCCCGCGAGAATGCCCACGCCTGCTGCCGTGCCCGCCAGCTTCACGCCGCCTGAAACTCTTCGCCGCCCGTTCAAGGACAGCCCCGTGTTTTCACTGCTTCCCAGCTTTCTGCGCACTCCGCTGGCCTTCGCGATCGTTCTGGGCGTTCTGGTGTTCATCCACGAACTCGGCCACTACCTCGCCGCACGCTGGCGCGGCGTGCACGTCGAGGCGTTCTCGATTGGCTTCGGCAAGGCCATCTGCAGCTGGACCGACAAGCGCGGCACGGTCTGGAAGCTCTGCTGGCTGCCGCTCGGCGGCTACGTCAAGCTGCACGGCCAGGAACAGCCGGAGGACGTTGACGCCGAAACCCGCGCCACCTGGATCCCAGGCAAAACCTTCCACGAAAAATCCGTGCTGTCGCGCGCCATCGTGGTGGCTGCCGGCCCGGTCGCCAACTTCGTGCTCGCCTCGGTGCTGTTCGCCATCCTGTTCCTGTCCGCCGGCCGCCCGGTGACGCAGCCGATCGTCGGCGAAGTGGTGCCTGACAGCGCCGCCGCCGCCGCCGGCCTGCATACCGGCGACAAGATCGTCCGCATCGACGAGCATCCGATCGCCAAGTTCGAGGACATCCAGCTGATCGTCGGCACCCACCCAGGTGTGAAGATCTCGATCGACGTGCTGCGCGACAACGCCAAGCTGTCAATGACCGCCATCCCGGAAAGCCGTGAGAGCCTCGGCAAGACCGTCGGTGTGCTCGGCGTGCGCGGCACCTCGGTGGTCTATGAGCCGGTCTCAGTCGCCGCCGCCTTCCCGGCCGGCGTGATGCAGACCTGGAATGTCGCCGGTCAGACGCTGCAGGGTGTGTGGCAGATGATCAGCGCCCAGCGCGGCACCGACGACCTCGGCGGCCCGCTGCGCATCGCCCAGCTCTCAGGCCAGGTCGCCGAGCTCGGATTTGCCAGCCTGATCAGCTTCATCGCCGTGCTGTCGGTCAATCTCGGGCTGATAAATCTGTTCCCGATCCCGGTCCTCGATGGCGGCCATTTGCTGTTTTATCTGTTCGAGGCCGTCCGCGGCAAACCGCTTCCGCCACGCGCCTTGGAATACGGCTTGCGCGCCGGTTTCGCTGTGCTGATCGCGCTGTTCGTGTTCGCCACCTGGAATGACCTGTCGCATTTCGGGTTGTTCAGCTGGGTGTCCAATCGTCTCGGTTGACCCGATTCGGGTGCGGACGAAATCCAGAAAAGCGGCTCGGCCGCAGCAGATGGTGTTGTAACCCCGGTGCGGGTATTCTAAGCCCGCCCGTGGTTGGTCGTCTTGTTGGTGGGACGGCGCCGCAGTGGGGAGGATGGCTTTTGGTTCGCACGCGCGCAGCCCTGCTTGCATCGGTTTCTGTTTTCAATCTCGTGGTTCCGGCTTTGGCGACGCGCAGCATGGCGCAAGGGCTTCCGCACCCGGGCCAGCAGGGCTCCGGCGTCGTGCGTGGCGTGCTGAACAGCAGCGCCGGCTCCGCCAATGTTGTGCTTGCCGCGGCCCAGGTCGTCACCGCGCCGATCGAGGACATTCGCGTCGAGGGCAACGCCCGCATCGAATCGGGCACCATCCGCTCCTACATGGTTGTGCAGCCCGGTGACCTGTTCGACGCCGACGCGCTCGATCGCTCGCTGAAGGCGCTCTATGCCACCGGCCTGTTCTCCGACGTGCGCCTGCGCCGTGACGGCAATGTCCTGGTCGTCCACGTCGTCGAGAACCCGGTGGTCAACCGGGTGGTGTTCGAAGGCAACAAGTTCATTCCCGACGACAAGCTGCGCCCGGCGATCACCCTGCGCGAGCGCGCCGTCTACACGCCGGCGCTGGCCGAGCGCGACCGCCAGAAGATCCTCGACGAATACGCCAAGAAGGGGCGCTACGGCACCCGCGTCGAGCCGAAGATCATCCAGCTCAGCGAAAACCGCGTCGATGTGGTGTTCGAAATCAGCGACGGGTCCGCCACCTACATCAGCCGTGTCGCCTTCGTCGGCAACAAGGCGTTCAGCGAAGGCCGCCTGAAGGAAATCATCAGCTCGCGTGAGGAAGCCTGGTGGCGGTTCCTGTCGAGTTCCGACAGCTACGATCCCGAGCGGCTGAACTACGATAAGGAGCTGCTGCGCCGCTTCTATCTGCGCAACGGCTATGCCGACATCAACATCAGCACCAGCAATGCCGAGCTGGCGCCGGACCGCTCGGCGTTCTTCATCACCTTCACGGTGGACGAGGGCGAGCGTTACAAGATCGGCACCGTCGAGGTCAAAAGCAGCCTGCGCAACCTCGATGGCGCCGACCTGCGCGCCTTGGTCTCGCAGCAGACCGGCGACTGGTATGATGGCGACACCGTCGAGCGCACCGTCACCGCGCTGAACGACGCCGTGCAGAGCCGCGGCTACGCCTTCGTCGACGTCAAGCCGCAGATCGCCCGCGATCCCGCCACGCACACCATCAACCTGGTCTACCAGGTCGGCGAAGGCCCACGCGTGTATGTCGAGCGCATCGACATCAACGGCAACGTCCGCACCAAGGACAACGTCATCCGGCGTGAGTTCCGCCTCGCCGAAGGCGACGCCTTCAGCGCCGCCCTGGTGCGCCGCTCGCGCCAGCGCCTTGAGGATCTCGGCTATTTCAGCTCGGTCGCGGTGACCACGCAGCCCGGCTCCGCGCCCGACAAGGCGGTGATCAACACCACGGTCGAGGAAAAGGCCACCGGCGAACTCACCGTCGGCGGCGGCTACTCAACGGACGCCGGCGCGCTCGCCAACGTCGGCCTGCACGAGCGTAACATGATCGGCACCGGCATCGATGCCGGCATCAACGGCACCATCGCCCAGCGCCGCACCTCGATCGACCTGTCGGTCACCGATCCGCATTTCCTGGATCGCAACCTGGTCGCCAGCGCCGACGTCTTCGCGGTGCAGAACAACAACGAGCTGATCGCCCAGTACAGCGAACGCCGTGTCGGTTTCACCGTCTCGCTCGGCTATGAGTTCAGTGACCACTTGCGGCAGAACTGGACTTACTCGCTCGTCCAACGAAGCATCTACGACGTGCAGACCACCGCCAGCCTATACGTGCAGGATGAGGCCGGCACATCCCTGCTGTCCCAAGTCGGCCAGACCCTGACACTCGACTATCGAGACAGCCAGGTGAACCCAAAAAGCGGCTTCGTCGTGCGCGGTGGGGCGGATTTCGCCGGCATCGGCGGCAATGTGCACTATGTCCGCGCCAAGCTGGACGGCAACTACTACATCCCGCTCGATCAGACGATCGGCGACGACTGGGGCGTCGTGCTGTCGGCCGGCACCGGGTATCTGTTCAACCTGGGCTCGCAGGAACTGATCATCGACCGCTTCTTCCTTGGCGGCGACAACCTGCGCGGCTTCCAGTCCGGCGGTGCCGGCCCGCATGCGATCGATGGTGGCGACAGCCTCGGCGGCCGGTTCATCTGGACGCAGTCGACCGAGTTGCATTATCCCCTGCCGGTGTCGCCTGATCTCGGTCTGACTGGCCGTGCGTTTGTCGATGTCGGTGCCCTGACGGGCGCGTCCGACAAGCTGCGCAACGGAACGCCGTTCCAGATCACCGACAGCGGTGCGCCACGGCTTGGCGCCGGTGTCGGCGTGTCCTGGAAGACACCGTTTGGCCTGATCAACCTCGATATCGCGCCGTTGGTGATCAAGCAGCGCTACGATCAGGGGCAATTTTTCCGCTTTGGATTTGGCACGAGGTTCTGACCACCATGTATCGCTTGTCCATGCTCACAGCGATGATCCTGTCGCTTCTTGCCGGAGGCGTGCTTCCGGCTTCGGCGCAGGGCTATTTCATCCCCGGCAGCCCACCGGCGACACAGCCGGCACGGCCCGCCCCGCATCCGGCCCCAGCTTCGCATCCGGCGCCGCATCCGCCCGCGCCGACCGCCGACGCCGATCCCACCCCCGCCCAGGTCAACCTGCCACCGGTGCCCGAACTGCCGGCGCTGCCGCGTTCGACCACGCCGCCGGTCGCGGTGATCGGCGTGATCGGCGTGCCCGAAGTCATGCGCGCCTCGCAGGCCGCACAGATGGTCGACAAGGTCATCGGCGAACGGCGTGACCGGCTGAACCAGGACGCCCAGAAGGAACAGGCGGCATGGCGCGATCTGCAGCAGCAACTCGCCAACCAACGCAGCACGATGTCGCCCGAGCAGATCCGCACCAAGGAGCGCGAACTGCAGGAACGCATCACCAGCGCGCAGGAGCGTTTCCGTGAGCGCAACCGGGTTATCCAGGAAGCTGCCCAGGTCAGCGTCGGCCAGATCGAGCGCACGTTGGTCGCGGTCATCCGCCAGGTCGCCGACAGCCACGGCATGAACCTGGTGCTGCACCGCGCCCAGGTTGCATTGAACGTCAATGATTTCGACATCACCGAGCAGGTCGCCGAGCAGCTCAACAAGATGCTGCCGTCAGTGACAATCCCGGCCGAATCCGACACCCATCCGCTGGCAAGCGTCAACTCCGGCGCGATGGCGGTGCAGCCGGCGTCGGTGGCCGGCGCCCCCGCGCCTGGACCCGGGCCGCGTCGGTAGGCCATGAGCGACATTCTGACGGCTGGGGCGACGTCTGGCGACAAGCGGTTCTTTCACCGCAGCGGGCCGTTCACCCTGGCTGAAATCGCGGCGGAGATCGGGGCCGACATCCCCGAATCCGCCGCCGCGGTGCACTTCGCCGGAGTGGCGCCGCTGCAGGTGGCGGGTCCCGAGCACATCAGCTTTCTCGACAACCGAAAATACGCCGAACAGCTCGCCGCAACCCGCGCCGGGGCGGTGATCGTCAATCCGGCCATGGCCGCCCGCGTGCCGGCCGGCTGCGTGGCGCTGGTGACCAAGGATCCTTATCTCGGCTGGGCCCGCGCCGCCGGCATGTTCTATCCACCGGCGCCGTCGGATCCAGGCCTACATCCGACGGCCATCGTCGATCCCAGCGCCCAGGTCGATGCGTCCGCGGCGATCGGCCCGCATGCGGTCATCGGCCCGCGCGTCGAGATCGGCGCCGGCTGTCGCATCGGCGCCTTCACCGTCATCGAGGCCGGCGTGGTGCTGGGTGCCGGCTGCCAGGTCAGCTCGCACTGCACCATCAGCCACGCCATCATCGGCAGCCGGGTGAAGATCTTTCCAGGCGTGCGGATCGGCCAGGATGGCTTCGGCTTCGCCACCATCATGCTGCCGACCGGCCCTAAATATCTGACCATCCCGCAACTGGGCCGGGTCCTCATCGAGGACGACGTCGAAATCGGCGCCAACACCACCATCGACCGCGGCTCGGCGCAGGACACCGTGATCGGCGCCGGCAGCCGCCTCGACAATCTGGTGCAGATCGGGCACAACGTGCGGCTCGGCCGTTGCTGCGTGATTGTGGCGCAGGTCGGGATATCAGGCTCGACGGTGCTCGAGGACTTTGTGGTTGCGGCCGGGCAGGCAGGACTTGCCGGGCATCTCCGCATTGGCCGCGGCGCCCGAATCGGCGGCAAATCGGGCGTGATGTCCGATATTCCGGCGGGGCAGGAGTGGGTGGGAACCCCAGCGATGCCCGCCAAGGCCTTCTTCCGTCAGGTCTCCACCTTGCGGAAATTGACTGAGGATCAGGCCGCAGCACGCGCGGCCGCGGCACATACATCTGGTTCGGGCACATCTGCCGCTGGACCGGCAGAGGAGGCGGGGTCAGACTAAGTGGCCATGGATATAACCGAGCGAAACACCCAGGACGGCGAGCCCGCCGCCGTGACAATACCGCTGATCGATATCCAGCGGATCATGCACGACATTCCGCATCGCTATCCGATGCTGATGATCGATCGCGTCGAAAGCGTCGTGCTGAACGAGTCGGCGATCGGCGTAAAGAACGTCACCGTCAATGAGCAGTTCTTTCAGGGCCATTTCCCCGAACACCCCGTCATGCCCGGCGTCCTCATCATCGAGGCGATGGCGCAGACCTCGGCGGTGCTGGTGGTCGAATCGCTCGGCGAGGAGTCCGCTGGCCGGCTGGTCTATTTCATGACCATCGAGAACGCCAAGTTCCGCCGCCCCGTGGTCCCTGGCGACCAGTTGCGCATCCATGTCGCCCGCGAACGCAAGCGTGGCAACGTCTGGAAGTTCAAGGCGGTCGCCAAGGTCGACGACGTCGCGGTTGCAGAGGCGACGTATGCCGCCATGATTATGGACAAATAAGCAGTTGACCGACATTCACCGCCGCGCGGTTGTGGCCGAGGGTGCCACGATCGGGGAAAACGTGACCATCGGGCCATGGTGCTCGGTCGGTCGCGACGTTGTCATCGAAGACGGCGTGACACTGATCAGCCACGTCGTCGCCGACGGCCACACCCGCATCGGTGCCGGCGCTATCATGTATCCGTTCAGCACCATCGGCATGGCGCCGCAGGATCTGAAATACAAAGGCGAACCGACGCGCTGCGAACTCGGTGCCAACAGCCAGGTGCGCGAGCACGTCACCATCCATCGCGGCACCGTTACCGGCACCGGCGTCACCAAGGTGGGCGAGAGCTGCCTGCTGATGGCGGGCGTTCACGTCGCACATGATTGCGCAATCGGCCGCAGCGTCGTCGTTGCCAACAACGTGCTGATGGGCGGCCACGTCACCATCGGCGACAACGCGGTGATCGGCGGCGGTGCCGCGATTCACCAGTTCACCCGCATCGGCCGCGCCGCGATGATCGGCGGCATGGCCGGCGTCGAAGCCGACGTCATCCCGTTCGGCGCCGTCGTTGGCAACCGCGCCCATCTCGCCGGCCTCAACGTCGTCGGCCTGAAGCGCCGCGGCTATGAGCGCGCCCAGATCCACGCCGTGCGCGCCGCCTTCCGCCTGATGTTCCGCGGCGAGGGCGTGTTCTCCGAACGTGTCGAGGAAGCCCGCGCCACCTACGGCCACGAGGCGTTGGTCGCCGAATTGCTCGCCTTCATCGACACACCGAGCAAGCGTGGCCTGATCCGCGCCGCCGCCCCCGATGACGCCGAAGACGACGCGACCTGATCCGCAGGCCGGTGGCATGTCCGCCCCGGCCGAACGGATCGCTCTCATGACGTCAGTTGAAGTGCTGCAGATGGCTGCCCAGGCTGGTCATCTCGTCGGCGCAAACCTCGGCGGCATGGCGAATGGCGGCGTTGGTGGTCATCAGGCCAAGATCGGCAGCCTCCTCGGCGAGCTTGCGCAGACACTGCGAAATCCCGGTGGCAACCGGCGTCTCCGGCCATTCGGTCTCGTGGCGGGGCTTCCTGGGTTTGTCGTCCTCGCACATCGATTTCGGCTTCGCTCCCTGATCGCGTCGATCAAGTCACGGATTGCGGCACTTCGCGATACGGGCTTCTACCAACCCATCACCGATCGGGCTTTCCCCAATGGCTGAACGCTCGGCGGTTCTCGGGATCCTCGCTGGCGGCGGCCCATTGCCCGGTCAGGTCGCGGCTGCCGCCAAAGCCGCCGGCCGCGAGGTCTTCATGGTCGGCCTCGAAGGCTACGCCGAGCCCGCCGTGCTCGCTCCGTACCGCCACAAGATGGCCCGCCTTGGCGCCGCCGGCACCATCCTCGGCCTGCTCCGCGAAGCTGGCGTCGGCGACCTCGTGCTGGTCGGCCCGGTCCGCCGCCCGTCAGTGTTCGACCTCCGGCCCGATGCCGAGGGGGTCCGGATCATGGCCCGAATCGGCCGCGCCGCGTTCGGCGGCGATGACGGCCTGCTCGCCGCCGTCGTGCGCGTGCTCGCCGAGGAGGGTTTCTCGGTCATCGGCGCCCACGAGGTGCTCACCGAAGCACTCGGGCCGCGCGGCCTGCTCACCAAAACCCAGCTCGACGCCCAGGCGCAATCCGACATCGACCGCGGCATCGCCGTCGTCCGCGCCCTCGGCGCCGTCGACGTCGGCCAAAGCTGCGTCGTGCAGATGGGCATCGTGCTGGCCGTCGAAGCAATCGAAGGCACCGACGCCATGCTCTCGCGCACCCGCGCCCTGGCGCGACCGGGGCCGGGCGGGGTGCTGGTCAAATTGGTCAAGCCGGGCCAGGATCGCCGCGCTGACCTGCCAACCATCGGGCCGGGCACCATCGCCTCTTGTGCGGCGGCGGGGCTGCGCGGCATCGCATTCGAGGCCGGCGGCACCATGTTCACTGACCGAACAACCACCATCGCCGATGCCGATGCCGCCGGGATCTTCCTGATCGGCATCGACGTGCCCGCACACGAACGACCCGTGACACCACCAAGGGGATAACACCATGTCCGCAAAATTCAGCTTCCTGCACACCATGCTTCGCGTCGGTGACCTCGAGGCCAGCGTGGCCTTTTACACCAAGGTCCTCGGCATGCAGGAACTCCGCCGTCGCGATGTGCCGGACGGCAAATACACCCTGGTGTTCGTCGGCTACGCCGACAATCCCGACCAGGCGGTGGTCGAACTCACCTACAACTACGGTGTCGACAAGTATGAGATCGGCAGCGGCTTCGGCCACCTCGCGGTCGGCGTGCCGGATGTCGCCGCCATGTGCGCCGAAGTGAAGGCCGCTGGCGGGAAGGTCACCCGTGAGGCCGGCCCGGTTAAGTTCGGCACCACCATCATAGCCTTCGTCGAAGACCCCGACGGCTACAAGATCGAGCTCATCCAGAAGGCCTGATGCAAATTCTGGAGGCGGCGCGCGGGCTCATCCCCGTGCGCCGCCGCGTGCGCATCGGCGTCACCGGGCTGCGGCGATCAGGCAAAACCTCGCTGCTGACGTCACTGGCGGTCAACCTGCTTGCGATGGGCCGCGGGATTCCCGCCTTGCCGGAGCTATCCGGCCATCTCGCGGGCCGCTCGCTGCGGGTGAAGCTTGCCCCCGCCGGCGCCGACGCCATGCCGCGCTTCGACGCCACCGCCAAGGCCGCCAGCCTCGCCACCGACCCGCCACAGTGGCCGCACCCCACGGACACCGTCAGCCTGCTGGCCGTCGATCTCGACATCGGCCAGGCCGGCATGTTCGGCTTCCTGCCGGCCCAGGGCCTGCGCCTGGAATTCCTCGACTACCCCGGCGAATGGCTGCTCGATCTGCCACTGCTGGCGCAGAATTTCACCGACTGGTCCGAATCCACCCTGCGCCGCCTCGAAGCCTTCCCGGAAGCCCGAGACGTCCTCGGCTTCGTCCACGGCCTGCCCAAGGGCGTCGCGGCGGACGAGGACCTCGTCGCCAGCGGCCACCGCCTTTACGTCGACTGCCTGCGTGCCTTGCAGTCACGCGGTCTCTCTTTGCTGCAGCCCGGCCGCTTCCTGATGCCGGCACCGGGCGCCACGCCGCCGTGGCAAGGCTTCTTCCCATTTTCCGGCTCCGGCCGCATGGCCAGCCTGCTGCAGGACCGCTTCGACGCCTATGTCCGCGCCATCAAGCAGGAACTCCAGCAGCCGGGCTTTGCCGGCATCGACCGCCTCATCGTCATCGCCGACCTGCTCTCCGCCCTGCACGCCGGCCGCGTCGCCTTCGATGACGCCGCCCAGGCCCTGGCCTTGGTGGCCGCAGCCCTTGGCCAACGCCGGCCGCTGCCGCTGCTGCCGTCGTGGCTGCAACCCTGGGGCATCGGCCGCATCGCCTTCGTCGCCACCAAGGCCGACCACGTCGCCAGCCGCCAGCGCGCCAACCTTGCCAGCCTGATGTCCAAGCTGATCGAGGCGCCCGATCACGCCGACTGGCGCGCCTTCGCTTTGGCCTCGATCAACTGCACCGAGGATTTCGTCTGGACCCTCGACGGCCGCCCGGTCTCCGCCGTGCGCGGCCATGTCGCCGGTCAGGGCGTGGTGCGCTCCTACCCCGGCGAAGTTCCAAACCAACGCCCGGACCTCGCGGACTGGTCGCACGCATTCCTGTCGCTGCCGAATTTCAGCCCCAAGCGCTTGGATCCCGGCGGCCGCGGCACCATTCCTCAGATCGAGCTGGATCGCCTGCTGGTGTTCCTGCTGGAGGATATGCTGTGAGCGAAACCCGCATTGCCCCGCGCATCGAGATCGAAAACCCGGTCGCCGGCCGCCTCATCCCGGAAGCCCTCCCGGCGGTTGCCACCGCACCCTCCCCGGGCATGGGCACGCTCGGCCTGATTGGCGCCGGCTTGGGCGTGCTGGTGGCCGGCCTGTCGGCGCTGTCGATCGGCAACTTCATCGCCGACGAATTCGCCCGCGCGCCCTGGCTCGGCTGGGTCAGCTCAGCCGTCGCCGCCACCGGCGCCGGCCTGATCGCGACGGCGGCATGGCGCGAACTGCGCTTCATCCACAAGCTCGACGCCGTCGACCAACTCCGTGCCGATCTCGCCGATCCCAACCGCGCCAAAGATGCAGCCAAAACCTGGCTGCGCACGTTGCCGCACTCCGCCGACCTGGCTCCCGCGCTCGATGCAGTCAACGACCCCGACGCCATCCTGGCTTTGTTGCGCGCCGGCCCCGCCAAGATCATCGCCGAGCAGGCCCAGGCGCTCGGCCGCGCCGCCGCGATGCAGATGGCGGCGATCACCGCAGCCGTGCCGTCCCCAGCCCTTGACGGCGCCATCGTCACGTTGCGCGGCATAAGGCTGGTTCGTCAGGTCGCAGGCCTCTACGGCTTTCGCCCCAGCACCTTCGGCACCATCGCCTTGGTCCGTCGCACCTTGCTGTCGGGCGTCTACGTCACCAGCGCCAACCTTGTGGTCGACATGATGATGAAGGCGGTCACCTCGAACGCCCACGTGCAAACCCTCGCCGGAGACGTCGCCGGCACCGGCACGGCGGCCCGCCGCATGATCGTGCTGGCCCGTGCCACCGCAGCCGCCTGCAGCCCGGTGTCGCCCGAGGCCTGAGCTACTTCGAAGCCAGCCGCGCCTGCAACTGATCCACGGTCCGCCGCAGCTGGTTCACCTCGGCCTCCAACGCCGCCGCGTAGCCAGAGCCGGTCTCAGCCAGGCTCCACGGCCCCCGGCCGCGCTCGACATGCCGCAGATGCGCGCCGTCAACCGGGTTCTGGCTCCCGCCAATGCCGATCCGCCTTAACCCCTCTGCCAACTCCGCCGCATCCGCCGCCAACGCCCCACGATCCCGCTGCAGCGACGCCATCCCGCCCATGCCGCCATACCGCGCCATTGCCGCCCAAACCCGCTCACCCAGCGGGCTCGGCCGATACCGTCCGTCATGCACGGCATCGAGCAATCCCGCCGACAAAAACGTGTTGGTCCGCGCCGTCGGATGATGATCCAGCCCCGGGATCTCAACCGCATCCCACAGCAGCGCGTCCAACGTGTACTCCGCGCAGGCCTCGGCAATCTCAGCCCGCCTGGTATCCGGATGGAAATATGCCAGGCTGTCGCGCACCACGATGGCCGTCACCGCCAACGCCCGCGCGAACAACGGCGCCCCCGCCAGCACATGCCGCAACCCGGCATTGCCCGCGTCCTCGCCAAAGATCAGCCCGGGATTGACGCCGAGATACGCATCCAGCACCGGATTATCCGCCACCAGCGCCGTCGCCCACAGCCACTGCTCCGGCGCCAGCCGCGGGTATTTCAGCCCAAACCCGAAGGGCAGCGGGCACAGCCGCCTGAGATCGCGGGCCATCCCGGCAAAGATGATGTCGTTGATGTACAGCGGATGCGCGCCAAACATCCCCACCACGTGCACCCGATGCCCAAACGGCGCAGCCAGCCGCCCTGGCTCAGCCGGCTCCGGCGCCAGCGCCAGGAACTCCTGCACATCGCCCAAGCTGGAGATATCCGGCCGCACCTTCAGCACGAACACATCGTCGTCCAGCAACGACAGCCCGAGATCCAGCGTCATCGCCTGGTGCAGGATATGCCCGGGCAGCTTCAAATCCGGCTGCGTCTGCTCGGCGATATCCGCCCCCAACTCCGCCAATCGCCGGGCGATGCCGGGATATCGCGCAAGCTCCCCGGTCCAGGTCGACAGGATCACCCGCAGATCGCCCCGCCGCAGCCGGAGCAGCCCATCGAGATAATCGCCGAACCGCTGGTGATCGCGGATCAGCCCACAGATCAGCAGCGCCCGCCGTTCACTCATCGTCGTCATCTGCGCGTTTCGGCACGCTCGAATCCAGAGCGGCCTGCAGCATGTAGGCCGCCGCCATCTGGTCCACGACCTCCGAGCGCCGCTTGCGCGTCATATCGGCCTCCCCCGTCAGAAACCGGTTCACCGCCGCCGAGCTCAACCGCTCATCGTACAGCGCCGCCGGCAACCCCGTCGCCTCCGAAAGCGCGTGCGCCC
>Ga0302157_10003092_pt1 | contig 19027 bp, 18 predicted proteins | sample I_Bog_N3_3_FD_193502 | JGI IMG/M metagenome (GOLD analysis project Ga0302157, IMG submission 193502) | Peat permafrost microbial communities from Stordalen Mire near Abisko, Sweden - I_Bog_N3_3 | ecosystem: Environmental > Terrestrial > Soil > Wetlands > Peat | place: Sweden: Abisko, Stordalen...
CCGTAGATAGCCGACACGCTCGCGATGATCACCGTGTCGCGCCGCTCCAGCACGCTCTTGGTGGCCGACAGCCGCATCTGCTCGATGTGCTCGTTGATCGACGAGTCCTTCTCGATGAACAGGTCGCGCTGCGGCACGTAGGCCTCGGGCTGGTAGTAGTCGTAGTAGCTGACGAAGTACTCGACCGCGTTCTTCGGGAAGAACTCGCGGAACTCGCTGTAGAGCTGCGCGGCCAGGGTCTTGTTGGGTGCGAACACGATCGCGGGGCGGCCCATCTTCGCGATGACGTTGGCCATCGTGAAGGTCTTGCCCGAGCCGGTCACGCCCAGCAAGGTCTGGAACGTGAGACCGTCTTCGAGACCTTCGCAGATCTTTTCGATGGCCGCGGGCTGGTCACCCGCCGGCGGGTATGGCTGGAAGAGCTGGAACGGCGAATCCGGGAACGAGATGAACTCGCCCTCGGGCTGCTCGCCCGCAGGGTCGCCTTCGGCGACCGGAGCGCGGGCGGCGTGCGCATAGCCGGCCGCGGTCGGCTCCGGCATGAGGTCAGAATCAATCGGCATCGGGTAATCCCTGGCTATTGGCCTAAAATCGGCGCACTGCCGGTGGTGTTGCTTTTCGTCGCGTTCGGGCGACGACCAACCTGGCAGCGTAACGCAACCCGACGGAGCGATGTGGCGCACAGCGTCACAAAGCCCCGCGATGCGGCGCAACTCCCTCATTTGCCGACACCTTCCGGGCTTTCAAGCCCTTGCCAGGAACCTGATCCATGTCGCTGTTTGCCTCCGTCGAACTCGCCCCCCGTGACCCCATCCTGGGCCTGAACGAGCAGTTCAACGCCGATACCAACCCGACCAAGGTCAACCTGGGCGTGGGCGTGTATACCGACGAGAACGGCAAGCTGCCGTTGCTGGCCTGCGTCTCCGAGGCCGAGAAGCAACTCGTGGAGTTGCAGAAGGCGCGCGGCTACCTGCCCATCGACGGCATCGCCGCCTACGACAAGGCCGTGCAGGCCCTGGTGTTCGGCGCCGATTCCGACGTCGTCCAGCAAGGCCGCGTCGCCACCGTGCAGGCCCTCGGCGGCACCGGCGGCCTGAAGGTGGGCGCCGATTTCCTCAAGCGTCTGCGCCCGGACGCCAAGGTGCTCATCAGCGACCCGAGCTGGGAAAACCATCGCGCCATCTTCAACAACGCCGGCTTCGCGGTCGAGCAGTACCCGTACTACGACGCCGACACGCGCGGCGTCGCGTTCGACGCGCTGCTCGCCAAGCTGGCGGCCGCGCCGGCCGGCACCATCGTCGTGCTGCACGCCTGCTGCCACAACCCGACCGGCGTCGACCTGTCGCCGGCCCAATGGGACGCGGTGATCGCCGCGGTCAAGCGACACGACCTGGTGCCGTTCATCGACATGGCCTACCAGGGCTTCGGCTTCGGCATCGCCGAGGACGGCGCGGTCGTGCGCCAGTTCCTGGCCGCCGGCCTCGATTTCTTCGTGTCCACCTCGTTCTCGAAGAGCTTCTCGCTGTACGGCGAACGCGTCGGCGCGCTGAGCGTGGTCTGCGCGTCGAAGGACGAGGCGACGCGCGTGCTGTCGCAGCTGAAGATCGTCATCCGCACCAACTACTCCAACCCGCCGACGCATGGCGCGCAGATCGTCGCCACCGTACTGACGACGCCCGCGCTGCGCACGCGATGGGAAGGCGAACTCACCGGCATGCGCGAGCGCATCAAGCGCATGCGCAGCGCGCTGGTGGATCACCTGGTCAACGCCGGAGTGAAGGGCGACCTCAGCTACATCGTCAAGCAGAACGGCATGTTCAGCTACTCGGGCCTGAGCGCGACGCAGATGCAGCGCCTGCGCAGCGAGTTCGGTGTCTATGGCGTCGATTCGGGCCGCATCTGCGTGGCCGCGCTCAACGACGGCAACCTGGCTTACGTGGCGAAGGCGATCGCGGCCGTTTCAGCCTGAAACGCGCCCGCTCTACAGGAAGCCCCGGCGCGCGAGCCCCGGGGCTTTTTTTGCGTCCCGAGTTCACGTCTGCCGCGCAATCCCGCGGCTGTTCATCCGATTGGTGCATCGCAGCAGGCTGCATGATCGTGGCTCGTCCGGAGCGCCGCCCGGCACGGGAGCGCTCATTGCCTTGCGAAGCGTCAGATCCGAATAGGGCGTAGTATCCGAACGATGCTGCATTGCAGCAATCAGCGCGAGAACAAAGGCGACAAGCTTTTGTTCAGGAATCGCAGAAAATCCGCGTCGCGCGGCCGCCCGCCGTCGCGCTGCCAGTGAATGACCGAGCCCGAAAGGCCACGAGAGACATGCTTTATCAACTCTACGAAGCCCAGCGCGCCCTGATGGCGCCCTTCGCCGATTTCGCCGCCGCCACTGCCAAGCTCTACAAGCACCCGCTCTCGCCGTTCACGCAAACGCCCGGTGCCGGTCGCCTGGCGGCCGGCTTCGAATTGCTGCACCGCCTGGGCATGGACTACGAGAAGCCCCAGTTCGAGATCACCAAGGTCACGATCGGCGACATCGAAGTGGCCGTGCAGGAACAAGTGGCGCTCGAGAAGCCGTTCTGCCGCCTGATCCGCTTCAAGCGCTTCAGCGACGACAGCGAAACGCTGGATCGCATGAAGGCCCAGCCATCGGTGCTGGTGGTCGCCCCGCTGTCCGGCCACCACGCCACGCTGCTGCGCGACACCGTCAAGAGCCTGTTGAAGGATCACAAGGTCTGGATCACCGACTGGACCGACGCCCGCATGGTGCCCGTGGAGGCCGGCCCGTTCCACCTGGACGACTACATCGCCTACGTGCAGGAGTTCATCGGCCTCGTCGGGCCGGACGTGCACGTGATCTCCGTGTGCCAGCCCACCGTGCCGGTGCTCGCCGCCGTGTCGCTGCTGGCCAGCGCCGGCAAGCCGACGCCGCTGAGCATGACGATGATGGGCGGCCCGATCGACGCCCGCAAGTCGCCCACCGCGGTGAACAACCTGGCGATGAACCGCAGCTACGAGTGGTTCGAGAGCAACGTGATCTACCCGGTGCCGCAGAACTACCCGGGCGCGCAGCGCAAGGTCTACCCCGGCTTCCTGCAGCACACCGGCTTCGTGGCGATGAACCCGGATCGCCATGCCACGGCCCACTACGACTACTTCCTGGACCTGGTGCGCGGCGACGACGACAGCACCGACGCCCACCGCAAGTTCTACGACGAGTACAACGCGGTGCTGGACCTGCCTGCCGAGTACTACCTGGACACCATCAAGACGGTGTTCCAGGACTTCTCGCTGGTCAAGGGCACCTGGATGGTGGACGGCCACCTCGTGAAGCCGCAAGACATCACGACGTCCGCGCTGCTGACCATCGAAGGCGAGCTGGACGACATCTCCGGCGCCGGCCAGACCAACGCCGCGCACGACCTGTGCACGAGCATCCCGGCCGACCGCCAGTTCCACTACGACGTCGTCGGTGCGGGCCACTACGGCATCTTCTCCGGCCGCCGCTGGCGCGACATCGTCTATCCGCAGGTGCGCGACTTCATCCAGCGCTTCGAGACCGAGCGTTTCGGCGATGCGCCGGCGAGCAAGGCCGTCCAGGCCCAGGCCAAGCGCGCGGTGAAGAAGGCGCAGGCCGAGGCCCCGGTCGCGAAGACCGTTGCAGCGAAGAAGAAACGCGCACCGGCGGTCGCCGCCAAGGCGGCGCCGGCCAAGTCGCGCAAGACGGTCAAGGTCACGGCCTCCTTGAAGGGATAATCGCGACGGTGAGTCCCACCGCCCCGAATCTCCCCTCCGCCACGCTGGCGCAGCGCATAGCCGCGCTGCTGCCGCAGACGCAATGCACGCGCTGCGGCTACCCCGATTGCCGCGCGTACGCCGAGGCCATCGCCAGCGACGCGGCCCCTCTCAACCAGTGCCCGCCCGGCGGCGCCGAAGGCATCCGCCAACTTGCCGCGCTGCTGGGCCTGCCCGAGCTGCCGCTGAACCCCGAGTTCGGCGACGAAGGCCCGCGCCGCGTCGTCTACATCGAGGAGGCCACCTGCATCGGCTGCACGCTGTGCATCCAGGCGTGCCCGGTGGACGCGATCGTCGGCGCGCCCAAGCGCATGCACGCGGTCATCGAGGCCGACTGCACCGGCTGCGAGCTGTGCCTGCCGGTGTGTCCGATGGACTGCATCGCGCTCGAAGACGCGAGCGCCGGCGCCACCGGCCGGGCGGCCTGGTCGCCCGCGCAGGCGGACGCGGCGCGCGCGCGCTACGCGGGCCGCCAGGCGCGCCTCGCGCGCGACGACCTCGAGCACGACGAGCACCTGAATGCGAAAGGCACGCCGCCGGCACCCACGACGGTGGGCCCGAAAGCCAACGCGGCGACGACGGACGACCCGAAGCGCGCCGCCATCGCGGCCGCGCTCGCCCGTGCCCGCCTGCGCGCGAAGGCGCGCCCGCAATGACGCAGCCGGTGCAGGCGGATGCCGCGACGTTCGACGACGTCGCGGCCGCCCATCCGGGCCCTGCGCCGCTGACGCGCGCACGCTCGAACGGGTTGCTGCTGCTGGTCGCGCTGATCTGGGGCTCGGCCTTCGTCGCGCAGGCTGTCGGCACCCGCAGCCTGGGCGCGTTCACGTTCACCGGCCTGCGCTTCGCGCTCGGCGCGGCCGTGGTCGCACCGTTCGCATGGCGCGAGTGGCGCAGCCTGCGCGCGCAACAGCGCCAGCCGCGCCCGCGCGACATGGCCTACATCGCCGGCCTCGGCACCTTGCTGTTCCTCGGTGCCGCCATGCAGCAGATCGGCATGCTCACCACGTCCGTCACGAATGCCGGCTTCCTGACCGCGCTGTACATCCCCCTGGTGCCGGTGTTCGGCTGGATCGCGTTGCGCCAGGCGCCGCACTGGACGACGTGGTTCGCCGCCGCCGGCTGCATGGCGGGCACGTGGCTGTTGACAGGCGGCGGATCGGCCGACGGCCCGTGGAACTTGAAGACAGGCGACTGGTGGGTGATCGCCAGCAGCGTGCCGTGGGCCGCGCACGTGATGCTGGTGGGCCGCGCGGCCAACCGCCTGCATGGCGCGATGCTGGTGGCCTGCGGGCAGTTCATCGCCTGCAGCGTGCTGGCACTGCTGCTCGGTCTCGCCACCGAACCGATCACGGCGCACGGCGTGCGCCTCGCGCTCGGCGCGATCGTCTACGCCGGCGTGCTGTCGGTCGGACTCGGGTTCACGCTGCAGGTGGTCGCGCAACGCCACACGCGCGCCGCCGATTCCGCCATCGTCCTGTCGTCGGAGACGGTGTTCGCGGCGGCGTTCGGCGCCCTGTTCATGGGCGACCGCATCGGCGACGCCGGCCTGGCCGGCTGTGCGCTGATCCTGGGCTGCGTGCTGATGGTGCAGTTGCAGCCGCTCGTCCGGCGCTGGTTCGCCGGCACTTCACCCGCAACGTCATGAACTCCACCGACATCGAGACTTTCTTCGCCACGCTGCAGCGCGCCAATCCGCATCCGGCGTCCGAGCTGCACTACGCGAGCGTGTTCGAGCTGATCATCGCGGTGCTGCTGTCGGCCCAGGCCACCGACGTGGGCGTCAACAAGGCCACGCGCGCGCTGTTCGTGGCCGCGCCGACGCCACAGCGCATGCTGGCGCTCGGCACCGCGGGCGTGGAGGCGTACGTGCGCACGATCGGCCTGTACCGCACGAAGACGAAGCACCTGCTCGAGACCTGCCGCATCCTGATCGAACAGCACGGCGGCGAGGTGCCGCACGACCGCGCGGCGCTGGAGGCGCTGCCGGGCGTCGGTCGCAAGACGGCCAACGTCGTGCTCAACGTGGCGTTCGGCGAGCCGACGCTGGCGGTCGATACGCACGTGTTCCGCGTCTCCAACCGCACCGGCCTGGCGCCGGGCAAGACACCGATCGCGGTCGAGATGAAGCTGATCGAGCGCGTGCCGGCCAGGTACATGGACGACGCGCACCACTGGCTGATCCTGCATGGCCGCTACGTGTGCCTGGCGCGCATGCCCCAGTGCGGGCGCTGCGCCGTCGCCGACACCTGCGACTTCTACAAGTCCCTGCCCGCCGCCGCGCGTCCGAAGCCCGGCGAGGCCGCCCCCAACGCGCGCGCGCTGCGCGACGCCGGAATCACGCCATGACGCTGCGCCTGCTACCCGCCTTCCTGGTTGCCGCCCTGCTGCTCGCGGCCCCGCCCGCGCTGGCAGACGAGACGCCGCTGCGCATCGTCGATGACGGTGGCCACGACGTGGTGCTGGCGCATACGGCGCACCGCATCGTGGCGCTGGCGCCGCACCTGACCGAGCTGGTGTATGCGGCGGGCGCCGGGGACGAGCTGGTGGCCGTCGGCCGCTTCAGCGACTATCCGCCCGAGGCCCGGTCCAAGCCGGTGGTCAGCGACGCGTTCGCCGTCGACTACGAGGCGCTGACCCGGCTCAAGCCGGACCTGATCCTCGTCTGGGGCAGCGGCACCCCCGAACGCACGAAGACCAAGCTGCGCTCGCTGGGCCTGCCCGTCTACGAGATCGAGATCCGCGACGTCGCCGGCCTGGCCGACACGCTGCGCAGCATCGGACGGCTGGCCGGCACCGATGGCGTGGCGCAGGCACGCGCGCAGGCGATCACCAGCGACTGGGCCGCGCTGAAGGCCAGCTACGCCGGCCGCAGGCCGGTGCGCGTGTTCTTCCAGCTGTGGGACGCCCCGCTGATGACGCTCAACGGGCAGCACCTGATCTCGAGCGCGATCTCGGCCTGCGGCGGCACCAACGTGTTCGCCGAACTGCCCACGCTGACGGCCACCGTCAGCTGGGAGGTGGCCGTGCAGCGCGATCCCGAACTGGTGATGACGGCCGGCAGCAGCAGCGAGCCGGCGAAGCCGGGGCGCTGGGGCAGCTTCAAACAGGTCAGCGCCACGAAGCACGGCGAGTTCGGCCGCATCGAGGGCGACCTGATCGCCCGCAGCGGCCCCCGCTTCGTCGACGGTGCCCGCGAGTTGTGCGTGGCGATCGACCGTGCCCGCCAGGGACTGCCGCAGCTCGCGATCGCCGCCGCCAGGCCGGCCAGCGCCCCGCGCTGACGCGGCCACTTTGCGGGAAACTTGAGGGGCCTCGCGCGCCCTCGGCGCAGGAATAGGCGGCATTTCCGGACATTTAACTGTCGGGAAGAATCTTCCTTATCAACGCTTACGCAAAGCTGCAATTTTTAACAATCAGCTCATGTTTCAGCCACGCCCGGCCGAAATCAAGACCATGAGCACCGTCCTCCTCCATCGCCTTCTCCATCGCAAGCCCGCCGCTCCGACGACACTGCGCATGAACGTCTGCCCGCCGGACGTGTGCCCCGCCAGCGAGTCGCTGTGGTCGGCCACGCTGCGCTGGCTGGTCGGGGGCGACATGGAGGCGGTGCCTTCCCTGCGCCCGCCGCTGGAGAAGGCCCGCAGCGAATTCGTCGCCGCCATGGACGGCCTGCTCGATCTCGATCACGACGACCTGCTGCGTCGCGCGCAGCACGCCCGGTCGCTGCGCGAGCTGTGGCATCTCCGCTCGGAGCTGTACACGCTGATCGCGCGCCGCATCAGCCAGGTCGAGGCCGACGTCCGCCTCGCCCGCGTGAACCAGCATTTTCCCACCCGCGCCCAGCGCACGAGCACGCCTGCCACGGAAGCCGCCGATGTCCAATAGCCCCCGCATCGACCTGCTCGGCCTCGCCGAGCTCGACTCCACGCTGGACGCGGAGTCCCTCTTTCTCGACCCGATGGGCGTGGCGACCACGCGCTCGGCGCGCATCGAATCGCGTCGCGCCTTCGTCGAGATGAAGCAGTTGTTCATGCGCGCAGTGGAGAACCTCGAGCATCGCAAGGGCGCCTGGCTGCGCAGCCAGGTGCGCGGCGCGGAAGATCCGATCGACCTGTGGCTGCTGCGCGGGCCGTTGCTGGCGACGCTGCGCGAGGACGACGTCGCCACCCGCGCGATGCGTGCCGCGCTCTACAAGAGCCTCGATCGGACATTTCCCGCAGCCTTCGGCAGCGCCGAGATCGGCGCCCTGTCCGCCGCGCGCCTCTGAGGCCCGCGTTACAGACTGCGCCGCAGCCGCCTCCGGGCGGCTTTTTTGCGTCCGCAAGACGCTACCCGTGCGCCGGATCGCCTCATCGCGGGGGCCATAATCGGACGGGTGAACATCATCATCCTCGACGACTACCAGGACGCGGTCCGCAAGCTGCCGTGCGCCGCCAAGCTCAGCGATCTGAACGCCAAGGTGTTCACCAACACGGTCAAGGGAATCGGGCAGTTGTCGATACGGCTGCGCGACGCCGAGGTGCTGGTGCTGATCCGCGAGCGCACCCGCTTCCCGCGCCAGTTGCTGGAAAAACTGCCCAAGCTGCGGCTGATCGCCCAGACGGGCAAGGCCGGCGAGCACATCGACATCGAGGCCTGCACCCGCCAAGGCATCGCGGTCGCCGAAGGCGTGGGCTCGCCCTACGCGCCGGCCGAACTCACGTGGGCGCTGATCATGGCGTCGATGCGCCGGTTGCCGCAGTACATCGCCAACCTCAAGCACGGCGCGTGGCAGCAGGCCGGTCTCAAGGCCGCGTCGATGCCGCCCAACTTCGGGCTCGGCATGACGCTGCGCGGCAAGACGCTGGGCATCTGGGGCTACGGCCGCATCGGCAAGCTGGTCGCGGGCTATGGTCGCGCATTCGGCATGGAAGTGGCCGTGTGGGGCTCGGAAGAGTCGCGCGCCCGCGCCGCCGCCGATGGCTACCGCGCCCTCGCCTCGCGCGAGGAGCTCTTCAGCGGCGCCGACGTGCTGAGCGTGCACCTGCGGCTCACCGACTCCACGCGCCACCTGATCAAGCTCAACGACCTGCTCCAGATGAAGCCGACGGCGTTGTTCGTCAACACGTCGCGCGCCGAACTGCTCGAGGAGAGCGCGCTGGTCGCGGGGCTGAACCGCGGGCGGCCGGGCATGGCCGCCGTCGACGTGTTCGAGAGCGAGCCCATCCTCGCCGGCCATCCGCTGTTGCGGCTGGAGAACGCGGTCTGCACGCCGCACATCGGCTACGTCGAGCAGAACAGCTACGAGACGTATTTCGGCGCCGCCTTCGACAACGTCGTCAACTTCATCAACGGCACGCCCACGAACATCGTCAACCCGGAAGCGCTGAAGGTCCTGCGCTAGGAATGCCTGCCTTGCGTCCACCTGGAATCTCGACCTCTTTAGTCTTGTATAAGACATAAGACTTTCAAGAACCACGTCGCGGCAGTACGCTCGAACATCGCCCGAAACGCCATGTCGACTCCAGAAACCACGCCCGAACCCGCGAAGATGCCTGCTCCGGACGAGGTGCCGAGCATCACGTCCGCCGCATCGACTGCGGACGCCGCGTCACCGCACACGATCCTGGACGACGATTCGCCGCGCAGCCCCGCATCGCCGGCAGAGATCTTCCGCGTGTTCAACCGCCTGGCGCTGCAAGGCTTCGGCGGCGTGCTGCCGATCGCGCAGCGCGAGCTGGTGGACCGCGAACGCTGGCTCACGCGCGAACAGTTCCTCGAACTGCTCGCCGTGGCGCAGGTGCTGCCCGGCCCCAATGTCGTCAACCTGTCGCTGATGTTCGGCGACCGCGCCTTCGGCTGGCGCGGCGGGCTGGCCGCCCTGGGCGGCATGATCCTGGCGCCGCTGGGCGTCGTGCTGGTGCTCACCGTCGCCTATACCCGCTACGCCCAGTACCCCACCGTCGCCGGCGCGTTGCGCGGCATGGGCGCCGTCGCGGCCGGCCTGATCTTCGCGACGGGCGTCAAGCTGCTGCCGGCGCTGCGCAAGAACGTGCTGGGGCCGATGCCGGCGTTCGCCTTCGTCGCGGTCATGTTCCTGTGCATCGCGCTGTTGAGCTTGCCGCTGATCTGGATGCTGGGCGGGCTCGGCGCGTTGGCCTTCGCGATGGCCTGGCGAAGGCTGAAGCCATGACGCCCGTGCTCGCGCCCGCCCCCACCGGCAGCGCCTGGGGCGGCGTCTTCGCACAATTCCTGATGCTGTCGTTGCTGTCGATCGGCGGCGCCATCAGCACGGCGCCCGAGATGCACCGCTACCTCGTGGACCAGCACCATTGGCTCAGCAGCGAACAGTTCAGCGCGATGGTGGCGATCGCCCAGGCCGCGCCCGGCCCCAACCTGCTGTTCGTCGCCGTGCTGGGCTGGGGGATCGGCGGCTTCTTCGGGATGTGCGTCACGATGCTGGGCATCCTGCTGCCGTCAACCACCCTGACGCTGGCCGCCGCCCGTTGGGGCGAGGCGCGTCGCACCACGCGCGGCGTCCAGTCGTTCGTGATGGGCCTGGCGCCGCTCACCGTCGGGCTGGTGCTGTCCACGGGATTCATCCTCGGCAAGCCTGCCTACGGCGACCCATGGCTGCTCGCGACGATGATCGCCACCGTCATCATTTGCGTGCGCACCAAGATCAGCCCGCTCTGGCTGATCGCGGCAGGCGGGCTGGTCGGCGCCTTTCTGGGCTGACGTTCATTTCACCTCGAACGTGCCCACCAGCACGTCGTCCCTGGCCTCTTCCAGCCGCAGGATCACGTCGCGGTGCTGCTCGGCCTTCGTGCCGAAGCCCGTGCTCAGCCGCATCATCACGCTGGTGGCGTTGCCCAGCACCTGGCGATGCGAGCCGAAGTATTTCGCGCGCACCTCGTAGGTGCCTGGAACGGCCTTCTTCAGCGAGAACACCTCGGGGCCGTAGCCGTTGGTGACGTCGCGTGTCACGCGTCCGCCCTGGCGGCTCAGCGGGCGCTGGTAGCTCACCCACTCGCCCTGCGGATCCTTCACCCACAGGTCGATGTCGGTGTTGTCGGTGTCCCAGGCAAGCGCCACGCGCACGTCCAGCGGCAGGTTGCGGCGCAGCCGGACGTCCACGGCCGACAGGTCGACGCCGGCGTGCGTGGCGGCGATGGCATCGAGCTCGCCGAGGGCGATCAGGTCGATGTCGCCGAAACGCTCGTCCCAGACGCCCGAGGCCGCCGCCCACAGCGCCTCGATGGCCGGCTGCCAGGCGCCGGCGGCGGCCTGGGCGAGACCCAGGTCGCGCCAGGATTGCGGCTCGTCGGGCGCCAGTTCGCTCACGCGCGTCAACAGCCGCACGGCCTCGACCGTCTGGCCGATCTCCTGCAGGCGATAGGCCAGCACCCGCAGCAGGCCGCGATCCTCGATGTGCAGTTCGGCCAGGTTCGACAGCACGCGCACGGCCAGCGCGCGTTGGCCATGCGCGGCAAAGACCTGAGCGGCGTCGAGATAGAACTCCGGGCTCTCGGCGGCGCCCAGGCGCTGGTCGAGGTAGACGGCGTAGCGGTCGCCATCGCTGGCCTGCGCAAGCCGACGGGTGCCGGCGGCGTCGGGTGTCCAGGACTGCATGGCGATGCGGATGCCAGCCGGCGCGGCCTCGGCGTCATTCTTCTTCATCGCCCTCGGCGCCTCCCCCTGGCGGATGCCGGAGCCCGTGATCTCGACGCGTTGCCCCGCCGACGCATCGCGCGTTTCGCGCAGGCGTGCAGCATCGGCGTTCAGGGACAACGCAGGCGCGGGCGCCACGGCGGCGGGCATGGGCGGCATGCGACTCTGCAGCACAGCCGTCGACGTGATCTGCGCCTGGAGCGGCTCGGCGTCCTTCGGAAAGTCCTTGTCCCACCACGCCTGCACCGCGCGATGGCGTTCGATGAGCGACGTCATGTGCCGTTCGGACTGCCGCGCCTGCTGCCCGGCTTGCAGGCGCAGGCCGTCGTTGTAGGCATCGCGCAGCGGGCCGGGCGGCGGCATGAGCTCGTAGCGCTGGTGGTCTGCCAGCGTCTCCAGCACGATCAGCGAAGTCTCCGGCGCGACGACGCCGAAGCGCTTGCCCAGCGCCGCGATCTCGGTGCGATGCAGTTCGGGCTGCGCCAGCAGATCGTCGACGCGCAGGCGCGCCCAACGCTGCGCGACGAAGCCGCTGCCGCCGGCTTCGGCTAGGGCGGGTGCCGCGAGTTCGACGCGCTGGTGCAGCGTCGCGCCGGCGCCGGACTCCAGCACCAGGTCCAGCGTCGCCGTCGCCGCGGTGAAGCGCCCGGCCAGCACGAGGCGACCCGCATCCGGGCGGTACGAGCCGGCGGACGCCTGATCGAAGCCGTCGCCATCGATGCGCACGAGACGCGTCCCGCGTTCCTGGATCAGGCGCAGCGCGTCGGCCGACTCCCGTGCCGTCAGATCCAGCAGGCGCCCGCCGCGCGATTCGGCCCACTGGCGCAGAACCAGCGCCGAACCCCCGGCGGCCGACTGCACCGCGTAGGACGGCACGTTGCCCACAACCTGCGGCGCCGGCGCGCCCCAGCAGCGTGACGTCGCTGTCGGCGCCGTGCGCCTCCACGGCCGCGCCTTCGAGGCCGTCGCCCAGCCGCACGCCGGCGGAATCGGTCGCGTGCAGCCGCACATGGAGGTCGAGCGCGTCGGCCGTCGTGCCCGCGAAATCCAATGGCAGGCCCAGCGTCGGGCGTTGCCGTGCACCCGGCGTGAGCCACTCCACCAGGGTGATGCGCACGTGGCGCGACGCGCCGGGCCGCAGCGGGTAGACGCGCAGGCGGAAGTTCTCGCCGCTGGCCTGCTCCAGCAACGCCGGATCGACGCCGCGGCGCACCACCTCCTCGAACACCTGGCGCCCGCGCGCCTTGGGCACCGGCACGGCGGCCCGCATCGAGCCGTCAGCCATGTCCAGCGCGAAACCGGTGACCGTCTGTCCAGCATGCAGCGGGAATTGCAGCTCGCCTTCGAGCACGCGCCCGTTCGGGTTGGACAGCGTCAGGTCGATGACCGTGCGGGCCACGCTGCCCTCCACGAGCACGTCGATGCCGGCGTGGGCCAGGCGGATCGGTTGCTGGCCGGCTGCGATCTGTACCAGGGCAGGTTCAGTCCGCGCCACGCCGGGCAGGACGCCCTGCGCCATCGCGTGAGCCAGGCTCATGCACAGACCTGCCAACAATGCCCAGCGCTTCGCGCTCGCACCCTCGTTCATCGCACCCTCCTCGTTGCATGGCGACGAGGGTTGAACGGGGGCGCCGACGAAACGGGGTCAGGCGAAGGAAAAAATGCGCCGCCTCAGGCAGCGGCCTTCGTGCGCTGGCGCAGCGCCTCGAACAGGCACACGCCCGCGGCCACCGACACGTTCAGGCTCTCGACGGCGCCCGCCATCGGGATGCGTACCAACTGGTCGCAGGTCTTGCGCGTCAGCTGGCGCATGCCGTCGCCCTCGCTGCCCAGCACGAAGGCGATCGGACCGGTGAGGTCGATGTCGTACAGCGTGAGCTCGGCGTCGTCGCTGGTGCCGATGACGCGGATGTCGAAGTCCTTCAACTCGTTCAATGTTCGCGCGAGGTTGGTCACCATGATGTAAGGCACCGTCTCCGCCGCGCCGCTGGCCACCTTGGCCACCGTCGCATTGACGCCCACCGCGTGATCCTTCGGGGCCACGACGGCATGTGCGCCGGCGCCGTCGGCCACGCGCAGGCAGGCACCCAGGTTGTGCGGGTCGGTGACGCCGTCGAGCACCAGCAGCAGCGGCGGCCCTTCGACGGCCTCGATCACCTCGTCCAGCGAGTGCGGCATCGCCACGACCTCGACGCGCGCGACCACGCCCTGGTGGCGCGAGGTGCCGGCCATCTTGTCCAGCCGGTCGCCATCGGTCTCGACGATCTTGATGCCGGACTCGCGGGCGCGATCGACGAACGAGCGCATGCGCGCGTCGCGCCGGTTGGCCTCGACGTGCAGCTCGATGACGGACTTCGGAGCAGTCTTCATGCGCACGGTGATGGCATGGAAACCGAAAAGGACGCGTTGACTGCTCATGGGAAAACCAATCTGAAAAGGTACAGCGAGCCTATCAGGATCGGCTGGTGGATCATGTAGAAACTGAGCGACCAGCGCCCGAGGATGGCCAGCGGTCGAACGAATGAAGGGACAGGGCCCGAGAACACGGCGCGCCCGTGCACCAGCAGCAGGCTGGCGATCAGGTAGCCGGCGAGCATCATGCCCAGCCACGGCAGCACCGGCACGTAGTCCTCGGTGGACGGCAGATGGGTGATCAGGCCCACCCAGTTGGTGAGGCGGGTGTCGAAGAACGGGTCCTGCACCCAGTGCGGCAGCATCCACGCGACGGCGGCCAGCAGCGCCACGCCCGCGAACGCGAGCGGCGCGCGCGCGAGACGCGCGGGCGGCAGGCGCGAGCCCAGCGCGCGCAGCGCGATCAGCATCACGGCCATGCCGTGCAGCACGCCGAAGCTGATCCAGCTGTGCGGAAACATCGGGATCGTGACCAGCGACACCAGCACGGCGCAGGCCGCCACCTGGGCCCAGCGGCGCCAGAAGCGGCGCCAGGTCTGGCCGGCATCGACCGCCACGGCCTGGCCGGCGCCGGCGCCGAGCAGGAACATCGAGACGATGCACAAGCGCTGTGTCGTCCAGAACGGATCGCCGTAGAAGTTCTGCATCGGGTGCAGAAAGCCGTTCATGTTCAGGTCGAACGAGAAGTGGAAGCAGGCCATCCAGACCATGGCGAGTCCGCGCCAGAGGTCGAGGCGGTCGAAGCGATGCGCGGAGGAAGGGGCGAGGCGATCTGTCACGGGCGGGACCATACCTCACGCGCCGGGTCGCTAACATCGCGCCCATGCCGAATCGCACAGAAGACACGCCCGCCGCACCCGCCCACCGCAGCGTCGCCGAACAGGCCCGCTTGGGGGCGCTGCTCACCGACATGTTCGAGCGGCGCATCAGCTTCAACGAAGTGCTGGGGCTGCGCGTGCAATCCCTGGCGGGGCCAAGCCCGTCATTGCGCTTCGACATGAAGCCCGAGCTGGTCGGGCATTTCCTCTACGGCCGGCTGCATGGCGGCGTGATCAGCGCCGTGCTCGACGCCACGGCCGGGCTGGCGTTGATGGCGGCCATCGGCGACAAGCATCCCGGCGACACCGCCGAGCAGGTGCTGCAGCGCTTTGCGCGCATGGGCACGATCGACCTGCGCGTCGATTTCCTGCGCCAGGGCGTCGGCAAGCACTTCGTCGCCAGCGCCGAGGTGACCCGGCTGGGCGGGCGTGTCGGCTCGACGCAGATGCGGCTGGTCAACGAGGACGGCCTGCTGATCGCGACGGGCGCGGCGTCCTACATCCTGGCCTGAGCGCCGGCCGAATTCGCGCGACGGCCCGTCAGGGTCGGGCTTTCGACGCGCGTCGAGGTGCACGAGTCGCCCATGCCTGCGATAATGCGCGGTTTCCGCGCGCCATTGGCCGTCCACCCGTTGAAGCGCGCACCGTCGGGCCGACCGCCCGCCCCTGTTGCCGTTTTTCGGCACCGCGCCCCGCGCCCGTCGCCCCCTGAGGCAGCGCACGGCGACTCTTCGAGCCAGACACCATGCATTCGTCCCCCTTCAACTTCAGCTCCGTGGCGCCGGCCGTCACGGCCGAGATCGAGTTGCTCGCGCCCGCGAAGAACGCCGACATCGGCATCGAGGCGGTGAACCACGGTGCCGACGCGATCTACATCGGCGGGCCGGCATTCGGCGCGCGCGCGTCCGCGGGCAACGACATCCGCGACATCGAGCGCCTGACGCGCCACGCCCACCGCTACGGCGCCAAGGTGTTCATCACGCTCAACACGATCCTGCGCGACGACGAGCTCGAAGGCGCCCGCCAGATGGCGTGGCAGGTCCACGAAGCCGGCGCCGACGCACTGATCGTGCAGGACATGGGCCTGCTGCAACTCGACCTGCCGCCCATCCAGCTGCATGCCAGCACGCAGACCGACATCCGCACGCCCGAGAAGGCGAGGTTCCTGCAGGACGTCGGCTTCTCCCAGATGGTGCTGGCGCGCGAACTCGACCTGCAGCAGATCCGCGCGGTGGCCGCCGTCACGCCCGACGCCACGCTCGAATTCTTCGTCCACGGCGCGCTGTGCGTAGCCTACAGCGGCCAGTGCTACCTGAGCCACGCGCACACCGGCCGCAGCGCCAACCGCGGCGACTGCTCGCAGCCCTGCCGCCTGCCCTATACCGTCACCGATGCCAAGGGCGGCATCGTGGCGCACGACAGCCACGTGCTGTCGATGAAGGACAACAACCAGACGGCCAACCTCGATACGCTGGTGGACGCGGGCATCCGCAGCTTCAAGATCGAGGGGCGCTACAAGGACATGGGCTACGTGAAGAACATCACCGCCCACTACCGCCGCCAGCTCGACGAGATGCTGGAGCGTCGCCCCGAGCTGCGCGCGTCGTCGGCCGGCAGGGCGTCGTTCAACTTCGCGCCCGACCCCGACCGCAACTTCAACCGCGAGTCCACCGACTACTTCGTCACCGGCCGCAAGATGGACATCGGCGCGTTCGACACGCCCAAGCACGCAGGCCTGTTCGTCGGCCACGTCACCAAGGTGGCGGCCGACCATTTCGAGGCCGAGCTCGACGACGCCGACACGCTGCTGAACAACGGCGACGGCCTGACCTACCTCGACCTGCAGAAGGAACTGGTGGGCCTGCAGGCCAACGTCGTCACACGCCTGGCCAGCAAGGCCAACCGCTGGCGCATCGAGCCGAACCAGAGCATGTCCGAACTGAAGGACCTGCGCTCGCAGCCGGCGCTGCATCGCAACCGCGACATGCAGTGGGATCGGCTGCTGGAGCGCAAATCGGCCGAGCGGCTGATCGGCGTATGGATGACGCTGTCGGACATCCAGGGCGGCCTGCGCCTGTCCGTCACCGACGAACGCGGCGTCACCGCCTGCGCCGACGCACTGCTCGAACTGCAGCCGGCGCGCGACGTGACACGCGGACTGGCCACCCTGCGCGAGCACCTGTCCAAGGTCGGCGGCACCATCTTCTCGCTCAACGAGCTGACGTTGACAAACGCGCAGCCCTGGTTCGTGCCGGCGAGTCGCCTCAACGCGCTGCGCCGCGACGCGCTGGAGCGCCTCGAGCAGGCGCGCCTGGATCAACGCGAGATCCTTCCGCGCGCCGAACCGGTGTCACCGCCGGCCGTCTACCCCGACGACGCGCTGAGCTACCTCGCCAACGTCTACAACCAGCCCGCGCACGACTTCTACGTCAAGCACGGCGTCAAGGTGGTGGAGGCGGCCTACGAGAGCCACGAGGAACAGGGCGAGGTCAGCCTGATGATCACCAAGCACTGCGTGCGCTGGTCGATGTCGCTGTGCCCGAAGCAGGCCAAGGGCGTCACCGGCGTCCAGGGTACGGTGCGTGCCGAACCGCTGGTACTGCACAACGGCAGCGAGAAGCTGACGCTGCGCTTCGACTGCAAGCCGTGCGAGATGCACGTGGTGGGCAAGATCAAGAAGCAGGTGATGAACGAGGCGATGGCGGTGCCGATGACGTTCTTCCGCACACGTCCGGTGGCGCAAGGCGCAGGGCACTGAGCATCAACTGAACCACCAGCCGCCGCGGCGGTCGTCGTCGACGCTGCGGTTGAACTCGATCCAGCCGAACGCGGCCGCCAGCAGCAAGGCGATCGGAATCAGCAGGAACCACTTGTGCAGGTGCGCCTGGCTGATGACCTGGTCGCCGCGGCGGATGCCGTCGCACGATTTGAAGACACGGCTCGTGTCCACCGACACCTCGTCGCCGTCCTGCAGCGTGTTCCAGGCCGACCAGCCCACGTCGCAGGAATCGACCCGGCCGCCGACGAAGTGCAGGTGGTAGTCGTCGGCGCGCTGCCACTGCGAATGCGACCTGGAATGCCGGTCGACGCGCAGGTTCTCGTTGCGCTCCGAACCAAAGGCATCCAGCGCCAGCAAGACGGCGACGATGAACATCGCGAGGCGGGTGATGACGTCCATGGCGGTGCGCTTTCTGTCGAGTAGGCGCGATGGAGTCTAGACAGGCGCCAGGGCCTGCGCCCCCCTCGAACGGGGGGCTCGTCGCCAAATCGAGACAGCGGCTTGGCCCCCGGGCCCGCGCGCCGGCTGTGCATCACGCCGGCGACGACGCGTTCCATGCATCCACGTACGCCCGCGCGCGCGCGGCGATGTCCGCCACGCTCAGCTCGGGCTTGAACAGCCCGCCGCCCAGGCCGAAGCCGGTGGCCCCCGCACGGCGCCAGGCCGCCATGTTGTCCGGGACGATGCCGCCCACGGGCCACAGCGGCAACGTCGACGGCAGTACGGTGGTCAGGCCTGCCAGGCCCGCATGGGTCATCGCCTCGGCCGGGAAGATCTTCAATGCGTCGGCGCCGGCGTGCCAGGCAGCAAAGGCCTCGGAGGCCGTGAACACGCCGGGCACCGTGCGCATGCCGCGTTCGCGCGCGCGACGCAGCACTGCAGGATCGAAGTGCGGCGAGACGATCAGCGAGGCGCCGGTATCGCCCACGGCATCGACCTGTGCCGCCTCGAGCACGGTGCCGGCGCCGATCCAGGCGTCGGCCGGTGCCAGCGGCACGATGGCGGCGATCGCTGCAATCGCGCCGGGGCGGTTCAACGGCACCTCCAGCGCGCGGAAGCCGGCGTCGAACAGCACATGGGCGATGTCGGCGGCGCGCTCGGGTTGCAGGCCGCGCAGGATCGCCACCAGCGGCATCCGGGGCGGCCAGTCGCCCGCGTTCGTCTTCGATTCGGTCATGCGTGGAGTTCCTCGGTGGCCAGCGCGCGCCAGGCGGCCAGCTGGATCTGCCGCGCATCGAGCGATTCGACGCGCCGGCCATGGTGGTGCGCGCAGGCAGCGTGCAGCGCGGCCAGCGCCGGCTCGCCGATCACGCGCACGGGCTCGCTCGCGTCCGCATGACGCGACGCCAGTCTCTGCGCATCGGCCCACTCGGCGCCGATCAGCAGGCCGCTGACGTACGCCGCCGCGGCGCCGGGCGCGAGTGCGCCCGTGACCACGCGGGCGCGCGCACCGAACAGCGCATGCGTGAGCACGGGGCCTGCCGCGGCGTCGGCGACGCCGCGCAGGAAATCGGGATCGTCGGCGACGCCCTCGTGCTTCATGCCGGCGCCCGCGCGCGCGCCGGCCGTCTGCATC
>Ga0302157_10003094_pt1 | contig 19022 bp, 19 predicted proteins | sample I_Bog_N3_3_FD_193502 | JGI IMG/M metagenome (GOLD analysis project Ga0302157, IMG submission 193502) | Peat permafrost microbial communities from Stordalen Mire near Abisko, Sweden - I_Bog_N3_3 | ecosystem: Environmental > Terrestrial > Soil > Wetlands > Peat | place: Sweden: Abisko, Stordalen...
TCGAGACGTTCGGGCGTCTGCTGTTCGACTGGTATCGCTGCCCCGCGCTGGAAGTCACGATCACCCCGGGCAAGCGCTGGAAGATCGACCGGCTGCGCGCGCGCCCGCTCGCCAAGCTGGGGCCCGAGGAAGCGACGTTCTTCCGCTCCGCGCTGCAACAACACACCGAGCGTGACTGGCGCAATCCGCGCGCGCGGGCGGTGGCGAAATATTCGCTCGCCGTGCTCTACGATCCCCAGGACAAGCTGCCGCCTTCGTCGGTCGAAACGATCAAATATTTCCAGAAATTCGCCGAACGGCATTCGGTCGAGGTCGAGCTGCTGACCAAGAAACAATTGGCGGAGCTGGCGGAGTTCGACGGTCTGTTCATCCGCGCGACGACGTCGATCGACGATTACACCTATCGCTTCGCGCGCCGCGCGCTGCAGGAAGGCATGCCGGTCATCGACGACCCCGTATCGATGATCCGTTGCACCAACAAGGTCTATCTGCACGAGTTGATGGAATCGCACGGCGTGCCGGTGCCGCCGACGCTGATGCTCGCCGACGACGAAGATCTCGCCAAGGCGGAGAAGCAACTCGGCTGGCCGATGGTGGTGAAGATCCCCGACGGCTCGTTCTCGCGCGGCGTGCACAAGGTCGCGGATTCCCAAGCGCTGAAGAAGCTGACCGACGAATTGTTCGAGGACACTGATCTGCTGCTCGCGCAGAAGTTCATGCCGACCGACTTCGATTGGCGCGTCGGCGTGCTCGATGGCGAGCCGCTGTTCGTCTGCCAATATCAGATGGCCAAGGGCCACTGGCAGATCATTAAACACGGCCCCAACGGTTATGAGGAAGGCCGCTTCAAGACGCTGGCGATAGCGGACGCGCCGCCGCGCGTGATCGAGATCGCGCTACGCGCGGCGCGCGCGATCGGCTCTGGATTCTATGGCGTCGACATCAAGGAATCCGGCGACACGATCGCCGTGATCGAGGTCAACGACAACCCCAACCTCGAGCACGGCATCGAGGATCAAGTCGGCAAGGAAGATATCTGGAGCCGGATCCTGCAATGGTTCATCAAGCGGATCGATGAATAGAGCTTTTTTCCTTCCCCCCCTTGCGGGGGAAGGTGGCCCGAAGGGCCGGATGAGGGGTCGAGCGAAGCGAGGCGGCTGTTTGAACAAAGCCGTCTCGCTTCGCTCGACCATCCCTCATCCCCCTCGCTTCGATCGGGACCTTCCCCCGCAAGGGGGGAAGGGGGCGCGGCTACTTCGGCACGCTCGCGTCCAACCTCATCTTCAGATAGTCCGCCGCCAGGATCGGCGCGTAGCGCGGCGCGCCGCAGCTCGGAATCCCCGCCACCAACGCCTCCGGGTTCGGATCGAAGAAGAATGCGATCGAATAGCGCTCGCGTCCCGACCGGTTGACGACGCGATGCGGCGTCGAGACATAAACGTCGTTGGTCCAGCGCATCAGGCAATCGCCGATGTTGACGACAAAGGCGCCGGGGATCGGCGGCGCGACGATCCAATCGCCCGCGCGCGTGCGCACTTCCAGGCCGCCGACATCGTCGGTCGCGAGCAGCGTGATGTTGCCGTAATCGGTATGTTCGCCCGCGCCGATCTCGGCGTCGGCGGTCGCGGGATAGTGCAGCATCCGCAACGTCGCCATCGGTTTGTCGAGCTTGTCGACGAAGAAATCGCGGGGCAGGCCGAGATCCTGCGCGAACGCGCGATGCACCGCGTTGGCGAGCGCCGAGCATGCGCCGAAATAAGCCAGGAACGTCGTCTTGAACGCCGGCGCCTTCGGCCAAGCGTTGAGCGTGCGGAACGGGACGCCGGCGATCAACTCGGGATTGTCGGGCGTGAGATCGAGGCCGATGTTGAAGGCCTCCTTCAAGTCCGCGCCGGCCTTGGGGTCGAGCGCCTCGCGCAGCAGCGCGGAATAGCCTCGGTTGCCGCCGATCTTCTCGATCGCGATCTCCGCCTTCTCCGCGGTCGGACGGGCGAAAAAGGCCTGGGACTCGGCGAAGGCGGCCTTCATCAGTTCGGCGGGAACGCCATGATTGACCAGGTAGAAAAAGCCGATGCCGCGCGCGGCTCGGCTGATTTCGTTGGTCACATGCGCGAAGGCTTGCTCGTCGCCGGGGAAGCCGGCGAGGTCGATGATCGGAAGCTTGTCCATATCAGTTCCTATTCTCCGTCATCGCGAGCGACAGCGAAGCGATCCAAAGTAAGCCGCCGACATGAAGGCCTAGTCTGGATGGCTTCGCTTTGCTCGCCATGACGAGCGCGGCGACGGCATCATTCCTGAATCACGCTGACATGCGCGGCGACGATACGCCAACCCTGGGGAAAGCGCACCCAGGTCTGCATCTGCCGCCCGATTTTTCCCGGCGCGTTGGCGCGACGAAACAAGGTCGCGGCGATCGCGAGGTCGCGGCCCCAGGTGGTGATTTGCGTGCGCTCCAGATCGCGCGCGAGGCCGACGGACGGGCGCGCGGCGCGGAAGGCGCGAACCTCCTCGATGCCGTAAAGGTTCTCGCCGCCGCCGTAGCGGATAGTCAACTCGGAATTGAGAAAGAAGCCGTCGAGCGCCGCGACGTCGTTGCTCACCAGCGCCGTCTCATAGGCGTCGAACAAGGCGCTGACTTCGGCGTGCGTCGCGGGATCGTCGACGATCATGGGTCCTTCTTTCTTGCTTCGAGCGACGCGCGCAATTCGCTCAAGAAGGGAATATCGGCGAACTGATCCGGCCGCACCAGCGGCCAATCGACGCCGCCCCTCTCGGATTGCTTCGCGCCGGTGCGGATGAGTTCGGCCTCGGTGGCGATGAAATTCAGCGCGTTGTCGTGCGGTTCGATCACCACGCGCGCGTCGGCGACGAGTTGCAGCGAATGCACGGTGGTCGCGATCGGCGTCGACGCGTCGGTGATGCCGAGGTCACGAAAGATGCCGTGTTCGAGATCGGCGAAGCCCGCGCCCTTGCCGGTGCGCCCGCCTAATCGCGTGACCGCGACGCAGCCGACGATGCAGAAGTCGAGCTTCGGCATGTCCTCGAAACCGACGGGCTCACCGTGGCGCAGGAAGCCTTGCGCGGTCGCCGCGGTCTCGAAATCGACGCCCCGCGCCGCCAGCTTCTCCGGGTCGATGCGCAGATAGGGAAAGCCCTTGGTCAGATAAGGCACCGGCGCGAACAGCAGCTTGCCGTCAAAAAGCGCGCGCAGACGGATCGGGATCTGCGGCGGATCGGGATTGCATTTGACGACACGCGCGGCCTTCCATTCGTCGAGTTCGCTGAGGCGCTTGGCCGCCATGTCGGCGCCGACGAAATTGGGGATGCGGTCGAAGCTCGGTCCGATATTGACGCCGGCTTCAACCAGAGCGCGCCAGATGTCGCCGCGCACGACATCCTTGCCGCTGTTGCGGCCCGCCCAGCGGGAGGTCAAGCTGGCCTCCGACATTTAGGGGGTGGGGCGGCGCCGCTCACGCGCACGCTCCGATCGGCGCGCTGACGACGCCATCACGCTCCAGCGCGCGCGCGACGCGCAGCACCAGGTCCTCGCGCCAGGGCGGCCCGATCACCTGCACGCCGATCGGCAGTTTGACGCCCTCGGTCCAGACCGGCACGGCGCAGACGGGCAGGCCGATGAACGAGATCGGCTGCGTGAATATGCCCATGTTGGGTCTGACCAGCATCTCCTGACCGTCGAGCCTGAACGTCTTCTGACCAATCAACGGCGCGCGGCACGGCGTCGCCGGCGCGATCAGGATATCGACGTCGCGGAAGAGTTCCGCCGCCGCCGCGCGATACCAGCCGCGCAGCTTCTGCGCCTTGACGACCCATCCGCCCGGCAGCATCGCGCCGGCGATCAGGCGATCGCGCGTGTCGGGATCGAAATCCTCGGCGCGCTCGCGTAGCCGGTCGGCGTGCAGCGCGCCGCCCTCGACCATGGTAATGAGATAGGCCGCCGCGCGGGCGCGCTCGGTTTCCGGCAATTCGACCGTCTTCGTTGCGCCCAATGCGCGCGCGACGCGGTCCGCCGCTTCGAATGCGTCGGGCTCGCCGCCTCGCGCGAAATAGCCCCCCAGCCGCGCGATCCGCAGTCCCGCGAGGCCACTGTCCAGACTGGCGAACGTCGGCTCGAACGGCCGCGCGGCCTGCCCCGGATCATGCGCATCCGGCCCCTGCATCGCGTCGTAACTCGCCGCGAGATCGGCGACGCTCCGCGCGAAGGGCCCAAGGTGATCGAAGCTGGCGACGAAGGGGAAGCTGCGCCCGCGCGACAGCCGCCCATATGTCGGCTTCAGCCCGAAGATGCCGCAGAGAGAGGACGGCACGCGGATCGAGCCGTTGGTGTCCGAGCCGAGCGCGATCTGCGTCAGCCCGCCCGCCACCGCCGCGCCCGAGCCGCCCGACGAGCCGCCGGTCATATGTTTGAGGTCGTGCGGATTGCGCGAGGGGCCGTCATGCGCGTTCTCGCCGGTGAAGTCATAGGCGTATTCGCCCATGTTGAGCGCGCCGACGAGAATCGCGCCCGCCGCCTCCAGCTTTTCAACCAAGGTCGCGTCGACCGCGGCGGGCGCGCGTGTCCGATTGATCTTCGAGCCCGCGCGCGTCGGCAGGCCCTTCACGTCGAACAGGTTCTTGACCGAGAACGGCGCGCCGGCGAGCGGGCCGAGCGCCTCGCCCTTCGCGCGCGCCGAATCCACCGCGTCGGCCTTGGCGAGCGCGCGCTCCGGCGTCACGTCGGTGAAAGCGCCGAGCTTCGGATTGAGCGCGTCGATGCGTTTCAGTGTCGCTGTCACGACCTCGCGCGCGCTCGTCTCGCCGTTCGCGATGGCGGCGGCGATAGCCAGCGCGGACCTCAGATGAATATCGCTCATGCCGTGTAGACCGGCGCCGCCTCGGCCTCGTCGTCGAGCGGGAAATCCCGCACGAGACGCGAGAGCCGTTCGGCGGTTGTGAGATGCAGCTTCACCACCGCGCGCGAGTCCGCGCCCAGCGTCAGCCCCAGCAACGGCAGCGAGGCGTCGATCAGGGCGTCCGGGTCGAATTCCTGTTTGCTCATGCCACCGCCCGCGCGAGTTGTTCCAGCGGCGTCGTCCAACCGACGATCGCGCCCTGAGCGCGGATCATATCGATCGCGGCGTCCTTGAAGCGAGGAAAATAACTCGCGGTGGCGTCTTCTATCAACAGGCCCTCGTAGCCGCGATCGTTCGCCTCGCGCATCGAGGTCTGCACGCAGACTTCCGTCGTCACGCCCGCGAACACGAGTTGCGTGATTCCGCGCGCCTTCAGCATCGCCTCGACGTCGGTGGCGTAGAACATGCCCTTGCCGGGTTTGTCGACGACCATCTCGCCCTCGATCGGCGCGCATTCGGCGACGATGCCGGCGCCTGGCTCGCCGCGAATGAGGATGCGGCCCATCGGGCCCGGATCGCCGATGCGCAGCGACGGCTTGCCGCGCAGCCGCTTGGCGGGCGGGCAGTCCGATAGATCGGCTTTGTGCGTCTCGCGCGTGTGCAGGATCGGCCAGCCCTTGGCGCGAAACAGCGCGATGAGCTTGGCGACGGTCGGCACGATGGCGATCACCGGCGTCAGATCGTTGCCGAGCGTCTCGCCGAAGCCGCCCTTCTCCAGGAAGTCGCGTTGCATGTCGATGACGACCAGCGCGCAATGCTCGGGGTCGAGTGGGAACGGAAAAGGCTCGGCGGCGACCTCGATCATCTCAATGCCCCGCCATGTGACGGCCGATCGTGGTGCGATCCGCCCCCGCGCCGTCGGTGAGATAGGCGACCTTGCCCTCGGAGATCACGGCGACGCGGTCTGAGAGTTCGAGGATTTCGTCGAGGTCCTCCGACACCAGCAACACCGCCGCGCCGCGATTGCGTTGCTCCATGATCTGCGCGCGAATGTCGGCGACCGAGACGAAATCCAGGCCGAAGCACGGATTGGCGACGATCAGCACATCGACGTCGCCGGAGAGTTCGCGCGCCAGCACCGCGCGCTGCACGTTGCCGCCGGAGAGATCGCGGATCGGCGCGTCGGGCGAGACGGTCTTCACGTTGTATTTGGCGATGAGTTCGCGCGCCCGCGTGCGCATCGGCCCCGGCGACAGCCACCATTTGAACGAGGCGATCGGCGCCTTGTCGAACGAGCGGAACGCCATGTTCTCCGCGACCGACATTCCCGGCGCGGTCGCGTTCTTCAACGGCTCCTCGGGCAGGCCGAAAACCTTGAACTTGTCGAAGTGATCGCGGCTGGGCTCGAAGTCCTGATCGCGCACCAACACTTGACCCAGTTTGATGGGACGCTGCCCCGACAGCGCCTCGACGAGTTGGCTCTGGCCGTTGCCGGAGACGCCAGCGATGCCGACGATCTCGCCCGCGCGCACGGTGAGATCGAATCCGGCGACGGCGTCGCGGCCCTCGTCGTTCTCGACGAACAGGCCGGCGATCTCGAGCATCTTGTCGGATTTGCCGGAGACGGTCCGCGCGGCGGAGGGGCGCACGACGGCGTCGCCGATCATCATCGCCGCCATTTCGCGCGTCGAGAGTTCGCCGACCTTGCCGCCGCCGACCTTGGCGCCGCGACGTAGCACGCTGACGTCGTCGCAGAACGCCTCGACCTCGCGGAACTTGTGCGTGATCATCAGCGCGGTGATCTCGCCGCGATGCGCCATGTCCTTCAACAGGCCGAGAATTTCGTCGGCCTCGCCGGGCGTCAGCACCGAGGTCGGCTCGTCGAGAATGAGGAAGCGCTGATCGAGATAGAGCAGTTTGAGGATTTCGAGCTTCTGCTTCTCGCCCGCCGCGAGCGATGACACCGGCCGATCGAGCGGCACGCGGAACGGCATCTTGGCGAGGAAGGCTTGCAGCCGCTCGCGCTCCTGGCGCCAGTTGATCACGGCGGGAGCGTCGGCGCGGCTCGCGACCAGATTCTCCGCCGCCGTCAACGAAGGCACCAGTGTGAAATGCTGATAGACCATGCCGATGCCGAGCGCCTGCGCGTCGCGCGGGCTTTTCACGGCGACTTCGGCGTCGTTGAGCTTCAAGCTTCCCTTGTCGGGGGTGTAGAAGCCCATCACGCATTTCACCAGCGTCGACTTGCCAGCGCCGTTCTCGCCGAGCAGCGCGTGGAACGTGCCGGCTGGCACCTTGACCGAGACATTGTCGAGCGCGGTGAAGCGGCCGAACGTCTTGGTCATGCCGATCGTTTCGAGCGAAGGGCCGCGAGCGGGGGCATCATTCATGAGCGCGCGTCTCCTTTAAGGGACTTGACTGACAATCAAAGCGACGGGGCCGCCGCCGTCAGGCCCCTGATGCTCGGCGCCGCCGGAGACGTAGATCTCGGCGTGACCCACCAGACTCGCCAGCGCGCCGGCGACAAAGGCGCGTGCGTGGCGGGTGGAGGAAATATCGGAATCGTTGAGCATGGTGTGGCGATAGCCGCGCAGCGCACCGGTCGAGCCGGCCTCCGCCTTGGCGAGCACCGCGACGACGCGGACGCGGTCAGCGGCTGGCAATTGCCCGGCCGTCGGCAGGCCGAGTTCGGCGAGCGCCGCGCGCACCGGCTCGATGTCGATTGCGTCTTGCATCACCGCATGGTTGATCCGCAGCGGCCCGCTCCAACCCGGCGCCGTCCCGAGCACGACAATTTCATGATCGACGAGTTCGACGCCGGCGGAGGTGGAGGCGCGCGAGGAATAAAGGCTCATGTCGCGGCCGACCGCGTCGTCGGTCAGTTGTTCGCGCTTCACCTCGCCGAGCGCCACGGCGACGCCCAACGCGGAGGCGGCGCGCGAGAAGGCCATGGATTTCAGCGTATCGCGCGTGGCGACGGTTTCGCTGCGGCCCTCGGCCTCCGCGATGCGGTCGGCGGTCAGCAGCGGGCATTTGATCTGGACGAAATGCACGTCGGTCGCGCGTTCGACGCCCGCGTCGCGCATCGCCTTGCGCACGGTGAGCGCCACGGAATCGACTTGCGCGAGCCGCCCCAGATGCTCGAACGGCAAGGGCGGCGTGCGCGCGCGGCCGACCGCCAGCGCGCCGTCTCTAGCGCGTTCATCGACCTCGCGCGCCTCGAACACGACGAAATGCGGCGCCAACGCACCTTCGGTTCCCCCCGACATCACCAGACAAGCGCCGTCCGCGTCGGCGCCGGCGTTGCGTAGCGAGTCCTGCAACGCGCGCGTCGCGAAGCCGCGGGTGAAATCGTTGACGCAGCCGTTGCCTTCCGTCTTGCCGAAGATCGCGACCACCGATTTCGCGTCGATCGTTCCGGCCGCGATCCCCGCTTCCAGCCCCGACACGTCGTCGGGCGCCTTGGCGCTGATACGGTGGACGAACGCGCGACGCGTCATGGCAGGCTCGCGATCACGGCCTTGGAATCCGCGACCGCGCCGAACACGCCGCCCTGCATCGTCACCATCTTGATCGCGGCTTCATGGTTGCCCGGATCGGTCGCGCCACAGGCGTCGGTGACGAGCAGACATTCGAAGCCGCGGTCGTTGGCCTCGCGCATCGTCGTGTGCACGCAGACGTCGGTGGTGATGCCGGTGAGCAGAATGTTCTCGATGCCGCGCGAGCGCAGGATCAGTTCGAGATCGGTCGCGCAGAACGAGCCCTTGCCGGGCTTGTCGATGATCGGCTCGCCCGGCAGCGGCGCGAGTTCGTCGATGATGTTCCAGCCCACCTCGCCGCGCACCAATATTTTGCCGCAAGGGCCGTCGTCGCCGATGCCGGCGCCCATCTGACGCGAGCGCCAGCGCTTGTTGGCGGGGAGATCGCTGAGGTCAGGCCGATGTCCCTCGCGGGTGTGGATGATGTGATAGCCCTTGGCGCGCATCGCCGCGAGCAGCGCCTTGATCGGCTCGATCGGCGCGCGCGTCAGCGAGAGATCGTAGCCCATGCGATCGACATAGCCGCCGATGCCGCAGAAATCCGTCTGCATGTCGATGATGATGAGCGCGGTGTTCTCGGGCCGCCAATCGCCGTTATAGGGCCAAGCGTAGGGGTTCGCGGAGACGGTCGCCATGCTCATTTCGCCATCGAGAGTTCGCCCGGCATGTCGCGCGCGGAGCGGGTCGCGCTGGAGGTCGCGATCATGATGATGAGGGTGAGGATGTAGGGAGCGGCATTGAAGAAATAATAGCCTTGCGTGATGCCGACCGATTGCAGCGACGGGCCAATGGCGCCGGCCGCGCCGAACAACAGCGCGGCGATGACGCAGCGGATCGGGCTCCAGCGCGCGAAAATCACCAGCGCCACCGCCATCAGGCCCTGACCCGACGAGAGGCCCTGGTTCCAGGAGCCGGGGTAGGAGAGCGACAGGAACGCGCCGCCGACGCCGGCGAGAAAGCCGCCCGCGGTGGTGGAGAGGAAGCGCACGAGATTGACGGAAAGACCCATCGCCAACGCGGCGGCGGCGCTGTCGCCGACGGTGCGCACGATGAGGCCCCAACGCGTGTTGGCGAAGGCCCAGGCCATCAACAACGCCATGAGGATGCCGACGAAGAACAAGGGATTGACGTCGAGCGCGCTGCGCAGCGCCGAATTGTCGCTGAAGCCGCCGAGCGGGATCGAGCCGAGCCGCGGCGCGGCGGGCTGGATGTAGGGCTTGCCGAAGAAGAACGCGACGCCGGTGCCGAACAGCATCATCGCGATGCCGACCGCGACGTCGTTGACCTTCTTCAGGCTACAGATCGAACCATGCATCGCCCCGAGCACCGAGCCCGCGCAACCCGCCGCGAACACGCCCGCCCAGGGCGATCCCGTGTGATAGGAGATGGCGTAGGCGACCATCGCGCCGAGCACCAGGGTGCCCTCGAGGCCGAGATTGACGCGGCCCGACTTCTCCGTGAGGCATTCGCCGAGAGCCACGAACATGAACGGCGTCGAGACGCGGATCGCGCCGCCGAGCATGGCGATGAGGACGGTGAGCAGGCTCGCGTTCATGTCCGATCCTTCGCGTCGCCGGGGCGGAAGATCGCGAAGCGCCCGTACAGCGTCTCCGAGATCAACAGCACGATGAAGATGAGGCCTTGCAGCACCAGCACGGTCGCGTCGGGCAGGTCCATGCGCCGCTGCACTAGGCCACCCGAGGCGACGAGGCCGCCGAACAGGATCGCGACCGGTACGATCGCCAACGGATTGTGGCGCGCGAGGAAGGAGACGAGAATGCCGGTGAAGCCGTAGCCCGCCGCGAGCGAGGCGTTGGCGCGACCCTGGATCGCGGCGACCTCATAGAAGCCAGCGATGCCGGCGCAGGCGCCCGCGATCATCGAGCAGGCGACGATGATCTTGCCGACCGGCAGGCCTTGCGCGAGCGCGGCGCGAAAATTGCCGCCGGTGACGCGCGCGGCGAAGCCGAAGGTGGTGCGGGTCATCAGGAGTTGCAGCAGGATCGCCAGCAGCACGCCGACCGCGAGGCCCCAATGCACTTCCGTGCCCGGGATCTTGCCGACCATATAGGCGTCGCCGATCGGCTTGGTTGACGGCTTGTTCGGGTTGGAAAGATCGCGCAGCGCGCCTTCGACGAAAAAGTTCATGATCGCTATGCCGATATAGGTCAGCAGAAGCGAGGAAATCGTTTCGTTGACGCCGCGCGCGTAGCGGAGATAGCCGGAGATCGCGACCCAGCAGGCGCCGACGAAAGCGGCGAAGACGAACATGATCGTCAGCGTCAGAAAGGGCGGCAGCACCCCGACCATCGGCGTCGCGATCGCCGCCGCCGCGAAGCCGCCGAGCACCAGCGCGCCCTCGCCGCCGATCATGATCAGGCCGATGCGCGCCGGGATCGCCACCGCCATCGCGGTCAGGATCAGCGGGGCCGAGCGTTGCAAGGTGTTCTGGAACGAAAACGCGCTGCCGAAGCCGCCCTTCCAGACGTAGGAGAGGAAGTCGACCGGCGATTTGCCCAGAGCCAGTAGAAACAGCGCGAAGCCGACGGCGGCGACAATCAGCGCGAACACCGGAATGACGAAGAACTCGGAGCTGACGCGCAGCCGCCGGACGAATTCCGCGCCGCGACCCGCCTCCGCGAGGACCGGAACCGCCTTGATGTCGCTCATGGTCGCGCCTTCGGACATGCTGAAGATCCCGGGTTGGCAGGCCCTCATCCGGCGCTGCGCGCCACCTTCTCCCGTGAAACGGGAGAAGGGAAGAAGCCCCTCGCCCGCGTCTGCGGGAGAGGGTTGGGGCGAGGGGCTAGGTTGTGGAACCCACCACGCCCTCGAGCAGATAGTCCATTTTGTCGAGGAACGGATCGAGGTTGCCGTAGGCTTTGTCGATCACGATCTTACCGGTCTTGTTGTCCTTCAGCGGACCGGCGTAGATCGACATGCCCTTCTTCAGCCCCGCGATCGCCACGAGCGCGGCCTTCTTGCCCGCTTCCGAGCAGCCCGCGCCGAACGGCGAGTTCTGCACCATGTCGGCTTCGATGCCGCCGGCGGTGAAGTTGGGCAGCTTCTCGCCCTTGCCGAGCAGGGAGGCGTAGCCCTTGTAGATCGTCTCCCACTTGTATTCGGCGCCGGTGATGAAGCCCTTGGGCGCGAGCGGCGATTGGTCAGCGTTGTGGCCGCAGCTCATCACGCCGCGCTTTTCGGCGGTCTCGATCACGACCTTCGGGCCATCGACGTGGCAGGTGATGACGTCGCAGCCGGCGTCGACCAGCGCGTTGGCGGCTTCCGCCTCGCGAACCGGCATCGACCAGTCGCCGGTGAAGATCACTTGCACGATCGCCTTCGGGTTGACCGAGCGGGCGCCGAGCAGAACCGAGTTGATGTTGCTGAGCACGCTGGCGATCGGCTTGGCGGCGACGAAGCCGATCTTGCCGGTCTTGGTGGAGAGGCCAGCGGCGACGCCATCGACGTAATGGCCTTGGTTGAGGTAGCCGAAATAGGAGCCCGCGTTGATCGGGTCCTTGTCCTTGTTCCATAGCGGCGCGGCGTGACGGAACTCGACCTTGGGATATTTCTTGGCGAGATCGACGACGAAGGGGGAGTAATAGCCGAACGACGTCGCCAGGACGAGGCCCGCGCCGTCGAGGTTGATCATCGATTCCATCGACTTCGAGCACGCGTCGGTCTCGGGAACGTTCTCTTCCTCGACCACCTTCACGCCCGGCACTTTTTTCAGCGCCTGGATCGCGACCGCGTGGGCCTGATTCCAGCCGAAGTCGTCGCGGGCGCCGACATAGACGATGCCGACCGTCAGATCGGCCGCGAAGGCGCGGGTGGTCGCGCCGAAACCGGCGGCGAGGCCCAGCGCGCCCCCGGCGGCCGACTTGAGCAAGGAACGGCGTGTAACGGGAAGGTTCATGGCGTTGATCCCCAACTTTTTGACGCGGACAGTTTTGGCCACTCTGCGGTTCAGGCTTTGCAATCGCTATGCCAAAACGTCGCACCCGGCCGGAACGTTGGAATCGAAGCGATATCGGGGCGCCGCCGGATTTTCCGGCGAGGGCTGGCTTGTTTTGCCTGCTGATTCCGCACGCTGTGTGCCCAAATCATATGCAGATTCGTCGAAATTGTATGCGCATATGCGTTGCTGTATTTTTGAACGCCAAATTGCATGCACGATCAGGCGGCGGATCGCAGCAGAATCCGGTAAACGCCCTCCGCGAAGGTCGACTCCAGCAAGGTCGCGCCGGTGATGCGGCAAAAGTCGACGAAATCGGAATCGGCGCCTGGATCGGTCGCGAGCACTTCCAGCACCGCGCCGGCGGGCGTATCGCGCAACGCCTTCTTGGCGTGGAGGATGGGTAATGGGCACTTCAAGCCGCGCGCGTCGATGGTCTTGTGGATCATGGCGTGACCATAGCGCTTTTTTCGTCACTGCGAGCAAAGCGAAGCAGCCCAGACTAAGCTATAGCCCGCAAGCCAAAGTCTGGATCGCTTCGCCTTGCTCGCGATGACGGAGATTCCGCCCATGCTGCCCGCTCTGCATCCCTTTTCCCGCTTCGTCCGCCTGCTCGGCCGCGGCAGGACGCTGACCCGCGCGCTGACGTTCGATGAAGCCGAGGAGGCGATGGCGATGATCCTGGCCGGGCAGGTGGCGCCCGAGCAGCTCGGCGCCTTCCTCATGCTGCTACGCATCAAGGAGGAGACCGGCGAGGAGATCGCGGGCTTCATTCGCGCCGCGCGCGCCGCCCTGCCCCCGTCCACCCTCCCCGTCGATCTCGACTGGCCCTCCTACGCCGGTAAGAAGCGGCAATTGCCCTGGGGGCTGCTCGCGGCGCTGGTGCTCGCGCAGTCGGGCTGGAAGGTGGCGATGCACGGGCTCGACGGGCACACCGAGGGGCGCGTCTATGCCGGCGAGACGCTGACCCGGCTCGGCGTGCCGCTCGCGGGCGATTTCGCCGAGGCCGAACAGCGCTTGGGGGCGACGAACTTCGCCTATCTCTCACTCGAGCTTATCGACGCGCGGCTCGGCGCGATGATGGCGCTCAAACCCATTCTCGGCCTGCGCTCGCCGGTCAACACACTGGTGCGCGGCCTCAACCCGTTCGGCGCGGAGACCTCGATGCAGGCGGTGTTTCATCCCGGCTATGTCGCGGTGCATCGCGACGCGGCGCTGCGGCTCGGCGACGCGCGCATCTGCGTGTTTCGCGGCGACGGCGGCGAGAACGAGCGGCGTCCGAACAAGGCCTGCGAGGTCTTGACGATCACCGCGGGCACGGTCGCCGAGGCGCAATGGCCGCCGATGGCCGATCCGCGTCAGGCGCCCGACGAGAGCATGGACCTGGAAAGGCTCATCGCGGTCTGGCGCGGCGCGGAGGACGAATACGGCGAGGGGGCGGTGATCGGCACGGTCGCGATCGCCCTCGCCGCGATGGGCGTCGAGGCTAACCCGGCCGACGCCGAGGCGCACGCGCGACGGCTGTGGCGCGCGCGGGACCGTTCTCGCTTTGTCGGCCCCCTCGCGCCCGCGACGCAAAACCGTTAGAGCGAGCGGCCGCCTCAGGAAACCGAACCGCCGCCAATGGATCACTTACCGATATTTCTCGACGTGAAGAGCAAGTCGGTCGCCGTGATCGGCGGCGGCGTGGCGGCGGCGCGGCGCGCGGAGACGTTGCTGAAGGCGGGGGCGCGGGTAACGGTTTTCGCCGCGTCGCCCAGCGCGGAATTCGCGGCGCTCTCGCGCGATTCGCTTTTGCTGGCGGGGCGCGACCCCGTGCCCGCCGACCTCCCGGGATGCGCTCTCTGCATCGTCGCAACGGACGACGAGGCGGCCGACATCGCGGCGCATGCGCTGGCGAAGGAAGCCGGCGTGCTCGTCAATGTCGCGGCGCGGCCGGAGCTCTGCGATTTCACGCTGCCGGCTATTCTCGATCGCGACCCCGTGCTGATTGCGATCTCCACCGGCGGCGCTTCGCCGATCCTCGCCCGCAAGCTGCGCGCGCGGTTGGAGACGCTGATTCCCTCCGGGTTCGGTCGGCTCGCCGAATTCGTTCGCGCCTCGCGGCCCCGCGTCGCGGAAAAGCTGCCCGACCCGACATCGCGCCGCCGCTTCTGGGAGCGGCTGCTCGACGGCCCGGTGGCGGAAGCGGCGCTGACGGGCAACGCGCGGGCGGCCGAGGCGGGACTGGCCGATGAGCTATCGCGCGGCGAGGCGGCCCACGAAGGCGAGGTCTATCTCGTCGGCGCCGGCCCCGGCGATCCCGACCTGTTGACGTTTCGCGCGCTGCGCCTGATGCAGCAGGCCGACGTCGTGCTTTACGACCGGCTCGTCGAGCCCGCGATCCTCGATCTGGTGCGGCGCGAGGCGGAGCGCGTCTATGTCGGCAAGCGCCCGCAAAACCACGCCGCGCCGCAGGAGGAGATCAGCCGGATGCTTGTCGACTTCGCCAAACGGGGCAGACGCGTGTTGCGTCTGAAGGGCGGCGATCCTTTCGTGTTCGGACGCGGCGGCGAGGAAATCGAGTTGCTCGCCGAGCATGGCGTGGCGTTCCAGGTTTGCCCCGGCGTCACCGCCGCGATCGGCTGCTCCGCCTATTCCGGCATTCCGCTGACCCATCGCGACCACGCGCAAGCCTGCATCTTCGTCACCGCTCACGGCAAGGAAGGCCCGATCGCGCGCGACTGGAACGCGCTGATTCGGCCCGGCCAGACGGTGGCGATCTACATGGGGCTCGGCCATATCGAGGAGATGATGACGACCTTCGTCGCCCAGGGCGTCGATCCGGAAACCCCGGCGGCGATCATCGACAACGGCGCCCGGCCGAATCAGCGGGTCGTCGTGGCGGAGGTGGCGACGCTAGCCTCTGCCGCGCGCGAGGCGGCTCTGCGCGGCCCGACGATCATCATAGTCGGGTCGGTGGTGACGCTGCGCGAAAAGCTGAACTGGAATAGGATGGACGGAGCGGGGATTCACTCCCCCCTTCTGGGGGAGGGCTAGGGAGGGGGACGCCACGAAAACCGTCCGATACGTTTCCAAGCCCGCATCTGGAAACCGACGTGGTCGCCCCCCTTCCCGGCCCTCCCCCACGAGGGGGGAGGGAGAAGGCCGCCGCCCCTACAGCCCCTCGAACAGCGCCGTCGACAGATAACGTTCGGCGGACGACGGGATGATGATGACGATGTTCTTGCCCTTGTTCTCGGGTCGGCGGCCGACGTCGATCGCGGCGGCGACCGCGGCGCCCGAGGAGATGCCGACCGGGATGCCTTCCAGCCGCGCGACGAGACGCGCTGTGTCGAACGCGGTCTGATTGCCGACGGTGACGATTTCGTCGATCACGCTCTTGTCGAGAATGTTCGGCGTGAAGCCGGCGCCGATGCCTTGAATTTTGTGCGGACCGGGCGCGCCACCGGACAGCACCGGCGAATCCTCGGGCTCGACCGCAACCATGCGCAGACCGGGTTTGCGCGGCTTCAGCACCTGGCCGATGCCGGTGATCGTGCCGCCGGTGCCGACGCCGGCGACGACGATGTCGACCTCGCCCTTGGTGTCGTTCCAGATCTCCTCGGCGGTGGTGCGGCGATGGATATCCGGGTTGGCGGGATTTTCAAACTGCTGCGGCATGATCGCGCCCTGCGTCGAGGCGACGATCTCGTTCGCCTTGGCGATGGCGCCCTTCATCCCGAGCGGCGCGGGCGTCAGCACGAGTTCGGCGCCGAGCAGCGCCAACATCTTGCGGCGCTCGATCGACATCGATTCCGGCATCACCAGAATGAGCTTGTAGCCGCGCGCGGCGGCGACGAAGGCGAGCGCGATGCCGGTGTTGCCGGACGTCGGCTCGACCAGTACGCCGCGACCCGGCGAAAGGCGGCCCTGCACCTCCAGCGCGTCGATCATCGCGACGCCGATGCGATCCTTGACGCTCGAAATCGGGTTGAAGAATTCCAGCTTCGCCAAGAGATGGGCGTGAACGCCCTTCTCTCCGGCGATGCGATCGAGCCGCACGAGCGGGGTGTCGCCGATCGTCTGGGTGATCGAGTCGTAAATTCGACCTCGACCGGGCGCATGAGTGGGGGTTGCCGTCATGATGATGTCTCCGCGACCCCATCGGCGCGAGATTCGATGGGGTCCGCTGACATCCTACACATAATCGACAGGTTGGGTATAGAGGTTACCGCTCAACACCGATTTCAGATGGTGAAGTCGGCGTTCGATTTCTCGTCGTCGAGGACATGCGCCTTTTCCGCGGATTCGCAGAGATCTTCTACCGAGATCGCGTCGAGATTGGCGAGGAAGGGCTCGCCGGCGACCCGAACGCTGGGCTCGATGACTTTTTCCAGCAGCTTGGAGCGCGAGCCGATATCGTCGGGATCGGCGGTGCTGAGACCCACGGCCGTGCGGACGATCTCGCCGATGGTGATGCGGCGCCTCTCGCGCGCGAGTTCATAGCCGCCGCGCGGACCGCGCACGCCCTTGAGGATCTTGGCGTGAACGAGGCCTTGCAGCAGAGTCTCCAAGTGGCGCGGCGGCAATTTGTGCCGGGCTGCGAGCGCCTTGGCCGCGACGGGCGAAGGGCGCGAATGTAGGGCTATGTCGACGACGGCCGCGATGGCCAACATGCTGCGCCTGGATAGCAAGTTCATTTTAGGTCTCCCTCATCTTCGCGCTCGGTCGACCCAAATCCCTTTGAGCCTCGGACGCTGCTGGTTAGGCGGTCGCTCTCCTTCAGAACGATCCGCTCGACGCGACTGACTACGAGTTGCGCGACCCGCGCCCCCCTCTTCACTGCAAAGGATTTTTGGCCGAAATTGATCAGAATGACGCCGATCTCGCCGCGATAATCAGCGTCTACCGTCCCCGGACTATTGAGGACCGTAATGCCGTCTTTGAGCGCCAGACCGGAACGAGGGCGTATTTGCGCTTCGTATCCGCTGGGTAGTTCTATCGCCAAGCCCGTGGGAATCAACGCCCGTTCACCGGGAGACAAAACCACGTCCTCGCCATCGCGCAACGCGGCGACGAGATCCAAGCCGGCCGCATCTTCACTCTGAAAACGTGGCAATGGTAACCCCTGACCATGGGGAAATATGCTGAAGAACACTGTTATCATTGCATGTTCGCCAAGTTTGACGCGATCAGCGCCACCAATTCACGCGCGACATGCTCCTTGCTCATGCGCGGCCAAGAGGTGACCCCCGAGGCCGCGACGATGTGAACTTCATTGTCGGCGCCGCCGAAAACGCCGGCTCCTTCGCCGACATCGTTGGCCACTATGAGGTCACAACCCTTGCGCTCCCGCTTGGTTCGCGCGTTCTCCAGAACATTTTCGGTCTCGGCCGCGAATCCCACCACGAGGCGAGGGCGTGAAGCGCCGTCACGCGCGATTTCCGCGAGAATATCGGGGTTTTCGACCAAGGCGAGGGTCGGCGCCCGCGTCGCGCCCTTCTTGATTTTCTGTCCACCGACATGCTCGGCGCGCCAATCCGCGACGGCCGCGGCGCCGATGAAGACGTCGGCCGGCAGCGCGGCGCGAACGGCGTCGCGCATTTCGCGCGCGGTCTCGACGCGCACGACCTTGACGCCCTTCGGATCGGCCAGCGCGACAGGGCCGCTCACCAAGGTCACGCTCGCGCCCGCGCCCGCGGCGGCTTGCGCGACGGCAAAGCCCTGCAGGCCGGAAGAACGGTTGCCGATGAAGCGAACCGGGTCGATAGGCTCGAACGTCGGCCCCGCGGTCACGACGACGTGTCGTCCGGCCAAGGCGCCGTGATTCACGGGCGAAGACAAAGGAATGAGAGTCGGCCGGGACAATTCGGCCTCGATCGCCGCGACTATGGCCGGCGGTTCCGCCATGCGACCGGGGCCGAATTCGCCGCAAGCCATTTCGCCGTCGTCGGGACCGACGAAGGCCACGCCGTCACCGACAAGGGTCGCGACATTACGCCTCGTTGCCGGATGCGACCACATCCTTACATTCATCGCTGGCGCGACCAGGACGCGCTTGTCGGTGGCCAGCAACGTGGTCGAGGCCAGATCGTTAGCGAGGCCCTGCGCCATTCGCGCGAGCAGGTCCGCGGTGGCGGGCGCCACGACGATGAGATCGGCGGCGCGGGAGAGTTCGATGTGGCCCATCTCGGCTTCGTCGATGAGGTTGAACAATTCGTCGCGAACCGGCGCGCCGCTGAGCGCGGCCGCCGTGAGCGGCGATATGAATTGCTTGGCGGCGGCGGTCATTACGACTCGAACCTGTGTTCCCCGCTCGCGCAATCGGCGGATCAATTCCAGGGACTTATAGGCCGAAACGCCGCCGCCAATTATCAACAAAACGCGAGCGGTGGAAAGTGTGAGGGCGGTCATTGTCCCGCGTCCCTGGGCCGACAAGGTCTCAAATTCACGCTCCCTCGTCGTGGCGGCGTCTGACGGCGTCCCGACGCGCCAAGCTCTTCACGCCTGTCCCGAATTCAGGGGTGGCGAGCCCATTTCTTTACGGAATTATACCGCATTTCCGCAGACTTGTCCCGCGGATCGTAGGACAATCTCGCTTTTTGTTTCATGACCAGAAAATGTCAGTAATGCAAGGCCAATTTCACCGTGCCGTATATTAAAATTAGCGCGAGAATCCAAAAGGATATTCGG
>Ga0302157_10003105_pt1 | contig 18971 bp, 12 predicted proteins | sample I_Bog_N3_3_FD_193502 | JGI IMG/M metagenome (GOLD analysis project Ga0302157, IMG submission 193502) | Peat permafrost microbial communities from Stordalen Mire near Abisko, Sweden - I_Bog_N3_3 | ecosystem: Environmental > Terrestrial > Soil > Wetlands > Peat | place: Sweden: Abisko, Stordalen...
GTCATAGACGCTGCCATGAAATGCGTTGCTGCCTGCACGCGTGGTGGTGATCACAATCGCGCCGTTGTTGCGGCCGTACTCCGCGGAGAAGTTCGCCGTCTGGACCTGAAAGCTCTCAATGGCCTCCGGCGATGGGGAGATAGCAGGCGTTCCGCCCAGCCATTCGTTGTTGTTGGAGACTCCGTCCACCACATAGTTATTGCCGCGTGGAGTCGCACCATTCGCAGAGAAGCCGAAGTTGAATGTGTCCGACTCTGTATTCGAGATCACCGGTGCCAGCGTTGCTGTTACACCCGGCTGAAGCAGCGCCAGCGAGTAGACCTCGCGGCCGGCGGTGGGAAGGTCCTGCACCTGCTGCTGCGTCAGGGTGGTCGTCAGCCTGCCGTCCTCGGTATCTACTTGCATGCTCGCGTCGGTTACCTCGACCTCTGACGCGACACTGCCCAGGCTCAGGTGTACGTCAGCGCGCGAGGTCACGCTGGCCACGACACCGATGCCTTCCACCGTGGCGTCGCCGAACCCTGGAAACCTCACGGTCACCTTGTAGGTGCCTGGCTGCAGAAATCCAATTCGATACAGTCCGCCCGTATCGGTGGTGGTTGAACGCTCAACTCCCGTGGCTATATTGCGTGCCACCACATGAGCCTTCAAAACGATAGCGCCGGTCTGATCTGATACCGTCCCCGCAATCGACCCTTCGGTCACCTGCGCGCCGGCCCCAACAAAACCTGGGGACATAACGACAACAGAAGCCAACAAAAACCTGCGTAGCGATGCCTTCATAGGGCCTCCATGAAGAATGGGTGCGGGATATTTCGTAAGGTTGTGCAACTTTGTACTGTTTCGAGAATGATGCCAGTCGACGGGATTGTCAAGGTAAGTTTGCGCAGAAGGCGGCTCATATCCCATTTGAGAGCACGAAATGCGTATGTTTGTGGGTATGTGGAGCATCTGCTTTCGCCTGGCACGATACTTCTCTGCATTGCTCACAAGTCATCCGACCGGAGCTCGCTCTATGCGACGACCGTCATTCTCGGGATTGGAAGAGTCGGGATGCTCATCCGACCCAAGAGCACGAGACGAAGGCAATTGGACAAGATGGAGCGGAATGTCGGTGAGCGCGAGATTGCCCATGCTGAGTGCACGGCGCTGCAGATGTCTCACGCTGTTCAATAGGGCTGGGCGGAGGTAGGAAGAACAGAAAAGCGCGGCACTCGCTACGTTTCCGCTACAGTAGCTTGCGCCGCGCTTCTGAAATACTCTCTGAGCTATTGAAATTTATGGAGCACCGGGTGGGAATTGAACCCACGAATACTGGTTTTGCAGACCAGCGCGTTAGCCACTTCGCCACCGGTGCTCAGAGGCAGGGAGGAGGGAGTTGGAAATAGGGAATAGTAGGACGGTTCGCTACTCCCTATTGCCTGCTGCCTATTCCCTGCATTACTTCGGCTGCGCGGTGGTGCGCAGGTAGGGCTTCACCGTCTTGTAGCCGGGGAAGAGCTTGTCCGCCTCTTCGTTGGAGACCGCACCGGTGATGATGACGTCCTCACCCTGCTTCCAATTCGCCGGCGTGGCTACCTTGTGCTTTGCGGTGAGCTGCATGGAGTCCAGCACGCGGATGATCTCGTCGAAGTTGCGGCCGGTGGTCATGGGGTAGGCGATCTGCAGCTTGATGCGCTTGTCCGGCCCGATGACGAAGACCGTGCGCACGGGAGCATTGTTCGCTGGGGTGCGGCCTTCGCTGGTCACGCCGGCATCAGCGGGCAGCATGTCATAGAGCTTGGCAATCTTCAGCTCGGGGTCGCCGATGATGGGATAGGTGACCTTGTGGCCGCCCACGTCCAGGATGTCCTGCTCCCACTTGCTGTGGCTGGTGACCGGGTCGACGGAAAGGCCGATGACCTTGGCGCCGCGAGCGGCGAACTGGCTTTCGAGTGCGGCCACCGCGCCCAGCTCCGTGGTGCAGACCGGCGTGAAGTCCTTGGGGTGCGAGAAGAGCACCGCCCAGCCGTCGCCGATCCAGTCATGGAAGTGGATAGTGCCCTGCGTGGTTTCTGCGGTGAAGTCGGGTGCTAGATCGTTGATGCGAAGAGACATTGGTATATACCTGCCTTTATAGTTTCAGTCGTTCGGGGCCGAAGAGATTGCTGCATACAGCAGAAGACCCACCCGGCGGTTGCCTTGGGTGGGTCCTGATGTTCGCTTCTCGACGCTCTTTACTACCGTCTCGATTCGCTCAGACACTCACCCGCGCACAGCCACAGCAACAGCAGCGGCAGCAGGGAGTGAGGTGCGAGTTTGAGGCGTTCAGAGTCATGCGAGTGAAAGTCTTTATACCGCAGCTGGTAGCGAGGGGATACGACGTATTCACCTGGCGCCAGCATGGTGCAGTTTGCCCCATTTGCGGTGACTTCAAGGTACGGCTGCGGCCGGTTGCTGTCAAGCGGCCCTTCGTTAAGATATGAAGATGCCTCGCACACTGGATTACTCCATCCTTGACGTCTTCGCTGAGCGCCCGCTGGAGGGCAACCCGCTCGCCGTCTTCCATGACGCCCGCTCGCTCAGTGATGCAGAGATGCAGGCGCTGGCCCGCGAGACCAATCTCGCCGAAACGACCTTCATCCTGCCCGAAGACCCTCAGAAGGAACGCGCCGAAGGTGTGCGGGTGCGCATCTTCGCTACGCAGGAGGAGCTGCCGTTCGCCGGCCATCCCACGCTGGGCACCGCTAGCTGGCTGCATCTGCACCATCCAACGCTGCGCGGAGCCGAGAGCATTACGCTGCGGTTGAACGTGGGGCCCATCCCGGTACGCTTTGAGGCGGGCGCTCCAGCAGAAGGTGTGCGCGGAACCATGCGGCAGAACGATCCCATCTTCGGTGCGAAGCACGACCGCGCCGATATTGCTCGCGCGCTGGGACTGCAGACGGACGATTTATCACCAGACCACGCGCCGCAGACTGTTTCTACGGGGATGCCGTTCTGTATCGTGCTGCTGCGCGACATAGGGGTTTCGCAGCGACTGCAGATTCCGCAGCGCGAGGCACAGGCGTGGCTCGCGGGCAGCGGCGCAAAGTTCTTTTACTGCATCGCGCCGCTGAATGAGAACGGTCCGGAAGCACCGCAGTGGCATGCGCGCATGCAGTTCTATAGCGGCGAGGACCCTGCGACCGGCTCGGCCGCGGGTTGTTGCATCGCATGGCTGGTGCAGCAGAATCTTGTGACGCCGGACACACCGGCGCTGCTTGAACAGGGCGTGGAGATCCATCGCAACAGCAGAATTACCGCGCAGGCATCGCGCTCCAAAACGGGAGTGCACTCCGTTCTGGTATCGGGCCGCACCATGCACGTGGCATCGGGACGGTTTTTCCTGCCGTGAGGCGCGAACTTTCCCACAGCCACTGAACCACAATCGCCAACAGGGACAGGGTGATGCATCTTTCGGTGGACGCGCCACTCACAAAGCACGGAATCTTCGCGCAATTTTGCGCAAAATTCACTGTTGCCATAAGCGACTTTGCTCCGTATGCTCGGCAAATCGTCCACCACGGCTCAGCCGTCAAGACGCAAGTTTGATTCCTGACGTACCAGCAGAAGACGCTTTTATCTGCTGACAATTCGACGCAAGGCAGCGGGTGCCCTCAGGCGCTCGACCTCCTCGCAAGGCCGTTGGTATGGCCGAGCGAGCCCGCGAGCGGGAGTACCTGCTGCCTTCCTACTACCCGCAACCCGGTCCGCTCCTGCAGGACGCCGGCAGGAGTTTCGGGGCAACTGCTTCCAGGGCACCCTGCGGAGTGGACGGGAGAGTTATGCTCTTTTTCCTCCGTCATCCACAGGGCGCACAGCAGCCGCACAGCGAGTGCCGCAGGCACAGCCAAGCGCAGCCCCATCTGCCTGTCGCCAAGGACATCCCGGCGAACGGATAACCCCACGCTCACCCGAGCGAGAGCCATAGTCTGCCCGGCAAGGATGCGCCGCGCATACGAAGGATCGGCTCGGCCAAAATATGCACTCGGGCCCACTGCAACTTGTCGTACGCCGTCTCGCTTCACCGAGCGGCTTGTCCAGAACGTTCCCCCTCGTAACCCGTAGAGCCGGAGGGGACCGCAACCCAAAAGCCGGAGGAACCGGCACGGAGAAAAAAGTCCATGCGCCCACGTAAGACGATTCTGTGTGTTGATGCCAACGAACAATCCCTCTCCGTACGAGCCTTTCTGCTTGAGACCCGGGGCAGCTACCGCGTGCTGCCTATGAGCGGCGCGGCCCAGGCGCTGGAGTACCTGAAGGAGGTTCCGGCGGGCGCCGTGGATCTGCTGCTCTCCGACCTGATGCTGCCGCAGATGGACGGTAATGAGCTGGCTCGCCGCGCCAAGGAGCTGCATCCGTCGCTGCCCACGCTGCTGGTCTCCGGCACGGTCACCGAGTTCGCGCGCGCGGACTGCGCGGACGGCTTTCTGCCCAAGGGTGCATGCTCGCCAGTGGAGTTGCTCGGCCGCATCCACAACATGGTCCAGCGCAAACGCGGGCCGAAGAAGCAGGTGCAGAGCGTGATGATGGAGGAGCGCGAGCTGGCGGTGGCGAGCTAATTCAACGCCTACGCCTCGACGAGGCCGTAGCGCCGCTGCCACTGATGCTTCAGACGCGCCCAGACGGTCTCAATCTCCTCTTTTGACATAGTGGGATCTTTCGTCTCGACGAACTTCGCCGCTTCGATCTTTGCCAGCTCCAGAATCTCGCGGTCGCGCGCGAGGTTCGCCACACGAAACTCCGGCAGTCCAGCCTGCCGTGTGCCGAAGAACTCGCCTGGTCCACGCTGCTGCAGGTCGAGCTCGGCCAGCTCAAAGCCGTTCTGCGTTCGCACCATGGCGTCCAGCCGCAACTCAGCCTCGGGAGTGACAGTCGCTCCGGTTAGCAGAACGCAGTAGCTCTTCGCCGCGCCGCGGCCGACGCGTCCACGCAACTGATGCAGCTGCGCCAGCCCGAATCGCTCGGCGTGCTCCACCGCCATCACCGTCGCGTTCGGCACATCCACGCCGACTTCGATCACTGTCGTCGAGACGAGCACGTCGATCTCACCGCGCTGGAAGCGGGCCATGGTCACTTCCTTGTCGTCGGCGCTCATGCGGCCGTGCAGCAGGCCCAGCCGCAGACCGGCGAGCGCACCACCGCGCAACTCGTCAAACATCTCGGTCGCGGAGCGCAGCTTCTGCCGCTGCGGCTTGCGCTTTGTCTTTCCTGCCGGCTCGCTGACCTGCTGACTCGCTGACTCGCTGTCGTCCTCCCTTGCAAAGTCCAGCTCCGGCTGATCGTCTTTCTCGCCCTCAATCACCGGATAGACGAGGAACGCCTGCCTGCCCGCGGCGACCTGCTTGCGCACGAAGTCCCACACCTCGCCGGCGCGTTCTTCGCTCACACGACGCGTCACCACCGGCGAGCGCCCCGGCGGCAGTTCGTCGATCACGCTCACCTCAAGGTCGCCGTAGACGGTGAGCGCCAGCGTGCGCGGGATGGGAGTCGCGGTCATCACAAGTACGTCGGGCTCGCTGCCGCCCGGCTTGCGCATCAACTGGAAGCGCTGCTGTACGCCGAAGCGGTGCTGCTCATCGACGATGACCAGACCGAGGTCGGCGAAGTCCACCTTCTCCTCCACCAATGCGTGCGTGCCGATAGCCAGATCGATCTCGCCGCGGAAGATGCGGCCGCGCGTCTCGCGCTTGTTGCGGTCGTCGAGCGAGCCGGTCAACAGCGCCACGCGATACGGCCTGCCGGTGCGCGGCGAGATCGCCCCGCTCAGCAGTTTGCGCGCGGAGAGATAGTGTTGCGTTGCGAGGATCTCCGTCGGCGCCATCATCGCCACCTGCGCGCCGTTTTCTATCGCCACCAGCGCGGCCTGGAACGCAACGATGGTCTTGCCGGAGCCGACGTCGCCTTGCAGCAACCGCCGCATCGGATGCGTCTTGCGCATATCGGTGACGATCTCCCCCAGCACACGTTTCTGTGCGGCTGTGGGCTTGAAGGGCAGAACCCGCTTCAGAGCGTCGCGCACGCTGTCGTTGGTGACAAAGGCTGTTCCGGCGCGCTCGCGCAGGCGGCGACGCTTCAACTCCAGGCCAAGCTCCAGATACCAGAACTCCTCAAAGATCAGCCGCCGGTGCGCCGGAGTTCGCGCCTCCATCAGCTCGGTCATCGGCGTGCCCGCGGCAGGGAAGTGCAGGTCGCGCAGCGCGTCCATCCGTCCCGGCAGAGCGAGCCGCTCGCGCAGTGTCGCAGGCAGCGTCTCGTCCGCCTGCGCTTCGGTCTCTGACAGTTCGCGGAATACCGTCCACATCACGCGGCGCAGCCAGCGCGAGGTCAGCTTCGCGCCCCACGGCGTCTTGCCGCCCAGCGACTCATAGACCGGGACGATGCGTCCCATCTCCAGCATGGTGAACTCGGCGTCCTCGCCGGTGACGGCGGCGTCGGGCAGGATCTCGAACGTCGGCTGGATGAGTTTGAACTTGGTGAATCCCGGCGGCGCGTTCAGCGCGTTGCCGCTGCGGCTGGCGTCCAGCTTGCCGTAGAGGGCGATCATCTGCCCGGCGCGAAACTTATCCCTTAAGTAGCTGCCGTGAAACCACAGGCACTTCACGGTCTCCATCACAGCAGAGGGTGGCGGGCGCAGCAGCCCTTCCATGGCGGCCTGGGTATCTGCTGCAGGAGGCTTTACGCCGACGGTCATCTCAAAGATCGGGCCGGAGCGTGTCCTGAGCAGGGCGAAACCGCGCACCTCGCCGGTGAGGCTGGCCATGTCTCCCGGCTGGTAGGTCGCCAGCGGGCGCGGGTGCAGCCGGTCCTCATAGCGAAACGGCAGGTGGTAGAGCAGGTCCTCCACGGTCGCGATGCCGCGCTCGGCCAGGCCGGCGGCGATGCGGTCGCCGACGCGCTGGATGAACCGGACCGGCGTGGAGAGCTCCATGCGCACGCCCCTGATGGTAGCAGCGGCGCTGCTGTGGGCATCTGCCGCGGCACTCCCGCAGGGTGGTTCCACGTGGAACGCCCGGCGGGTGAAATAATGGTGCGCAGGCAGTTTCCGCTATAACTAACAACTACCATCTGTTTCTATGGATTCCTTCTTTAATCGCTTCAAGAATCCGCTGGTGCTGATTGCGATTGTGCTGACCCAGGTCATCGCTCTGGCCGTGCAGGTGCAAGGACCCGCGCCGGAGTTCGGCGCATCCGGCCAGGCGGACGGCCCCACCGTAACGCTGCTGCGCCGTTGGACGCTGGCCGTGTTCTCGCCGGTGGAAGAGCTGCTGCACGGCAGCGGCACCCACGTGCGCGGATTCTGGACGAACTACATTGACCTGCGTCACGCCCGTGAGCGCGATCAGGAGTTGCAGCAGGAGATCGCCCGCCTGCGGCTGGAACAGGCGGCCTTCGTGGAGGACGCCGCGCAGGGACGCCGCCTGCAGCAACTGCTGGCGTTCAAGGAGCAGTACATCGCCAGCACGGTTGCTGCGCAGGTCATCGGCACCAGCGGCAGCGAGCGCTCGCGCGTCATCTATATAGATAAGGGCAGCGCGGACGGGCTGAAGCCGGAGCAGGCAGTTATCACCCCGGACGGTGTGGTCGGCAAACTGCGCGACGTAAATCCCCACACCGCGCAGGTGCTTCTTATCTCTGACCCCTCCTCCGGCGCCGGAGTCATTCTCGAGTCCACGCGCATTCGCGGCATCATCCGCGGAACGGACACCGGCGAGGTGCAGATCAACAACCTCACCGCCGACTCGCGCATCCACCCCGGCGAGACCGTCGTCACCTCCGGCGGCGACATGGTCTATCCGCGCGGCATTCCCGTGGGCGTCATAGAGTCCATCGCGCCCGATCCGCTGCACCAGCCCTATACCGCCATCACCATCAAGCCGGCTGCCAGCCTCTCGCGGCTGGAGGAGGTGCTGGTCATCACCGGCACCGCGGATACGCTGCCCGGCTCCACGCAGCAGGACATGTCCGTCGCGCAGGCTACCGCCGAAGACCAGAAGCGCGCCGCTGACCTGGTCGCGGAGAAGCTGCCCAGCCTGCATGACCCCAACGCGCCTGCTGCTCCTGATGCCAAGCCCGGCGCTCCTGCGGACGCTACGGCCGCGCCTGCCACTGATCCCAACGCCGCCCTGGATCGGCCGAAGCCGGTGCTGCACCCGGACCACTACTCGCCCGGCGCCGTTCCGCCCGCCGACCAGCTGACGCCCGGGGGGCACAACCCCGTAGTGGTTGCGCCCATCCACAACAGCGAACCGGAGAGCCCGCCGCCGCCCCCGCAGGGCGCGCCGCCGCCGGACTAGACCCATCGTCGCCATAAGAAACCTGCTGTGGGAACCCACGCAGCCTCTCCCGCAGCAGAGTCGCTCGCTGTATGCTCGAACCGAATCTTCCTCCTGCTTTCCCTAAGCTCTGTACTCCATGGCTGAACTCAGTTACACATCACGGCGCGAGATCGACCAGTACGGCTTTCACCCGGCCGTAACGCTGCTGGCGCCGCTCGGCTGCATCCTTCTGCAGGCGGTGCTGCCGCGCATCGTACCGCGCCTGGGCATCCTGGACCTGCCGCTGATTGCGACTATCTTCTTCGCCGTAGCGCGGCGCAGCCCAATCGCCGGCGCGGTGACCGGATCGCTCATCGGGCTGGTGCAGGACGGCCTGACCAACCACCCCTTTGGCGTCAACGGCATCACCAAGGCGCTTATCGGTTACGGCGCGGCCAGCCTGGGCTTCGCGGTGGACGTGGACAACATGCTCAACCGCGCCATGCTGCTGTTCAGCTTCAGCCTGGTGCAGAGCCTGCTGCTCTATATCATCACGCGTTGGCTGCTGGGCGACATCGTCCGGCTGCACTTCGGGCACCAGCTGCTGGCGGCGCTGGCCAACACCGTCGTGGGCGTGCCGCTCTTCTTTCTGCTCGACCGCTTCAAGACCCGGGACTGACTCCAGCACCCTGTTGCAAATAGGCAATAGGCATCGGGCCTGGCCCATTCAACGTAATATAGAGGCAGCATGGATCACGACAGCATCACGCGCAAGGAAAAGCTCTCCACGGTCAAGCTGCACGCGTCGCAGTACATCGTGGCGCTGGTGCTGTTTGTGCTGGGCGTGGGGCTGTGGCGGCTGCAGATCCTCGGCGCCAGCGGCTACCGCGTGCTCGCCGACCAGAACCGCATCCGCAAGGTTCCTGTGCTGGCGCCGCGCGGCCGCATCTTTGATCGTGATGGCCGCATCATCGTCGACAACTATCCTTCGGTCAGTTGCTACCTGTTGCGCGAGCAACAGAAGAACCTTGCTGCTGATCTGCCGCTCATCGCCGCCGGTCTGCATCTCTCGCTGGACCAGATTCAGAACACGCTGCGCCACTTTCAGTCCGCACCCAAATATCAGCCGATTCCGCTCAAGCAGGACATCACGCCCGACGAGCAGGCCTTTATCGAGGCGCATCGCAACGAGCTGCCCGAGCTGGAGACGCTCGATGAGCAGCGCCGCCTGTATCCGGCGGACGGATTCGCCGCGCATCTGCTCGGCTACGTCGGCGAGGTCTCCGAGGACGACCTCAACCAATCCCGTTATGCCTTCTACTCGCCCGGCGACGTCGTCGGCAAGTCCGGCGTGGAAGAGGCCTATGACGAGATACTGCGCGGAGTCGATGGCTCGCGCGACGTCATCGTCAACTCCCACGGCAAGGAGGTCGGCGTGATGGGCCAGGAGCTGGCCACGCCGGGGCAGGACCTCCGCCTCACCATCGACCTCGACGTGCAGATGGCCGCCGAGCGCGCGCTCGAAGGCAAGACCGGCGCCATCGTCGCCATGGACCCGCACACCGGCGAGATCCTCGCCATGGCCTCGCGCCCTACCTTCGATCCCAACGAGTTCGCTGTGCGCCTCTCCAAGGCCTACTGGCAGACGATCGTCGAAAACCCTGATCATCCGCTGCTGAACAAGACCATACAGGCGCAGCTCGCGCCGGGTTCCACGTTCAAGATCATCATGTCGCTCGCGGGCCTGCAGGAGAACGTCGCGCAGACCCTGCATGTAGACTGCGCCGGGGGCGCCAACTTCTACGGCCACTTCTTCGCCTGCGACCGCCACCACGGCGCCGTGGACATCCATAACGCTATCCCGTACTCCTGCGACACCTTCTATTACACGCTCGCCGCCAAGCTGGGCATCGACACCATCGCTCGCTACGCGGACAGCGTCGGCATCGGCGAGAAGACCGGCATCGACCTGCCCGACGAGGCTACAGGCGTTATGCCCTCCGAGCAGTGGAAGCTGCTGACCCAGCATGACAAATGGTACGCCGGCGAAACCATCTCCGTAGGCATCGGTCAGGGCGCGATTGAAGTCACGCCGCTGCAACTGGCGCGCGCCATCAGCGGCATCGCATCAGGCGGCGTTCTGGTTCGGCCGCACGTCGTCTTCCCCAATGAGCTCAGCGCCGACCAGCTCGCTGCCATCCACAACACCTACCCAGGCTCCGGCGACAAGACCATACCGCTCGCGCCGGACAACTGGGAGACCATCACCGACGGCATGGCCGCGGTCACCAGCAGCCCCATCGGAACGGCCTACTCAGCGCATCTTGAGGGTGTGGACTTCGCCGGCAAGACCGGTACCGCGCAGGTCATGAGCCATGACGCTCTGGCGCGCTCCGGCAAGGGCCACAACACCGTGCCCAACGCCTGGTTCGTCGGCGTGGCGCCGCGGCGCAATCCGGACATCGTCGTCGCTGTGTTGTGGGAGCACGGCAACGGCGGCTTCAACTCCGCGCGGCTCGCCTCGCAGGTGATCACCGCCTTCATCAACAAGCAGCGCGAACGCGAAGGCAACCTGCAGAAGGTCGCCGCCGCTCCGCGGCCCGCGAACCCTGATGATGTCCCCGCCGGCACCGGCGGCCTCGCACCGGCCACGCCTGAAGCGCAGTAGCCTCTAGTGCCCGTAGCTCTCGGCGCGCTTTGCGACCTTGCCACGAAAAAGCCAATACACAATGCAGAAGTACATCACCGCGAGCAGCGTGCCGAACGTCCACCACACCAGGCCCACACGCAGTGTGTGCGGCCCGGCAACGGACTCCGCAATCGTAATCGAAGGCACAGCCGGATTCGTCGAAGGCAGCAGCACAGGGAACAGACCCGCAGCCGCGCCGCACAGCATCGCTACCAGGTATAGGCAGGACGCCAGGAACGCCGCCAGCTCTGCGCGCTTGCGCTGTGCGATCACAATCGCCACCAGGCTCACCACCACAAAGACCGGCGACAGAAACGCCACCGGATGCTGGTGATAGTTCGCTAGCGAGTCCGGCCGTGCCAGCACAGTGGCAGGAATCGCCAGTACCGTTACCAGTGCCACAATCGGCCACAAGAAACCCGCTGCTGCGCGCGAACGCTGTGCCAGATCGCCCTCGGTCTTCAGGCATAGATACAGCGCGCCGTGCAGCGACAGCGCCAGCAGCGCCATCACGCCGCCCAGCACCGTGTACCAGTCCAGGATGCCGGGGAACGCGCCCGTGCGCCAGTTGGTCCACAGCGGCAGATAGAAGTAGTTGTCCGTGCCCAGCGAGACGCCGCGCACCACATTCGCCAGCGCCGCGCCGAAGAAGATTGCCAGCAGCACGCTGGAGAACACCAGCAGACCGTCGAAGAACGTGCGCCACAGCGGGTCATCAAAGTGGCTGCGCAGCTCAATCGAAAGCCCGCGCAGAATCAGCAGCCACAGCACGATCATCAGCGGCATGTAGAACCCACTGAACGACGACGCATAGACCAGCGGAAAAGCAAAGAACAGCGTTCCGCCGCCGGCCAGCAACCACACTTCATTGCCGTCCCACACCGGGCCTACGGAGCGCAGCGCCTGCTGCCGCTCCTCATCGCATCGCGCCACAAACGGCATCAGGATGCCCACGCCCAGGTCGAAGCCGTCAAACACCACATACATCGCCAGCATCACCGCGACGATCCAATACCAAAGTGCTCCCATGGTGCGTGCCTCCTAAACGTCGGTCAGGCTGGAACCTTCAGACAGCGTCTCCGCCGTCTCGGGTCCCTTGTCGATGATGTGGTACACCAGCAGAATCCACAGAATGGAGAGCACCGTGTACATCCCCAGAAATCCCAGCAGGCTGAACAGGCTGGTTCCCGCGCCTATGTGCGTGGAGTAGCCGGCCGAGGTGCGAATCAGGTTGTAGACCAGCCACGGCTGCCGTCCGATCTCGGCGGTCATCCATCCGGCGGTGTTTGCAATGTAGGGCAGCGGAAAGCTCAGCAGAATCGGCCACAGCAGCCAGCGCGCCGTGTAGAGCTTGCCACGCCAGAGCAGAAACCCCGCCACCGCCATCAGCGCGACGAAGTACGTGCCCAGCCCCGCCATGATGTGGTAGCTGTAAAACAGCAGCGGCAGCGTCGTCGGCCAAAGGTCCTTCGGATACTGGTCCAGCCCCTTCACCTCGGCCTTGGTCGTGCCGTAGATCAGGAAGCTCAGCACGTCATTCACGGCGATGGGGTTGTCGATCTTCTGGCCCTCCTCGTCCGGTTGGCCCATCAGCACAATCGGCGCGCCCGTCTGCGAGTGGAACTGGCCCTCCATCGCCGCAATGGCAATCGGCTGGTTCTTCGCCATGTACTTGCCGTGCAGATCGCCGGTAGGAAAGATCTGCACGATGCACGCAATCACACCGGTGATCACGCCCAGCTTCAGAAAGATGCGCCCAAACTGCACCTCGCGCCCCTGCAGCAGATACAACGCGCCCACCGACGACATCACAAACGCCGCCGTCACCACCGCGCCGCACATGTTGTGCGCGTACTGCAGCCATGCCCAGGGATTCATCATCAGCCCCCAGAAGCTCGACACTTCGTATGTTCCGTTCGGCAGCAGGTGGTACGCCACCGGGTGCTGCATCCACGCGTCGGTCACGATGATGAAGAAGCCGGAGATCCACGAGCCCACGAACACCAGGAACGCCGCGCCCCAGTGCGCCAGCTTCGAGAGCCGCTTCTCTCCGAAGAGGAACAGTCCCAGAAAGCTCGACTCCAGGAAGAACGAGAACACGCCTTCCATCGCCAGCGGCTGGCCGATCACGCCGCCCGTGCGCCGCGAGAACTCGCTCCAATTGGTGCCGAACTGGAACTCCATCGGTATGCCGGTCACTACTCCCAGCAGAAAGTTGATGGCGAAGATCTTCGCCCAGAACCGCGCCGCCACGTTGTACTTCTCGCTGCCGGTGCGCAGCGCCATCGTCTTCAGAATCACGATCAGCAGCGCCAGCCCCATGGTGAGCTGCGGAAACAGGTAGTGGTAGGTGACGGTAAACGCGAAGTGGATTCGGTGCAGGGTTAGCGCGTCCAAGGGGGTTTCGCTCCTTCGGACCGGCGGACAGGCGATTCATTGGTGTCGCGCTGCATCAGGGTCCCTGAAACAGCGCCATCCTAGCACCCGGCAAAGCCGAATCCTGTGACGTGCGTCACCAGCGGAAAAATCGCAGGCAAATCGCTGATTCTAAGATAGCTATGGCCGCTTACCCTTTGGAGAATGGCTAAATGTCCTGAGCATCTATAGACCTCCACCGATGAAATCCATCCCCGAATGACCCATCACTCTGTGAGACTCTGGTTGCCATAGATTCCGGGCCATCGTTCGAGGGGGCTGCAAATGAAGGTCTTCCTATCCTGCGCCAGCACGGAGTTCCGCTCCTATCGCCTCAAGCTCGCCAACCAGCTCGGCGCGCTCAAGGGCCGTCCTTATGAGGTCCGCGTACAGGAGGACTTCCAGCAGGGCGGCTTCACACTGCTGGACCAACTGGCCGACTACGTCCGCGCGTGCGATCTGGTCATCCACCTCGTAGGCGACGCCTGCGGAGCCCGCCCGACACCGGAGCACGTCCGGACCATGTTCACGCACCTCGGCGTTCCCGCACCCCAGCCGCTGCCGGAGCGCTCCTACACCCAGTGGGAGTACGACCTCGCGCAGCAGTTCCAGCGCTCCACTTTCTGCTACTTCGCCACGCCGGAGACGCCCCGCGACTGTGCCCTCCCGGTCGCGCAGAGCAAGCAGGATGCGCAACTCCAGCGCGAACACCGCCAGCGCATCGAAGACAGCGGCAAGCACCGCGAGTCGTTCTCCGGCCATATCGACCTCGCCAAGCGAGTCTTCTACGACCTTGGAATCGGCCCGGACAAAAAGATCAACAACCTGCCATTCAAGAGCATCGGCTCGCTCTTCAAAGGCCGCGAGGACTTCCTCGCGCAACTGCGCGAGACCCTCGCCGGAGGCGAGCACCGCGACAACTTGAAGATCGCGGCGATCATCACCAAGCCAACCGCGGCCACGGTGCATGGCCTGGGCGGAATCGGCAAGACCCGCGCTGCGATCGAATACGCGCACAAGTATGCCGATGAATATACCGCGCTGCTCTTCGTTCAGGCCGATACGCCGGAGGGCCTGCAGCAGAACGTCGCCTCGCTCTGCGGGTCTCTGGTGCTGGATCTCGCTGAAAAGGGCGCCAAGGAGACGGAGGTACAGGTCGCCGCAGTGCTGCAGTGGCTGAAGCAGCATCCCGGCTGGTTCCTCATCCTGGACAACGTGGATACCGAAGAGGCTGCGATGGCCGTGCAGAAGCTGCTTGCGCGCCTCTCGCTCGCGGGGCAGGTGGTCATCACCTCGCGCATCGGCAACTGGGAGGCGGGAGTCGATACGCTCTCCCTCGACGTACTTTCCGTAGATGCCTCGACCGAGTTTCTGCTGGAGCGTACCGAGCGCGGCCGCACCCAGCAAGACGATGACCCGGCCCGTGCCCGCGAGCTGGCCATCGAGCTCGGCCAGCTGGCTCTGGCCCTGGAGCAGGCCGGGGCCTACATCATCCTCTACGGATCAAGCTTCGCGAGCTATCTCGAAGAATGGCAGAAGAGCCGTGACCGCGTGATGCAGTGGTTCCACGAGCGCACCATGCAGTATCCGAGCAGTGTCGCGGTCACTTGGCAGACCTCGTTTGACCGCCTCAGCACGTTGGCGCGTCAACTTCTTCGAATCTTGTCGTGGCTCGCCCCGGATCCGATTCCGGAGTCCCTGCTGCAATCCAGCGAAAGTCCCTATCTCGATTCCTCAGAAGATGAAGTCCGGCTCAAGGCTCTGGCCGAGCTCTACAACCATTCGTTCGCAACACCTGTGGGTGATATGCGCTCGTTCGCCGTCCACCGCCTTGTGCAGGAAGTAACTCGAACCACCCTGCCGGAGGACGAAAGGCTGCCCATCCTGGGACACACGCTGCAATGGATACGGCACGCCGTCTCCGGCTTCACGGACGTCAGTCACTGGTCTGTGCTGAATCCGCTGCTGCCTCACGCGCTCGCCATCGTCGGCTTTGCGGAAGCGCGGAACATCTATGAGCCAACCAATATCATCATGAATCAGGCAGGCCTCATCTTGCAGGAAAAGGCGCGCTACGCCGAAGCGGAGGCGCTTTACCGCCGCGCTCTCGCCCTGGATGAGCAGGTAGACGGCATGAACGACTCCGCCGTCGCACGCGATCTTCTCAACCTCGCCAGTGTCCTCGAAATCATGGGCCGCTTGTCGGAAGCGGAGCCTTACTTGCTTCGCTCTCTGGAGCTCTTTGAACGAGGGTTTGGCCCCGATGACACACACGTCGCACCCACGCTCAACAACCTGGCCTCCCTGTACATCGAAACGGGCAGGATCACGGAAGCTGAACCGTTGCTGCGCCGCGCCATCGCCATTTTTCAAGGCCGGCAAGACCGTGGCTCCATGGACGATCTCCGCTTGACCTTCTCCAACCTGGGAAGTTTGCTTGCCGGGACCAACCGGCTCGCCGAAGCAGAGCAGGCCTATCGACAGGGACTGGCCCTCGCCGAGACGCTCTATGGCCTCGATCACCCCAAGGTGGCGGAAGCGCTGAACAATCTGACCGCCTACTTCGGCGAGACCACGATGCGGGCAGAGGCGGAGGCCATGGGCCGCCGCTCCCTTGCGATCCTGGAAAAGGCGTATGAGCCTGACCATCCCAGCGTGGCCGTGGCTCTCGGCAACCTGGCCACCACCCTGCGCATGCGGGGCCGCCCGGCAGAGGCGGAGCCGCTGTACCGGCGCGCCCTCGAGATTGACGAGAAGGTCTTCGGCTCAGAGCACCCCCACGTCTCCCGCGATCTGAATGCCCTCGCCGTCGTTCTGCGGTCCATGTCCCGATCCGAGGAGGCCGAAGCCCTGTACCTCCGCGCCCTGAAGATCGATGAAGCCGCATTCGGCCCGGACCATTGGCGGCTCGCCATTATGCTCAACAATCTCGCCAACCTGATTGCGGACGCACGGCAGCCTGACCGGGCAGAGCCCTATCTGCGCCGCGCGCTCGCCATCCTGGCGGAGTTTCAACAGGAGACAGGCCACCAAAACCCCTATACCGACGACTGCCTTAGGAGCTATATCCGCATCCTGCGCATGATGGGCCTCAACGCAACCCAGGTCCGCGCCAGACTGCGCGGCATCTCCCCCGTCCTTGAGAGCATCGTCGACCCCTACATTCCGCGCTGAGCGTCCGACGGATGACCTCTTGGCCAATCCTCTCCGCGGCAAAAGTATTGCATCACTCGCGTCGCAGCGTACTCTTTCTTCGAGCGATCTTCCCGGATTTGCAGTTCCTTCACCGCCATCTCCGCGAACCTCTTTGCCTGTGCCAGGTCGCCCAGAACCCAATGCGTCGCAGCGAGCCCCATGATCCCCAGGAGTTCCTGACCGGTATCGTAGAACAGCTGAAACATGAACTGAGCCAGCAACGTTTCCCCGGAGAGCAGCCTCTCTCCCGCTGTGCGCAGCTGCGTCATCTTGAAGCTGTAATTGATTCCCTCATCGTCCACGATCATGTTCCGCTGCACATCAAAGAAGATCATGTACAAGCCTACCCACAACACGGCCCCTGTCCCGTCTGCCAGGGATAGGTGTAATCCATCGGCAAATGCACTGTAGGCCGCTTCAAAGTCCTCGTTGGTGCAGGGCTCGGTCGACAAGGCCAGCGCCAGACTCAGGTAGGGCTCAGCCCTTTTCACGGGCAGGTTGCCCCGCTCCGCCAGCCACACGGAGCCCCTCGCGGCCCGAACCGACTCCCATTTGTCGAGCAACCGTCCGGCCCAGCTGCAGTAGGACGGCGCAATGGGGTCCTGGGGTTGTAGCCTCGCGGCGCGATTAAATGCTCTCACCGCGCGCCTCCGCCGCATGGCAAAGAGTTCGCGCTTTCCATACGCCATCCATTCCTCATAGCCGGCACCGGCGCCCGGCTTGCTTGGCGATGAGGATCGGAATATCGAGAAGATTCCCATTGGCAAAAAAGACTATCAAGAAATGACTCCAAGAGCTCCAGAACTTTACCTCGGCGGGTTTATACGAAGCTGACTGGAAAGCAAACAGACATTGTCGACCGCAATGCGGCTATGTTAGGAATGTGTGCGTCGCGCTTCGATTGGGGGGCACGCCCTTTTCAGGCCAAATGAGGACCATGTTGTCACCCTCTGCAAGGGAGCCATTCCATGGAAATGGATCTGTGCGATATCTGCAACACACCTGCCGAAGGAAACACGATCACAGCCGAACAGATGCGCATGGTCAAGAACAAGGGCTACAGTCCCTTCAAAGATCAGCCCGTTGACAGCTTTCGCATATGGAGGGATCTCGTCAACCAAAGCCAAACTGACTGGAACCTGTGTCCGGACTGCGCGGCGAAGATTGCTCCCTATCTGCTGCCGGGGCCGATTTCACTGCAATCCCTTTCGGACGTCCCTGGATCCAACATTCTGCGCGGACACGAGCAACGCGTGAACGATGCGGCCGTCTCGCCGGATGGCCGCCTCGTACTCACCTGTAGCTGGGACAGCACCGTGCGGCTGTGGGACTTCAACACCGGGAAGCAAATCTCCTGCTTCCGTGAGCACAAGGACTTTGTGCAAGTCGTTGCCTTTCATCCCAATGGCCGGATTGCCGCCAGTGCCGGGGCCGACAGAGTCATCCGCCTCTGGGACGTGGATCGAGGCACCGTGCTGCACCGGCTGCAAGGGCATAGTTTCACCGTGTTCGATCTGGCGTTTTCGCTTGATGGCGCATGGCTGGTCTCGGGCAGCGGGGACAACACCGTGCGGCTTTGGGACACAGCTTCCGGCAAACAGATCCGTAAGTTTGGGAGCCTCTTTGGCCTCAGGCACAAAGACGGTGTACAGAGCGTTGCCTTCTCGCCGGACTCCCGGCGCGTGATCTCAATTGGCCGCACCGCCATCTTGTGGGACACCGCGAACGGCCAATCGCTACATGCCTTCGGGGGCTCGTTCCTGCGGCGCGGATTGTTCCTGGACGACGGTCGCCAATCCATCTTCTCTCACCGTGGCGGGTTCCTGGTGTATGACACATCCACGGGGGCCTTGTTAGAGTCACTCGCACCAGAGTCACTCGCAGGAGCGGACATTTGCTCCTTTGTCTTTACACCCAACAAGCAATTGCTTGCCTGCGCTTCCCGTGATGTGATCATCTACGACCTTGAGACCCGCAAAACGATCAAGGAACTCAAGGGGCACGGCGAGGTCGTCAACAGTATCTCTGTCTCCACAGATGGCAAGCATGCCGCCACCGCCAGCGATGATTGGACCGCCCGCACCTGGCTCTTGGAGTGATTCCCGGCCAGGTGTCCCATCCATGACGACAGGGCTTCATCGTCTGCATGGGTGGGAACGAGGACGCACACCGGCAGCCGGCACTTCGTCGTGGATCAGTTCAAAAAGGACTACGGCACGTGCAGGGCTGCGCCGTCGACGCCTTGAGCGGGTCCGGACAGATGGCCAAGCCTGGCCACCACAAAATCGGATGCCCGAAGCCTGCCCTGAGCCTGCCGAAGGGTCTCGTCCTGAGCCTGCCGAAGGACTGAGCCTGCGAAGGATGAGACCTGGGTTCGCAGACAGCTGGCAAGG